>Ga0209483_1000065_pt1 | contig 104443 bp, 116 predicted proteins | sample NGEPerA_FD_184508 | JGI IMG/M metagenome (GOLD analysis project Ga0209483, IMG submission 184508) | Arctic peat soil microbial communities from the Barrow Environmental Observatory site, Barrow, Alaska, USA - NGEE PermafrostL2-A... | ecosystem: Environmental > Terrestrial > Soil > Wetlands >... | reverse complement strand
TAAGTCCCCCATACGGCGCAGCGTCAGATCCGACTTCGTGCCATCCCGTTGATCGATCGCGTCAACGCGAGCGCCGAACGGTCCTTTTCGGCACGCTTCTGTGATCGCCTCAATTTTTTCCGGTACGCCGGCGAATACCGCCTCGACCGTGCCGTCGCGGCGGTTGCGAACCCAGCCTTCGACCCCGCGTTGGAGCGCTTCGTGCTCGACGAAGGCGCGGTAGCCGACGCCCTGCACGCGGCCGCGCAACGTCACATGGCGGATCGCCCGCGTGCTCATGGCCGCGCACCACTCACGCAAACTCCAAAATTACCGCATCGACCGCCAGACTGTCGCCCGGCTTGGCGTTGATCTTCTTGACCGTGCCGTCGATCTCGGCGCGCAGCACGTTTTCCATCTTCATGGCCTCGACCACCGCCACGGTTTCGCCAGCCTTGACCTCCTGGCCTTCCTTGACCGCGATCGAGACCACCAAACCGGGCATCGGGCACCGCAGTTGCTTGCCGGTGTCAGCGACTTTCTTCGGCGGCATCAGACGCGCGTAACCGGCCTCGCTTTCAGTGTAGACGAAGGCCTTGGCCTCAACGCCGCGATAGGCCAGCGCGAAACCGTTCGGCAGGCTGCGCACCTGCACCGCGGCCGGCTCGCAGTTGATGATGCCCCGCCATAGCGCATCGCCCGGCTTCCAGTCCGATTGCAAATGGCGGCGGGCGTCTTTGCCTTTGCCGGGAAAGCGCACCTCGATGGTGCCGTTCTCGCGCTTGACCTCGAGCCGGTATTCGGTTGCGCCGAGCCAGACCGCGCGCTGGCTTTCGCGCGTCACGCTACGCCCGTTCATCTGGCCGGAAATTTGCCGCTTGCGCTCGCCCAGCACGTGATCGATGGCGGCGGCGACGGAGGCCAGCACCTGGGCGCGCTCGCCATCGGGCGCGATTGCCATGAAGCCGTCGGGGAATTCCTCGGCGATGAAGCCGGTCGAGAGCTTGCCGGCGCGCCAGCGCGGATGCGCCATTAACGCAGCAAGGAACGGAATGTTGTGGCGGATGCCGTCGATGACAAAGGCATCGAGCGCGTCGGCCTGCGCATCGATCGCGGCCTCGCGCGTCGCCGCATGGGTCACCAGCTTGGCGATCATCGGGTCGTAGTAGATCGACATCTTGCCACCTTCGTAGACGCCGGTGTCGTTGCGTAACGTGACGCCGCCGGAAACGTGCTCGGCCGGCGGGCGGTAGCGCGTCAGTCGCCCGGTCGAAGGCAGGAATTTGCGGTACGGATCCTCGGCGTAGACGCGGGATTCCACCGCCCAGCCGTTGAGCTTGACGTCGCTTTGCTTGAGAGCGAGCTTTTCGCCGGCGGCGCTGCGGATCATCTGCTCGACCAGATCGATCCTGGTGACCAGCTCGGTCACCGGATGCTCGACCTGCAACCGCGTGTTCATTTCCAGGAAAAAGAAGCTCTTGTCCTGGCCGACGACGAATTCGACCGTGCCCGCGCTGTCGTAACCGACGGCTTTTGCCAGCGAGACCGCTTGCTCGCCCATCTTCTTGCGCGTAGCTTCGTCCAACAGCGGGCTTGGCGCCTCTTCGATGACTTTCTGATTGCGGCGCTGGATCGAGCATTCGCGTTCGCCGAGATAAATGACGTTGCCGTGCTTGTCGCCCAGCACCTGGATCTCGATGTGGCGTGGATCGGTGATGAATTTCTCGATGAACATGCGGTCGTCGCCGAACGAGGACTTGGCCTCCGAGCGCGAGCGCGCGAAACCTTCCGCCACTTCCAATTCCGAATAGGCAATGCGCATGCCCTTGCCGCCGCCGCCGGCCGAGGCCTTGATCATCACCGGATAACCGATCTGGTTGGCGATCTTCACCGCCTCCTTCTCGTCTTCGATGATGCCGAGATGGCCTGGAACGGTAGAGACTTTTGCCGTCGCGGCGGCCTTCTTGGATTCGATCTTGTCGCCCATCGCCGCGATGGCTTTGGCATTGGGCCCGATGAACACGATGCCGGCGGCTTCTAGCGCTTTGGGGAAAGCCGCGCGCTCCGACAGGAAGCCGTAGCCAGGATGCACGGCCTGCGCACCGCTCGCCTTGCAAGCCGCCATGATCTTGTCGATCAGCAAATAGCTTTTGGCTGCCTCGGGCGGGCCGATCGCGACCGCGCTATCGGCCATCGCGACGTGGAGCGCATCCTTGTCGGCCTCCGAATAGACGGCGACCGTCTCAATTCCCATGCGGCGGGCGGTCTTGATGATCCGGCAGGCGATTTCGCCGCGATTGGCAATCAGGATACGCTTGAACATGCGGCCTTGAGTGTAGTGCCCTCGCTCAACCCGGCGGCGATGGCTGCGGATAACCGGCGGCTGTTACAATACTGTCTTGTGGCCGGGGTATCTAGCGCGACAATGGAACAATCATAACCAGGAGAATTGCCATGTCGTTCAGGAAAAGCCTGCTCGTATTGGCCTGCGCCGCCGCCGGCTTGAACCTTGGCTCGGCCAGCGCGCAGACGCCGCACAACCTGATTCTGTTCGTGCCGGACGGCCTGCGCGCGCTCAAGGTCACGCCGGAAACCGCGCCGGCCATGGCCGCAATACGCGACAAGGGCGTCAATTTCGCCAATCCGCATTCGTTGTTCCCGACCTTCACCATGGCCAATGCCTCCGGCCTTTCCACCGGGCACTTCTTGGGCGACACCGGCGTCTTCAGCAACACCATCTACACCGGCGTCCCGGTACAGACCGCGGCCGGGAGCGAGACGCCTTTCATCGAGAACGATCCGATCCTGGGCGAGATCGACAAACACTTCTCCGGCAATTTCGTCGACGAAGACAGTATCCTGCTGATCGCGCGCCACCAGGGTTTCAGCACGGCGGCGATCGGCAAGCTCGGGCCGGCATTGATGTTCGATCACACCGAGCGCACCGGCGAGAACACGATCACGGTCGACGATTCTACCGGCAGCGCCGCCGGTATTCCGCTGTCGCAAGCGATGAAAGATGCGCTCGCCGCCACGGAGCTACCTGTCGCCACGCCCTCGCGTGGCGACAACGGCAAGGCCGGCGACAACAAGACGCGGGGCACCATCGTCGCCAACGTCGTTCAGCAAAAATACTTTGCCGACGTCGCAACAAAAGTGGTGCTGCCGATGTTCAAGGCGCGCAACAAGCCGTTCGTGCTGGTGTTCTGGTCGCGCGACCCCGACGGCACCCAGCATAACCAAGGCGACAGTCTGCTGAACATGACACCCGGCATCAATGGGCCGACCTCGCTGGCGGCGATCAAGAATGCCGACGACAATCTCGCGGCGCTGCGCAAGGCGGTCGACGACCTCGGCCTCACTGCGACCACCGATATTGTGGTTTCGGCCGATCACGGCTTCTCGACGATTTCCAAGGAGAGCAAAACAAGCTTTGCCGCCAAGGTAGAATACAAAGACGTGCCGGCCGGACTGCTACCGCCGGGATTTGTCGCGCTCGACCTCGCCAAGGCGCTGTCGATGCCGCTGCTCGATCCCGACAACAAGAACGGCACAGTCGAGGCCGGCACATACCCCAAGCGCGGCAATGGGCTGATCGGCGCCGACCCCACCAAGCCCGACGTCGTGGTGGCCTCCAATGGCGGCTCCGATCTCGTTTACATCCCCGGCAAGGACCGCGCGCTCGCCACCAAGGTGGTCGAGGCGCTGCTGGCACAGGACTATGTCAGCGGACTGTTCGTCGACAGCGAGATCGGAGCGATCCCCGGCACTTTGCCGATGTCGGCCATCAACCTGCAAGGCGCGGCGCGCACGCCGCGGCCATCGATTGTCATCAACTTCCGCTCATACGCGACCGGCTGCGACCAGCCGGTGCTATGCACGGCTGAAATCGCCGACACGGGTCTGCAGCAAGGCCAGGGCATGCATGGCAGCTTCAGCCGCGCCGATACCATGAATTTCATGGCAGCGATCGGGCCGAGCTTCAAATCCGGTTTCGTCAACGACGCGCCGGTCAGCAATGCCGATTTGGGCAAGACACTGGCTCACATTCTGGGATTGAAGATTCCCTTCAAGGGCCTGCTGCAAGGCCGCGTCATGGACGAAGCTTTTCCGGGCGGTGACGCGCCGGCGGTCGAGACTTGGACCGAACGCGCAAATCCCGGCGCGGGCGGCCTTGCGACGGTGTTGATCGGCCAGCGTGTCGGCAACACGCGCTATTTCGACGCCGCCGGCTTCGACGGCCGGACCGTCGGGCTCGATGAGCGCAAGAAGGCCGCCAGCCGCTAAGGATCAATGCGGTACCGGCTGGAATAGGTTTTTACGCAAGCCTCGCCAACCGAGGCTTTGTTCTCCGCGTCGTCCGGCCCACGATGCATCGATCCTCTTTGCACCAGGCCCTGTTCCGCTCCCGTTTGGGCCCCTATATTGGGTGCCCTAACAATCATTGAGCGCGTATTTGGAGGAACATCATGGCATTAGCGATTAACGATACCGCCCCGGATTTCGAGGCGGAAACCACCGAAGGAAAAATCCGCTTTCACGACTGGCTCGGCACTTCCTGGGGCGTGCTGTTCTCGCACCCGAAAGATTTCACCCCAGTCTGCACCACCGAGCTCGGCACGATGGCCCGGCTCAAGCCGGAATTCGACAAGCGCAACACCAAGATCATCGGGTTGTCGGTCGATCCGGTAGAAAATCACAAGAAATGGGCCGGTGACATCAAGGACGTGGTCGGCTTCGCGCCGAACTATCCGATGATCGGCGATACCGATCTCAAGATTTCCAAGGCCTACGGCATGCTGCCGGCCTCGACATCCGGCACCTCGGAAGGCCGCACGCCGGCGGACAATCAGACGGTACGCAATGTCTTCATCGTCGGGCCGGACAAGAAGATCAAATTGATCCTGGTCTATCCGATGAGCACCGGGCGCAATTTCGACGAGGTGTTGCGCGTACTCGACTCGCTACAACTCACCGCCAAACACCGCGTTTCGACCCCTGCGAACTGGAAGCAAGGCGAAGACGTGATTCTCGGTGGCGCCATCACCGACGACGAAGCCAAGAAGCTCTATCCCGCCGGTTGGAAGACGCCGAAGCCCTATATCCGCGTCGTGCCGCAGCCGAAGGCCTAAAGCCTGATCTGCGAAACTGAAATGAGGGCGCGGGCAACCGCGCCCTTTTATTTTTCCAGCTGCCCCGGGGTCGCGTGTGGGGCGTCGTCGAACACTCCGTCCCTGATTGCCGCCGGGACAGCAATAGCGAGGCCCAGCAAAAGGAACAGCCAAAATCCGATGACGATGGCAGTCTGGTGGGCAGCAACGATGCGCACAATCCCGGCCTCGCCATTCCCGATGGCAATCTCCCCCACGAGCATCAGCTTGAGCATGAACGGAATGCAGGAAAACCCGAACGCCAGAAACAGTGCGAAAAATATTATCCGCGCCGCGAATTGGTTGGCCGAGGAATCGGGGATGTAACCGTTGTCGTGCAGCACGCTGCCGACCGCCGCCATGACGATGATGGCCGCGAACAGTCCGCCGGTAATGATCGCGTGCGACTTCAGACTCAACATGGGGTTCGGCTCCTCAATGCCGAAACACCCCCCTGCCCGATGCCATCTTGCGTCAATCCACTAAAGCTTCCAAGAGTGAGGACATGACCGACCTTGGATTCATCCACCGCTTCATTCCGGCGACACAGCCGGGCTTGCCTCCCCTGCTTCTGCTGCATGGCACCGGCGGCGACGAGAACGATCTCGTGCCGCTCGGCGAACGTCTGTCGCCGGGGTCGGCGCTACTATCGCCGCGCGGCAAGGTTCTGGAAAGCGGCATGCCGCGGTTTTTCCGGCGACTGGCGGAAGGTGTGTTCGATCAGGCCGATCTCAAGCTTCGCGTCTCTGAACTCGCCGATTTCATCGCCACCGCGCGCAAGCAATACGGCATCGAAGCGCCGGTCGCGGTCGGATTTTCCAACGGCGCCAATATCGCGGTATCGCTGCTGCTGACAAAGCCGGATGTCTTACGCAGCGCCGTTTTGTTGCGCGCCATGTTGCCGTTCGAGCCTCCATCCCCGCCCGATCTTTCAGGCAAACCGGTGCTGCTGCTCTCAGGCGCCAGCGATCCGATGATCTCGGCCGCCGGGCGCGACCGGCTGGTCGCGGTGTTGCAGGCGGCCGGCGCCACGCTCACCCATAAAGTCCTTCCCACCGGTCATAATCTGACGCAAAACGATCTCACCATCGCTGGCTATTGGCTGGAGCAATTGCAATGAACGAGGCCGCTCAAAACCAACCACCCTTCGCCCAATTTCTGGGAATGAAGATCACCCACGTCTCGCCCGAGCGGGTGACGGCCGAATTGCCGGTGCGCGAGGAACTCAACAACCGCCACGGCATCATGCATGGCGGCGCCATCATGGCGCTGGCGGATAATCTCGGCGGCACCGCCACCACCGCCAATCTCAAACCAGGCCAGACCACCACCACGATCGAGAGCAAGACCAATTTCTTCGCCGCCATACCCATTGGCGATATTGCAAAAGCCGAGTGCACACCGCTGCATCGCGGTCGTACCACCATGGTCTGGCAAACCCGTGTGACGCGCGGCGATGGCCGGCTGTGCGCGCTGGTGACGCAGACGCAACTGGTGCTCAATCACGACAAATAGGCGCGTCCGTCATGCTCAATCCGTTTGCGTCCCGGTCGATCAACAAATTTCATACCGGCATTTATTACACCGAATACCTGAAGCAAATTCACCACGTGGTGAAACCGTCCAGTTATCTGGAAATCGGCGTGCACACCGGCGTAACGTTAGGCTTCGCCGAGTGCCGCACGATTGGAATCGATCCTAACTTTCAGCTTACGAGCAATCCGACCGGCAAGCGCGCCGAAACTTACCTTTTTCAATTGGAATCCGACGCGTTTTTCGCGCAGCACGATCTCAAAAGCTTTCTTCCCGGCGGCATCGATCTCGGCTTTCTAGACGGCATGCACAAATTCGAATTTCTGCTGCGCGATTTCATGAACACCGAGAAATATTCTCACAAAGACACGATTATTGCGTTGCACGATTGCTACCCAGTCAATTCCGAGATCGCCGATCGCGAACTCAACTACGACCGCCGCACCGACCGTCATACGCGCGTCTGGTGGACCGGCGACGTGTGGAAGCTGTTGCCGATATTGCGCGGCTATCGGCCCGATTTGAGCGTTATGGCGCTCGATTGCCCGCCGACAGGGCTTGTTGTCATTCGCGGCTGCGCGCCCGCGTCGCAAGTCCTCGCCGGGGCTTATGACGAGATTGTCGCAAAATACATGGACGTGACGCTCGACGGTTATGGGTTCGAAAAATTTAGAACCGAATTTCCGACCGCCGAAAGCCGCAACGTCATGCAGCCGGATGCGCTGAAGAAGTTTTTATCGCCCTAGTCCTGAATTCAGGCCGGCTTCGCGGCGCCGCGATTGACCAGCACGACGCCGGCCGCGCACACCGCCATGCCGGCGATCGACAGCGCATCGAGCTGCTCGCCGAACAGCAAGTACGCAAACAAGGCCGTCACCACCGGCACCAGGTAGAACAGGCTGGCGAAGCCGGTCGCCGCCGAACGGCGGATCAGCCAATACATCAGCCCGACCGCCGCGAGCGACAGCACCAGCACCAGCCACGCTATGGCGAAGACAAGCTCGCCGCTCCAGTGAATCACGCGGGTTTCGAAAGTGAAGGCGGCAACGCCAAACAGCACCAGGGCGGCGGCATATTGCACGGTGTTGCCGGCGCGCCAGTCGATCGCGCCGCAAAACCGTTTCTGATAGAGCGCGCCGAGCGTGATGCCGATCAGCGACACGAAACTCGCCACCCAGCCGAGCGGCGAGCCCGACACAACGATGCTGCGGTCGTGCAGCACCAGCACGACGCCGATTAGGCCGAGCACAAGGCCGAACCATTGCAGCCGCGTCACCTTCTCGCCCGTAAAACGATTGGCAATGGTCGAGGTGAGGATCGGCTGCAAGCCCGGGATCAGCGCCGAAATGCCGGCCGGCACGCCTTGGCTGATGGCGGTGAACACGCCACCGAGATAAAGCCCGTGCACCAGCGAACCGGCGATCAGGCTATGGCCGATCTCGCCAGCATCCGGCCAGCGCGCCCGGCCGATCAGCGCGATCGCCGCCATGATTAGCACCACAAACACCATGCGCAGCGCGAGGAACGTCATCGGCTCGATGTAGGGCAGCCCGTAACGCGCGCCGATGAAGCCGGTGCTCCACAGCAGCACGAATAGAAACGGCGCCAGCGAGATCGCCAATTTGGTCAGGCGCATGAGGATGTTCGCATCGGATGTCGGACTGCGGCGGGAATAAGGCCAGGAAAGCGCCGCTGACTTAGCATGTTCCGGCCGGGAACCCGAGTTTGCCGGTTTTTGCATGGCACCGTCCCGTTTTTTTCGGAACTGTCACAGCGGCCCACGGGTTGCCCTAGGTGGAGACGGACAAACCGTCTGGAACCGAAGGAGGATTGCCATGAGTGATCCGCGTTTTACAGATCCACGGTTGAGCGACCCGGTACTGCGGCGTGACGAAGGCGTTGGCGGAACATGGGGCTGGATTGCCGGCCTCGCGGTTCTCGCGTTGATCGCATTCTTGATGATCGCCGGCTGGAACAACTCGAACACCGCGAATAACAATTCGCCGCCGGTAACCACTGGCACTGCGACGCGCACCATAAACCCGCCGAGCACCACCGGCTCTGGCGCGATGTCGCCGCAGCCGTTGACGCCGGCACCGTCACGCAACGGCTCGCAGTAAGCGGGCGGATGTTTCACATTATCAACCAGGAGCCCCGGCGCCGATCGCGCCGGGGCTGAGAAATGGGATTTTAGGGTCATGGCACATCAGCCGCCGGAAGAAGCTCCCGCCAGCACACTCAAAGTTGCAACAGCATTGATCGGCGCGATTTTCATCGTCGCCTTCGTGCTGTACGGCATCAGCAATCAGCGTGACGAGACTGCCGATGTCGGCGGCGGAGCCGTAGCGACGGGCACGCCGCCGCAACCGGCCGGCGGCCAGCAGGACAATTCCTCCCAAAACAAACACCAGCCGGGTCAACAGCAAGCTCAGTCCCAATCGCAGCAGGGCGGCGCCCAGCAGCCGAGTACCCCGGCGTCCAACGCCAGCCAGTCGTCGGCGGCCAGTAATCCCTCGGCTACGACGGGTCAGGGGCCCAATCCGCAGGGCAGTCCGGGCGGTAATGCAGGCAGCAGCGGCAAGACGCCCGCCAACGCGGGCACCAGCTCAACCCCGGCGCCGGCCAATGCTTCGAGAAGCGACCGGCCACCGAACCAGATCGACAATCAGTAAAATTATCCGACGACGGCCGAGATGCCGAAGCCAACGGTGGCGCTCAGCACCGCTTCGATCGCCTGGAATTGCATGCCGCTCAAGACGGTGCTGACATAGGGGAACAGCACGTGCCCCACCGGCAGCATCACCGCCGCCACGGCGGCGACGCAAAACAATTTAACGATCAATGTGCGATCGATCATTTCAAGTCCCCTCCGCCAGAGCGCTTTAAGGTTTTTTTTGTATCTTGCACAGACCGGCCCGGTCGGGCAATCGCCTCAGGTCTGGAAGCCGTCGTCGATCGGCACCCGGTAGCCATTGGCGAGCCGGTTGGTCTCGTTGGCCATACCGGCGACCGCCATCACTTCGCCGAACATTGCCTCGGTCATGCCGGCCTTGCGGGCGGCCGCGGTGTGGCTCGCGATGCAATAGGCGCAGCCATTGGTGACGCTGACCGCCAGATAGATCATCTCCTTGGTGAGCGAATCGAGCGCGCCCGGCGCCATGATCTGCTTGATGCTTTCCCAGGTGCGCTCGAGGGTCGCCGGATCGCGTGCCAGATATTTCCAGAAGTTGTTCACGTCCGGCACGTTGCGGGTTTTCTTGATGTCGTCATAGACCGCGCACACCTGTGGCGAAGCGTCTGCGTATTCGACCGGGGCGGATGGGTTCATGGTGGACCTCTTGAGAATTTAGAAATCGAGCTTGTCGCGCACCGCGGCGATGCCGGCTTTGGCGCAGGCTTCGTCCTTATCCCCGCCCGGGGCGCCAGAGACGCCAATGGCGCCGACCAGCACACCGCCCGCCTCCACCATGACGCCGCCGGCGGAGATGGTCGCGCCGGGCAAAGCGCGCACGCCGGTGTCGGCAGGCGTGGTGGCAACGAGGTCACCGGTATTGTTACGGAAATTGACCGTGGTCCAGGCCTTGCCGGTCGCAGTCGTGACGGAAAATGCGCCGGCGTAGCGGTCGCGCAGCAGCACCTGGGTAATGCCGAAGCGATCGACCACCGCGACGGCGACCTGGTAGCCGCGTTTCTGGCAATCGACGAGCGCGGCGCGGGCCAAAGCGAGTGCAAGATCCGGGCTCATGGATTTAAAGGTGACGAAGTTGTCGTCGGCGCGCGCCGGCATGCCGAGCATTGGTGCGAGCAACAGCGCAAGCATCAATTTTCGCATAAGCTGACCCTCCGGCTTTATCGCGGCGTGCATATCGGGTTTTGCTGGCCGGCGCCACGTTGTTTGCCGAACAACGGCAACAACCCGACTATTTTCCTAAGAAGGCTTGTGACCGGCCCGTGACAAATTTATGCTCGAAGATATAGGACGGCGTCGCGGCGCGGAACTATAGTCCGCCAAGGGCGCGACCTGCCCATGGAGAAGGTGCGTGTCGCAATTGTACGATCGTGCTTCCGGAGCCGTCCGCGCCTTCTATGACCGGCGCATCAGCACGCCGGCTACCCTTGATGCCGAGCACTATTTTCCCAATGCCGGGCTGTTCAACGACCGCTGGACCGCGATCCGCGACGAAGCGCTGGCGATAGCGAACACGATCGAGAAGGTCCCGCGGTTCCACGACATCATGCCGGCACAGGCCGACATTTCGGCCAATGACGGGCGCGACTGGCGCATGTTCATCATGAAGGCCTATGGCGCGCCGATGAAAGAGAACCTGGAACGCGCGCCGACCGTGGCTGCGCTGCTCGACGAGACGCCGGAAGTGGTGTCGGCTGTGTTCTCGTTCCTGGCGCCCGGCAAACACATCCCGAAACACCGCGGCCCGTTCCGCGCCATCCTGCGCTATCACCTGATGCTGACGGTGCCGCTCGACGGCCAAGGCAAGCCGGCTTGCGAGCTCAATGTCGACGGCGTGCCCTATTTGATGGAAGAAGGCGAGAGCCTTCTGTGGGACGATACCTACCCGCACGAGGCCTGGAACCGCAGCAATCAGGTGCGCATCGCGCTCCTCCTCGATGTCTGGCGCAAGGACATGCCGGCCGATATCAAGCTGCTGTCCAGCACCATTCTGCTCGCCACCAAGACCGTGATCCGCATGGGCGCGATGTCGTATACGCCGTGAACCGCAAAAACCGGCTGACGTAAGGATCCCGATCGCCGATAGTCATCGTGGATGCCCAGCTCGAGCCCGGGCATGACAGCGAGAGGGTAGCAAACCATGCCGAAGACGCCGGATTATTTCCACGGCAAGACCGTCGTTATCACCGGCGCCGCCAGCGGCATCGGGCGGGCGACCGCGCTGATCTTCGCGCGCGAGGGCGCTAACGTGGTGTGCGCCGACATCAACGAGAAAGGCGTCGAGGAAACCGCCGAACAGGTCAACAAGATCGGCAGCCAGGCGCTGGCGCTCACCATCGACGTGACCAAGCGCCCCGCCGTCAACGACATGGTGGACCTCGCCATCAACGGCTTCGGGCGGGTCGATTTTCTGTTCAATTCGGCCGGCGCCGCCCTGGCGCGCTCGAAATTCCTCGATATCAGCGACGATTTGCTGGAGCGCACCTTCGCCCTGAATTTCAGGGGCACGTTCTATGCCATGCAGGCGGTGATCCCCCATATGCTCAAGAACGGCGGCGGCGTGATCGTCAATGTCGCCAGCATGGCGGTCAAGCGCGGCGGTCCCAATACCTCGACGCATTACGCGGCGGCCAAAGGTGCGGTCAATTCGTTGACCCTCGGCGTGGCACGCGAATTCGCCAAGGACAATATCCGCTGCCTGTCGATTTCGCCCGGGCCGATCAAAACCGCCTTCGCGGCGGCGGCGGCCTCCTCACCGGAACTGCTCAAGCGCTTCCTCGACGACATTCCGATGGGACGTTTTGGTGAACCCGAAGAAATCGGCGAGCTGGTTTTGTTCATGTGCTCGGATGCCTGCCCGTTCATGACAGCGGACACGGTCTATGCCAACGGCGGCGGCGGCTGGAGATAGACCGATGACCACCTGGTGCCGGTTCGAGAAGGACAATGTGACAGACTACGGCGTAGTCGAGGACGGCCAGGTGATCGCGGTCGACGGCACGCCGTTCGGCGACCACAAGCGCACCGCCCGCACCTATCCGCTCGCGAGCGTCAAATTGCTGATCCCGGTGGTGCCGCCGACCTTCTACTGCGTCGGTATCAATTACGCCGACCACATCCGTAAAATGGCCGCCAAGCGCAAGACCGAGCCGGTGTTCCCGAAACGTCCCGACATCGGCTATCGCGCCAATAACGCGCTGATTGCCCATGAAGAGAACATCGTGAAGCCGGCCGACAGCGGCGAGGCGTTCCAGTACGAGGGCGAGCTGGTGGCGGTGTTCGGCAAGCGCTGCCGTAACGTCAAGCGCGAGGACGCACTCGATTATGTGCTGGGCTGGACCATCGGCAACGACGTCAGCGAGCGCGGCTGGCAGAAGGACGACCGCACGCTCTGGCGCGCCAAGAATGCCGATACCTTCAAGCCGATGGGCCCGTGGATCGTCACCGGGCTCGACCCAGCCACAATGGAGACGGTTATCCGCTTGAACGGCAAGGAAATTGACCGCTTCGCCACCAACAACATGATTTTCGACACCGCCACTTACATCGCCGAGGTGTCGAAGTACTGCACCATTGAACCGGGCGACGTGATGTGGATGGGAACCGACGGCATCCCCGCCAACATTAAGCCGGACGACACGGTGGAGATCGAGATCACCGGCATCGGCGTGTTGCGAAACAAAGTTGTGGCCGGAACCTGACTTAAAACAAATATCCGGGATAACTTTTAACTTTGTGCAACAGCGGCGCGACAGCGCGCGCGCATTGGCGTAACGATTTCGGAAGAAACGATTTCGTCAACGCAAGTTTGGTGCTCTCCATGTCTCACGCAAATTCCGACGACGATGTCGGCCGCCAGATCCTCGACGTCTTCATGCGCAACCGGATCCCGGCGAGCGGCATGCTGCCCCGCAACTATTTCTTCGCCGTGCGCGACGGCGACTTCCAGCGCGGGCTGAACAAGGCCGTGGCCAATAACTGGGTCGCCATCGACCCGCGCAACCGCTATCGCTACCAGCTCACGCCAAACGGCTATGAGGCCGGGCGCTCGATCGACGCGCCGAAGGTCTAGACCCAGCCGCCGCGCGCCATGATCGCCGCGCACAAGACGATGATGACAACGGCGGCCAGTTCGCCGTGAATGATCTTCTTGATGAAACGCAGCTTCTTGGCATCGACCGCGGGCAACTGCCCGGCTTTCAGCGATTTGCGCCAGGACAGGAACTCGATCGTCGGGATGATCGAGATCAAGGCCACCGCGATGAACACAGAGAGCTTGGTCATGAAGGCGTGGCTGTGGAAATAATATTCCGGGCCTTTCTCGAAGAAAAACACGCGGCAGAGCCCGACCACGAACAGCAGGCCGGCGGCCGCGCCGAGCACCGCGTCGGTAATCGCCAGACGCTTGGCGGTGGCATGCGTGAAGCCCTGCCCGATCAGGATGAACTCGATGGCCAGCGCCGACACCACGGTGAAGGCGAGGACGTGATGGAAAAAGGCGAAGAGTGTGGTTATGGGATGGGCCCTCAATTCAATCCGCTAGGCATATTATGGCTTTGGCTTAACTCACAGCGGCAAATTATCGTGCTTCCTGCTTGGCATCTCGACCTTCTTGCCCTTGAGCATGGCCAGCGCGCGCGCGATGCGGCGGCGGGTCGAGTGCGGCATGATGACGTCGTCGATATAGCCGCGCTCGGCGGCGACGAAGGGCGACAGAAAGCGGTCCTCGTATTCCTTGGTGCGCGCGGCGATCTCGTCCTTGTTGCCGCCGCGGAAGATGATCTCGACCGCGCCCTTGGCGCCCATGACGGCAATCTGCGCCGTCGGCCACGCGTAATTGAGATCGCCGCCGACGTGCTTTGACGCCATCACGTCATAGGCGCCGCCGAAGGCCTTGCGCGTGATCACGGTCACCAGCGGCACGGTGCACTGGCTGTAGGCGAACAAGAGCTTGGCGCCGTGCTTGATCAGCCCGTTATATTCTTGGCTCGTGCCGGGCAGAAAACCGGGTACGTCGACGAAGGTCACGATCGGGATCGAGAAGGCGTCACAAAAACGGACAAAGCGCGCCGCCTTGCGCGAGGCGTCACTGTCGAGCACGCCGGCCAGCACCATCGGCTGGTTGGCGACGAAGCCAACCGTGCGGCCGGCGATGCGGCCGAAGCCGGTGACGATGTTCTTGGCATACGCGGACGCGATCTCGAAGAAGTCGCCCTCGTCGGCGACTTTCAGGATCAGTTCCTTGATGTCGTAAGGCTTGTTCGGATTGTCGGGTATCAGCGTGTCGAGCGAGGGCTCCTCGCGGTCGGCGGGGTCTTGCGTCGGCCATTCCGGCACGCCGGCCTCGTTGTTGGCGGGCAGGAAGTCGATCAGCCGGCGCATTTGAAGGAGACATTCTACGTCGTTCTCGAAGGCGCCGTCGGCCACGCCCGACTTGGTGGTGTGAATGGACGCGCCGCCGAGTTCCTCGGCGGTGACGACTTCGTTGGTCACCGTCTTCACCACTTCCGGCCCGGTGACGAACATGTAGGAAGTGTCGCGCACCATGAAGATGAAATCGGTCATGGCCGGCGAATAAACGTCGCCGCCCGCGCATGGCCCCATGATGACGCTGATCTGCGGAATGACGCCGGAGGCCAGCACGTTGCGCTTGAATACCTCGCCATAGCCGCCGAGCGCCGCGACGCCCTCCTGGATGCGGGCGCCGCCGGCGTCGAACAGGCCGATGACGGGCGCGCGCGCCTTCATCGCCATGTCCTGCACCTTCATGATCTTCTGCGCGTGCGCTTCCGACAGCGAGCCGCCGAACACGGTGAAATCCTTGGAGAACAGGTAGACCGTGCGGCCGTTGACCGTGCCCCAGCCGGTGACGACGCCGTCGCCGGGGATTTTGGTCTTTTCCATGCCGAAGTCGGACGAGCGGTGCTGGACGAACATGTCGAGCTCCTCGAACGAGCCCTTGTCGAGCAGGAGTTCGATGCGCTCGCGCGCGGTCAGTTTGCCGCGCTTGTGCTGGGCGTCGATTCGCTTTTCGCCGCCGCCCAGGCGGGCCTCTTCCCGCCGCTTTTCGAGTTTGTCGAGGATGTCCTTCATGGCCGCTTGCGCCCCGCGCTCGATTCCCGGGTCTTTGGCTGCAAAAGCCATACCACGTCGGCCTCTCCACTGTCGTCCCGGGCGACCGAGCGCAAGCGAGGGAGGCCCGGGACCCATATTCCGCAGCCTCTCGATCAGCCGCGGCGTATCGGTCCCCGCTTTCGCGGGGGCGACAGCGTTGAGGGTTGGCTTTGTCCGGAAAGCCTGATTAGAACGCCTGCATGACCGACACCGCCAAGGCCGACAGACTGCTGCAGCAGGGCCTGTTTCACCACCGCCAGGGCCAGATCGAGCAGGCCATGGAGCGCTATGTCGAGGTGCTGCAGGGCGACCCGGAAAACGCCGACGCGCTCTATTACGTCGCGGTGGTCGCCTGCCAGGGCGGCGAGTTCGGCGAAGGCGTCAAGCTGGCGCGCCGCGCCATCTCAATCGGGCCGCCACAGGCGCGCCTGCACAATCTGCTGGGCCAGGCGCTGTACCGGCAGGGCGAGCGGCTCGACGCGATCAAGAATTTCGATCAGGCCATCGCGCTCGATCCGAATTTCGCCGACGCCCACGGCAACCGAGCGAATGTCTTGGCCGACGCCGGCTTTCCCGACGAGGCGCTCAAAAGTTTTGACCGCGCACTGGCACTCAAGCCGGACTCGGCGACCGACTGGGTCAACCGCGGCGCGCTGCTGCAATCGCTCGGCCGTCATCAGGAAGCGCTGGCGAGTTTCCAAAAGGCGGTCGCCAGCGCGCCCGATCTGGCCGAGGCTCACGTCAATCGCGGCAATGCGCTCAAGGATCTCGGCCAATTCGACGCCGGCGCGGGCAAGACGGATTCCACCCGCTTCGACGAGGCGGAGGCGGCCTATAACGAAGCAATCAAGATCGACAAGACGTTCGACCCGACTTATCTCGGGCGTGGCCTGCTCCGCATGTTGCGCGGCGACTGGCAGCGCGGCTTTGCCGATTACGAACACCGCTCCAATGTGGGCACGCCAACTTACACACCCCTGCCCGATCCGATGTGGGACGGCGAAAAGCGCGCCGGCGAACGCGTCGTGCTGGTCAGCGAACAGGGCCTCGGCGACACCATCCAGTTTTGCCGCTTTGCGCCGCTGCTCGCCGCGCGCGGTCACGACGTGACGCTGCTGGTGCGCAAGGCCATGGCCCCGCTTCTCGCAGACCTGCCCGGCGTCACCATCGCGACCGACGCCGATGAGCTGACGAAGGACAAACGGCCGCTACGCTGGCTGCCGCTGTTGAGCGTTCCAGGAGTTTTGGGAATCCGGCCGACGAGCGTGCCGGCGACAGTGCCCTATCTCGCGGCGCAGCCGGCGCGCGTCAAAGCCTGGCGAGCCAAGCTCGGCAGCGGATTCAAGGTCGGCATCAACTGGGGCCCGGGCCATTCGAACTACAACAGCACCGCCAAGCGCGACATTCCGCTGGCGCAATTCGCGCCCTTGGCCGCGCTGCCCGGCGTGCAGCTGATCTCGCTGCAAAAAGGGCCAGCAGCCACACAAATCGCCGAGGTTCCGTTCGGCGACCGCATCATGACGCTCGCCACCGATCCCGATGCCGACGCGGACTTCTTCCTCGATACCGCGGCCGTGATGATGGGCCTCGATCTGATCGTCACCTGCGACACATCGGTCACGCATCTGGCCGGCGCGCTAGCGCGGCCGGTATTCACCGCGGTGCCGGTGATCGGCGACTGGCGCTGGCTGCTCGGGCGCGACGACTCGCCCTGGTATCCGACGCTGCGGCTGTTCCGCCAGGAGGCCGATGGCCGCTGGGAGCCGGTATTCGCGCGCATTGCCGAGGCCGTGCGCGATAGGGCGGCGCAAGCTGGCGCCAAAGGCTAAGCCCGGCTGGCTGGAACTTTTTTCGCCCCCCGCACGTTGTTCTGCAACAAGCGGGGAATGTCACCATGAGTACAAGCAAAACCACCGCCGGCCGCAACGGCACGCCGCGTCTCGCCACGCCGACCGATCTCGGCGCTAATGCCAGCAAGGATATCGCCGGCGCGCTTAACGCGATCCTGGCCGATACCTTCGCGCTCTATCTCAAGACCAAGAATTTCCACTGGCATATGAGTGGTCCGCATTTCCGCGACTATCATCTGCTGCTCGACGAACAGGCCGACCAGATTTTCGCGACCACCGACCCGATCGCCGAGCGGGCGCGCAAGATCGGCGCCAATACGTTACGCTCGATCGGCGATATTTCGCGCCAGCAGCGCCTTTCTGACAACGACGCGGCGTACGTGACGCCTGACGATATGCTGGCGGAGTTGCGCGAGGACAATCAGCGCGTGGTGGCCTCGATGCGCGAGGCGCACGGCCTGTGCGAAGAGCACGAGGACGTTGGTACCGCGAGCCTGCTCGAGGTTTATATCGACGAAGCCGAGCGGCGCGTCTGGTTCCTGTACGAGGCCGGCCGCAAAGGCGATCCCACCGGGCATTAGTCCGCATTACGGCGCGTGTCTTAACACCGTGACGGCAGCAGCAAATTCCGCTTGACGGAACGCGCGGCGTTCGAGCGCGGCGTCATCGCGGCCCCATTGCGACATCTGCCAGTCTTCGTCGACATGCGCCGCGGCCCAGGCGGCGTCATCATCGAACGCGCCGGCATTGAGCGCCAAGGCCAGCAGGCCCGAGCCTGTCAGCGTCGTGATCGACGACACGGCGCCCAATCGCCAGGGATCGGCGGGGATGCCCGCGCGCGCGGCGGCAACGGCTTCCTTCGGCTGCGCCACATGCATGACGCCTTGGCCGAGCACGAAGCGGGCGCCTAACGCGTCGCGCGCCCAGGCCAGCACCGGATCCCAATGCCGCGCCTGCAGCTCGACCAGGCCGGCGGGCGCCGCGGCGCGATAGCACAGCAAGTCGGAGCCGAGATAGTCGGCGACGTCGTGGGCAACCGGCTGCGGCGCATCCGCCACCGCGTCGATCACCGCATTGGCGAGCCGGGTGAGCGGCATGCGGCCCGGATCGATCAGCTCGCTCTGCGCATTCCACTCATCGGCGAGCTTCTCGGCCAAGGCTTGGCTCGGGGCGGCGAGCGTGCGGCGCGCCGGCGTCTTGACCGGCTTGCCATCGAGCAGCAGCGCAAAGCCGCCCTCGCCTTCGCCCGCATGCGCGCGCTCATAGAATCGTTTGCGCAATTGCGGCCGCGCGCCGCGGCGCGCCGCCTCGCGCGGGTCGAGCGGCTGGTTCTCGAAAATCTCGGTGAAAATCTCTCGCATCGTTCACGTCATTGTGCGTCGCAACACAGGCGGAACCGCAGCGGGCGGCTGGACGCTGGGGCTTTCGAAAATAGCCGGTCCCGTGCCCATAAGCATTAACGCAAAGCGCAGATTTTGCCCCTCCTCGTCATGCTGCCGCCCCTTTCAGGGAGCGAAAAGGTGAACGTTGACTTGCAGTTGATAGGTCGCCGGACTGACGGAAGGATAGGTAGCCTTGGGGGGTTCTAACCCATATATTCCGCCCCCTGAATCGCGGCCATCCAAGAAAGCCACGTCGGGGGCAAGCCCGGCCGCTGCCAGGCTGTGACGCGGCACCGTTTGTGTCATCTGCGTAGCGGGGCGCGTTTCGAGGAGTGAATGAAGAATACCGACATTGCCGCGCCGGACTACTTCCACAAGGTCGTGGATTGCCAATGGGCTTGTCCGGCGCACACGCCCGTCCCTGAATATATCCGGTTGATCGCGGCGGGCCGTTACTCCGACGCCTACATGGTCAACTGGTATTCGAATGTGTTTCCTGGAATTCTCGGCCGCACCTGCGACCGGCCGTGCGAACCGGCTTGCCGGCGCGTACGCGTCGAGGACGAGCCGGTGGCGATCTGCCGCCTGAAGCGCGTCGCCGCCGATTACAAAGACGACATCACCGCGCGGCTGCCCAAGCCAGCGCAAAAGAAAAACGGCAAGCGTGTCGCCTTGGTCGGTGGCGGGCCGGCCTCGCTCACGGTCGCGCGCGATCTGGCGCCGCTCGGTTACAACGTGGTTGTGTTCGACGGCGATCCGAAAGCCGGCGGCATGATCCGCTCGCAAATTCCGAAATTCCGTCTGCCCGACAGCGTGATCGACGAGGAAACCGGCTACATCCTCGGCCTCGGCGTCGAATTCCGCGGCAGCAAACGCATCGACAGCATGAAGGCGCTGCTCGCCGAAAGCTGGGACGCGGTCTTCGTCGGCTCCGGCGCGCCGCGCGGCCGCGATCTCGATATCCCCGGCCGCAAGGAAGCAGCCAAGAATATCCACATCGGCATCGATTGGCTGTCCTCGGTCTCGTTCGGCCACGTCACAAAAATCGGCAAGCGCGTGATCGTGCTCGGCGGCGGCAATACCGCCATGGATTGCTGCCGCTCCTCGCGCCGGCTCGGCGGCGAAGAAGTACAGGTCGTGGTGCGCTCCGGCTTTGAGGAAATGAAGGCGTCGCCTTGGGAAAAGGAAGACGCCATGCATGAGGGCATCCCGATCCATAATTTCCTGGTGCCGAAGGAATTCACCCACGATAACGGCAAACTCACCGGCATCACCTTCGAGAAGGTCAAGGCCGAGAAGGACACCAAGGGTCGCCGCAAATTGGTCAACGCCGGCGAGCCCGATCAGCATTTCCCCTGTGACGACGTGCTGGTCGCGGTCGGCCAGGAGAACGCCTTTCCCTGGATCGAGCGCGATTGCGGCATCGAATTCGACGAATGGAATATGCCCAAGGTCGATACCGTGACCTTCGCCTCGACCAACCCGAAAGTATTTTTCGGCGGCGACGCGGCGTTCGGTCCGAAGAACATCATCTGGGCAGTGGCGCACGGCCACGAGGCCGCCATCTCGATCGACAAGATGCTCAATGGCGAGAACATCGCCGACCGCCCCCAGCCCGCGGTCGCGATGATGAGCCAGAAGATGGGCATCCACGAATGGTCCTACGACAACGAGATCGACCTCGATAAGCGTTACAAGGTGCCGCACCGCGACCTGGGCGTGGCGCTCAAGGACATCAAGGCCGAGGTCGAGCTGGGCTTCGATCCGCAGCTCGCGCTGGCGGAAGCCGGCCGCTGCCTCAATTGCGACGTACAGACGGTGTTCTCGGCGCAGCTTTGCATCGAATGCGACGCCTGCGTCGACATCTGCCCGATGGACTGCATCACCTTCACGCCGAACGGCGAGGAAGCCGAACTGCGCACGCGACTGACCGCGCCAGCGCGCAATCTAACCCAAGACCTATACGTCCATGACGGGCTTAAGACCGGCCGCGTCATGGTGAAAGACGAGGATGTCTGTCTGCATTGCGGCCTGTGCGCCGAACGCTGCCCGACCGGCGCCTGGGACATGCAGAAATTCTTGCTCGATATGACCTACGCAGGGACTTCATGCCGACCGCCACACCGATCAGCCGCGTAAACGACTTCGTCGTTCGCTTCGCCAACGTCAACGGCTCCGGCTCCGCCAGCGCCAACGAGATGTTCGCGCGCGCGGTGCTGCGCATGGGCATTCCGGCCGCGCCGCGCAACATCTTTCCGTCCAACATTCAGGGTCTGCCGACCTGGTACGAGGTGCGCGTCACCGAGGGAAATCATCTCGGCGCACGCGGCGGCACCGATTTAATGGTGGCGATGAACCCGCAGACCTTCGACAAGGACATCGCCGGCATCGAGCCGGGCGGCTACCTGCTCTACGATTCGACCAAGCCGCTGCCGGCCTCGAAATTCCGCCAGGACATCACCGTCATCGGCGTGCCGCTGACCGCGATCTGCAACCGCGAATACACCGACCCGCGCCAGCGCCAATTGTTCAAGAACATCATCTATATCGGCGTGCTAACCGCGCTGATCGAGATGGACGTGAAAGTGGTCGAGCAGCTGATCGGCGAGCAGTACAAAGGCAAGGAAAAGCTGATCGAGCCCAATATCAAGGCCCTGCATATCGGGCGCGACTACGCGACCTTAAACCTCGCCTGCCCGATCGGCCTGCGCCTGAAAAAGAGCAGCAAAGTCGGCGACCGCATTTTCATCGAGGGCAATTCGGCGGCGGCGCTTGGCGCGGTCTATGGCGGCGCCACGGTCTGCGCCTGGTATCCGATCACGCCGTCATCCGGACTTGCCGACGCTTTCACGCAGCATTGCGCCAAACTGCGCGTCGATAAACAAAGCGAGCGTGCCAAATACGCCATCATCCAGGCTGAGGACGAACTCGCTTCCATCGGCATGGTGATCGGCGCCAGCTGGAACGGCGCGCGCGCCTTCACGGCGACCTCCGGCCCCGGCATTTCGTTGATGCAGGAATTCATCGGGCTCGCTTACTTTGCGGAAATCCCGGCGGTGATTTTCGACGTGCAGCGCGCCGGGCCCTCGACCGGCATGCCGACACGCACGCAACAGTGCGACATCATCTCCTGCGCCTATGCCTCGCATGGCGACACCAAGCACGTCTTGCTGTTCCCCGAGGACCCGGCAGAGAGCTTCGACTTCAGCGCGCAGGCCTTCGATCTCGCCGACCGGCTGCAAACGCCGATCTTCGTCATGCTCGATCTCGACATCGGCATGAACCATCATCTGTCCCGCCCACTGGCCTGGAACGATGCCCGCAAATACGACCGCGGCAAGGTAATGACGGCCGAGGAGTTAGAGGCCGGCAAGGAATTCGGCCGCTATCTCGACGTCGATGGCGACGGCATCACCTATCGCACCTATCCCGGCACGCACCCGACCAAAGGCTCGTTCTTCACCCGCGGCACCTCGCGCGACCGCTACGCCAAATACACCGAGGAAGGCGCCCCCTACGTCGACAATATGCAGCGGCTGGTCCGCAAGTTTGATACCGCCAAGGACTTGGTGCCGCGCCCGCTGCTGGCCAATGCCGACAAGCCGACCAAATACGGCGTGATCTATTTCGGCTCGACGTCGCCGGCGATGGACGAGGCGATCAACATGATCGAGGCGCACGGCCACGCGCTCGACCGCATGCGCATCCGCGCCTTTCCGTTCCATTCGAGCGTCAACAGTTTTGTCGCCGACCATGACTTCGTGTTCGTGGTGGAGCAGAACCGCGACGCGCAATTGCGCTCGCTTATCGTCAACGAATGCGGCATCGACCCGGTGCGGCTGGTGCCGATCCTGCATTACGACGGCACGCCGATCACCGCGCGTTTCATCGCCAAGGCGATTGGCGAGCATCTCGACAAGCTGAAAGTGACGCCGATGAAGGTGAGCTCATGACCTATCTCGCCAAGCCGAAATTCCAGCACCCCGACCTGCCCAAGAACGAGTTGGGCTACACCCACCGCGACTATGAGGGCACGGTCTCGACTTTGTGCGCCGGCTGCGGCCACGACTCGATCACGGCGGCGATCATCCAGGCTTGCTTCGAGCTCTCCATCGAGCCGCATCGTGTCGCCAAGATTTCCGGCATCGGCTGCTCGTCCAAGACCCCCACCTATTTCCTCGGCAATTCACACGGCTTCAATTCGGTGCATGGCCGCATGCCGTCGGTCTTGACCGGCGCCAACCTCGCCAACCGCGACCTGATTTATCTCGGCGTCTCCGGCGACGGCGACAGCGCCTCGATCGGCCTGGGCCAGTTCGCCCATTCGATCCGCCGCGGCGTCAACATGACCTATATCGTCGAGAACAACGGCGTGTATGGCCTGACCAAAGGCCAGTTCTCCGCCACCGCCGACCGTGGCTCGAAGTCCAAACGCGGCTTCATTAACACCGACAATTCCATCGACCTAGCGGCGATGGCGCTGCAGCTTGGCGCCGGCTTCGTCGCCCGCTCGTTTTCCGGCGACAAGCAGCAATTGGTGCCGATCATCAAGGCGGCAATCATGCACAATGGCGCCGCCTTCATCGACATCATCTCGCCGTGCGTCGCCTTCAACAACCACGCCGGCTCGACCAAAAGCTTCGACTTCGTGCGCGAGCATAACGAGGCGGTGAACCGGCTCGACTTCATGGCGAGCCGCATGCCGATCGAGGTCAAATACGAGCCCGGCACGGTCGAGATCGTGGAACAGCACGACGGATCGACGCTCGCGCTGCGCAAGCTTGACGCCGATTACGAACCGACCGATCGCACCGCCGCGCTCGGTTACCTGCAGCACCATGCCGCCAAGGGCCAGATCGTGACCGGGCTGCTGTTCGTCGAAAAAGAGGCGGAAGACCTGCACGCCCACCTGCGCACAGTCGACGGGCCGCTCAATGCGCTCGGCGAGAAAGACCTGTGCCCCGGCCAGGCGGCGCTGGAGAAGTTCAACGCCTCCCTGCGTTAGGCGTTAAAGTCAGCCCATGGAACGCCGCCCGCTCGGGCAATCCGATCTGCACATCGCGCCGCTGATCCTCGGCAGCAATGTGTTCGGCTGGAACGTCGACGAGAAGACCTCGTTCGCCATTTTGGATACTTTCGCTGACGCCGGGCTCAACGCCATCGACACCGCCGACAGCTATTCGCGCTGGGTGCCGGGCCACCCGGGCGGCGAATCGGAAACCATCATCGGCAATTGGCTGAAAAACAGCGGCAAGCGCGACAAGGTATTGATCGCCACCAAAGTCGGCGAGGATATGGGCGAAGGCCGCAGCCTGAAGAAGGATTACATCCTGCGCGCGTGCGAGGCGTCGCTAAAGCGCCTGCAAACCGACCGCATCGACCTCTACCAGACCCATTTCGACGACGAAGTCACGCCGGTCGAAGAGACCATGCAGGCTTATGCGCAACTGATCGCGGCCGGCAAAGTGCGCGCCATCGGCGCTTCCAATATGAGCCCGACGCGCCTCCTGGCATCGCTGGCGGCCAGCAAGCGGCTTGGCCTGCCGCGCTACGAAACCCTGCAACCACTCTATAATCTGTCCGACCGCAACGAATTCGAGACCGAGTTCGAGCCGATCTGCCGGCGGGAAAAAATCGGCGTCATCCCCTATTACGGTCTCGCTGCCGGCTTTCTCACCGGCAAATACCGCTCATTGGCCGATGCCGACAGGAACCCGGCGCGCGGCGGGCGCCTGAAAAAATATCTCGACGCCCGCGGCTTACGCATTTTGAAGGTGCTCGACGCCGTGGCGGCGCGGCACTCAGCATTGCCGGCGCAGATCGCGCTGGCGTGGCTGATCGGGCGCATCACCGCCCCGATCGTCAGCGCGACCAGCGTCAAGCAGCTCGGAGAGATCATAAAGGCGCCTGAACTGAAGCTCTCGGGTGAGGATATCGCGGCGCTGGATCGCGCCGGCACTTGATAAGAAAGGCGCCCCGCGCGGCACACGGGACGCCGTTGCCTTACGCATACAGACTCTTCAGGACGCGCCAGCCGCTTCCTTCTCGTACCAAGGAGCGTGAAGCGGCGTCGTTCCGGTCTCGAGGAGGCTTTTGAGGTTCGATAGCACGAGCGGCCAGCCCTGGCTGATGCTACCGAATACCTTGCTGTCCGGCGCGAAATCGTCGTGCGTGACCGTGAGCTTGACCTGATCGCGCTGCTGTTCAAGGTCCACCACGACACGCGAGGGCTTTTCCGTGCCATTGTGCGGCTCGTGATGAGACTGGAAGGTGTAGGACAGCCGCCGCGGCGCGTCATGCTCCAGCACCTTGCCGCTGACGATCAGCTTGCCCTCGCGGTGAAATGTAACCGGCGAGCCGACCTTCCAGTCGGACGTAACGGCGTTGCCGAACCAGAATTTCGCGGTGGCGTCGGTGTCGGTCAAAGCCTTGAAGACTTTCTCCGGCGTCGAAGCGATATAGGTCACGTAGACGAAAACTGGCTTACTCATCTTTTCTCTCCGTACTCTGTTCCAGTGCTTTCTTCATGTCGCTGAGCGCCTGAAGCCGATGGCGCTCGAATTTCCCGATCCAGCGCTCGCCGAGCTCATGGATCGGCACCGGATTGAGGTAGTGCAGTTTCTCGCGGCCGCGTTTGACGGTCGCGACCAGATTGGCCTCCTCCAGAAGGCCGAGATGCTTGCTGACCGCTTGCCGCGTCATGTTCGCGCCAGATTTGGCAAGCCGCGCGCAAAGTTCGTTCAGCGTCTGCCCGTTATCGGCGCGCAGACGATCGAGCAACTCCCTACGGCTCGCATCTGCCAGCGCTTTGAACACTGCATCCATGGTGACAATATGCAACCTTTTGGTTGCCTGTCAAGGTGCGATTTCACGGCGTAAGGCGCATCACTGCTTATTGATTAATGCACGAGCCCACAAAGGCCGTGCGGTCGCCGCCGTAGCTGCCGGCCTGGGTCGCGCAACGTACGGCGCGGTCCTGATAGGTCTCGGTCCGGTTCGGGCCGGACGGCGCCAGCACCGGCTGGTTCGGCACCACCTGGCCGGTCTGCGGCACCACGAAAGACGGCGCCATCGCGGCTTGCGGCAGCGACGCCGGCAGCTCCGTCGAGGGCGGGATCACCACGTGCTCGGTCGAGCCGCGCGGCGTCTTGTATTTCGGCGGCACGCCTGGCTCCGGCCGCATGATGTTGTAGCGGCCCGTATAGTCGACTTGGGCCAATGAAGGAGCGGCGCCGGCGGCGAGCGCCAAGGCAATCAGGACTGCGGCAAAAGCGTTACGCATCAGGACCTCCCGGCGTTTCGCATCGCATCAAACTATTAACGCGGCAGACGAAACAATCCTGCGCTGTCACTGCAAGGCGCAGCGCCGGGCGTAGTCGGCCATCTGGTCACGCGGCACCCCGATGGAGGCGCCATATTGCAGGCAGCGGGTGGTCCGGTCGGTGGCGTCGATGCGCGCCGGTACGTCATTGCCGCCCGGCGTGAAAATCACCGGCGGCGGCAGCGGCGGACGCCAAAACCGCGATCACGGCGGCCCATAGAACGAATGCGCGCATGAGGCTACTCCTCCTCTGGCGCCTCGACGATCGGGTCGTAGCGCTTGGCATCGAAGCCGAGCAGGTTCCAGGACTGCTCCATATGGGGCGGTAACGGCGCGGAAACGTCAATGTTTCCACCGCGCGGATGCGGTACCGCGATACGGCGCGCCAGCAGATGCAATTTGTCCTGCATGCCACCGGGCAGTTCCCAGTTCTCGATGCTGAAATATTTCGGATCGCCGATAATCGGGTTGCCGACATGCGCCATGTGCGCGCGCAATTGGTGGGTGCGGCCGGTGACGGGCTTGAGCGAGATCCAGGCCAGTTTCTGCGCCGCCGTCTCCACCACCGCGTAATAAGTCACAGCGTGCACGGCGTCCTTGTCGCCGTGCTTGGCGATGCGCATGTAGGAATCTTCCTCGACTTCCTGTTTGGCGAGAAAGGTCGAAACCCGGCCTTGTGCCGGCTTCGGCACGCCCGCGACCAGCGCCCAATAGATCTTGCGGGCCGAGCGCGAGCGAAAGGTTTTGCCGAGCGCGGCCGCGGCAAAGCGTGTTTTCGCGATCAGCAGGCAGCCGGCGGTGTCCTTGTCGAGCCGATGCACCAGGCGCGGTCGCTGCGCGTCGGGGTGTGTCCCGCGCAGCGCGCCCAGCATGCCGTCGATGTGGCGCGTGGTGCCGGAGCCGCCCTGCACGGCAAGCCCCATCGGCTTGTTGAGCACCATCACGTCGTCGTCTTCGTAAAGCGTGATCGACTTGAGAAAGAAGCGGTCCTTCTGCGCCGCCGGCGCGTCGTCGCGCGGCTTTGGCGCATCCAACTTGAGCGGTGGAATGCGCACCACCTGTCCCGCCTCAAGCCGGGCCTTTGGCTGGGTGCGCTTGCCGTCCACGCGCACTTCGCCTTTGCGGATGATGCGTTGGATGTGGCTGAACGACAGGCCGGGAAACCGCCCTTCAAAGAAGCGATCAACCCGCATGCCGTTTTCGTCCGCCGTAACGCTGACGTTTTGTACGCCGGCGGCAAATTGCGCCGGCTTTGGCGCGACGATCGGCGGCGGCGGCGCGGGCGCAAAAGCGACCGGCTGCTCGCGCGGCGGGCGCGCCGGAAAAGCGCGGCCTCTACCGCCGTCACGCTTGGGAGAATGCTTCACGCGCAGATCGGACTGGCGTGGGTTGGAGCGCTCTTTAAGCCGTTCTTGGGACCGTTCCCGGTTTCGCTCGTCGCGATCGCGGCCAAGACCCCGACCTTGGCCACGGCCACGCGGCGCCGTCGCTTTCTTGCCGCCGCCATAGCCGCCTTTGCGCATTCTCATGTCAATTCATCCGCTATGGACAGCGCTGCAAATCGCCGCGCGTGCCATGGTCCCAGGTCACCGAAAGCCGTCCGGCATGCGGGTGCAGCGAAACCGGGATCGGTTTTTCGCCCGTCTCGCTCCAGCAAAAGGCCTGGATGTAAATCGTATCGCCGGTCTTGTACATGCGTCCGATCCGGCAGCTATCGCCCTGCCAGCGCACTGCGTAATTGCTGACGACCAGCGGCGATTGCGCGCCGGCGTCGGCAAAGCCTTCGCATGACGACGCGTTGGCCGCCCAGCGGCCGGCGATCGATTCCTCTGCTTGGCTTGATGTTGCATTGAAAACCGACAGCCCCGCGAGTACCGCCGCAAACGTCCAAAACTTCATTCCGATTTCCGTTCCTTGCGAAGCTTCGCCCAATAGTCCAATCGTTTCTTCACCTCGCGCTCGAAGCCGCGTTCGGGCGGATCGTAGAACTGCTGGCGCGGCAGCGCGTCGGGGAAATAATTTTGCCCGGAGAAGGCTTCTTCGTCGTCGTGATCATAGGAATAGCCACGACCGTAGCCTTCCTCTTTCATCAGCTTGGTCGGCGCGTTGAGGATGTGCTTGGGCGGCAGCAGCGAGCCCGCCTGCTTGGCGGCGCGCATGGCCGCGCCAAAGGCCGCATAGGAAGCATTCGATTTCGGCGCGGTCGCCACATAGAGCACCGCCTCGGCGATCGCCAACTCGCCTTCGGGGCTGCCCAGAAAATCATAGGCCTCCTTGGCGGCATTGGCGATCACGAGTGCCTGCGGGTCAGCGAGGCCGATATCCTCGATTGCCATGCGCACCACCCGGCGCGCGATATAAAGCGGCGGCTCGCCCGCGTCCAGCATGCGGCAGAGATAATATAGCGCGGCGTCGGGATCGGAGCCGCGCACCGACTTATGCAGCGCGGAAATGAGATTGTGATGGCCGTCCTGCGCCTTGTCGTAGATCGGCGCACGCCGCTGCACAATCTCCTGCAGTTTCGCGGAGTCGAATTTTTCGTCCTTGCGCGCGGCGCGCCAGACTTCTTCGGCCAGCGTGAGCGCGGCGCGGCCGTCGCCATCGGCCATGCCAATGAGGGCGGTGCGCGCATCGGCGTCGAGCGGCAGTGGCCGGCCCTCGATCTGCTCGGCGCGCGCCAGCAGCTTCTCGTTTGCCGCCGCGTCCAAAGATTTGAACACCAGCACGCGCGCGCGCGACAGCAGCGGCGCATTAAGCTCGAACGACGGATTCTCGGTGGTGGCGCCGACCAGGATGATGGTGCCGTCCTCCATCACTGGCAGAAACGAGTCCTGCTGCGCACGGTTAAACCGATGGACTTCATCGACAAAAAGCAGCGTGCCCTGCCCCAGTTCGCGGCGGCGGCGCGCTTCCTCGAACACTTTTTTCAGGTCGGCAACGCCGGTGAAGATCGCGGAAATCTGCTCGAAATGCAGATCGGTTTCCTGCGCCAGCAGCCGCGCCACCGTGGTCTTGCCTGTGCCGGGCGGACCCCAGAACACCAGCGAGCCGAGCGAACGGGTCGCCAGCATGCGGGTCAGCGCGCCGTCGGGGCCGAGCAGATGGTCCTGCCCCACCACCTCGTCGAGCTTGGTCGGGCGCAAGCGGTCGGCGAGCGGGCGCGGCGCGTCCTTGTCGAGGTGGGCTGCCGCGAACAGCGTCGGTCCCGCTTTGGCGCGCGGGCTCATCCGTTGAAGACCGCTGAAATCTGCTGCCCGCCGCGGCGGATGACAACGTTCCAAGATCGGTTCGGCGTGCCGGTGGCGCGTTCCAGATCGCGGGTCTTGGCGATCGCCTCGCCGTTCACGGATACGATTACGTCGCCGCGCCGGAAGCCGAGATTACTGGCGTAAGAGCCATTGTCGACGTCGAGTACGACCACGCCCTCGTCGGCGCTCTGCAATTGCAATTCGTCGGCGAGCGCCGGCGACAGATTGGCGACCTTGGCGCCGGAAAACGGCGAGCGCGAATGGATAGTGATCTCCTCGCGCGCAATCTCAGGCGCGGTCTGCAAAGCCACCTTGACGCTCAGCGACCGGCCGGCGCGCAAGAGATCGAGCGCCGCGGTACCGCCGAGCGGCTTGGTGGCGAAGCGATAGTCAAAGGCATTGACGTCATCGACCGCCTGGCCGTCCACCGTCAGGATCACGTCGCCGGCCTTGAGCCCGGCATGATCGGCCGGGCTGCCGGACGTAACGCTTGCGACCAGGGCGCCGGCCGGGCGCTTCAAGCCCATGCTGTCGGCGATATCGGGGGTCACCGCCTGCAGCTTGGCGCCGAGCCAGGGCCGCTTGACCGCGGCCCCGCCGCTCTTGGCCGAGGCCACCACCACCTGGACCATGTTGGCTGGGATAGCGAAGCCGACGCCCTGCGAGCCGCCCGAGCGCGAGAAGATCGCAGTGTTGATGCCAACCAGCCGGCCGGTGACATCGACCAGCGCGCCGCCGGAATTGCCCGGATTGATCGCGGCGTCGGTCTGGATGAAGAACTGATAGTCGGTAATGCCGACTTGCGTGCGTGCCAGCGCCGAAACGATGCCGTGCGTCACGGTCTGCCCGACGCCGAACGGATTGCCGACCGCCAGCACCACGTCGCCGACCTCGAGCGCGTCGGAATTGGCGAAATCCAAGGTCGGAAAGCGCTCATGCGCGCCCTTGAGCCGCAACACGGCGAGATCGCTGCGCTTGTCCTTGAGCACGATCTCGGCCTCGAACTCGCGCTTGTCGGCGAGCGACACCTTCACCTCGTCGGCGCCTTCGATGACGTGCACATTGGTGACGACCAAGCCCGAGCTATCGACGATCACGCCGGAGCCGAGCGAGCGCTGCACCTGCGGGCCGCCGCCACCCGGCACGCCGAAAAACTGGCGGAAGATCGGATCGTCGAACAGCGGGTTGCGGGTCTGCACCGTCTTGGCGGCATAGACGTTGACCACCGCCGGCGCGACGTGTTGCACGACCGGCGCATAAGACAGCCGCAGCTCGTTGATGGTCGGCACGCGCCGCTCTTGCGCGGACGCAGACGAACTGCCCGCCACGGCGATGGCGACCAGTACAATCGCGGTCAAAGAGCTCTTGGGGCGCATGGCGTCAAATCCCGGCTAATGGCCGAGATATAGGCTCCCCGCCGGGCTAAATGAAGGCCGTTTACTCCTTGGCCGGCACGGTGCGCAGATAAGCCACGACCGCATCGAGGTCCTCGGGCGTTACTGTGGCGTAATACTGGAAGCCCATCGGCGGCTTGAGCTTGCTGCCGTCCCGGCTGATGCCCTGGGTGATAGCGCGCTTGATCTCGTCGTCGGTCCAAGCGCCAATGCCTTTGGTCTTGCTCGAGGTGATGTTGCGCGAGGTCGAGACACCCCACGGCCCCGGGAAATCGAAACCGCCGGCGCCCAGGCGCGTGTCCCACTGGCGCACGCCCTTATCCATCGGCGTGTGGCACTCCATGCAGTGCGCGATAGTCGCGAGATAAAAGCCCTTCTTCACTTTGTCGCTCATCATGGACTCGGCGAAGGGTTTGCTGGCGCCAGGCAGGACGTGTTCCACCTGCGGCATCTTGTAGATCGGGTCCGCCACCTTGTTGCTGACCGGCTTGAGCGTGTGCAGGTAGGCGACGACCGCGTTGAGGTCGCGCTCGGTCATGATGTGATAGAAGCCGGTCGGCATCACCATCGCGATATGCGCGCCGTTTGGCATCTCGCCGGTGCGCAGCACTTTCTTGATATCGGTATCGGTCCATTTGCCGATGCCGGTGTCTTTGTCCGGCGTGATGTTGGGCGCCGTCACCTTGAACGGCGGCTCATCCCAGGAGAGACCGCCGGAAAAATCCTTGCCCGCAATGGCCGCCGGCGGCCCTTTCGGGGTGTGGCAATTGCCGCAAGTCATGATGCCATTGACCAGATAGCCGCCGCGCGTGACCAGATCGGACTGCGCCTGGGCCACGCCGAGCGTGGCGGCGAGAATGGCGAACAATGTCGTGATAAAACGGACCATGAGGTTCCTCCGGGACGATTGGATGTGGGGGATTATACATAGCCCGCGCCCGGCGGCTATCGACGCATAGCAAAAAGGGCGGCCCATTGGACCCCCCTTGTGAATTTCACCTATTTGACCGTGGATCAGGCCGCCGCGGTCGCCTCTTCGTCGACCTTCTTTTCCAGGACGGGACCTGAATCCTTGCCCTTGGCCTCGACATCGCGGTCGACGAACTCGATCACGGCATTGGCGGCATTGTCGCCATAGCGGAAGCCGGCCTTGAGCACGCGGGTATAGCCGCCTTTGCGATCCTTGTAGCGCGGGCCGATCACGTCGAACAATTTCTTGACCATCGGGATGTCGCGCATTTCCGAGATCGCCTGGCGGCGGGCGGCAAGGCCGCCCTTCTTGGCAAGCGTCACCAGCTTCTCGACGATCGGACGCAGTTCCTTGGCCTTCGGCAGCGTGGTGACGATCTGCTCGTGCTTGATCAGGCTCGCCGCCATGTTGGCGAACATGGCGGTACGATGCGCGGAATGCCTGCCCAGTTTGCGGTGAACTTTTCCGTGACGCATCGCCTACTCTCCCAATGACGTTGCCGCAGGCAGCGGCTTAGTAATGATCCTCGAAGCGCTTGGCCAGCTCTTCGATGTTTTCCGGCGGCCAGCCCGGCACTTCCATGCCGAGATGCAGGCCCATTTGCGCCAGCACTTCCTTGATCTCGTTGAGCGACTTGCGGCCGAAGTTCGGCGTGCGCAGCATCTCGGCTTCGGTCTTCTGCACCAGATCGCCGATATAGACGATGTTGTCGTTCTTGAGACAGTTGGCGGAGCGTACCGACAGTTCGAGCTCGTCGACCTTCTTGAGGAAGGCCGGATTGAACGCGAGGTCGGGAATGGTCTCGGCCGTGGTTTCCTTGCGCGGCTCCTCGAAATTCACGAACACGTTGAGCTGGTCCTGCAGGATGCGCGCCGCATAGGCGAGCGCGTCCTCGGGGCTCAAGGCGCCGTTGGTCTCGAGGTTCATGGTGAGCTTGTCGTAGTCGAGGATTTGACCCTCGCGGGTGTTCTCGACCTTGTAGGAGACCTTACGCACCGGCGAGTACAGGCTGTCGACCGGAATTAGGCCGATCGGCGCATCTTCTGGACGATTGCGTTCGGCCGGCACGTAGCCCTTGCCGGTATTGACGGTGAATTCCATGCGGATCTCGGCGCCTTCGTCGAGCGTGCACAGCACCAGGTCCGGGTTGAGCACCACCACGTCGCCGACGGTCTGGATTTCGCCGGCGGTAACGGTGCCGGGGCCCTGTTTCTTGACCACCATGCGCTTGGGGCCTTCGCCCTGCATCTTGATGGCGATATCTTTGATATTGAGCACGATGTCGGTGACGTCCTCGCGCACGCCGGCGATCGAGGAGAATTCGTGCAACACCCCGTCGATATGCACCGATTGCACCGCCGCGCCTTGCAGCGAGGACAGCAAAATGCGGCGCAGCGCATTGCCCAGCGTCACGCCGAAACCGCGTTCGAGCGGCTCGGCGACGACCGTGGCGAGGCGCGCGGCGTCGCTGCCGGCGCTTACTTGCAGTTTGTTCGGCCTGATCAATTCCTGCCAATTTTTCTGGATCACGTCTTCACCTATTGAGCCGCGCGAGGCTTGCCCGCGCATCCCACCCGCCGTGTGGGGGAAAAGTTCGGCGGTAGCGGACGCGGGCTGCGTCCGCCCGATAGCAAAATCAAACGCGACGACGCTTACGTGGCCGGCAACCATTATGCGGGATCGTGGTCACGTCGCGGATCGACGTGATCGTGAAACCGGCCGCCTGCAGCGCGCGCAGTGCCGACTCACGGCCTGAGCCCGGACCCGAAACCTCGACCTCGAGGGTCTTCATGCCGTGCTCCTGCGCCTTCTTGGCGGCGTCTTCGGCGGCAACTTGCGCGGCATAGGGCGTCGACTTGCGCGAGCCCTTGAACCCCATGGTGCCCGACGACGACCAGGCAATGGTGTTGCCCTGCGCATCGGCGATGGTGATCATGGTGTTGTTGAACGAGGCCGCGACATGCGCCACACCCGACACAATGTTCTTGCGTTCGCGACGGCGAACGCGGGTGGCTTCCTTACCCATTCTCTCAATCCCTTTCGCAGCCCGCGAGCCCTAAGAGGCGCGAGCAATTTCTAACTTACGGCGCCGTCTTCTTCTTGCCGGCGATGGTCTTGGCAGGGCCCTTGCGGGTCCGCGCATTGGTGTGGGTGCGTTGGCCCCGGACCGGCAGCCCCTTGCGGTGGCGCATGCCCCGGTAACAGCCGAGATCCATCAGCCGCTTGATATTGGTCGCCACTTCGCGGCGCAGGTCGCCTTCGACCATGTAGTCGCGGTCGATCATTTCGCGAATCTGCAGCACTTCGGCGTCGGTCAATTGCGACACCCGCCGCTCCTGCGGCAGGTTAACCTTCTCCATGATTTCACGGGCCTTTTTCTGCCCAATGCCATGGATGTACTGCAGCGCGATCACGACGCGCTTGTTGGTGGGTAGATTGACGCCCGCGATACGAGCCACGGATTACCTCTTCTGTTATCGACCGGCCGCGCGGAACGCGCCGAATTCTTGTGTCCCTGGAAGGGGATAGCCCAAAGCGTAACACGACACCTGTCCCCGGATTTCTGGGGCCCGGCATCGCGTCAAGCTTCTGAATGTGCAGCTTATTAAGGGATTCATCTGGCCTTCGTCAACCTCCGCCGGATAAGCGATCGGCGCTATCCCGGCCTGTTTTTGGGGCAGCCTGACCGGTGCCGCCCCCGGCGGAACTCAGAATTTGGTCGATAGCCGCGGTAACGGCGTCGATCGCCGCCATGCCGTCCACGGTCTTGAGCATGCCTTTACCGGCGTAATGATTGGCCAGCGGCGCTGTCTGCGCCCGGTAGGCGACCAACCGCCCCTTGAGCACCTCTGGATTGTCGTCGCTGCGCAGCTTCTCGCCGCGGGCGGCCATTTCCGCGACGCGGTTCTCGATGCGTTTGATCAGGATGTTCTCGTCGACCCGCAACTCGATCACACCGTCGAGTTTGAGCCCGCGCTCGGCCAGCAGGCGGTCGAGCGCCTGCGCCTGCGGCACCGTGCGCGGGAAACCGTCGAGCACGAAGCCGCGCTTGGCGTCGGGCTGATCGACACGGTCCGCAATAATCGCCACCACCACCTCGTCGGGAACCAGTTCGCCGCGATCCATGATGGCCTTGGCGCGCAGACCGACCGGGGTGCCGGCCGCGACCGCGGCGCGCAGCATGTCGCCGGTCGAGAGTTGAACGATGCCGTGTTTCTGGATCAGGCGCTGCGCTTGCGTGCCCTTCCCCGCCCCCGGCGGGCCGAGCAGGATCAATCTCATCGATTGCGCCCCCGCAACTTCGAACGTTTGATCAGGCCTTCATATTGATGCGCCAGCAGATAGCCCTGGATCTGCGCCACGGTATCCATGGTGACGCTGACCACGATCAGCAGCGAGGTGCCGCCGAAATAGAACGGCACCGCGGCATAGGAAATCAGAATTTCGGGTATCAGGCAGACGATCGCCAGATAAAGCGCGCCGATCACGGTGATGCGCGACAGCACGTAATCGATATATTCCGCCGTGCGTTCACCCGGCCTGATGCCGGGGATAAAGCCGCCGTGCTTCTTGAGGTTATCCGCGGTCTCGGTCGGGTTGAAAACGATCGCGGTGTAGAAAAACGCGAAGAACACGATCAGCGCGATGTACAACAATAGGAACAGCGGCCGGCCATGACCGAGCAGCGTCGTGACCGTGGTGAGCCAGCCGGGACCCTGACCGGCGTTGAAATTGGCCACCGTGGTCGGCAGCAGCAGCAACGACGAGGCGAAGATCGGCGGGATCACGCCCGAGGTGTTGAGCTTGAGCGGCAGATGCGAGGACTGACCCTCGAACATGCGGTTGCCGACCTGGCGTTTGGGATACTGGATCAGCAGGCGGCGCTGCGCGCGCTCCATGAACACGATGAAGGCGATGACCGCGACACACATCACGATCACGACAAGAATGAGTCCGGTCGACAGCGCGCCCTGACGGCCGAGTTCGAGCGTGCCGGCGATCGCCGCCGGCAATTGCGCCACGATGCCGGACAGAATGATCAGCGAAATGCCGTTACCGATGCCGCGCGAGGTGATCTGCTCGCCGAGCCACATCAGGAACATGGTGCCGCCGGTCAATGTGATCACGGTCGAGATGCGGAAGAAAAAGCCGGGATCGGCGACCACGCTGCCGGCGCCTTCAAGCCCGATCGAAATGCCGTAAGCCTGGAACGCGGCCAGCACCACGGTGAGATACCGGGTGTACTGGTTCATAATCTTGCGGCCGGACTCGCCTTCCTTCTTGAGCGCTTCGAGCGTCGGCGAGACCGTCGTCATCAACTGGATGATGATCGAGGCCGAGATGTAAGGCATGATGTTGAGCGCGAAGATCGCCATCCGGTGGATGCCGCCGCCGGAGAACATGTTGAACATGCCGAGGATGCCGCCGGCCTGGGTATTGAAAATCTGTTCCCAGGCGGTCGGATCGATGCCGGGCAGCGGGATATAGGTGCCCAGGCGGTAGACCAGCAGCGCGCCGACCGTGAACCAAATGCGCTTCTTGAGTTCGTCGGCTTTCGCCAGCGCCCCGAAGTTGAGATTGGCCGCCAGTTGTTCCGCTGCCGAAACCATCGCTTCGCTCCTGCCGCCGCGCCCCGCTCCACCCGCCGTAACGGGCCGCCATCAGAAGATAGGCACTCGTTTACAAACTTGTAGCCAGCGGCCGGTTCACTCGGCCGGCTTTTCCTCGGCCTCGGCCGCTTCCGCCTTGGGCTTATTGCCGCCCTTCGGCTTGGGACCCTTGGCCGCTTCCAGCGCCATGCGCTTGTTCTTGCCCCTTGGCTCGGCGTCCACTTCCTTGGGTGCGGCCAGGATTTTCACGGTGCCGCCGGCCTTCCCGACCGCGACGATCGCGGACTTCGAGGCCCGGTAGACCGCGAAATCGACCTTGCTCTTGAGCTCGCCGTCGCCGAGCAGCTTCACGCCGCCTTTGGCGCGCCGCATCAGGCCGGCCTTGACCATGGCCGCGACATCGATCGGGTTCTTGGCATCGAGGAGCCCGACATCGATCGCCGCCTGCACCTTGCCGATATTGGTCTCGTTGAGCTTGATCGCGAACGAGGTATTGCGGAAGCCGCGCTTGGGCAGGCGGCGATGCAGCGGCATCTGGCCGCCCTCAAAGCCCTTGATGCGCACGCCCGAGCGCGCGGTCTGGCCCTTGCCGCCGCGGCCGCCGGTCTTGCCCATGCCGGAGCCGATGCCACGGCCGATGCGCATACGATTCCTGCGCGCACCTGCGTTGTCGGCGATTTGGTTCAGTTTCATCGCACTCGTCCTCTTATTTCGCTTCGCCGACCACGCGCACCAGATGCCGGATCTTGTAGATCATGCCGCGCGTCGAGGGCGTATCCGGCAGGTCCTTGGTGCGGCCGATCTTGTTCAAGCCGAGCCCGATCAGCGTCTCACGCTGATCATGATGGCGGCGCGCGGCGCTCGCCACCTGCTCGACCTTGATGGTCTTTTGTGCCGGAGCCATTGGCCAATCCTCAGTCTGTTACGGTTTCGTCGGCGCCTTCGCGGCGGCGCGACTGCAGCGTGGAAACCTTGATATTGCGGCGGGCGGCGACCGAACGCGGCGAATCCTGGTGCTTGAGCGCATCGAAGGTCGCGCGCACCACGTTGTACGGATTGGACGAGCCAAGCGACTTGGCCACCACGTCCTGGATGCCCAGCGTTTCGAACACCGCGCGCATCGGGCCACCGGCGATGATACCGGTTCCCGGAGGCGCCGCGCGCAGGAACACCTTGCCGGCGCCGTGACGGCCAAGCACGTCGTGATGCAGCGTGCGGCCTTCGCGCAGCGGCACGCGGGTCAGCGCGCGCTTGGCGGCGTCGGTCGCCTTACGGATTGCTTCCGGCACTTCGCGCGCCTTGCCGTGGCCGTAGCCGGCGCGGCCTTTCTGGTCGCCGACGATCACCAGCGCGGCGAAGGCGAAACGCCGGCCGCCCTTGACCACCTTGGCGACGCGATTGATGTGCACCAGCTTGTCGGTGAACTCGCTGTCGCGCTCCTCACGGCCGCCACCAGCGCGGTCGCGTCGCGGCTCTCGTCGGGGTTCATGTGCCATAAGCGTAAAGTCCCGTTAAAAGTTAAGGCCGCCTTCGCGCGCGGCATCGGCCAGCGCCTTGATGCGCCCGTGATAGAGATAGCCGCCGCGGTCGAACACGACGTCCTTGATGCCCTTTTCCTTGGCGCGCTCGGCGATCAGCTTGCCGACCGACTTGGCTGCATCGATATTGGCGCCGGTCTTGGCGCCTTCGCGCATCGTCTTTTCGAGTGAAGACGCCGTCACCAAAGTCTCGCCCTTCGCATCGTCGATGAGCTGGGCGTAGATGTGCTTGGAGGAGCGGAATACGGACAGGCGCGCGCGGCCACGCACGCCGGCGGCGTGCTTGACCTTGCGGCGTACCGAGGCCGTCCGCCGCGCAGTTCGATCGCTTAATCTCGACATCGCGCGTCCCTCTACTTCTTCTTGCCTTCTTTGCGGAAGATGTATTCGCCGGCGTATTTCACGCCCTTGCCTTTGTACGGTTCCGGCGGGCGGTAGCCGCGGATTTCAGCGGCGACGTGCCCGACTTTCTGCTTGTCGATGCCGGTCACGACGATTTCGGTCGGCTTTGGCGTCGCAATCGTGATGCCTTCCGGAATCGCGAAGTTCACGTCGTGGGAAAAGCCGAGCTGCAGGTTCAGGGACTTGCCCTGCACCGCGGCGCGGTAACCGACGCCGTTGATCTCGAGGCGCTCCTCGAAGCCCTTGGTCACGCCCGCCACCAGATTGGCGACCAGCGTGCGCGAGGTGCCCCACATCGAACGCGCGCGCTTGCTTTCGCCGCGCGGCTCGAGCGTGAGCAAGGCCTTGTCCAATTTGGCCGAAACGTCGTCGTGCAACACGACCTGCACGGCGCCCTTCGGGCCTTTGATCTTGACGGTCTGGCCTTCCACATTGGCGGTGACGCCGGACGGGATCGAGACCGCTTTGTTGCCGATGCGTGACATCAAAACACCGTGCAGATGATTTCGCCGCCGACATTGGCGTCGCGGGCGGCGTGATCGGCCATCACGCCCTTGGGCGTGGACAGGATCGAGATGCCGAGACCGTTATTGATGCGCGGCAGCGCCTTGACCGAGGCGTAGACGCGCCGGCCGGGCTTGGAGACGCGCGAAATCTCGCGGATCACCGGCTCGCCGTCGAAATATTTCAGCTCGATCTCGAGCTCGCTGCGACCGTCGGCATGCGCGACGCTGGCGTAGCCGCGGATATAGCCTTCGGTCTTGAGCACTTCGCAGACGCGTTCGCGCTGCTTGGAGCCTGGCATAGAAACCTTCGACTTGGTTCGCATCTGCGCATTGCGGATGCGGGTAATCATGTCGCCGATCGGATCGTTGACAGCCATGGTGATCCCCTTACCAGCTCGATTTCACGAGGCCGGGAATCAGGCCCTTGGAGCCGAGGTCGCGCAACGCGATGCGGCTGAGACGATGCTTGCGGTAATAGCCGCGCGGACGGCCGCTCAATTCGCAGCGATTGCGGATGCGCGTGGCCGAGGAATTGCGCGGCAATTCGGCGAGCTTGAGGGTGGCGGCAAAGCGCTCCTCCATCGGCAGCCTCTTGTCGTGGGCAATAGCCTTGAGCGCCTTGCGGCGGTTGGCGAATTTCTTCACCTTCTTGCGCCGGTTATTGTTCTTCTCGATCATACTCTTTTTAGCCATTACTTTCGCTCCTTACGATTCCGCGTTTGAGGGAAATCCCCTCACTGCCGGAACGGGAAGTTGAATGCGGTGAGCAAAGCGCGCGCCTCGTCGTCGGAGCGAGCGCTGGTGCATACGGTAATGTCGAGACCCCAGGAGTCGGCGACCTTGTCGAAGTCGACTTCCGGGAAAACGATGTGTTCCTTGATGCCGAGGCTGTAGTTGCCGCGGCCGTCGAAGCTCTTCGGATTGAGCCCGCGGAAATCGCGCACGCGCGGAAGCGCGATGTTCACCAGCCGGTCGATGAAGTCGTACATGCGCGCCTTGCGCAGCGTGACTTTGCAGCCGATGGCCTGGCCGTCGCGCAGCTTATAGGTGGCGATCGACTTGCGCGACTTGGTGATCACGGCTTTCTGGCCGGCGATCATCGTCAGGTCGGCGGCGGCATTGTCCACCTTCTTGCGGTCGGCGACGCCCTCGCCGATGCCCATGTTGAGCACCACTTTGGTGATCACCGGCACCTGCATGCGGTTGGTGTAGCCGAACTGCTTGCTCAGCTCGCCGCGGATGACCTGCTCAAATTGCGTCTTGAGCCGCGCCACGTAATCGGAGCGCTCGCGCGGCTTCTTGACCTTCGGAGCGTCACCCTTGGGCGCGCCGCCGTCCTTGGCGCCCTTCGGGGCGTCTTGCGGCTTCTGCGCCGGCTTCTTGGCTTCGGTATCTGCTTGCGTGTCAGCCATCGATCTCGGCTCCTGAACGCTTGGCGATGCGGACCTTCTTACGGTCGCCACCTTCGCCGACGAATTTGAAACCGATGCGGGTCGGCTTGCCATCTTTGGGATCCGCCACCGCCAGGTTGGACAGATGGACAGCGCTCTCCTTGGAGATGATCCCGCCTTCCTGCTGCGCGGTCTGGCGTTGATGGCGCTTGACCATGTTGACGCCGCGCACCAGCGCGCGATCGGCGTCGGGGCGCACCTCGATAACCTCGCCGGTGCGGCCTTTGTCGCGGCCGGCGAGCACGATCACCTTGTCGCCTTTGCGGATTTTCGCGGCCATCACAGCACCTCCGGCGCGAGCGAGATGATCTTCATGTGATTCTTGGCGCGCAATTCGCGCGGCACCGGCCCGAAGATGCGGGTTCCCACCGGCTCCATCTGCGGCGTGATGAGAACCGCGGCGTTGCGGTCGAAACGGATGACCGAACCATCGGCGCGCTTGATGTCCTTGCGGATGCGCACCACGACAGCCTTCATCACCTCGCCCTTCTTCACGCGGCCGCGTGGGATGGCTTCCTTCACCGACACAACAATGACGTCGCCGATGGTGGCGTATTTGCGTTTTGAGCCGCCCAGCACCTTGATACACATGACGCGGCGCGCGCCGGAATTATCGGCGACGTCGAGGTTGGTTTGCATCTGGATCATGATGCGGCTTTCATTGTTTGGGGACGCATAACGCTCATTGAACTTTCTGCTTCTTCTCGCCCCGGATCACTTCCCAGCACTTGAGCTTGGAAATCGGGCGGCGCTCTTCGATCCACACCGTGTCGCCGACGGCAAACTCGTTCTTCTCGTCGTGCGCGTGGTATTTCTTCGAGCGGCGCACAACCTTCTTCATCGTCGCGTGGGAAAAACGCCGGTCAACCCGCACGACCACGGTCTTGGCCTGCTTGTCGCTGACGACGACGCCCTGGAGCGTACGCTTCGGCATCTTTAACCCCTTACTTCGACTTCGTTGCCGCAGTCTTCTTCGCGCCGGCCTTGCGGCTCTTCGCGGACTGAGGCTTCTTGGATTTCGGCGCAGCGGATCTCGGCTTCTCGGCCTTCGGTTTGGCGACCTTGGGCTTTACTTCTGCTTTCGGCGCCGTGCTGACTTTGACGGCCGGCTCAGGCGCGCCGGCGCGCTTTTGCGCGGCGATGGTCTTCAAGCGCGCGACGTCGCGGCGAATGACGCGCACGCGCGAGGTATTCTCGAGCTGACCGGTGGCACGCTGGAAGCGCAGGTTGAACTGCTCCTTCTTGAGCTTGAGCACCTCGTCGTCGATCTGGTCGAGCGTCATCGCTCTTACGTCATGGGCTTTCATGGTCTACTCGGCGATGCGTTCGATGAATCGGGTCTTGACCGGCAGCTTGGCGGCGGCGAGCGCCAGCGCTTCCTTGGCGACTGCGATCGGAATGCCGTCGACCTCGAACAAGATGCGGCCCGGCTTGACGCGGCACACCCAATACTCGGGCGTGCCCTTGCCTTTGCCCATGCGGATTTCGATCGGCTTCTTCGACACCGGCACGTCCGGATAGACACGGATCCACACCCGCCCCGACCGCTTCATGAAGCGGGTGAGCGCGCGGCGCGCGGCCTCGATCTGGCGCGCGGTGACGCGCTCGGGCTCAAGCGACTTGAGGCCGTATTGGCCGAAGGCGAACGTACTGCCGCTGGTGGCGACGCCGTGGATACGGCCCTTGAACGCCTTGCGGAACTTGGTGCGCTTTGGTTGCAGCATGACTTAACTCTGTTGTCCCTTTAGGCCGCGCTGTCGCGGCGCGGACGACCCTGGTCGCCTTCGGCGAGCTTCTTGTCCTGCGCCATCGGATCGTGCTCGAGGATTTCGCCCTTGAAGATCCAGACCTTGACGCCGCAAGTGCCGTAAGTGGTGAACGCGGTGGCGACGCCGTAGTCGACGTCGGCGCGCAGCGTATGCAGCGGCACGCGGCCTTCGCGATACCACTCCATGCGCGCGATTTCGGCGCCGCCGAGGCGGCCCGAACAATTGATGCGGATGCCTTCGGCGCCAAGCCGCATCGCGGATTGCACCGCGCGCTTCATGGCGCGGCGGAACGCCACGCGGCGCTCGAGCTGCTGCGAGATCGATTCGGCAACCAATTGCGCGTCGAGCTCCGGCTTGCGGATTTCGACGATGTTGATGACCACGTCGCTGTCGGTGAGCTTGGCCACCGACTTGCGCAGTTTCTCGATGTCGGCGCCCTTCTTTCCGATCACCACGCCCGGGCGCGCTGAGTGGATGGTGACGCGGCACTTCTTGTGCGGGCGCTCGATGATGATCTTCGACACCGCCGCCTGCTTGAGATCCTTCATGAGCGCGGCGCGGATCTTGATATCTTCATGCAACAGCGTGCCGTATTCGGTCTTGCCGGAATACCAGCGCGAGTCCCAGGTGCGGTTGATCCCGAGACGCAGCCCAATCGGATTGACTTTTTGACCCATGAACGAACCCTCAGGCTTTCGCTGCGGCTTGTGCGGCGACCTGACGCACGATGATGGTCAGGTGGGAGAACGGTTTTAAAATGCGTCCCATGCGGCCGCGGCCGCGCGGGCTGAAGCGCTTGATCACCAGCGCCTTTCCGACGTGAGCCTCGGCGACGACAAGTTCGTCAACGTCGAGGTCGTGATTGTTCTCGGCATTGGCGATCGCCGATTCCAGACACTTGCGCACATCGACGGCGATGCGCTTGCGCGAAAACTCGAGGTCGGCGAGCGCACTCGCGACCTTCTTGCCGCGGATCATCTGCGCGACAAGATTGAGCTTCTGCGGGCTGACCCGAATCATCCGGGTCACCGCCATGGCCTCGTTATCCGGGAGGCTTCGCTCGCGTGCGCTCTTGCCCATGACGTCTCTCTCGATTCCCTTTAAGTCGCCGCCGGCGCAGCGGGCGCGGCACCCGGCGCGGCCGGAGCCGAGGCCTGACGCTTGGCTTTGCGGTCGGAGCTGTGGCCGTAGAACATCCGGCCCGGCGAAAACTCGCCGAACTTGTGACCGACCATTTCCTCGGTCACCATCACCGGAATGTGCTTCTGCCCGTTATAGACGCCGAAATTCAGGCCGACGAACTGCGGCAGAATGGTCGAACGCCGGCTCCAGATCTTGATCATGTCGTGACGGCCCGACGAGCGCGCGGCTTCCGCCTTGCGCAGCAGATAGCCATCGACGAACGGACCTTTCCAAGCTGAACGCGTCATAATCAGTTTCCTACTTCTGCTTCTTGCGCTCGTGGCGGCTGACCGCGATGAATTTGGTGGTGCGCTTGTTCTTGCGTGTCTTCTTGCCCTTGGTCGGGAAGCCCCACGGCGTGGTCCAGTGACCGCCGCCTTTGGTGCGCCCGCCGTGCGGGTGATCGACCGGGTTCATGGTGATGCCGCGGTTATGCGGCATGCGGCCCTTCCAACGCTGGCGGCCGGCCTTGCCGATGGTCGTGTTCATGTTGTCGGGGTTCGACACCGCGCCGATGGTCGCCATGCAACGGCCGTGCACCAGGCGCTGCTCGGTGGTCGAGAGTCGCAGGATGACGTAATCTTGGTCGCGACCGACGATCTGCACGTAGGTGCCGGCGGAGCGCGCGATCTGGCCGCCTTTGCCGATCTTGATCTCGACATTGTGCACGATGGTGCCGACCGGAATATTGCCAATCGGCATGGCATTGCCCGGCTTCACGTCGGCATGCTCGGAAGCGATCACCTGATCGCCGGCGGCCAGGCGCTGCGGCGCCAGGATATAGGCGAGTTCGCCGTCCTGGTACTTGATCAGCGCAATGAACGCGGTGCGGTTGGGATCGTATTCGAGGCGCTCGACCGTCGCCGGCACATCGAATTTGGTGCGCCGGAAATCGATCTTGCGATAGGCCTGCTTGTGGCCGCCGCCGCGGAAACGTGAGGTGATGCGGCCGTTATTGTTGCGTCCGCCGGTCGAGTTCTGGCCTTCGGTGAGCGCCTTGAGCGGCCCGCCTTTGTACAACGAAGAACGGTCGACGATCACCAGCTGGCGCTGGCTCGGCGTGGTCGGATTGTATGTTTTCAACGCCATCGCAGGCTTCCCTTACAATCCCGTTGTCACGTCGATGCGGTGACCCTCTTCGAGGGTCACGATCGCGCGCTTCACGTCGGACTGTTGTCCGAGTCTGTTCTTGAACATTTTCAGCTTGCCCTTGCGGGTGAGCGTGTTGACGTTCTTGACTTTGACATCGAACAGCTTCTCGACCGCTTCCTTGATTTGCGGCTTGGTCGCGTTCTTGCGCACCTTGAACACGACCTTATTGTGCTCGGACGCCATGGTCGCCTTTTCGGTGATCACCGGCGACAGGATGACGTCGTAATGGCGGGGATCGCTGGTGCTCATTTGAAGCGCGCCTCCAGCGCATCGAGCGCCGCCTTGGTCAGCACCAAAGTCTTGCGCCGCATGATGTCGTAGACGTTGATGCCCTGCACCGGCAGCACGTCGATATTCGGAATGTTGCGGGCCGCATTGCGGAAGTTCAGCTCGACCTCGGCGCCGTCGATGATTAGCGCGTTGATTAAACCGAGCTTGTCGAACTGCTTGGCGAGGCCCTTGGTCTTGCCGTCCTTCAGCGTCATCTTGTCGATGACGATGATGCCGCCGTCCTTGGCCTTGGCCGACAGCGCGTGCTTGAGCGCAAGCGCGCGCACCTTCTTGGGCAGGCCGATGGCGTGGCTGCGCACGACTGGGCCGAAGGCCCGGCCGCCGCCGCGGAATTGCGGAACGCGCGCGGAGCCGTGACGGGCGCCGCCGGTGCCCTTCTGCGCGTACATTTTCTTGCCGGTACGCCAGATTTCCGAACGGTCTTTGGTCTTGTGCGTGCCGCGTTGGCGCTTGGCGAGCTGCCAGTTGACACAGCGCTGCAAAATGTCGCTGCGCGGCTCGAGGCCAAAAATCGCATCGGGCAGATCGACCGAACCGGCGGATTTGCCTTCCAGCGTGGTGATTTTGAGTTCCATGTTACGCGCCCTCCTTCGCGGCGGGGGCTGCGTCAGCCGCGGGCGCTTTGTCCGCAGCCGGCTTCGCGTCGGATTTCGCCGCAGGCTTGGTCTCGGCCGCTTCACTGACGCGGAACTTGCCGGGCTTGGGCGCTTCCTTCGGAAGCTTCTTCTTGACGGCGTCACGCACCGTGACCCAGCCGGACTTGGCGCCGGGCACCGCGCCTTCGACCATGATTAGGCCGCGCGCCACATCGGTCTGCACCACTTTGAGATTGAGCGTGGTCACCCGATCGACGCCCATGTGACCGGGCATCTTCTTGTTCTTGAAGGTTTTTCCTGGGTCCTGCCGGCCGCCGGTCGAACCGATCGAGCGGTGCGAGATCGACACGCCGTGCGAGGCCCGCAGGCCGCCGAAATTCCAGCGCTTCATGCCGCCGGCAAAGCCCTTGCCGATCGAGGTGCCGCAAACGTCGACGAACTGACCAATCACGAAATGATCGGCGGTGATTTCGGCGCCGACCGGGATCAGCGCGTCCTCGGTGACGCGGAATTCCGCCAGCTTACGCTTGGGCTCGACATTGGCCTTAGCAAAATAGCCGCGGTCGGCCTTGATCATGTTGTTGGTGCGGCGCGGGCCAGAACCGAGCTGGAGCGCAACATAACCGTTCTTGTCCTTGGTGCGATGGGCGATCACCTGGCACTGCAATAGCTGCAGTACCGTCACCGGCACGTGCTCGCCGCTTTCGGCAAACACCCGGGTCATCCCAATCTTTTGCGCAACCACTCCGGAACGCATCTTAATTCCTCACCCGGCCTTTACAGCTTGATCTCGACGTCGACACCGGCGGCGAGGTCGAGCTTCATCAGCGCGTCCACCGTCTGCGGCGTCGGATCGACGATGTCCAAGAGGCGCTTATGGGTGCGCATCTCGAACTGTTCGCGGCTCTTCTTGTCGATAAACGGCGAACGGTTCACCGTGAATTTCTCGATCTTCGTCGGCAGCGGGATCGGGCCACGGACCTGCGCACCGGTGCGCTTGGCCGTGTTCACGATCTCGCGGGTCGACGCATCGAGGATGCGGTGATCGAAGGCCTTGAGCCGGATCCGGATATTCTGGCCGTTCATTGTCGCTTCTTTCGTTCGTCATGCCCGGCCTTGTGCCGGACATCCACGACTTCAATGTTGCTCGCCAAGACGTGGATGGCCGGGACAAGCCCGGCCATACCGCCTTTCGGCCTTACTCGATGATGCTCGCCACCACGCCGGCGCCGACCGTACGGCCGCCCTCGCGAATGGCGAAGCGAAGTTTTTCTTCCATGGCGATCGGCACGATCAGGTGCACTTCCATCGCCACGTTGTCGCCCGGCATCACCATCTCGGTACCGGCCGGCAGATGCACCACACCGGTCACGTCGGTGGTGCGGAAGTAGAACTGCGGACGGTAGTTGGTGAAGAACGGGGTATGACGGCCGCCCTCTTCCTTGGTGAGGATATAGGCTTCCGCCTTGAACTTGGTGTGCGGCTTGACCGAGCCGGGCTTGCAGAGAACCTGGCCGCGCTCGACTTCCTCGCGCTTGGTGCCACGCAGCAGGCAGCCGACGTTGTCGCCGGCTTCGCCCTGGTCGAGCAGCTTGCGGAACATCTCGACGCCGGTGACGACCGTCTTGGTCGTCGGCTTGATGCCGACGATCTCGACTTCCTCGCCGACCTTGATGATGCCGCGCTCGATGCGGCCGGTGCACACAGTGCCGCGACCGGAGATCGAGAACACGTCTTCCACCGGCATCAGGAAAGGCTGATCCTTCGGGCGCTCCGGCTGCGGAATGTATTCGTCCACTGCCTTCATCAGCGCGTTGATCGCTTCCTTGCCGAGCTTCTCGTCCTTGCCCTCAAGCGCCATCAGCGCCGAGCCCTTAATGATCGGAATCTTGTCGCCCGGGAAATTGTACTTCGACAGGAGTTCGCGAACCTCGAGCTCGACGAGTTCGAGCAATTCGGGATCGTCGACCATGTCGACTTTGTTCATGAACACAACCAGTGCCGGCACGCCAACCTGACGGGCGAGTAGGATGTGCTCGCGGGTCTGCGGCATCGGGCCGTCGGCGGCCGACACCACCAGGATGGCGCCGTCCATCTGCGCCGCGCCGGTGATCATGTTCTTCACATAGTCGGCGTGACCGGGGCAGTCGACGTGCGCGTAGTGGCGCGCCGCGGTCTGGTATTCGACGTGCGCAGTCGAAATCGTGATGCCGCGCGCTTTTTCTTCGGGCGCCTTGTCGATCTGGTCATACGCCGTGAAGGTGGCGCCGCCGGTCTCCGACAGCACCTTGGTGATCGCCGCGGTCAACGTGGTCTTGCCGTGGTCGACGTGACCGATCGTACCGATATTGCAATGCGGCTTATTGCGAAGAAATTTCTCTTTTGCCATGGAACTCTCCGTTCAGAACCTTTTGGTTGCGATCGTCACGCGAATTTCTTTTGTACTTCGGCGGATACCGCCGCCGGCAGCTCCGCGTAGTGATCGAATTGCATCGTGAAGGTGGCGCGGCCCTGTGACATCGACCGCAACGTGTTGACGTAACCGAACATGTTCATGAGCGGCACCATCGCGTTGATGACGTTGGCGTTGCCGCGCATGTCCTGGCCCTGGATTTGCCCGCGCCGCGAATTGAGGTCGCCGATGACGGAGCCGGTGTAGTCCTCCGGCGTCACGCATTCGACCTTCATGATCGGCTCGAGCAGGACGGGCCTTGCCCTCTGCATCGCCTCTCGCAGGCACTGACGTGCGCAGATTTCGAACGCCAGCGCGGACGAATCGACGTCGTGATATTTGCCGTCGATCAGCGTTACCTTGAGGTCGACCACCGGGAAACCCGCGAGCGGGCCGGAGCCGAGAACGGACTCGAGGCCCTTCTCGACGCCCGGGATGTATTCCTTCGGTACCGTGCCGCCGACCACTTCGTTTTCGAACTCGAACGGCGTGCCGGGCGGCGTCGGCTCGGCGATGATCTTGATCGCCGCGAACTGGCCGGAGCCGCCGGTCTGCTTCTTGTGGGTGTAGTCGTGCTCAACGCGCTGGGTGATCTTCTCGCGGAACGCCACCTGCGGCGCGCCGATATTAGCGTCCACTTTGTAGGTGCGCCTGAGGATGTCGACCTTGATGTCGAGATGCAGCTCGCCCATGCCCTTGAGGATGGTCTGGCCGCTCTCGTGATCGGTGGAGACGCGGAACGAGGGATCCTCGGCCGCGAGTTTGGCAAGCGCGACGCCGAGCTTTTCCTGGTCGGCTTTCGACTTCGGCTCGATCGCGATCTCGATCACCGGATCGGGGAATTCCATCTTTTCCAGGATCACCGGCTGCTTGGCGTCGCACAGCGTATCGCCGGTGCGCACTTCCTTGAGGCCGGCCAGCGCGACGATGTCGCCGGCAAAGGCTTCCTTGATATCCTCGCGGTTATTCGCGTGCATCAGCAGCATGCGGCCGATGCGTTCTTTGCGTTCCTTGGTCGAATTGATCAAGCCGGTACCGCTGGTGAGCGTGCCGGAATAAATGCGGCAGAAGGTGATGGTGCCGACGAAGGGATCGTCCATGATCTTGAAGGCGAGCAGCGCCAGCGGCGCGTTGTCCTTCGGCTCACGGATGACGTCTTCATTATTATTGTCGGGATTGATGCCGTGGATCGGCGGCACGTCGAGCGGGCTCGGCAAGTAATCGACGACGGCGTCGAGCAGCGGTTGCACGCCTTTGTTCTTGAACGCCGAGCCGCACAGCACCGGGAAGAACGCGCCGGTGATCACCGCCTTGCGGATCAGCTTCTTGATGGTCGCCTCGTCGGGCATCTTGCCTTCGAGGTAGGCTGTGGCCGCGTCATCGTCGAGTTCGCAAGCCGCCTCGATCATCTTGTCGCGGTATTCCTGCGCCTGATCGAGCATGTCGGCGGGAATGTCGACGTCGTGGTAATCGGCGCCGAGAGATTCGTCGCTCCACACCACGCCCTTCATGCGCACCAGATCAATCAGGCCCTTGAAATTCTGCTCCGAACCGATCGGAAGCTGGATCGCCACCGGCCGCGCGCCAAGGCGGGTCTTGATGTCTTCCATGCACTTGAAATAGTCGGCGCCGATCTTGTCCATCTTGTTGGCGAACACGATGCGCGGAACTTTGTACTTGTCACCCTGACGCCAGACCGTCTCGGTCTGCGGCTCCACGCCCTGGTTGCTGTCGAGCACGACAACCGCGCCGTCGAGCACGCGCAAGCTGCGCTCCACCTCGATGGTGAAATCGACGTGGCCGGGGGTGTCGATGATGTTGAGGCGCTTTTCTTTCCAGAACGCGGTGGTCGCGGCCGACGTGATGGTGATGCCGCGTTCCTGCTCCTGCTCCATCCAATCCATCGTCGCGGCGCCTTCATGCACCTCGCCGATTTTGTGGTTCTTGCCGGTGTAATAGAGGATCCGCTCGGTCGTCGTGGTTTTCCCGGCATCAATGTGGGCCATGATGCCGAAATTGCGGTAGTCCTCGATAGGGTGGACGCGGGGCATAGAAGTTCTAGTCCTTGATTGGGTTGTTCGTCGTCACCAGCGGTAATGCGAGAAGGCCCGGTTGGCTTCCGCCATCTTGTGGGTGTCCTCGCGCTTCTTGACGGCGTTTCCCCTGTTATTGGATGCATCGAGCAGCTCGGCCGAGAGCCGTTCGGTCATCGTCTTTTCGTTGCGCTCGCGCGCCGCGATGATGATCCAGCGAATTCCGAGCGCCTGGCGGCGCGACGTGCGCACTTCAACCGGCACCTGGTACGTGGCGCCGCCAACGCGGCGCGAACGCACTTCGATCGAGGGCATCACGTTGTCGAGCGCCTGCTGGAAAACCGTGAGCGGGCTTTGCTTGGTCTTGCTCTCGATCATTTCGAGCGCGCCGTAGACGATGCCCTCGGCGACCGATTTCTTGCCGGCATACATGACGGCATTCATGAACTTGCTGACGACGATATTGCCGAACTTCGGGTCCGGGATGACTTCGCGCTTTTCTGCGGCGTGGCGGCGGGACATGTTCCGATTCCGATTATTTGGGGCGCTTGGCGCCGTATTTCGAACGGCGCTGCTTGCGGTTCTTGACGCCCTGGGTGTCGAGCACGCCGCGCAGGATGTGGTAGCGCACACCCGGCAAATCCTTGACGCGGCCGCCGCGGATCATCACCACCGAATGTTCCTGAAGGTTGTGCCCCTCGCCCGGGATGTAGCCGATCACCTCGAAGCCGTTGGTCAAACGCACCTTGGCGACCTTGCGCAGCGCCGAGTTCGGCTTCTTCGGCGTCGTCGTGTAAACGCGCGTGCAAACGCCGCGCTTCTGCGGCGAAGACTCGAGCGCCGGCGCCGTGTTGCGCACCTTGAGCGGCTTGCGCGGCTTGGCAATCAACTGGTTGATCGTCGGCATCGTTGCTTCGCTACTCTCGTTTGGGCCGGACCGGCCCGGATTCGTTTTGGGCTTTCGCCCGGCATTCCCACGCGCAAAACGAAATCGCGCCAGCCGCGTCGATTTGCGGGGGCGCTCTTTCGTTTTCGGACGACCACGATGCGATAAAGCGCCGTGGACGTTCACCCTCAGTCTGACAGTGGCTGTCAGTGACAGCGTTTGAGCTTCATCCGTCGAGGCGATGCGCCGGCCAAGCTTTGAGAGTTAACGTAGCAATCTCAAAGGGTTAACCGGGCGGCCGTTCCGAACAAGCGAAGCTCACCGCCTGCCGTAAAGTGTCGCGTATGTATCGGCGCGACTCGCTCAAGTCAAGGCGAAAAGGGCCGGAAAATCGAGGGTTAATGGCCCTTAGCCCCGTTCCGCCCCAAGTCGCGACCCAGCGGTGCCCTGAAGCTAAAAGGGCCGCCCTTGCGGGCGGCCCTTTTGAAGTCGTGTGGGACGAGAAGGCCTATTCGGCCGCCGGCAGCGCCGGAGCCGCCTCGGCTTCCGCCTTTGCCGCCGCTTTGGCGGCGTCCTTCTCGCGTTCTTCGAGGATGAGCGCGTCGCGCTTGACCGCGACTTCGCGCAACTCGTCCATCATGGCGCCGGTGCCGGCCGGGATCAGGCGGCCGACGATGACGTTCTCCTTGAGCCCGTCGAGCGTGTCCGCCTTGCCGTTGACCGCGGCTTCGGTGAGGACGCGCGTGGTCTCCTGGAACGACGCCGCCGAGATGAACGACCGGGTCTGCAGGCTCGCCTTGGTGATGCCGAGCAGAACGGGATGTCCGCTCGCCGGCTTCTTGCCGTCGATGGCGGCGCGCGCATTGATCTCGTCGAGCTCGGTCTTGTCGAGTTGCTCGCCTTGCAGCAACTCGGTCTCGCCGGTCTCGTCGATCTCGACCTTCTGCAGCATCTGGCGAACGATCACCTCGATGTGCTTGTCGTTTATGTTCACGCCCTGCAGACGGTAGACCTCCTGGATCTCGTTCGTGAGATACGAAGCGAGCTCCTCGACGCCCTTGATGGCGAGAATGTCGTGCGGGGCAGGATTGCCCTCGACGATGTAATCGCCCTTCTCGATGACGTCGCCATCCTGCAGATGGATGTGCTTGCCCTTCGGGATCAGATACTCCTTGGGCTCGTCGTTCTTGGAGGTCGGCTCCAGCGTCAAGCGGCGCTTGTTCTTGTAGTCCTTGCCGAAGCGCACGGTGCCGCCGATCTCAGCGATGATCGCCGCGTCCTTCGGCTTGCGCGCCTCGAACAGCTCCGCCACCCGCGGCAGACCGCCGGTGATGTCGCGCGTCTTGGCGCTTTCGGTCGGAATACGCGCGATCACGTCGCCCGCCTTCACATGGGCGCCGGGATCGACCGAGATGATCGCATCGACGGCGAGGATGTAGCGGGCGTCGCCGCCGCGCGCGAGCTTGAGCAGCTTGCTGCCCGACTTGATCACGATCGCCGGACGCAGGTCGGCCTGGTTACGGGACGACCCCGTGCGCCAGTCAATTACCACGCGCTTGGCGATGCCGGTCGACTCGTCGAGCGCTTCCGACATCGACAGACCGTCGACGAGGTCCTCGAAGGCGATCGAGCCTTCAACCTCGGTGAGGATCGGCCGGGTGTAGGGATCCCACTCGGCGATGCGCTCGCCGCGCTTGATCTTGTTGCCGTCTTCGACGCGCATGCGCGCGCCGTACGGGATGCGGTGATGCGCGCGTTCGGTGCCGTCGGTGTCAACCACCGCCACCACCATGTTGCGCACCATCGCCACCACGTCGCCATCCGAGTTCTTGGCGATGTTCTTGCCCTTGAACTTCAGCTTGCCGTCGAAGTTCGACTCGATGAACGACTGCTCCGAGATTTGAGCGGCGCCGCCGATGTGGAACGTGCGCATGGTGAGCTGAGTGCCCGGTTCGCCGATCGATTGCGCGGCGATGACACCCACCGCTTCGCCCATGTTGACCGGGGTGCCGCGGGCAAGATCGCGCCCGTAGCAAGCGCCGCACACGCCGTTCTTCGATTCGCAGGTGAGCACCGAGCGAATCTTCATTTCCTGGACGCTGGCGTTGGTGATCGCTTCGACCTCGGGTTCGGTCAACAGCGTGCCGCGCTTGACCACCGCCTTGCCGGTCGCCGGATCCTTGACGTCTTCGGCGGCGGTACGGCCGAGAATGCGGATGGCAAGCGGCGCCACCACGGTGCCGGCGTCGATGATCGCCCGCACCTTGATGCCGTTCCTGGTTCCGCAGTCTTGGATCGTGATGATGCAGTCCTGCGCCACGTCGACCAGACGCCGCGTCAGGTAGCCGGAGTTCGCCGTCTTCAAGGCGGTGTCGGCCAGGCCCTTGCGGGCGCCGTGGGTCGAGTTGAAGTACTCGAGCACCGACAGGCCTTCCTTGAAGTTCGAAATGATCGGGCTCTCGATGATCTCACCGGACGGCTTGGCCATTAGGCCGCGCATGCCGGCCAGCTGACGCATCTGCGCGGGCGAGCCGCGCGCGCCGGAATGCGCCATCATGTAGATCGAGTTGACCTGCATGTCGCGGCCTTGCGCGTCTTTCTTGGTGGTCGAAATTTCCTTCATCATCGCGTCGGCGATCGCGTCGGTGGACTTCGACCAGGCGTCGACCACCTTGTTGTACTTTTCGCCCTGGGTGATGAGGCCGTCGTTGTATTGCTGCTCGAACTCCTTGGCGAGTTCGCGCGTCGCGTCGACGATCTTCCATTTCGATTCCGGCACCACCATGTCGTCCTTGCCGAACGAGATACCGGCCTTGAACGCGTGATAGAAGCCGAGCGCCATGATGCGGTCGCAGAAGATAACGGTCTCCTTCTGACCGCAGTGCCGGTAGACCTGATCGATCATCCCGGAGATCTCGCGCTTCGTCATGAGCTTGTTGACGACGTCGAACGGCGCTTTGACGCTGCGCGGCAGCACGTTGCCGAGGATGACGCGGCCGGGCGTGGTCTCGTACCACTTCAGGAACGATTTGCCCTTTTCGTCGACGCCTTCCCAGCGATAACGAATCTTGGTGTGCAGCGTGAGCGTACGCTCATGCAGCGCATGCTCGATCTCGGCGATGCTCGTGTAGTGACCCTTCACGACGTTCTGCTTCTTCGGATCCTTCTTGATGTCGGCTTCCGAGTGCAGATCGAGCTTCCACTCGCCCGGCATGCCCTCGCTCATTAGCGTGAGATAATAGAGACCGAGCACGATGTCCTGCGACGGCACGATGATCGGCTGGCCGTTCGCCGGATGCAGGATGTTGTTGGTCGACATCATCAGCACGCGCGCTTCCAGCTGCGCTTCGAGCGACAGCGGAACGTGCACGGCCATCTGGTCGCCGTCGAAGTCGGCGTTGAACGCGGCGCACACCAGCGGATGCAACTGGATCGCCTTGCCCTCGATCAGCACCGGCTCGAACGCCTGGATGCCCAGCCGATGCAAAGTCGGCGCGCGGTTCAAGAGCACCGGATGTTCGCGAATGACTTCGTCGAGAATATCCCAGACTTCGGGCTTTTCCTTTTCGACGAGCTTCTTCGCCTGCTTGACGGTGGTGGAGAGACCCTTGGCGTCGAGCCGCGAATAGATGAACGGCTTGAACAGTTCGAGCGCCATCTTCTTCGGCAAGCCGCACTGATGCAGCTTGAGTTCGGGACCGACCACGATGACCGAGCGGCCGGAATAGTCGACGCGCTTGCCGAGCAGGTTCTGGCGGAACCGGCCCTGCTTGCCCTTGAGCATGTCGGCGAGCGACTTGAGCGGACGCTTGTTGGCGCCGGTGATGACGCGGCCGCGGCGGCCATTGTCGAACAGCGCATCGACCGCTTCCTGCAGCATGCGCTTTTCGTTGCGGATGATGATATCCGGCGCGCGCAGCTCGATCAGCCGCTTCAAGCGGTTGTTGCGGTTGATGACGCGGCGGTAGAGGTCGTTGAGGTCCGAGGTGGCGAAGCGGCCGCCATCGAGCGGCACCAGCGGGCGCAGATCGGGCGGGATCACCGGCACCACGGTCAGGATCATCCATTCCGGCTTGTTGCCGGAGGCGATGAAGGCCTCGATCAGCTTGAGCCGCTTGGCGATCTTCTTTTTCTTGATGTCGCTGTCGGTCTCGCCGATGCCGGCCCGCAGTTCGGCCTGCATCTTGTCGAGATCGAGCGCCTTGAGCATCTCGCGGATCGCTTCCGCGCCGATGGTGGCGGTAAAGCTGTCGCCGCCGAATTCTTCCTGCGCCTTGAGGTATTCCTCCTCGGACAGCAGCTGGCGGTCCTTGAGTGGGGTGAGGCCCGGTTCAAGCACGACGTAATATTCGAAGTACAGAATCCGCTCGAGATCCTTCAGCGTCATGTCGAGCAAGAGACCGATGCGGCTCGGCAGCGACTTGAGGAACCAGATGTGGGCGACCGGCGCGGCCAGTTCGATATGGCCCATGCGCTCGCGCCGCACGCGGGAAAGCGTCACTTCGACCGAGCACTTCTCGCAGATGATGCCCTTGTATTTCATGCGCTTGTACTTGCCGCACAAGCACTCGTAATCCTTGATCGGCCCGAAGATGCGCGCGCAGAACAGGCCGTCGCGCTCGGGCTTGAAGGTGCGGTAGTTGATCGTTTCCGGCTTTTTGATCTCGCCGTAGGACCACGACAGAATCTTTTCCGGGCTCGCGATCGAAATCCGGATCTGGTCGAAGACCTGAGCCGGAGTCTGCGGGCTGAAAAGATTCATAATTTCTTGGTTCATCGCGTTCTCCGCTAAGCCGGCCGTCGCCGGCTAAATTCAAAGGTTCTCATCACGCCGCCTGGCCGGCCGGACCTAAAGGCCCGGCCGTTCGCTTGTTATTCGGCAGCTTCCGCCGGCTCGCCGCCCTGCCGCTGCTGCTTGGAATTGTGCAGATCGACATTGAGGCCGAGCGAGCGCATTTCCTTGACCAGCACGTTGAAGCTTTCCGGAATGCCCGCTTCGAACGTGTCGTCGCCGCGCACGATCGCCTCGTACACTTTGGTACGGCCGGCGACGTCGTCCGACTTCACGGTGAGCATTTCCTGCAAGGTGTAAGCCGCGCCGTAAGCTTCGAGCGCCCACACCTCCATTTCGCCGAACCGCTGGCCGCCGAACTGCGCCTTGCCGCCGAGCGGCTGCTGGGTGACCAGCGAGTAAGGGCCGATCGAGCGGGCGTGGATCTTGTCGTCCACCAAGTGATGCAGCTTGAGCATGTAGATGAAGCCGACCGTGACTTTGCGGTCGAACACTTCGCCGGTGCGGCCGTCGAAGACATCGACCTGGCCGGAATGTTCGAGGCCGGCGAGATCGAGCATCTTCTCGATGTCGGCCTCCTTGGCGCCGTCGAACACCGGCGTCGCAATCGGCACGCCGTGACGCAGATTGCCGCCGAGCTCGACCAACTCGTCCTCGCCCAGCGACTTGATGGTCTCGTCGTCGCCGTAGACCTTCTTGAGGATGTCCTTGAGCGGACGGGTGTCGTGCTTGCTGTTGTAGAGATCGACCGCCTGCCCGATCTTGAGACCCAGGCCGGCGCAAGCCCAGCCGAGATGGGTTTCCAGGATCTGGCCGACGTTCATGCGGCTGGGCACGCCCAGCGGATTGAGCACGATGTCGACCGGCTGACCGTCGGCGAGGAACGGCATGTCCTCCGCCGGCACGATCTTCGACACCACACCCTTGTTGCCGTGACGGCCGGCCATCTTGTCGCCGGGCTGGATCTTGCGCTTCACCGCGACGAAGACCTTGACCATCTTCATCACGCCGGGCGGGAGTTCGTCGCCACGCTGCAGTTTTTCGACCTTGTCGAGGAAGCGCTGCTCGAGCAGCTTCTTCGACTCGTCATATTGCTTCCGGATCGCCTCGATCTCGGCCATCAGCTTGTCGTTGGGCGAGGCGAACTGCCACCACTGCGAGCGCGGATATTCATCCAGCACCGACTTGGTGATCTTGGAGTCCTTCTTGAAGCCCTTCGGGCCGGCGATGCCCTGCCGGCCTTCCAGCAATTCCGCAAGACGGCCATAGACGTTGCGATCGAGGATCGCCTGCTCGTCGTCGCGGTCCTTGGCGAGCCGTTCGATCTCTTCGCGCTCGATCGCGAGCGCGCGCTCGTCCTTCTCGACGCCGTGCCGGTTGAACACGCGCACTTCGACGACCGTTCCCTGAACACCAGGAGGAACCCGCAACGAAGTGTCGCGCACGTCGGAGGCTTTTTCGCCGAAGATGGCGCGCAGAAGTTTTTCTTCCGGCGTCATCGGGCTTTCGCCCTTGGGTGTGATCTTGCCGACCAGAATGTCGCCGGCATGCACTTCGGCGCCGATATAGACGATGCCCGCTTCGTCGAGATTCTTGAGCGCCTCTTCCGAGACGTTCGGGATATCGCGGGTGATTTCCTCGGGACCCAACTTGGTGTCGCGCGCCATCACTTCGAATTCTTCGATGTGGATGGAGGTGAACACGTCGTCTTTCACGATCCGCTCGGAGAGCAGGATCGAGTCCTCGAAGTTGTAGCCATTCCACGGCATGAACGCGACCAGCACGTTGCGACCGAGCGCGAGTTCGCCGAGATCGGTCGAGGGACCGTCGGCGATGATGTCGGCCTTCTCGACGTTGTCACCCACCTTCACCAGCGGACGCTGGTTGATGCAGGTGTTCTGGTTCGAGCGCTGGTATTTCATCAGCCGATAGATATCGACGCCGGGCTTGGTCGGATCGGTTTCACCCGTTGCACGCACAACAATACGCGTTGCGTCAACCTGATCGACGATGCCGGTGCGGCGGGCGGAAATCGAGGCGCCCGAGTCGCGGGCGACCACGCCTTCCATGCCGGTGCCGACGAACGGCGCTTCCGAGCGAACCAGCGGCACGGCTTGCCGCTGCATGTTGGAGCCCATCAAGGCGCGGTTGGCGTCGTCGTTCTCCAGGAACGGGATCAGCGCCGCGGCAACCGAGACGAGCTGCTTCGGCGACACGTCCATGAAGTCGACTTTGTCCCGGGGGACCAAGTGAACGTCGCCGGCATGGCGGCAAATGATCAGGTCCTCGGTGAAGCGGCCGCGCGCATCCATTTGCGCGTTGGCTTGCGCGACGGTGTAGCGGCCCTCTTCCATGGCCGAGAGATAGATCACCTCGTCGGTGACCCGGCCGTCCTTGACCTTGCGGTACGGCGTTTCGACGAAGCCGTATTTGTTCACCCGCGCATAGGTCGCGAGCGAATTGATCAGACCGATGTTCGGACCTTCCGGAGTTTCAATCGGGCAGATGCGGCCGTAATGCGTCGGATGCACGTCGCGCACTTCGAAGCCGGCGCGCTCGCGCGTCAGACCGCCAGGACCCAGCGCCGAGAGACGCCGCTTGTGCGTGATCTCGGACAGCGGGTTGGTCTGATCCATGAACTGCGAGAGCTGCGAGGAACCGAAGAACTCGCGCACCGCGGCGGCCGCCGGCTTGGCGTTGATCAAATCCTGCGGCATGACAGTGTCGATATCGACCGACGACATGCGCTCCTTGATCGCGCGCTCCATGCGCAACAGGCCGATGCGGTACTGGTTTTCCATCAGCTCGCCGACCGAGCGCACCCGGCGATTGCCGAGATGATCGATGTCGTCGATCTCGCCTTTGCCGTCGCGCAGATCGACCAAGGTTTTGATGACGGAGATGATGTCTTCCTTGCGCAGCACGCGCATGGTGTCGGGCGCGTCGAGCTCGAGGCGCATGTTCATCTTGACGCGGCCGACGGCCGAAAGGTCGTAGCGCTCGCTGTCGAAGAATAGCGAACGGAACATCGCCTCGGCGGTATCGACGGTCGGCGGCTCACCCGGGCGCATGACGCGATAGATGTCGAACAGCGCGTCTTCACGCGTCATGTTCTTGTCGACCGTGAGCGTGTTGCGGATATAGGCGCCGACATTAACGTGATCGATGTCGAGCAGCGGCAATTCCTTGTAGCCGTTCTCGATCAGAACCTTCAGGTTCTTTTCGTCGATCTCCGCGCCGGCCTCCAGGTAGATCTCGCCGGTCTTCACATTGACGAGGTCCTCGGCGACGTAGTGGCCGATCAACTCCTCGTCCGTCATGCGAAGGTGCTTGAGGCCCTTCTCGGAGAGCTGGCGGGCCTGACGCACGGTGATCTTCTTGCCGGCCTCGACCACGACGCGACCGGTGTCGGCGTCGACCAGATCGTTGACCGCCTTGTAGCCTTTGAGCCTGTTGGCGTCGAACGGCACGCGCCAGCCTTCCTTGGCGCGCTTGTAAGTCACGTGCTTGAAGAAGGTGCGAAGAATTTCCTCGCCGTCGAGGCCGAGCGCGAACAATAGCGACGTCACCGGAATCTTGCGGCGGCGATCGATGCGCGCATAGACGATGTCCTTGGCGTCGAACTCGATGTCGAGCCAGGAGCCGCGATACGGAATGATACGGGCGGCGAACAACAGCTTGCCGGACGAATGCGTCTTGCCCTTGTCGTGATCGAAGAACACGCCGGGCGAGCGATGCATCTGCGAAACGATGACGCGCTCGGTGCCGTTGACGATGAAGGTGCCGTTATTGGTCATGAGCGGAATGTCGCCCATGTAGACATCCTGCTCCTTGATGTCCTTGACCGACCGTGCGGCGGTCTCTTCGTCGATATCGAACACGATCAGCCGCAGCGTCACTTTGAGCGGCGCGGCATAGGTCATGCCGCGCTGGCGGCACTCGTCGACGTCATATTTCGGCGGCTCGAATTCGTATTTGACGAATTCGAGCATCGACGAATTGGAGAAGTCGGAAATCGGGAACACCGATTTGAAGACCGCCTGCAGACCCTCGTCGGGACGTCCGCCGACGGGCTCCTTCACCAGCAAGAACTGGTCATAAGATGCCTTCTGAACCTCGATGAGGTTCGGCATCTCCGCTACTTCTTTGATTGATCCGAAAAACTTCCTTACGCGCTTGCGACCGGTAAATGTCTGCGCCATCGTCTATTTCTCTCGATTCCATTTTGGCGGCCAGCGCGGGCGCCTCTCCTAACGGTCGCAATCCATCGCGATCATCAGGACAGGCGTCGGGGCTACCCGTTTCTATGTGATTCGGGCCACGCCCGAACCGCCGCACACGTCACTTTCTCCGTCGAAACCCCCGGGGTTTAACCCCCGGGGATATCGGTCAAATAAGCATTCGCCTACTTGAGCTCAACCTTGGCACCCACCTTTTCGAGGGTGGCCTTGATCTTGTCGGCTTCTTCCTTGTTCACGCCTTCCTTGACCGGCTTGGGCGCACCCTCGACCAGGTCCTTGGCCTCCTTGAGGCCGAGACCGGTGAGCGCACGCACTTCCTTGATCACTTCGATCTTCTTGTCGCCGGCGGCGGAGAGGATCACGGTGAACTCGGTCTTCTCTTCAGCAGCAGCGGCGCCGGCCGCGGGACCAGCCGCCACAGCGACTGCGGCCGCGGCGGAAACGCCCCACTTCTCTTCCAACAACTTCGCCAAATCCGCCGCTTCCAGGACGGTCAGTTTCGACAACTCGTCGACGATCTTTTGCAAGTCAGCCATTTTCTTTTCCTACTGGGTTCGAACCAAATACGAGTTTGCTTTGTGCCGTCAGGCCGCCGCGCTCTTGGATGCATAGGCCTGGACCACGCGCGCGACCTTGGCGGCCGGTGCGTTGACGAGTTGCGCGATCTTGGTCGCCGGCGAAACCAGCAGGCCGAGGATCTTGGCGCGCAATTCATCCAGAGACGGCAGCGAGGCGAGCGCCTTGACGCCGTTGAGGTCCAGAGCGGTTTTGCCCATCGACCCGCCGAGAATGACGAACGCTTCGTTCGCCTTGGCGAAATCGGTGGCCACCTTCGGCGCCGCCACCGGATCGCTTGAGTAAGCGAGCACGGTCGGTCCCTTCAGCAGGGAGCCAATGGAGGCGACATCGGTGTCCTTGAGTGCGATCTTTGCGAGACGGTTTTTCGCGACCTTCACATGGCCGCCCGCCAGCTTCATCTGCTTGCGCAGGGTCTGCATCTGGGCGACGGAGAGGCCGTTATAGTGAGCCACCACCACGACGTTTGCGGTCTTGAAGACTCCGCTCAGTTCGGCGATGGACTCAGCTTTTGCCGCTCGATCCACTGCAAGCTCTTTCCGGTTGACGGCTTGCCCGCGTGATCCGCGGGAGCCGCCGGGTTGCTACCAGCCGTCCCACGTTTTCGTGCACGCGCAGCGAAACCGGGCAGGACGACGCTTCGATAAGCCTGCCCCCCGTTCAAAGAACGGGTATCCGAGGTTCGAACCGACTTGGCGCGTTCATGACCGAGGTCATGTTTTGCGCAAACTCGGGTCTCTTCCCCGTCTGTGCTGGCCCTTTGCAGGATTAAGCTTCGGCCTTACGGCGTCGGCGCCGGCAGTCTTGGACAGGTCGGTCGGTCCGTTTCCGGTCCGGCCTTGTGCGCCCTTCAAAACAATGAAATCGGTCTTTCCCTTTCAGATGTCCCGCCGGGATGCCCAAAAGGAATAGCTTCCAATCACCATTGATTTTAGAGACGCGCAAAGGCGTGCCGACAAACTGGGCCGGCACGCCCGATGCGGATCATTTAGAGCCTCCGACCGGCTTTGCCAAGCCCCTTTTCGGGCAAATCCCCACGAAAAAGCGGGCAAAACCCAGCTTTTAGTGGCCGCCGGCGGCGGCAAACAGCGAAGACGGCTCGACTTTGACGCCCGGGCCCATGGTGGACGAGATCGCCACCCGGTTGATGTAGTGGCCCTTGGCCCCCGGGGGCTTGGCCTTCTGCACCGCATCGGCGAACGCCTTGATGTTCTCGACCAGCTTGTCCTCGGTGAACGAGGCTTTGCCGACCCCGGCCTGGATGATGCCGGCCTTTTCGACGCGGAACTCGACCGACCCGCCCTTGGAGGCCTTCACTGCAGTGGTGACGTCCATGGTCACGGTGCCGACCTTCGGGTTCGGCATGATGCCACGCGGCCCGAGCACCTTACCGAGACGGCCGACCAGCGGCATCATGTCGGGTGTGGCGATGCAGCGATCGAAGTCGATCTCGCCTTTGTTGACCTTCTCGACCAGATCCTCGGCGCCGACAACGTCGGCACCGGCGGCCTTGGCCTCTTCCGCCTTGGCGCCGCGCGCAAACACGCCGACGCGCAGCGTGCGGCCGGAGCCGTTCGGCAACACGACCACGCCGCGCACCATCTGGTCCGCGTGCGTCGGGTCGACGCCGAGATTCATCGCGATCTCGATGGTCTCGTCGAATTTCGCCTTGGCGCGCTCTTTCACGAGCTTGACCGCTTCCGCGATCGTGTAGGACTTGTCGCGATCGATGCCGGTACGAGCGGCCGTTGTACGTTTTCCGAGTGCCATGACCTTTACTCCGACACCGTGAGGCCCATCGAGCGGGCGGAACCTTCGATCATCTTCACCGCGGACTCGATGGTGTCGCAGTTGAGGTCTTTCATCTTCTGCTCGGCGATTTCGCGCAGTTGCTTCTTGGTGACCTCACCGACCACTTCGCGGCCGGGGGTCTTCGAGCCGCTGGCGAGCTTGGCGGCCTTCTTCAGGAAGTACGACACCGGCGGCGTCTTGAGCTCGAAGGTGAACGAGCGATCCTGATAGGTGGTGATGATCACCGGGATCGGCGTGTTCTTCTCGATCTTCTGGGTCTGCGCGTTGAACGCCTTGCAGAACTCCATGATGTTCAGGCCGCGCTGACCCAGCGCCGGCCCGATCGGGGGCGACGGGTTGGCGGCGCCTGCCGGCACCTGCAATTTGAGGAATCCAGTGACTTTTTTGGCCATTACCTACTCCTGTAGTGGTGCGGATATTGACGGTTGGCGACCGCCTCACCTCCCACGCCGTTATGATGGCCGATGATCTAGTGGGTCTTAGCTGCCCTGTCCAGCAGGCCCGCCTGGCGCGCACCAGAACACCAGGCTGGTACCCGCGATATGGACGAGACCGAGTCCTAGTCTTGCGTCTAATTCCTCGAGCGCCTGGTTAACCCCCGGCCAGACGCCGTAGTCGTGCCAGAGCACCACGCCGCCCGGCCGCACCAATCGCATGGCGGTTTCAGAATCTTTGCGCACATAATCGTAGGCGTGCGAGCCGTCGACGAACACCAATCCCGCCCGGCCATTATGTGGCAACCAATCGAAGGTCGCGGAATCGCCGCGCAACTGCACCACGCGCCCGGCCGAAGCCCGCCACGCATCGCCGCATTGGCGCAACCGGGCGCCGGGGGCCGGCTTGTCGACATAGCGCCGCTCGGAATCTTCGATCGCGAGCGCCGAAGCCTGGTCGGCCGGCAGGTCGAGCGTCGCGATCGAAACGCCGTGCGGTGCGTTGATCGCGAGATTGAGCGCGGTGCGGCCGTCGAACGTGCCGATCTCGAGGATCTCGCTACCGGGAGGCATATCCGCCGCCGCGAGCGCAAGCATCGCCAGCTCGGAGATGCGGACATTGCCGTCGCTTTTTTCGGTTTCGGTCAGGCGGATTGGGCGGCTTTTGAGAATTTGCGGCCATGACGCCTGTGCCAGCCGCGTTGCCGGCGTCTCGGCCTTGCCGCGCCAGCGCCGCAACCGATGCCTCAGCGCGCGCGCCGCGAGCGAAGCCGGCAAATAGCCATGCAGCGCATAGGCCCCGGCCATGCGCGCGCGCGCCGTCTCGAGCATCTTAGAGTTTTTCGACTTGGCCGAATTCCAGTTCGACCGGCGTGGCGCGGCCGAAGATCGACACCGCCACCTTCACGCGCGAACGCGCTTCGTCGACTTCCTCGACCGTGCCGTTGAACGAGGCGAACGGTCCATCCGACACGCGCACCTGCTCGCCGACCTCGAACGACACCGAAGGCTTGGGCCGCTCGATGCCTTCCTGCACCTGGTGCAGGATGCGATTGGCTTCGGCTTCCGAAATCGGCATCGGCTTCTTGTCGGAACCGAGGAAGCCTGTGACCTTCGGGGTGTTCTTGATCAGATGGTAGACCTCGTCGGTCAGGTCCATCTTCACCAGCACGTAGCCCGGGAAAAATTTGCGCTCGGCGTTGACCTTGCGGCTGCGGCGCATTTCGGTGACCGTCTCGGTCGGCACCATGATTTCTTCAAAGTGGTCGGCCAGATTGCGCTGCTTGGCCTGCTCGCGGATCGACTCCGCGACCTTCTTTTCGAAGTTCGAATAGGCATGCACAACGTACCAGCGCTTGGGGCGGGTCGTCGTGGTGTCGGCGGTGTCGCTCATATCTTTGTGGCCTTCAGCTTCCGATACCCAGCACGAAGGTAACGGCGATCCGGATGATTTGATCCGAGAGCAGGAAAAATACCGAGGCGATCGCCACCATGACGAAGACCATGGCGGTGGTGATCATGGTCTCCTTGCGCGACGGCCAGGTGACCTTGCGGGTTTCCTCGCGCACTTCCTGCAGGAAGCGGAACGGGCTGACCCGGGCTTTGCGTCGTACTTCTGCCGGCGCTTGATCGCTCATTCGTTCACTCTATCTCCAGCCGTTTCCCGCCTGGCAGGAGTGGCAGGGCTCGAACCTGCGACCCCCGGTTTTGGAGACCGGTGCTCTACCAATTGAGCTACACTCCTCCGGAAGCGGATACGGCGGACCATATAAGGGCCCGCCGCGCTGATGTCATGCATTATACGCGGGCCTAATGCAAGGCGGAAACGCCCGGTTTAAGCCGGTTTGCAACCGGAACACCGCCGGTGGGCGCTCTGGCCTGCGCCCCGCCGGCGCGCATCCTGTACAATCGGTGCGCGTTTCATAATATCCCGAACCAACGGACATTTTCTGCGCAAAGCGCGCCCGAAACCATGAAACTCACACCGAACCGGAACGCTATGGGCATGCGCATCGACGGCATCGATCTGTCGCAAGCCCTGAACCCCGCCCAGTTTGCCACGATCCTGTCGGCGCTCGGCCGCTATGGCGTCCTTTGCTTTCCGAAACAGACGCTCGACGCCCGCGCCTTGAAGACGTTCTCGGAGCGATTCGGCACCTTGCAAGGATCGCCGACCGGCACCTACTGCGAACCGGGTGTGCCGGAGGTCATGCTGCTGTCCAACATCGTCGAGAACGGCAAGCCGATCGGCCTGGCCGACGCCGGGCAGGATTGGCACACCGACATGTCCTATAATGAGGTGGTTGGCTTCACCAACGTGCTCTACGGCATCAAGATCCCGCATCGCGACGGCAAGCCGCTCGGCAATACCGTATTCGCCGACATGCATGCCGCCTACGAGGATCTGCCGCCCGCACTCAAGTGTAAGCTCGGGAACGCCACCGCCACGCACGACTTCAACAAGTTCTGGGAGGAAATGCGCAAGCGCCCGGGCTCGACGCGCCCTGCTTTGACGCCGGAACAACGCGCGGCACGCCCGCCGTCGGTGCACCCGCTTTTTCTGACGCATCCGATCACGGGCCGGAAGGTCTTGTACGCCAATCCAGGCTATGCGGTGCGCATCAACGAACTCGACGAAGCCCAAAGCGACGCAATTTTGGCAGAACTCACGCGCCACCAGCTACAGCCAAAATATCAGTTCGCCCACCAATGGACCGAGGGCGACGTGCTGATGTGGGACCACATCGGCACGCTGCATAATGCCATTCCGGATTACCGCCCCGACGAGCCGCGGCTGATCAAACGCTGCCAGGTGATGGCGGACCGCATCTTCGATCCGGCTTTCGTGCGCGAGCACCTCGCGCAAGCAGCGCTCTGATGGCGGAGAAGCGGCCCAACGTCGTCATCATTGGCGGCGGGATCGGCGGCCTGTTCGCGGCGAACGCGCTGATCGCTCATGGCCTCGAGGTGTCGGTGTACGAGCAGGCCTCGGCGCTGGGCGAGATCGGCGCCGGCGTGTTCCTGACACCCAACAGCGTGCGCCAATTGCAACGCGTGGGGCTGGGACCCGCGGTCGAGCAGCGCGGCGCGCGGGTCGGCGCGGGGTCGCACTATTTCCGCCACGACGGCGCGCCGATCGCGCCGGTACAGGTGACGGACTCCGCCGGTTGGAACGCGACGTTCGGCATGCACCGCGCTGATCTCGTCGAACTCCTGGCCGGCCCGCTGCCCGCCGGCGTCGTGCACATCGGACACCGCGCAACCGCCTTTGCGCAGGACGAGGGCGTCGCGCGGGTCACGTTCGCCAATGGCGCCCAAGCTGAAGGCGACATCGTCATCGCGGCCGACGGCATCCACTCTGAGCTGCGGCGCTACGTGGCGCCGCCGTCGCGGCCTGTGTTCCACGGCTCGGTCGCCTACCGCGGCGTGCTGCCGCATGCGCTCGTGCCGCAATGGCCGGCCGATCGCTGGCTCATGTGGCTCGGCAAAGCCAAACACTTTTTGTCTTTTCCCGTGCGCGCCGGCGAACTCATCAACTATGTCGGCTTCGTGCCGGCGGACCAGGAGATGAAGGAATCCTGGTCGGCCCCCGGCGACGCGCACGTGCTGCGGGCTGAGTTCGCTGGCTGGGATCCGCGCATCGAGCACCTGTTGAGCGAGGTTCAAACGACGTTCCGCTGGGCCTTGTATGACCGCGAGCCGCTGCCAGCATGGACCAGGGGAAGACTTACGCTGCTCGGCGATGCCGCGCATCCAATGCTTCCGCATCTCGGGCAGGGCGCCAACCAGTCGATCGAGGACGGCATGGCGCTGGCGACCATCCTGGCGCGCGCGAACGCCGAGAATGCGCCGGTGGCGCTGCTGGCCTATGAGCGGCTGCGCCGGGCACGGGTGGCGCAGGTCCAGCGCGGCGCGCGCGAAAACGGCATGCGCTACGACTCGGCCTATTCCGATTTGGGCGTCCGCGACGCCGAGATCACCGCCCACGCCGCGTTCCGCAAGCGCCTCTACGACCACGACGTGGTTCCGGAGGCGCAGGTCGCGGCGGCGGCGCTGACGTCATAGATCGCCCGCCTTCGCTAAAAGCTACGACGGGCAGCCTTCGTTGTTCCAAGAATGGCTTGCCAGTCGAAGCAGCGAAGACTGGAGCGGGTGAACGGAATCGAACCGTCGTCATCAGCTTGGAAGGCTGTTGCTCTACCATTGAGCTACACCCGCGAAAATCGACTCACATTATTACCGGAAATCTTGCCCGCCTTCGTTAATGCTCAGGCGAGCGAAGGCTGGTGGGAGAGGTAGGACTCGAACCTACGAAGGCATAGCCAGCGGATTTACAGTCCGCCCCCTTTGCCGCTCGGGACACTCTCCCAGAAAGCCGTCGCACCGTATTGATCAGATATGAAAAACGGCCGGACCTGCCGGCCGGATTCGCGCGTTTTATGGGCAGCCACCCCCTTTAAGTCAATGGAGGCTGTTCCGTCTTGTACGGATCGGTTAAGGCACGGCGATGGCAACACGACCCCCTACTCATTCCGGCGCCAAACCGGGCGCGACCCGCCAGCAAACCGAGCGGCGCGAGCGCTTCGAACGGGCCCGCCGCGACAGCCTGCGGCCGGCCGCCGACGGCTCGGTCGTGATGTATGGTTGGCACACGGTGACGGCGGCGCTGCGCAACCCGGCGCGCCAGGTCCGGAAGCTGCTCGCCACCGAAAACGCCGCCCGTCGGCTGACCGATGAGGGCATTGCCATCAAGCCGGAACTGGTGCGCCCTTCCGCGATCGCCGAACGGCTGCTGCCCGATGCCGTGCATCAGGGTCTCTATCTGGAAGCCGACGCCCTGCCCTCGCCCGCGGTCGAGACTGTGCCCGCAAAAGGCGTGGTGCTGGTGCTCGATCAGATCACCGATCCACACAATGTCGGCGCCATCTTCCGCTCCGCCGCGGCGTTCGCGGCAACAGCGATCGTGACCACGCAGCGCCACAGCCCAGATGCCACCGGGTCCTTGGCCAAGGCCGCCTCGGGCGCGCTCGAATATGTGCCGCTGGTCAGCGTGCAGAACCTGGCGCGCGGGCTCGCCGCGCTCAAGCAGAGCGGCTTTCTGGTGGTCGGCCTCGACTCGAGCGGCGACAGCGATTTCGCGTCGTTGCCGCTGCGAGCACCACTCGCGCTGGTGCTCGGCGCCGAGGGCAAGGGCCTGCGCCAGCTCACCAAGGAAACCTGCGACCATGTCGCGCGCATCGACCTGCCGGGCGACATCAAGAGCCTGAACGTGTCGAACGCGGCCGCGCTCGGGCTCTACGTCGCGCGCGCGAAATTGTAAACGCAAAACGGCGGGCCCCCCAGCCCGCCGTTCGCTCCCGCTATCTCTTCGAAATCTTACTCGCCGCTGGGCTTGGCGCTCGGGCCCTGCCCTTTGCGGAACAGCCGGATGCTCATGCGGTCGGGCCCGAGAATGGTGACCTCGGCATCGGCCTCGATCACGCGCTTCTTGGTCTCGCCGCTGGCGCGGCTGCCGGTATCGCAATTCTCGACAATGCCGCGCTTGCATTTTGCGCGCGCCGGCTCATCCACGATGATTTTGCGCTCGATCACGCGCGGCGGATCGTCGACGTAACGCTTATGCTCCACCACCACCGGCGGATCGCGCACCACCTTGGTGGTGTTGACGTCGGATTCTTGTTCTTTGTCTTCTTTGTCTTTTATCTTTTTCTGGCTGCGCTTGCGCAATTCCTCGATCAGCGCGTGATCGACCGGCTTGTGCGGACGATCGAAACGGCCGGGGGCCGGCGCGGCCACCGCATGGCTGGCGCGGTTGCTGCAATTCACACACTGCACATATGGATAGTCGCGCGTCGGGGCCGGCCGATTAATCACGTAAGTGTTCGGCGCGACTTGCACCGCGTAGGGCTGATCCTGCTGCACGGCGTAGGGATAAAACGGCGCCGGCTGGCCAAAGGATTGCGCCTGCGCCGCCGCCATCGGAAGCATTCCGGCGGCGATAACGGCGAGCAGTGTGAGAGGGCGCGAATGACGGGTCATTGGTCTCAACGTAACTTCAAGGTTTCGGATTTTGCGGCGGCTCAATGCGCGGCGCAGGCGTTGCCGCGGGCGGCAGCACGATGATGGGTTGTTCACGCTCCAAGACGCGCTCCAAGGCCACGGCGTTCGACCAAGAGCGCTTGAAGGTTCTCGCTGGCCGCGGCAGCGCGACGTGAGCATTCAAGTTTTCGTCGCGGCCGATTTTCGGCATGACACCGGTGCCCGGGAAGTAATGACGGTCTTGCCAAGGCGCGCGCCAGTAAGCGCGCACGAACACGCCGGGCTGATTGTCGTAGACCATCAGCATGCCGGCACGCTCTCCGTGTTCGAAATAACCGGCGGAGTAGTTGCCGGAATGCTGGACCGGAATATCGGCGGCGCGCGCGGCGGCGACGCCGGCGAATCCAAAAACTATGAGAGCGATGGCGAGCACGACGCGCATCCGGCCCATCTCCAATCGACGAGTTGTTCGATGGCATTTTATACGAGGGCTTTACGATGACGCGTTCTATCGCCGGGTAACATTAATCGCCGGGCGCCTTGAAGGCGCCGGAATTCAAGTCACCATCCGGGGTTGAGACATAGGAAGCGAGCCGAACGCCTCGCATTAGTGTTAACCGCCGATGCCGAACCGCAAGCCAGAAGCGCCTTCCGCCAAATCGCCACCGCGCCCGCGCTTCCGCGAGCGCTATGACGAGCTCGAAGCCTATCGCTTGGCGCTGGTCACGCGGCTGACGTCGCTCAGCGAGACCGGCCACCGGCATCCCGGCTACAAGCGCGCGCTCAAGCTGCTCAACGACACCTTCCGCAAAGCCAAGCTCGCGCAACGGTTGGCGGTACTGCAAGCAGCCGCCTGGCTGATCGACGTGCTGGAAAAACTCACCGCGATCACCTGATCGGCTGACGCAAATCGTCGGAGCGTCGGCGCTTTTTGCGTTTGATGCTCCGCAGCAAAATCAAAACCCTTATACCACCTGCCTTAGACTTTAGGCGTAAGACCTGAGGGGCACAGACGAGGCCGCGATGCGCGCCATACTTGGCGCCCTGGGGCGGTCTTTTGCGAACATGCGGGAGGCGGTCCCTAACAAGAAATCAAATCAAAAAATCAACGACAGGGACAACACCATGGCAACGATGACAGCGACCGGCGGTCGCGATCAAGGAATGACATCCGAACAAAGGTTGGTCATTTTCGCGTCTTCACTCGGCACCGTATTCGAGTGGTACGACTTCTACATCTACGGCACACTGGCGCCCATTTTGGCGGCGCAGTTTTTCTCCGGCGTCAATCCGACGGCGGCTTTCATCTTCACGCTGCTCGCTTTCGCCGCCGGCTTCGCGGTGCGTCCATTCGGCGCGCTGTTTTTCGGCCGGCTCGGCGACCTGATCGGCCGCAAATATACCTTCCTCATCACGATGTCCCTGATGGGCGTCGGCACGTTCTTCATCGGCGTGCTGCCATCTTATGCCTCGGTCGGCATTATCGCCCCGGTGATCCTGATCGGCCTGCGTTTGGCCCAGGGCCTCGCACTCGGCGGCGAGTATGGTGGCGCGGCGATCTACGTCGCGGAACACGCACCGAAGAACAAGCGCGGGCTGTACACATCGTGGATTCAAACCACGGCGACGCTCGGCCTGTTCATGGCGCTACTGCTCGTGCTCGGCATCCGCACCTCGATGGGTGAAGCCGCGTTCGCCGGCAAGGACATGTTCTGGGGTGGCTGGCGCATTCCGTTCCTGCTCTCGGCCATCCTGCTCGCGGTCTCGATCTGGATCCGATTGAAGCTGAATGAGTCGCCGCTGTTCCAAAAAATGGTCGCGGAAGGCACCAACTCCAAGCGCCCGCTGACGGAAGCTTTCGGCCAGTGGTCGAACGCCAAGATCGCGATCTTGGCGTTGTTCGGCGCCACCGCCGGCGAAGCGGTCATCTGGTACGGCGGACAGTTCTACGCGCTGTTCTTCCTGACCTTGACGCTGAAGGTGCCTGCGGTCACCGCGCAAATCTTGATCGCGGTCTCGCTGCTCCTGGGCACGCCGTGCTTTATCCTGTTCGGCTGGCTGTCAGACCGGATCGGACGCAAGCCGATCATTCTCGCGGGCTTTGCCCTGGGCGTGATTACTTACTTCCCGATCTTCCAGGGGCTCACCCACTTCGCCAATCCGAAACTGGAAGCGGCAATCGCAGGCGCACCGGTGACCGTCGTCGCCGATCCGAGCGAATGCTCGTTCCAGTTCAATCCGGTCGGCATCGCTAAGTTCACCACCACGTGCGACATCGCCAAGTCGGCGCTGGTTTCGCGTTCGGTGAACTATAAGAACGAGGCGGCACCGGCAGGAACCAAGGCGAGCGTCAAAATCGGCGATCAGGTAATCCAGGCCGGCACGCCGGACTTCGCCAAGCAACTCGGTGACGCGATCACCAAACACGGCTATCCGCCGAGCGCCAATCCGGCGGAAATCAACTACGTCATGACGGTACTGCTTCTGACCATCTTGGTGATCTACGTCACCTTGGTGTACGCGCCGATCGCCGCCTGGCTGGTGGAATTGTTCCCGACCCGCATCCGCTACTCGGGTCTTTCGCTGCCCTATCACATCGGTAACGGCTGGTTCGGCGGCTTCCTGCCGGCGACCGTCTTTGCCATCGTGGCGGCGACCGGGGATATCTACTCCGGCCTCTGGTATCCGATCGTAGTGGCGGCGATGAGCTTCGTCGTCGGGCTGATCTTCCTGCCCGAAACCAAAGACCGCGATATTACAAAAATCTAACCGGACGGGGGCGGCCGAATAAGGCCGCCCCATCGATCTCGGCGCCCTGCACCTCCCGGTGCGGGGCGTTTTTTATGGCCGATACCCCCGACCGGGGTGCGCCGGGCCTGCTTGTGGCGGCCTTACGAGGCTGATAGCTGTGGATTCGAGCCGGGTTAGCTCAGCGGTAGAGCAGCGCTTTTGTAAAGCGAAGGTCGGGAGTTCAATCCTCTCACCCGGCACCAGGCGCCCCAATCGGTCACCCGAAAGTCAGACGCCGCCAGCCCTTCGGGACCTTGTTCGGTGGTTGCCGAGTATGCCAAACTGGGCCGTTACCAGTAAGTAATACCTCGGAGATCTAGCATGCCTCAGGGCACCGTTAAGTGGTTCAATCCGACGAAGGGCTATGGCTTCATCCAGCCGCAAGAAGGCGGAAAGGATGTGTTCGTGCATATTTCGGCGGTTGAGCGCGCTGGACTAAGCACACTGAACGAAGGCCAGACCGTTCAGTTCGAGCTCGTCGAAAATCGCGGAAAGACATCCGCGGAGAACCTCAAGGTTAAGTGACCTCGTCGCCCGAGGCTACTTTCGGCGTTTCTGTCTGAATCTGGTGCCGCCGCGCTCGTCGAGCCGGGCGGTTGCCGCACGTCTTGTTGTTCGCGCTAGCGTGTGATCTTTTCCAACTCGGGAAACGGTCCGTAGGCCGCGTCCTTGCAAAACTCGCGCACTTCCCTGGGCACATCGATGTAGCGGTCGAGCTTGCCCGACGCGAAAGTCGCCGCGCCATCCTTGGGGCCGGCATATTGCCCGCCATCCTTGCGCGCGTCGTAGCGGACGCAGGCGATATAACGCTCGCCCGGTCCGATATCCTTGAGTTGCGGCTGCGACACCGCCGCGCTGCGAATATGGCTCGGGTCGTTGATATACGTGCGCAGAAACGCAATCAGGTCATTCTTGTAATTCTGCGGAAAGACGTTCTGCGCGTCCCACTGCGCCTTCAGCTCGGCTTTGCTCGGGCCAACCTCAGTCGCGCAGCCGCCGAGCACGAGCGCCGCCAGCAGCGTCAACCATCGCATCCGCCCTCTCCGCTTCGTTGACCGTGCGCCCCGGCGCAATCATAGCGCCTGGCGCCGGATCGGCTAGGGCGGTCCGTGCGCTCGGCACGCAACAATTGTATGCTTGCAGCCATAATAAAATGCGGCAGGGAGAGCGCCATGAAAATCACACGACGGACGCTGGTGCTGGGCGGCATAACTGCGCCGTTGGCCGCGCCGCCGGCGGCGCAGGCGGCGCAGGCGCAAACCTGGCCACCGGGCATGATCAGAATGGTGGTTGCCTATCCGCCCCGCGGCTCGACCGATGCCATCATGCGGCTCATTCAGTCGCCGCTTCAGGATCGCCTCAAAACGACGATCATCATCGAAAACCGCGCCGGCGCTTCCGGCAGCGTCGGCACCGGCTGGGTGGTGAAATCGCCCCCCGATGGCAACACGTGGCTCGCCGTGTTCGACAACCACGCGGCCAATCCGTTCGTGCTTCCCAACCTGCCCTACGACACCGAAAAGGATCTCGACCCGGTCCTGCTGATCGGCACGGCGCCCTATCTGCTGTCGACCGCGAAGGCAAAACCCTTCAACACGCTAACCGACGTCATCGAGGCGGCGAGAAAAAACCCAGGCTCGGTCAGCTACGGCTCGGTCGGCAGCGGCAGCGTCGGCCATCTGGCGATGGCGCTCTTGGGACAACGCGCCGGCGTGAAGCTCGTGCATGTGCCCTACCGCGGCGGCGGCCCCGCGATGACCGACGCGCTCGGCGGCCATGTCGACATCCTGGTCGGCAGCACCGCGCTGTCGATGCCGCAGGTCAACACCGGAAACCTGCGCGCCATCGCGCAGACCGGCAAGACCCGAAATCAATTCCTCGCCGGTGTGCCGACCGTCGCCGAGAGCGGCTATCCCGGCTTCGAGGCCTATGCCTGGTGGGGGATTTTCGCGCCGGCGGGCACCCCGAAGCCCATCATCGAAAAATTCGGCACTGAAATGGCCGCCTGCCTGCGCGACGAGCGCCTGGCAAAACAACTGACCGAAACGCAACAGGTATCGCTGACCCTCGGCAGCCCCCAAGTGCTAGGCGAATTCGTCGCCGGCCAAATGCAGGTCTGGGGCAAGGTCGTGAAGGACAACGATATCAAAGGCGACTGACGAAACAGGGATCGAAAAAAACCATGACCGCGCTGTCCCGCCGTTCGTTCCTGACCGGTCCCATGCTCGCCGCGGGCGCCGCCGCGCTGCCGATGCCGGGACAGGCCGCGGCGCCCATTGCCGCCGCGCAAGGCCCCGGCGTCTACCGCTACAAGCTCGGCGACTATCAGCTCACCGCGCTCTACGACGGCATCTGGTATCTCCCGATCGACGACAATTTCATGCGCAATGCCAGCGGCACTGAAGTGAACGACGCGCTGGTGGCGGCGTTCTTGGCCCCGAGCGTGCTGCCGATTTCATTCACCGCACTGCTGGTGAACACCGGCCGCAAGCTGGTGCTGATCGATACCGGCACCGCCGGCCAGATCACCGACAGCGCCGGATTCATGAACGCCAATCTGGCCGCCGCCGGCATTAGACCCGGCGAGATCGACACCATCGTCATTTCGCATTTTCATCCCGACCACATCGACGGCATCAAGACCAAGGATGGCGACAAGGTTTTTCCCAAGGCGGAAATTTTGGTGCCGGAGCCGGAATGGACGTTCTGGATGGACGACGCCAATATGGGCCGCGCCGCCGGCGCCGTGCATAAATACTTCCTCAACGCGCGCCGCATCTTCAAGGACATCGCCAAGGAGGTGCGCCGCTTCAAGCCCGGCGACGAGGTGGCGCCCGGCATCGTTTCGATTCCGGCGTATGGCCACACGCCCGGTCACAGCGCGTTTTCGATCCACTCCGGCAATCAATCGATGATGGCGATGAGCGACACCGTGCGCAATCCGTATCTGTTCGCCCGCCATCCCGATTGGCAGCCGATCTTCGATATGGATGGACCGCAGGCAGTAATGGCACGGCGCGCTATGCTCGACCGCGCCGCGGCCGACCGCATGTTGGTCGAGGCGTATCACTTTCCGTTCCCGGCCTGTGGCCACATGGTCAAGACCGCGACCGGCTACGAGCTCGTGCCGGTGGAGTGGCAGCCTCTGTAGCGCATGATCCCGAAAAGTGGCAACCGGTTTTCGGACAAGATCATGCGCACCCAAAAAAGCGTCACATCTTCGACAGCTTGGCGATATCGATCGCCTGCGCGTAAGCGAGCTTGGTCTCCGCGCTGGCCGAGCCATCGATCGTCACCAGGAATTTGTTGGCGACGACCATATTGACCGAGCCTTCATTGGTCTGGATCGCGCGCTGGTCGCCAACGCGAATGAGCTTGCCCATGGCGCCGGCAATCGACGGATTCATGAAGACTTGTGCGAACTGCATGACCATCGCCGAGTCGCCGGTGATGCGCACTTGGACGTCGTGGCCGTCCGGCCCGGTATAGCGGCGGCTGGCCGACGACGCACCGAACATGGCAACGCCGACCGAGGCGGTCTCGACCTTCTCGGCCTTCCAGCCCGGCAACGCCGCCGGCAGCAAGGCCGCGAAGGCTTCGGCATTCTTCTGCCCGACCAGTTGTGAGGCCATATCGAGCGACTGCTTGGCGGCCGCCATGTCGCCGGACTGATAGGCTTTGCGGGCCTGGTCGATAGCGTCGAGAATGTCGTCGGCGGCAAAGACCGGCAGCGCCGCCGCCATGAGTAAAATCGCGCCCAAGATCGTGCGCAGTAACGGCATGTTGTCGCCCTCCGGAAACGAATCCGACATCAAATTAGCAGAACTTCCGTCACTTGATCAAAAGGTCGCTCCGGCCCGCAACACGAATGTCCGGCCCGGTTGTGGATAGGCGCTGTAGAAGCCCTGTGTGAACGCGCTCGCGATGGCGTAATCGAAGTAGCTGACGTTGAAGAGATTCAAAACTGCGGCTGACCAGAAAAAGTGGTCGTATTGCCCACCGAGCTTCACATCAATCGTAGCATTCGCCGGGATGAGCGGCTGGGTGTTGGTCTGGTCATTGTCCATGCGGCGTTCCCCCACGAAACGCCCGGTGACATCGAGGACAGCGAACTTCTTCCAGATGTCCCAGGACGCGCCGGCGTTGCTGGTCCAATGCGAGACCAAGGGAATGTCGTTGCCCGCGAACTGCCCCTCGCGGAAAGTCGCCCGGGTGTAAGCAAAGCCGCCATGCAGCCGGACATCGTCCGTCAGCTGGTAGGTTGCGCTGTTCTCCCAGCCCAGGCGCTGTGTCGGGTCGAGATTGACGTTCAGAAACAGCGCTGGAATGAAATGGATCTCGTTATTGAGTTCCATCACGTAAGCACTGCTCTCGAAATTGAACCGTCCCCATTTCACGCGAAATCCGTCTTCAACGTCGTACGATGTTTGGGTCTTGAGACCCAAACTCGGCGGCGTGACGAGGCTGAAGGGGCTTCCGGACCCCACGCGTTCGTCCGCATTGGGCAGGCGGAATGCGCGGGCAATGCGGCCGAAGAACGTCAATACCGAGTTGGCCCGATACTCGTAACCGAGGTGGGCGGCATATTGCCATTCACTCATGTCGACCGGCGGCGCCTGCGGATTGGTGAAGTAAAATCCGGCATTGGGATCGTTGCTCGGATCGTAAGCGTCCTGCGCATTGATCATATTGCGCTGCAGCCGCCCGCCGAAGGAGATGTCTAGGCTCGGGATGACGGTCGCCGTGTTCATGGCGTAAATCGCGGCCGTCGTCTGGCGTATATCGTAATGATGGATCGGTATATCGCCCGGCGTATCGCTACGGTCGGAATCGTACTGAGTGTTGTAGAAGTCCACGCCGGTCAGCAGATGGTTCGGAACGCCAAATGCTTGATGCGATACATCGAGCCGAGGGGTCGCGGACGAGGTCGTCATAACAGTATTGGCGTAGGACATCGGGCCGGCGGTCGATGGATCGAAAACAAATCCTGGATTGTTGAAGTAGTTGAGAAAATTGCTCTGCTGGTATTTCCGCCGCACGCCGCCATCGACGATGAGTTCGACGCCCGAGCCCAGCGTGTTGGTAAAACCGGCCGTGATGTTCACGTCCTGCTTGGTCGCCCAATCGAGCGGCGTGACCGAGGCCCGCGGATTGCTCAGCGTGATCGGGTACACCAGCGGCAAGTTTTCAAGACCGCCGGGAAGATCCTGCGCCTGCCGGTCACCACTGATCGTGAGGTAGCTGCTCCATCCTAGCGCCTTGTAATTGAGATTGCCGACGACGTTTTGCTGATTCACTTTGCTGTTCTGGCGATAACCGGACCAGCCGGCCGTATTGCTATAAAGCGATGTCGACCACGGGCCCGATGAAGCGGCTGCCGACAGGCGCCCTTCTTGATAGCCATAAGAACCGACGGCACCCTCTACCTTGCCGGCGAATGGCGCTGCCGACGCAGTCTTCGTTACAATGTTGATGACGCCGCCGATGGCGCCGTCGCCGTAAAGGACCGTGCCGCTGTTGCCGCGGGTGATTTCGATGCGCTCGATGCTGTTGAGCGGGATCGTCGAGAAATCGAAGCCTTGTGAATCCAAATCCTGGAAACGCCGGCCGTTCACCAGAATGAGGACGTTGGATTGCGCAAATGCGCCGAAGCCGCGCAGATCGACCATATCGTTGGTGCCGATCGGACTGCCGAACAGGTGCATGACCTGCACGCCGGCCACTTGCGACAAAATATCCGGCAAGGATTGCGCGGGTGAATGCTCGATATCATCGGCCGTGATAACCGAACTCGAAGCGCCGGTAATGACGCCGCCCAGACGAGACGTCCCGACGTTGATCGGCGGCAGTGCGACGGTATTCTGAGCGCCGGCGCTGTGCGCGAGCAGGGTCAGCGCCAAAGTGGCGCCGAGCAGACTGATTTTCGTTCCCATGACGTATCGTTCCTTCGTTTGCGCGCAGCCAAAGGCTGAGCGCATCGGGTGAGACCAAGCCCGATGCGAAGGACACGTGACCGCAAACGCCAGTTAAGGCGCGAGACGCTCACACTGTCGATGTCGTGGGAGGTTTAAGCCCTCACGGCCATCGCACCGGCATTGTCGTCACCGCTGCGAAAGACCGCTCCGTATGGACTCCCCGTCCACCGGTTGGGTGACCGTGCTGGCAGGTCTCCTGGCTCGCGGGTCGTTGCTCAGTTGCGCCCAGCCTTCCCGGTTTCCCAGTGGCCGTGTGGACGCGGGCTCGCCGCTGACAGTTGCGGGGGCAGCCACGGATTTCTGCAAATTCGCCAATTAACGAACCGGCAGATTCCCGTGTTCCCTCTTTCGTCCCCGGCGTTACCCGGGGAACCAGCACGCCAAAATGTTCCTTTTATCGCCCGCATAAGTCAAGCCGGGCCGCAACGGCGGCGGGTGGCCGCGCTGCATAAATTTCGCAGGGGGCCGGGACTAGGCACCGATCACGGATTGTTTTTCCCCTTAAGGACCCAATTGGTCGTATTCTGAGCGCGCCTTCTGACAGGAGAGATTCACCATGAGCTTGACCCAAGCACTTCGTTATATCGGAATTTTTGCCGCCGCCGCTTTGCTGGTGACCGCCGTCAGCATGAAGCCGGTCGCGGTCTACGCCATGGGCACCGACAATCCGCCGGTCGACGACGGCAAAAAGAAAAAGAAGAAGAATGACGGCAGCGCCATAGAGCAGCAGCAGCAACAGCAGGCAAACGCGAAATTCCTGCAAGACTACCGCGCCGCGCGCGAGTTGATCCTGGCCGGTCATTACGAAGCCGGCATCGCCGCCATGCACACGCTCGGCCGGGACGAGCACCCGGACGTCGCCAACTACATCGGCTACGCCAACCGCAAGATGGGCAACTACGAGCAGTCGAAAATCTGGTACGAGGCAGCCCTCAAGGCCGACCCCAACCATACCCGCACCTGGTCCTATTACGGCATGTGGCAGATGGAACAGGGCAACCGGCTCAAGGCCGAGGACAATCTCCAGAAGGTGAAGCTGCTGTGCGGCAACACCGACTGCAAAGAATACATCGAGCTCAAGGCCGTGATCGACGGCAAAGCGAGCTACTGATCTAGCCTTTCGCGCACGGAAAATACGGCATCGCCGGGCCCCAAGCCCGGCGATTTCGTTTTTAGGCGCTGCGCCTCGACAATCGAGGGCCAAGTCGTATAGACGAGCACCGCGCGTAGCCCCCTAGAGTTCGCATATGAGCCGTCCGGCCCAGCGTTTCAAGCAGATCGCCTTTGTCGCCGGTTCGACGCCGGAGGCGCGCGCGGCCTATGATTTGCTGGCCGGCCGCTACGGCAATGCCGCGCCGAAGGATGCCGACGTGATCGTGGCCCTCGGCGGCGATGGCCTGATGCTGCAAACGCTGCACACGTTCATGAAATCCGGCAAGCCGATCTACGGCATGCACCGCGGCACCGTCGGTTTTCTGATGAACGATTTTTCGCCCGACGATCTCGCCGAACGGCTGACCGCTGCGCATATCACCATCATCCACCCGCTGGTGATGCGCGCGCGTGATGCGCAAGGCCGCACCCACGAGCACCGCGCCATCAACGAAGTTTCGCTGTTCCGCCAGAGCGCGCAGGCCGCTCATCTGCGCATTTTGATCGACGGTCAAGAACGGCTCACCGAGCTGGTCGCCGACGGCGTGCTGGTCGCGACGCCTGCGGGCTCGACCGCCTATAATTTGTCGGCGCAAGGTGCCATCATCCCGATCAATGCGCCGCTGCTCGCGCTCACGCCGATCAGCCCGTTCCGGCCGCGGCGCTGGCGCGGCGCCCTACTGCCCGACAAGGCCAAGGTCACCATCGAAATCCAGGAGGCCGACAAGCGTCCGGTCGCCGCCGTCGCCGACCACGACGAGGTGCGCTCGGTGCGCAGCGTCGATATCGAGATGAATCACGGCATCTCGCTCAACATGTTGTTCGACCCCGGACACAATCTCGACGAACGCATCTTGCGCGAGCAGTTCGGATTTTGAGCACGGTAGACTGTGGAAAACCGGTGAGCCAGGCCGGGCGCCATGCTATGAATGGCTGTAATCAGGATCGCTCGCCGATGAAACGAATTTTTCCGATTGCCGCCCTGCTCGGGCTCGCCGCCTGCACCGGCCCGGGTTCCGGCCTCACCGGCAACGACAGCGGCGGCATCATCACCTGGTCGCCCGAACATCAGCAGGTTGCGCGCGATTGGGCCGCAGACCATTGCGCCCGCTACGGCAAATACGCCCGCATAACCAGCGCACACGCCCAATACGGCGACTATATTGGCTTCACCTGTCAGTTCGATCCGAGAGCCTCGCGGCCCTAAACGTCACGCGTTAGATCCGCCGCAGCGGATGCGTCAGCGCCAGGAAAAATCCCGCCGTCGTAAAGCCCGCGATCAGCAGGAACGCCGCCCGAAAGGCATTGGTGATATCGGTTTTGATCGCGGCGCCCGACGCATCGGAAAGTGCCTTTACCGCATCACCACCCTGCTCGACCATGGCCGCGAACACGCGCGCGGCTTCCGGGTTCTTGAGGGTCAGAAACCCAAAAAGCACGGCTGCCACCAGCGCGGTGCCGAAGGCCGCCCCAATCGAGCGCGAAAACTGCACCGAGGCCGCCGCCTCCCCGAGCCGGCGCGGCCCCGAAACGCTCTGCACCGTCACCTGCACCACGCCCATCACGGTGCCCATGAACAGCCCGTTCCACAGCAGGATGCCGGCGAAGGCCACATTGCCGAGCTCGGGCGCCCACAGCGCCAGCACCAGCAGATTGGCCGTGACCAGCGCCAGCCCCACAATCGGAAACGCCGTGGTTAGCCCGGTCTTGTGCACCAGGCGGCCGGTCAATAGCGACCCGGCGCCGATGCCGACGGTAAGCGGCACCAGCAGCAGACCGGTTTCCGAAGGCGAGGCGCCGCGCACCACCTCCAGATAGACCGGCAGGAACGTGATCAGCGCGACCAGCGCCGCGCCGTGAAACGCCGCCATGGCGTCGCTGCGCCAGACCGCCGGCATCCGCAGCAGGCCGAGCGGAATGAGCGGCGACGGCGCGCGGTTCTCATGCCGCACCAGCAGCACCAGCGCGATAATTCCCGCCGTCAGCAGCGCGGCGGCAACCGGCAACGTGCTCATGTTGACGTGCTGCGCCTGCTCGAGCGCCAGCAGCGTGGTCGCCACGAACAACGTAAAAAAGACGAGGCCGCCCGGGTCGGCGCGCCAGTGATGCGGCTCAGTCATTTTGTGCGGCGGTAGCCGCCAGGTCAGCGCCACCGCGCCGAGTCCGATCGGCACGTTGATCAGGAAAATCGCCTGCCAGCCGAAATGCTCGGTGAGATAGCCGCCCGCTACCGGACCGAACGAATTGGCGACCATCGCCACCGTGGCGAGATAGCCCTGGTAGCGCGCACGCTCGCGCGGCGGTATCGATTCGCCGATCAGCGCTTGTGACAGCGTCATCAACCCGCCGCCGCCGAGCCCCTGCAGAAGGCGCGCCAGCGTCAGCAGTCCGATCGTCGGCGCCAGCGCGCACAGGATCGAGGCGACGATGAACAGCGCCAGCGCCGCGAACATCAGCCGGCGGCGGCCGAAGGCGTCGCCGAGGCGGCCATAGATCGGCGCAGCAATCGTCGCGGCAATCAAATAGGCGACCACGATCCAGGAAGCGCGCTCCACTTCTCCGGTTTCCGCCACGATCGCCGGCAGCGCGGTGGCGACGATGGTCTGGTCGACGACTGCCAGAAACATCGGCAGCATGATCGACGGAAATACCGTGAGAAATCCTGGCATTTTCGCCGCCGAATTGGGCGCGGCAGCATTCTTATCTGGCCCGTGCATCGGCGGTATGATCCCGGATCGAGTTCAGTGCGCCATGAACACAGGCAGCGTCGCGTTCGCAAGAATATGGCGCGTGGCACCACCAAAGATCATTTGCCGCAACCGGCTTTGGGTATAGGCGCTCTTGACCAACAGGTCGCAGCCCAGCCCCGCCGCCCGCTCCAGGATGACTTCGCCGTTGTCGTGCGAGCCCGGTTCGAGCGTCAGTGCCTTGGCTTTGACCCCATTGCGACGCAAATGGCGCACGGCATCATCACCCGACGGACCGTCGACGCTGCCGCCTTTGACCGTCAGCACGGTCACCTCATCGGCCTTCCGCAACAGCGGGAGCGCGAAGGCATTGGTGTGGGCCTGCTCGGTGCTGCGATTCCAAGCCACTAGCACGTTCTTGCCGATGGTTTTGGGCGCGACCGGCGGCACGATCAACACCGGCTTGCCGCTTTCGAACAGCGCCGCCTCCAGCGGCGGCATGCGCGGATTTTCCGCCGCCCGGCCGGGCCGGCCCAGAACGATGAGATCGAAAATGCGGCCGTAACTTCCAATGAAGCTGTCGTCGAAACCGTCCTGCATCGGCCAGCCGAAAGACAGCCCCGCCGGCTCGCGGTCGGCCTGCGGCACGCCGTGCCCCTTCATGAAGGACTCGAACGCGATGTGGGCATTGCGCGCCGCGTCGCCATCGAAGGCCCCCGAGATGGCGAGGCTCGAAACCGGCTCGACCGTCACATAGGTGCCGGCCGAAGGCCGCACCGCAAAACCCTCGATGTAGCTATCAAAGACACGCGCCAGCGTCAGGCCGGCTTCCAGCACAGCCGGCATGGCGTCGTGGTCTTCGGTCGGGATCAGGATTGTTTTCATCGGCAGCAGCGGCTCCGCCCGCTAAACAACACACCCCAAGCAATCCGGTTTCCGTATGCTAAACTATTCGTTAACGCCGCCCCAGTAGCTTCGAAAGGCCGGTATCGGGCGGGGGCCCGGGGCCTGGGGCATTATGGTCCGCATCGAATTTCACCGCCTGCGTTTTCTCGTCATCGACGATAACGCCCATATGCGCCGGATGCTGCGCACGCTGCTGCACGGCTTCGGCGCCCGCGAGGTGCACGAGGCGGAAGACGGCGCGGCGGGCCTGGAATCCTTCACCCAGCACCTGCCCGACATCGTGATCACCGATTGGGCGATGCCGATCTTCGATGGGCTCGAACTCACCCAGATGATCCGCCAGCCGGGCGCCAACCCCAATCCTTACGTCGCGATCATCATGCTCACCGGCCATTCCGAGAAAAAGCGCGTGGTCTCGGCCCGCGACGCCGGTGTCACCGAATTCCTCGCCAAGCCGATCTCGGCCAAGGGCCTCTATCAGCGCATCGTCAACGTGGTCGCCAATCCGCGCCCATTCATCAAGACCAAGACCTATTTCGGCCCCGACCGCCGCCGCAACGTCAACCCCAACTATGTCGGCACCGAACGCCGCAAGGGCGGCAAGGCCGACATCATCAAACAAGCTCCCTTGCTCGAAAAAGTCCGTTCCTCAAATTAACATCGTAAGAACATCAGCATGGCCAGACCAAAAAACACTGCCGGCGTCGTGACCTACGGCGATCACGAGGTCATCAGGCCGGAAAACAAGCTGCGCGGTGTTGTCAAAGCGGCCTCGCCCGGCGACGACGATCCAGTCGCGCGCGCGGAATTGGCGCTATCCGAACTGTCGGGCGAATTCGCATCCTGGATGGAATCCGAGTGCCAACGGCTCGATATAGCCCGTGCCGCTATCGCCGCCGCCGGATTCAACAAGGCCAACAAGGACGACTTGTTTCATGCCGCTCATGACATCAAGGGTGAAGCCGCGACCTTCGGATTTCCACTGGTGGCGGCGGCCGCCGACAGCCTGTGCCGGCTGATCGAGCACGCCCCCGATTTCTCGCGTATTCCAATCAAGCTGGTGGACCAGCACGTCGACGCGGTGCGCGCGATCTACCGCGAATATTCCCGCTCCGACGCCAAGGAATTGGCCGCCACGCTGACCAAGCGGCTGCGCGTGGTCACCGACGAGTTCCTGATCCACGAGAACCGCGGCCGGCCGGACGTGCTTGAGCAGATTATGGGGCCGTCGATCGTCCCGGAGTGAGTGGTGGCCTAAGCCACCAGCCGCGCGTCGTCGATAATCAACTCGCCAGTGCTGATCGGGCGATCGTTCGCAACCAGGTCATCGCAGAACATGCGCGCTTCCTCGCGCGCGGCTTCGACCGCGAAACGCCGCAGCAAGGCAACCAGCGCCGCCAGACCCGGATCGCGATCGGCCGCGCAAGCGTCCAGCACACGCTCCACCATGCCGCGTTTGAGCCGCGCCACCCCGCCCTGCTCGCCATAGAGCGCGCCCTCGCGCATGGCGGCGATCGCCTCGCGGAACGCCGGATAGGCCAGAGCCGGCAGGCCCGCTTTGCGGTAAAGCGCGCTCAGGCCGGAAATATTGCGGTCGTGGATGTAACTGGTGACGCGGTCGATCGGTACGCCCGACAGTTCTGCCAGCGCTTCCTCGAACAGCACCACGTTGCCGGAGAGCAGCGCGCGCAGGATCATGCCGGTGGTGAGCTGGCCGCTCTGGCGCAAATGTTGCACCAAACGACCGACCTCCTCGTAAGGTGTCTCGGCGGCGAGCGCGACGGTCGCCTTCTCGCAGGCCTCGCGCGCCGCGTATTCGGCGTGTTCGGTGCCCATCCATTGCCGACCGGCGACGAAGCCAGCGAGCGTCTGTGACAGCTTGCTGAGCAGCGCCTGACGGGTCGCCATCGGCAGGTCGTCGCGCTTGAGCAAAGGTTCGCGGATCGCGGCTAGGTGACCGAAGCGTTCGATCACGCGGTCGATCGAAAATAGCGCGATATCCGCATCGGAATTTTCCAACAGCGCCAGACAGGCCTGCGCGGAGCCGACTTCGGCGATGGCCGCGGCCAGCGAACGCGGCAGCATAGCGCGGCTGGCGATCGCCATTTGCGCCTCCGGCTGGCCGGTGGCGATCAGGTCGACCAGATCGTCCTCGAGCAGTAGCGGCGAGCGCGACAACAGCGGCACCGCGATATCGGGCTGGTCGGCGGCGAGCGCATGCACGACCACGCGCGGCGCCTTTTGCGATGACGCGAAAACGTCGGCGAGCGCGCGCCGCACCAGCGGCGACGGATCGTCCAGCAACATGATCATCGCGCCTTCGGCGGCGGCGAGATCGTCGGGCGATAGATCGGAATGGAGGTAAGCGCGCGCCAGCGCGGATGTGGCCTCGGCTCGTTCGCCGGGCGGCGCAAAACGAATCCACTGCAAAAACTGACGAACAATCATGACACGACCAGACGCGACTGACAGCCATCGTCAACAGCGACGGCAACAGCGAGCCTAGCGAACGAGGCTTAACAAAGCGTTCACCATAGAAATTCAAGCGCCGTTAACGATGCGGTAAGCCGCGCCGCCGCTCAGACCTTGCCACCCGGCGGCTTGCGCGGCGGCGTCGGCGCGTCGGTGAACAGATTGAGCATCAGCGACGGCGCGGGCGCAGGATGCGTCTCGGTCTTGGCCAGTGTCCACAGATTGCTGACGGTTTGCGCCACTGCCCGGCTGCCGCGATCGGTGAACATCGACTGGAACATCGGCCTCGCCTCCGGCGGCACCGCCGCGACCGGCACCGGATTGGCCGGCGGCAGGTCGTTGGTTTGCGCGTTGGCTTTCGCGAAGGCCTGCGTCACGCCGGCCGGGTCGGGCGACGCAGCTTGCGTGCTGCCGCGCAAAGCCGGGTTGAAGGCAACGGCGCGCGCGCCCTCGAAGCGGCCGGTGAGCGTGGCGTAGACCTCGCCGGCGCTGCGCGGCTGGCCGGCCTTGGTCATGAAGATGCCGGGGTTGGCCGCCGCGGCCGCCGGAAACATATCGGCCGCGCTCAGCTTCGGCTGGCGTGCCGCGACGTTGATCAGCTTGGAGGCACCGTCGGAGCCGAGGAAATGCGCGATGTAGAGCTCGCCTTCGGTCGGCATGCGTCCGATCGCGGTCGCCAATTGCACGGAATTGTTCTGGGTGAAGGCGCCTGCCATGGTGGCGCTCGCGGCCGGGTCGCTGCGCAGTTTCATGATCGCCGCCCGCGTCGCCGGATCGGCGACATCGTAACGGCCGTCGGCTGTCTGCGAGATGGCGTCGGCATATTGACCATAACCATGCGCCGCGCCCGACGTTTTGAGGGTCGCAAGCCAGGTCTGGTCGATGAACTGATACAGTCCCTTGGCCGACGAAGTCGGTGCCTGCGCCGCCGGGTTGAGGTTGGATTCGATGCGCGCGGCGGTCAGCAGATATTCAAAGCTCGCACCTGTGGAGCGCGCCGCGTCACGGATGACGCCCGCGACGCGTGCCGACGCATTGGCTATGATGGAATCGATCGCCATGTCTCGCCTTAAAAAGACGGGCCTCAAGGTCGCGGGCCGAAAAACGGCCAAACGAGACGCCGACATTCGCGAGCTCTGTCGATCCTGGGTAATTATGGTAAATGAATGATTAACGGAGGACAGCGATGACCGACACGATCCAGCGGCATAAGCGCGGCGGGCTTTATTTCGAGGATTTCGAGGTGGGCCGAACCACCGAGCACCGCTACACGCGCACCGTCACCCAGATGGACAACATGTTGTTCTCCAATATGACGCTCAACCCGCAGCCGCTGCACATCGACCGGCATTTCTGTGAGACCGAGACCGAGTGGGGCCAGCCGTTGATGAATTCGCTGTTCACGCTGGGCTTAATGATCGGCATCCAGGTTTCCGACATGACCGTCGGTACCACAATCGCCAATCTTGGCATGACCGATGTGAAATTTCCTAATCCGCTGTTCGAGGGCGACACCGTGCATTGCACGACCCAGGTGGTGAGCAAGCGCGCGTCGAAATCGCGCTCCGGCGCCGGCATCGTCGAATTCCAACACAAAGCCTTCAAGCAGGACGGCACGCTGGTGGCCGAGTGTCACCGCAACGCTTTCATCGTCATGCGGCCGAAGTGATGCGGTCGTTTTTGTTCGTTCCCGCCGACGGCGGGCCCAAGCTCGACAAGGCAATGGCGAGCGGCGCCGACGCGGTGATCCTCGACCTCGAGGATTCGATCGCGCCCGAGCGCAAGGCGCACGCCCGCGCCGCCGCCCTCGAATACCTCAAGGCCGCGCAAACCAGGAAGGACCGCTCGCGTTTGCTGGTGCGCATCAACGGCCTCGACACCGGCATGACCGACGCCGATCTCGACGCCATCGTTGCCGGCGCGCCCGACGCGGTTTTGCTTCCGAAGGCGGAAGGCGGCACCACCGTCACCCATCTCGACGCCAAGCTGACCGCGCGCGAGGCCATTGCCGGCCTGCCTGAAGGTTCGATCAAGGTTCTGGCGCAGACAGTTGAATCCGCGGACGGCCTGTTCACCGCCGGAACTTACCGCAATGCGAGCGCGCGGCTGATCGGGATGACCTGGGGCCCGGAGGATTTATCGTCCGAGCTTGGCGCCGAGGCCAACCGCGAGGCCGACGGCACGCTCACCGAACCCTACCGGCTGGCGCGTTCGTACTGCCTCTTCGGGGCGGCGGCGGCGAAAGTGCCGGCGATCGAGACCATCCACGTCGATTTCCGCAATCTGGATGCGTTGCGCCGCGATACTGAAATGGCGCGCCGCGACGGTTTCATAGGACGCCTTGCGATCCATCCCGCGCAGGTGCCGGTGATCAACGAAGTGTTCACGCCCACCCAAGAGCAGATCGAGAAGGCCAAGGCCTTGGTCGCCGCCTTCGCGGCGCAGCCCGGCGCCGGCACGATCGGCATCGGCGGCAAGATGTACGACCAGCCGCACCTGAAACGGGCGAAGGCTTTACTAGAACGGACAAAAGGCTAAGAGCCTTTGTAAACTTTCACCGGATCGAAGGTTTTCTCGCCGTCGCGGAATTCCAGTTTCACGCTGCCGGCTTTGCCGAGGGGAACCGCGCGATAGAAGCATGAGCGCCGTCCGGTGTGGCAGGCGCCCTCGCCCGCCTGCTCGACCTTGAGCCAGAGTGCATCCTGGTCGCAATCGACGCGCAGTTCGACCACGCGTTGGACATGGCCGGAGCTTTCGCCCTTCTTCCAGAGTGCTTTACGCGAACGGCTGTAGTACCAGGCCTCGCCGCTCTCGATGGTTTTGCGCAAGGCTTCTTGATTCATGTGCGCGACCATCAGCACGTCGCCCGATGTGGCATCGGTGACGACAGCCGTCACCAGCCCATCCGCGCCGAATTGCGGCGCGAAGGCCAGGCCTTCTTCAATCTCGGATTTGTTCGCCACCTTCGCCTCGCGTTTTGACGCGGGGCCTAACGTTGCGCCCCGCGCAGCATCGTCATAAAGCGCACTTGCTCGTTCACGTCGTCACGGAATGCGCCGGTGAAATGCGTCGTCACGGTCAGCGCGCCGGGCTTTTCCACCCCGCGCAGCGACATACACATATGCTCGGCCTCGATCATCACCGCCACGCCGCGCGGCTTCAAGATCTCGTCGATCGCGGTCGCCACCTGCGAGGTCAAATGCTCCTGCGTCTGCAAGCGTCGCGCATAGACATCGAGCAGCCGCGCCAATTTCGACAAGCCCACGACCCGCTCCGTCGGCATATAAGCGACATGCGCCTTGCCGTAGAACGGCATCATGTGGTGCTCGCAATGCGAATTGAAGGTGATGTCCTTGACCAGCACGAAGTCGTCATAACCGCCGGTCTCGCTGAAGGTGCGATCGAGCACCTCCACCGGACATTCGCGGTAGCCCTGGTAGATTTCCTCGTAGGCGTCGATCACGCGCTTGGGCGTCTCCAGCACACCTTCACGCTTCGGATCGTCGCCGGCATAGGCGATCAACGTGCGGACGGCCGCTTCCGCCTCATCGCGCGACGGGCGCGGCTCGACCGGTGTCGGCGCTACCCGCACGTGCTCGGAAAGCCCCTGCTTGGGCCACGGCTTTATGATCGTACTTTTAGCGTCCATAACGGTCTCTCCGTTCGACCAGCACATGCCCCTTAAGGGCAGCGCCGGGTGTGTCACCGGGTGGCCACGTCAGTATCCCGCCTCGCGACCATTATGGTCCAATGCGGGGCGTCTGGACGCCGCATTCCCATTTTACATGGCAGTTTCGCCATGTCCGCGCGAAAGAACCCCTTCGCGCCGTTGGTTCACCACCTATATATTCGTTTTGATGCGCTAGGCAACGTTCGGTTCCCGGCAATCGGTAAAAGGCCAATGCTTAACGACGTTTACAACGCCAAAATCCTCGACCTGGCGGGCAATATTCCGCGCCTGGGCCGCTTGAGCGCGCCCGACGCCAGTGCCACAGCGCATTCCAAACTGTGCGGCTCCACGGTCACCATCGACCTGAAAATGGACGGCCCGGTGGTCGCCGATTTCGCCCATGACGTGAAAGCCTGCGCGCTCGGCCAGGCCTCGTCCTCGATCATGGCCCGCCATGTGGTCGGCGCAAAACCCACAGAACTGCGCGAACTGCGCGAGACCGTGCGCAAGATGCTCAAGGAAAACGGTCCGCCGCCCTCCGGCAAATGGGCCGATATCGCGGTGCTCGAGCCGGTGCGCGACTACAAGGCGCGCCACGCTTCCACCATGCTCACTTTCGATGCGGTGGTGTCGGCGCTCGACCAGATCGAGGCCAAGAAAAACCCAAAGAAATAAATTATTTTGCCGACGCCATGCCACCGGTTTTGACCGCCGGCAATTCAGCGCGGTCGCCCACAGGCTTCACGCAGCTCTGCGCCAGTCGCGGCAGGTTCTGCTGCGCACCGGTGTTGCCGAGGCGGATGCCGGTGATCGTCCCGGCACTCTTGGTCTCGATCAGCATCGAATGATTGCCGGCGTCGGCGAATGCGCCGATCAGCGCGGCCGGCACCGGGCCCGAGGCGAAGGTGACGAGCTCGTCGGGATCCTTGCGCCGTTCAGACGACACCACCTTGAGCGTGGCCGCACCGGTGCCGACGCGCACGATGATGGTATTGAGTTCCGCGGGCAACGGCGTGCGGCCGCCATCATGACGACGCTCGACGTAACTCAAATCATAGCTGTCTGTGCCGGCGCCACAGGCGAGCATCAGATCGAAGCTGCCGATATCCTCACCCTCGACGGTCAACGGCTGGCGCCGTGCCAAAGATGCGGCCCCGGCGTGATCGATCACCATCCAGCGCCGTTCGCTGATCTCGGTGGCGCGCGCGCCATCAGTCACGCGCGGGATCGGCCGCGTCACGGCGGGCGCCGCAGCGGGCGAGGCCGCGACGGTGGCCGCCACCGGCGCCGGCGGCTGCTCGGTCGCGAGCTTGGTGCGACGCGTCTCGTCCGCGGTCAAGGCATGCATCGGCTCCCACGGCGGGATACGTAGCGCCAGATTGAGCAGCTCGATCGAGCCGCCCATGTCGATTGTGTATTGCGCCAGCCGGCCGATGTCGCGCTGGACCAGCACGAGATCCTCGGCAGAGTAGTTTGCCGCGGTCGGATCGTCGCGGCGGTCGCCGAGCCAGATCTGGTGCACCATCACGCGCGCTTGCGGCGGAACCGTGCGGTGCACGCCGCCGAGCAGAACGAAGCCGCACATGGATTCGCAATCGGCGACCGGCGAAAATTTTCCGCGCGGCGCATTTTGATCCGAACCATTGAGATCGACGACACTGCCGACCGCGGTGTCGAGGCCGAGGCGGCGGATATCGCGCCCCAGCGCGATGGCGCCGAGCACCGAGCCGCCGTCGGAATCGAGCACCATCGTTGCGCCGGTAAGATCGTGGCCGCGCGCGAACAATTCAAAATCGCGCGACGTCTCGGCAGTGATCGCCCCGCTCGCCGAGATCCATGTTCGGCAAGGTCCGCCGCAAGCCTCCGCCGGACCTTGCAGGCGCAAATAAAAACGCATCGGCAGCGTGCGGTCGGCGGCCTTCGCCGCCGCAGGCAACAGCGGGACGAGCGCCGCCGAAGCGAGCGCAAAGACCATCGCAAGGGAGCGACTCATTCTTCCCCCTTCAATTGCCGCCGAGCCCTTGTTCTTGCGCGACTATCCGCGTTCGTGCTGGACTTTGGCGGCTTTCGAACCCCCGTTCGTATGTCAGTTTTAATGCAGGGCGCAGATTCGGGTCTAGTGTAAAATAGTCGCTATCGGCTGCCGATGTGACTATGACAGTGGAACTTTTCGTGGAACTTTGATGCTGGCGATGAGCGGACGCGACTACGGTTTGACGCACCTGCCGCGGCTCATCGGGCACGGCCTGGTGGTGTTTTATCGCTATACGCTGGCGCCGCTGATCGGCCCGCGCTGCCGCCATCTACCGGGCTGCTCCGACTACGCCGACGAAGCCATTTGGCGTTTCGGGCTATGGGCCGGCGGCTGGATGGCGCTGGCGCGAATCATGCGCTGTAACCCTTACGGCACGGATGGTCTCGATTTCGTGCCGGCCAAATTGCCGGCCAAATGTCGCTGGTGGCTGCCCTGGCGCTACGGTCTCTGGCGCGGAACGAATGAGACGCTGGCGCGGTAGTTGCGCAGTCCGGTTCCCCTGTTATATCCCTCTGCGCGTAACGCTTACCTGCGCTCGTTCGCAGGAGTGAGCCACAGGAGAAGAAGTCATGGTCGCGCTGACCTTTCCCGACGGCGCGCGTCGGGACTACGCTCAAGGCACAACAGGTTTGGATGTCGCCAAGGGCATTTCGCCCTCGCTGGCCAAACGCACCGTTGCGATGGCGCTTGATGGCACGGTCGCCGATCTGGCCGATCCGATCGAGCGCGATTCAAAAATCGAGTTCCTCACCCGCGACGACACGCGCGCGCTGGAATTGATCCGGCACGACGCCGCCCACGTGCTGGCGGAAGCCGTGCAATCGCTATGGCCCGGCACGCAAGTCACCATCGGCCCGGTGATCGAAAACGGTTTTTATTACGACTTCTTCCGCAATCAGCCGTTCACGCTGGAAGATCTGCCGGTCATCGAAAAAAAGATGAAGGAGATTATCGCGCGCGATAAGCCCTTCACCAAGGAAATCTGGTCGCGCGACCAGGCCAAGAAAACCTTCCGCGACAAAGGCGAGAACTTCAAGGTCGAGCTGATCGACGCCATTCCGGCCGACCAGTCGCTCAAGATTTACAAACAGGGCGAGTGGTTCGATCTCTGCCGTGGCCCGCACATGACCTCGACCGGCAAGGTCGGTAACGCCTTCAAACTGATGAAGGTGGCCGGCGCTTACTGGCGCGGCGACAGCAACAATCCGATGCTCACCCGCATCTACGGCACCGCCTTCGCCAAGCAGGAAGAGCTCGACTCTTACCTGAAGCAACTCGAGGAAGCCGAGAAGCGCGATCATCGCCGCCTCGGCCGCGAGATGGACCTGTTTCATTTCCAGGAAGAAGCGCCCGGCTCGGTGTTCTGGCATGCCAAAGGCTGGACACTGTTCCAGGCGCTGGAGAATTACATTCGCCGCCGCCAGCAGGAATTCGGCTTCACCGAAGTGAATTCGCCGCAGCTGATGGACCGCGAGCTCTGGGTCACCACCGGTCACATCCCGACCTACAACGATATGATGTTCCTCACCGCCAAGCGCGAGGAGGACGAGCGCGTCTACGCCATCAAGCCAATGAACTGTCCCGGCCACGTACAGATTTTCAAGAACGGCCTGAAGTCATACCGCGACCTGCCGCTCAAGATTGCCGAATTCGGCAAAGTTCACCGCTACGAGCCGTCCGGCGCCTTGCACGGGCTGTTGCGTGTGCGCGCCTTCACGCAAGACGACGCGCATATCTTCATCACCGAAGGCCAGATCGCCGAGGAAGCCCTCAAGGTCAACGACCAAATCCTGTCGATCTACGAGGACTTCGGTTTTTCTGACGTGCGCATCAAATTTTCCGACCGCCCCGACAAGCGCATCGGCGACGACGCGGTCTGGGACAAGGCGGAATCAGCGCTCAACGCCGCGCTCATGGCCTCCGGCCGGCCCTGGACGCTCAACAAAGGCGAAGGCGCCTTCTACGGGCCCAAGCTCGAATACGTGCTGCGCGACGCCATCGGCCGCGAATGGCAATGCGGCACCGTACAGGTCGATCTCAACATGCCCGGCCGGCTCGGCGCGTTTTACATCGACGAGCATTCCAACAAAGTGACACCGGTGATGCTTCACCGCGCCATGTTCGGCTCGATGGAGCGCTTCACCGGCATCCTGATCGAGCATTACGCCGGCCATCTGCCGCTGTGGCTGTCGCCGATGCAGGCCGTCGTCGCCACCATCACCTCGGACGCCGATGATTACGCGCGCGAGGTAATCGCCGCCGCCCGCAAAGCCGGCCTGCGCATCGACGGCGATCTGCGCAACGAGAAGATCAATTACAAAGTGCGCGAGCACTCGCTCGCCAAGATCCCCGCCATGCTGGTGGTCGGAAAGAACGAAGCCACGGGACACACGGTGTCGGTACGTCGGCTCGGCCAGGACAAACAGGAAGTCATGCCGCTCGACGTCGCGCTCAAGACGCTGGCCGACGAAGCCGTGCCGCCCGACGTGCGGCGGGCGAAAGCCTAACGGGCGCCCGCGGCGCGAAATTGCGACCGCCCGCCAGCGGCCGGCAGCGGCCGTTCCAGCACCGCCAGGAAACGCTCCGCCCATTGGCCAAGATCGTTCTGCAGCAGCGCCTTGTAGTTCACCACGTGACGCTGGCGCCGCTCGTCCTGCGACATCGACAGCGCGCGGTTGATGGCGAGCGCGACGCCCTCGTGATCATACGGATTGACCAGCAGCGCGGCGGTACATTCGCGCGCAGCGCCGGCAAAGCGCGACAAGATCAAGACGCCCGGATCCTCGGCGTTCTGCGCCGCGACGAATTCCTTGGCCACCAAATTCATGCCGTCGCGCAAGGGCGTCACCAGCGCCGCACGCGCCGCGCGGTACAGGCCGGCGAGAGCGGTGCGGCTGTGTGCCTTGTTGATATAGCGGACCGGAGTCCATGACGCCTCGCCGAAGTTGCCGTTAATCCGCGCCACCGCCTCGCCGACGTTCCGGCCGATGTCGGCATATTCGGGGATATCGGTGCGGCTGTGCGGCGTGATCTGCAAATACGTGACGTTGTTGTGCCACTCCGGCGAGATCGTCAGAAAACGCTCGAACGCATTCATCCGTTCGGGAATACCCTTGCTGTAGTCGAGCCGGTCGACGCCGATGATCATGGCGCGGCCCGAGAGACTTTCCAGCACCTCGCGCACGAAGGCCGACTCGATGGCCCGCCGCGCCAGGCGTCCGAAGGCCTCGGTCTCGACACCGACCGGGAATACGCCGATACGTACGGGCCGACCGTCGAACTCGAAGGTTTCCTCGCCAAGGCGCTTCAATCCGGCTTCGTTCGCCAAATAGCGCGAAAAGTTGTTGGCGTCGATTTCGGTCTGGAAACCGACCAGATCGTAATTGCCGAGCGACGGAATGAGCCGCTCGTGGTTGGGCAATGCGGTGAGGATTTCCGGCGGCGGGAACGGCACGTGGATGAAGAAACCGATTCTGTTTTTGTGGCCACGCTCGCGCAAGGCCCGGGCCAGCGGGATCAAGTGATAGTCATGCACCCAGATCACATCGTCGGGCTTGAGCATCTTTTCCAAATTCGTGGCGAAGAACTCGTTGACGCGGATATAGCCACCGAGATCGCGACGCGTGAATTCGGCAAGATCGAGCCGATAGTGCAGGATCGGCCACAGCACGCGGTTGGCAAAGCCGTTGTAGAACTCCTCGTAATCGTCTTTGCGCAGGCCGATCGTGACATAGGAGACATTGTCGCGTTCGACGGTTTCGGCAGGCCCGGGATCGTCATCCGTAACCTTGCCATTCCAGCCGAACCAGACGCCGCCGCGATGCCGGAGCGCGGGCCGTATAGAAACCTCGAGCCCTCCGGCTCGCGCACTTTTGTCGGGGATCCCGACTCTGTTCGAGACTACGACGAGCCGCGCCAATACCGGTCTCCCCAACTGCGCGACAGCTTGATCGCGGTCAATATCAATCCCGACATAGAATAGGTCTGCGGAAAATTGCCCCACAGTTTACCAGTCAATGGGTGCACGTCTTCCGACAGCAGGCCATACCGGTTGCGCAGTTTAAGCGCATCGACGAACATTTCTTTTGCCTCGTCCCGTCGGCCCGTCTCCCACAATGCGTCGATCAGCCAGAAGCGGCAAATCAAAAAGGCGGTCTCCGGCAGGCCGAAATCATCGGCAGCCACATACCTCATAACGTGGAAATCGCGCCTTAGTTCACGCGCTATCTCATTGACGGTAGAGACGAAACGCGGATCGTCGGGAGCGATCAGCCCGAGTTCGGCCAGCAGCAGGCAACTGGCATCGAGATCGTCGCTGCCGAAAGCCGCCGAGAACGCCTTGCGTTTCTCGTTCCAACCTTGCTTGAGCACCTGCTCGCAAATTCTATTGGCGACGCTGCCCCAATATTGTGCGCGGTCGCCAAGCCCGAGATGGGCGGCAATCGCCTCGAGCCGCTGGCAGCCGGCCCAGCACATCGCAGCCGAATATGTGTGCACGCGCTTGCGCCCGCGGTATTCCCAAATGCCGGCGTCCGGTTCGAGCGCCAGCCGCGCGGCCTGCTCGCCAAGCGGCTCAAGCACCTTGAAGAGCGCGGCATCGCCCGGCTTGGGCAGCCGGCGGTCGAAGAACATCGGCGTCGCCGCCATGATGATACTGCCGTAAACGTCGTGCTGGTCCTGGCCGATCGCGGCATTGCCGATGCGCACCGGGCCGTCGCCGTTATAACCGGCAAGCGCCTCGGCGGTGCGCTCCTCGAGCGTATCGGTATGCACGATGCCGTAGAGCGGCTTGATCACAGCGGCGCGGCCGGCGGCCACGCTCAGGATATAGGAGATGAATTCCTCCATCGTGCGCGTCGCGCCGATGCGGTTGAGCGCGCGCACCACGAAGAAGGCGTCACGCATCCAGCAATAGCGGTAATCCCAGGTGCGTCCCGAGCCCGGGCCTTCCGGGATCGAGGTTGTGAGCGCCGCCACAATCGCGCCGGTCTCCTCGAAATTGCAAAGCTTGAGCGTAATCGCGGCACGGATGATCTCGTCCTGCCAGTCGATCGAGAAAGCGAGCCGCCGCACCCACTCCATCCAATAGTCGCGCGTGCGGTCGGAAAACTCCCGGCAGGTACTCTCCAGCGTGCCCTCGAACGGCTCGTCGCTGCCGAACACCATGTGCACCGGGTGGGTGAGCACGAAGGAGGCTTCGTTCTCGATATGCGAGAGCGGCGCGTCGGTGGTCAGCCGCACCGGCGTGTCGTCGCGCCAGTAGCGGATATGGTTGCTGCCGGACGATTGCGTCATCACCGGCACGCCGTAACGATGCGTGGCGCGGAAGCGGATCGTGACGCGCGGCATGCCGGCGATCGGCTCGATGATGCGGATGAGCTGCGGCGGCCGGAACGTGCGGCCATAATTCTCGAAACGCGGCGCGAAATCGGTAATGCGCACAGCGCCGCCATTACCGTCGGCGAGCTCGGTCACCACGATGGCGGTATTGCGCATATAGTCCGAGCGAATCTCGACCTGTCCGTCGAGCACCACGTCGGTGAAGCCCTTGTCCTCGTCGCCGGCCAGAAGCCGGCAGAACACCGGATCGCCGTCGTAGCGCGGCAGGCACCACCACACGATGCGCCCGGACGGTTCGACAAGCGCCGCGGTGCGGCCGTTGCCGATGACCGCCAGATCGAGCGTGGCCTCGGTCATGGCGCGCGCGCCCGTCCGGCCGCCAGCCGGTGCAACGCCCGGCGGACGTCGTCCGGCGAATCGAAAATTCCGGCCATGCCATCGAAATGCCGGCCGACCGAGAAGCCTTTGCCGCGCAGCTCCGGCAGCACCGCGAAAACCGATTCATCGGTGACATCGTCGCCGATGAAGACCGGCATGCGCCCGGTAAACGGCGGCCGGCTCATCAACGCGCGCACGCCCTCGCCTTTATTGACGTGCGGCCGCTTCACTTCGAGCATGGACTTGCCCGGCAGAACTTCGGTCGCCTCACCGGGAAATGCCGCGCGGCCGGCCGCGATATGCGCCCGCAGGCGACCCTCGTGCTGTGGCGCTGTGCGATAATGCAGCGCCAGCGAATAGCCCTTGTCCTCGACGAAGATGCCCGAGCCCGGCGTCGCCGCATCGGCGAGATTGCGCCGCAAAGCGTCCGGCAGCGGCGTGGCCGCGCTGATGACCTCGTCCCCGCGAACGCGCATTTCCGCGCCATGGCCGCCGATGGCCGGCAACTTGAGTGGAGTAAACAACAGATCGAGATCGCTGATCGGACGTCCGCTGACCAAGGCCAAGGCGCCATCTGTCAGCTGCGACAGTCGAGCCAGTGAATCCTTCAAACCGTCGGAAACATGCACTTCGAGCGGCGACGGGCCGAAATCGACCATCGTGCCGTCGACATCGAGCAGCAACGCGACCGATTTGGCGTCGAGGCCTGCGAAAACATCCGCGGCTACGTCATTGGCAATGGGTTGGAGCACCATATTCACTATTCACTACAACGAACACGATTGCGAGGTTGTTCCCGTCGTTATTTGCGCTTGATCTTGTCCGACCTTCCTTCGCCTGCCGAGGCGCGCTTCGCGAAGGCGAGAAACCGGTAACCCTCCCCGACCCGGTCGAGGACGAGCTTTTCGGGATTGTGCGCTACTTCGACTGCACCTCGACGTCGCCGTCCACGCCGGTGACGACCTTGAATTCGCGTTCGAAAACCTTGCCCTCATTGCGGGCGATGGCGCGGTATTCGCCTTCGGCCAGGATCACGCGCGGAAACGCGCCGATCGATTCCTTGATCACGTCGCCGCCGGGGGTAAGTACCGACCAGGCGGTATTGGCGAGCGCCTCGCCGCCGGTCTCGGCCACCAACTTGAGCGTGATCGCGGCGGCGCGGTGGGTGACGGTGATGTCGGTGAGCTTTCCGGCCTGCACGCGGATGTCGGAGCGCACCACCGAATTGGCGTCGCCGTAGTTCGACACGATGTAATAAGTGCCCTCGGGCACCACCACCACGTTGCCGGTCATCACGTGTTCGGCGATCGGGCGCCGGTCGCCGGACTCGAATTGGCTGCCTTTGTAGACGTCGAAGGAAACCTGCCCGGCCGGAATGCGCGCATCGCCGACGCGGCCTTCCAACCGCAACGCGCCGGCCGGCAGATCGAAATCCTCATGCACGGTCGGTCCATTCAAGGTCACCGGTCTGACCGCCGTGGCAAGTCCGAAGCCGACATGCACGATGTAAGCGCCGGCCGGCAGCACCAGCGTCGGCGACGGCGAACTGTCTTCCTTGATCAAGCGGAATGTCCCGTTCGGCTCCGCCTTGGCGGCGTAGACGCGCCACGTCAGTCCGCCGCTGATCACCGGTGCGTCTTCGCCGAAGCGCGCACTGAGCGCGAGCGCTACTTGTCCGGCCGGCACCATCGGCGGCGACGCGGGCGTTGCCGCGCGCGGCCCGTTCTGCGGCCATTCAACCTTTGGCGCCAACACACTGGGCGAGCCGAACGGCTCGCCGCGCGTCGATGGCGAAGGCGCCAGCAGCCCATTGGTAGACGCCGCCGAGAATAACGAATTCTGTCCGGCGACTTGCGCCGATGCCGCGGCCGGCGTGAGCAAAGTCACGATGACCGCGAATACCAGCCACAGCCGGCGGCGAGCGGCATTTATCGGTGAATGACTCATGACGGCGACGTTTTCGGCCCAAATCGAGGCGATTTCAAGCCACTAGGCTGGACCGGGAGCGCCATGCTAGGCGCAACAGGTGTTTAATGAGGTCGCGATGCCCGACGCCTTGCAACTGCTCAAGACCCGCCGTTCGGTCAAGCCGATGGAATTGACCGGCCCCGCCCCGAGCGACGCTGAGATCGCCACTTTGCTTTCGATCGCCTCGCGGGTGCCCGATCACGGCAAGCTCGCGCCCTGGCGGTTCATCGTGTTCGAGGGCGCTGCGCGCGATACCGCGGGCGAAGCGATCGTCTCGGCCTTTACCGCCGACCGCGCTGACGCCACGCCCGAGCAGATCGGCTTCGAGCGCAAGCGGCTGTCGCGCGCGCCGCTGGTGATCGCGGTGGTCAGCCGCGCCGGCCCGCATGCCAAAATTCCGGAATGGGAGCAGCAATTATCCGTCGGCGCTTCCGCCATGAGTCTCGTTTTCGCAGCTCATGCGATGGGTTACGCGGCGAGCTGGATCACCGAGTGGTACGCCTATGACCGCCGCGTGTTGGAAAAGCTCGGTGTCGGCCCCAATGAGCGCGTTGCCGGCTTCGTTCACATCGGCCGGCCGGCAAAGCCACCCGAGGAGCGCGATCGGCCACCTCTCGACGCGATCGTCACTCGCTATTCAGGGCCGAGGAAGTGATGTTCTACGAGCCTGACAAGCGCGATAAAAGCATCCTTCCCCACGATCCGTTCAAGGCTATCGTCGCGCCCCGCCCGATCGGCTGGATCACCTCTATAAGTTTGAAAGGTGAGGTGAATTGCGCGCCCTATTCGTATTTCAATGGCGTCAATAGCCGGGCCAATCTGGTTATGTTCGCCAGCGAAGGGCACAAGGATTCGGTGAGCTTCATCGAGGAGACCGGCGAATTCGTCTGCAATCTCGCAACCTGGGATTTGCGCGAGGCGATGAATGTCACGTCTGCTCCTGTGGCGCGCGGCGTCAACGAGATGGAGCGCGCCGGGCTCGAACCGGCGCCGTCGCGACTGGTCAAGCCGCCGCGTGTGAAGGCCAGCCCTTGCGCACTCGAATGCAGACGCATCAAGATCGTCACGCTTGAGGCGCTCGACGGCAAGCCGGTCGATTGTCATGTGGTGTTCGGTCAGGTGGTTGGCGTGCATATCGACGACCGCTTCATCGTCGATGGCCGGCTTGACACCGCCGCCATGAAGCCGATCGCGCGCTGCGGCTACGACCAATATGCCGTGATCGAAAGTCTTTTTGCGATGCAGCGTCCGACCAGCTGACGAACGCAACCAAATGTCCTGCTGGAGCATTTAACCCTTCTGAAATGAGGTTAGCGCAGGCTCCCTGTCACGTTTCGGTCACAAGACTCCGCCAGCAGTTTTCACCATATCGGCTGCAAACGCTTGTCCAGTGGTTAGTCCGATCCGAAAATAGGGGGACGGGGAGAAAAACTTGGTGTTCGAAGGTCTATTCGGGCGCGTGCGCGGCGGCGACCGTAACGCCGAAGCCACGACCGCTGCTGCACAGCCCGAGGTCAAACGGCCAAGCATCGCGCTCGCGCTCGGCGGCGGCGCGGCGCGCGGGTTCGCGCATATTGGGGTGATGCGCACCCTTGTCGCCCACGACATCGTCCCCGACATCATCGTCGGCACGTCGATCGGCGCGGTGGTGGGTGGTTGTTACGCCGCCGGGCAGCTCGATGGTCTGGAAGCATGGTCGCGCTCGCTCACCGTACGCGGCGTTTTGGGCTATCTGGATCTCAGCCTGTCCGGCTCCGGTCTCATTCGCGGTGGCCATCTGGCGTCACGGCTTGAGGAAGCGCTCCACGATAGGCGGATTGAAGATCTGCCGCTCCGCTTTGCCGCCATCGCCACGGAATTCAATACCGGACACGAAGTTTGGCTGACGCGCGGCCGGCTGGTCGATGCGTTACGGGCATCGTATGCGCTGCCGGGCATCTTTCCGCCCGCGCATATCGGCGGACGCTGGCTGGTGGATGGCGCGCTGGTTAATCCGGTGCCGGTGTCGGCGGCGCGCGCGCTCGATGCGCGGCTGGTAATCGCGGTCAATCTCAATTCCGATTTGTTCGGGCGCGGGACCATCATCGCCAATCACGGCTCCGACGACGGCCAAGCGGCGACGCCGGAGCCGCCCAAGACCAACGGCTTGCGCGGCATTTTCGGCGGCGAGCGTTCGCGGCGGCGGCAGGTCCTGGGACGGCGTGGCAGTCCGGGCATTCCGACCGTGATGGTCGAAGCTTTCAACGTCATGCAGGACCGCATCACCCGCGCGCGGCTGGCCGGTGATCCGCCCGACGTGCTGATCAGCCCGCGGCTCGGCGGCGTCGGCTGGTTCGATTTCCACCGCGCTGCCGAAGCTATCCAGATCGGCGTTGACGCGACTGAAAAGGCGATCGACGGCATCGCCGAGGCGGTCGCCGCGCTGTCGCAGCCCTACGGCGCGAAGTAATCGCTTTCTCTACGCGGTCCGGATGTAATCGCGCAGCGCCTCGGATTCGCCTTCGATCTCCTCGACGCGCTGCTTGACGACGTCGCCGATCGACACCAGGCCGATCAACTCGCCCTTGGCCACCACGGGCATGTGACGGAATTTTCCCGCCGTCATGCGCTCCATGATGCTGGCGCAGGTGTCGTCCTCGGCGCACGCCGTGACATTGCGGGTCATCACCCGGCCGACCGGCAGATCGAGCGCGGCGGCGCCGTGTTCGGACAACGCGCGCACGATGTCGCGCTCCGACAAGATGCCGGACAGGCGCCCTCCGGCGCCGCGGATCAGGACCGCGCCGATGCGCCGCGCCGCCAGCAATTGCGCCGCCGCCGCGAGATTGGCTGTTGGTTCGATGCAGACGATGTCGCCGCCCAAGTTAGCTTTCTTGGCGGCCAAGATGCTTTTGACGTTCATGGCAGCCTCCTAGCCCGGCTGCGGATAACCCGCGACTCCGAGTCTATGTGAACGATCCTGCCACTATCCCGGTTCCGTCAAGCGCAATCATTGGGCGGCTGTTGCTGCGCGCTCGCATTGCTTAATGCGGCGTTGCACCAATATCGTCATATTGCGCTTCTTTCGGCTCAGGCGGCGCCGGATCGAACCAAGAAAATAAAATCAGGCCGGCGAGAAATCCACCAATATGCGCTTGCCAGGCCACCACCTGGTTTTCTCCCATGCCGGTCAACGGAAACGAACCGAGCCCGAACAGAAGATTGATCCCGAACCACACCGCGAGAAACGCCAGCACGCGCGGATCGCGCAACACACCGAGGAGCGGGAGCGCCGGCACGCGATAGGCAGCGTCATCACCCTGGCGCCAGAAGCCGAGCGGGCCGCCGCGCTGGAATGCAAATCGCATGGCCGCCGCCATGGTGCCGGAAATTGCCGCAGACGCTCCGATCACCGGAGCTTGCGCGCCGGCGTGAGTGGCAAGATGCATGGCTGCGCCCGCCGCCGCGGTCACTGCGAAGAACGCCAGAAATCGCGACGCGCCGATGCGACGCGCCACAGCGCTGCCAAACGGCAGCAGCCAAACTGCATTGACGCCAAAGTGAGTCCAGCCGGCGTGAATCAGCGAATAGGTCACGAAGGTCCACAGTTCCGCGCCGAAGCCGCCCGGCAGCACGCCGCCGAGTGCGGATGTGTCGTAGCGCGCCGGAATGAAGGCAAAGGTCAGCACAAACTCGATGTCCTGCGCCTCGCTGAGCACCAGCGTGCGCACGGCATGAACCAGCGCCAGCGCGGCCAAGACGGCAACGATGACCGGCGGAATATCGAAGAGCGGTTCGCGTTTCACGGGGGCCCAAATACGGGATGAGACGCCCAGTTACGCCGCTTGGGCGGATCACCGCAAGCCGCGAAGACAGAAAAAAGGAGGGCTTGCGCCCTCCTGTAAGCCAGCGTCTTGCGGGGGCTTCGCGCCTTTAGCGGCGCTTGTCACATCCCCTCGCCTCCCGGGCTCTCAAGTCGTCACGGTGTGGATCGATGGCGACCATAGACACGCCGCCGCGCGCCGCAACTCAATTGCGGTCTTAACACTAACTCGCATCGACCCACCCGCCATGCGCGCTCCGGCATGACCCCTGCTCCCTTCGCACCGTCGCGGCGAAAAGCCGGCGCGAATGTCCCAGTCGGGGACAAACGAACGCCGGCACCGTCTCGCGACGGAACAGGTGCGTCCATGAAACATCCATCCACGCGGGCCGTCTTCGAATATTGGGACAGGAAGCGCGGTGGCCGACCGGCGCCGACGCGGGCCGATATCGATCCGACACAGATCCGCCATGCGCTCGGCGATACGTTTATGCTGGCGGCGGATTTTGTCGATCAACTCCGGTTCCGTCTCGCCGGTACGCGGGTTTGCGCGCTGTTCGGCCGCGAGACCAAAGGCGAGGCTTTCGCCACATTGTGGAGCGAGACCACGCGCAAATCGGTCGAAGATCTGCTCATTGCCGTCACCGATGAATCGGCCGGTCTGGTCGCCGGCGTGACCGCGCGCACCGCGGACGGCAGCCAAACCGACCTGGAACTGCTGCTGTTGCCGCTCGCCCATGCCGGACACGCCCGCATTCGCGCGCTCGGTGTGCTGGCGCCGGTACAAACGCCCTATTGGATCGGCGAAAAGCCGGTGGCCGAACTCACACTCGGCACGCTGCGGCATATTGGCGACGGGGTAGAAAACCATCCGGCGCCGCGCCTGGTGCCCTCGGTCGAAGACGTCAGGGTCCGGCACGGCTTTGTGGTTTACAGCGGCGGCCGCGAGACACCCTCCGGCGACCGCACCGGCTAACGCCGCGTTAACGATAGACGCCTAGGCTTGTCGGCTGGGGGCATTTGCGCCCCAAAAATCCAGTCGCATCATGGCAGTACCACTGACGAAGACAAGATCGCTGCCGCTAGCCGAAGAACGGCGGCGCCACCAGCGCGTCAAGGTCAACCTGCTCGGCCGCTACATGCTGTCCGACCGGCGCGAATATCCGTGCCAAGTGGTCAATATGTCGCCGGGCGGCATCGCCTTGGCCGCGCCGGTCATCGGCGAGCCCGGCGAACGGGTGATCGCTTATGTCGATCATCTCGGCCGGCTTGAGGGCAAGATTGCGCGCTCGATCGACAACGGCTTTGCCATGACGATCGAGGCGACCTTGCGCAAGCGCGACAAGCTCGCCGCCCAGCTCACCTGGCTCGCCAACCGGCACATCCTTAATTTGCCGGAAGACCGCCGCCATGGCCGCTTTATCCCGCGCAAGGCGATGGCGCGGATGATCCTGCCGAACGGCGACAACGTGACCTGCCGCGTCATCGACTTGTCGGAGTCGGGCGCCGCGATCTCGATCTCGCCAGAGCTGCGGCCGGTGGTCGGGACCGTGGTTACCATCGGTAAAACGCAAGGCCGGGTGGTCCGCCATATCGAGGACGGATTCGCCGTTGAATTCACACGGCTACAGCACCCCGACTCGATCGAAGAAAGCGTCACCGGCCTCTAGCGTCAGCGATCGGTAAACGCAGCGCATAAAATTGCGCGCGTTCGTGGCGACGAAATCGCAACCGCGCGCTTCCTCGCCGGTACTCCCAGACCCAATTCCCAGAGCGACTTAGAGTAAATGTTCCGCGCGCGGCAACCCGCGAACGTGCGTGGCTGCTGCGTTTCGGCGCTTAATGTATAAAATTTTATATAAATGGTATTAGATAAGACTTTAATCGAAGTATCTTCTAAGTTTTACTGTATTCATCTCTTTTTTTAGTTTTGTTATCTTCAAAATGCCTGACTATACTTAGCAGCGATGCAAAAATTCTATGCGAATTGTGGTCCCGTGCAAGACGGGAAGGGGCCACAACAATGGGCGGGCGCTTCAAACGAGTTTCGACCGGCGCAATCCTGGTCATTGCGGGCGTAACGGCGGTGCTTGCTTCGACGGGCGGCGCTGCGGCGGGTGAGCGTCTCGCCTATGGCGGGCCGGCCAATCTGCACGAGCGACCCGCTTATATTGCGGTCGGCGAGGCTACGCGCCCACCGATCGGCTGGGTCGAATTCTGCATTCGCTACAAACCCGAATGCGACACCAAACCATCGGCGGCCCGCGACGTGGTGCTCACGCCCAAGGCCTGGTCCGACATGGTCAAGGTCAATGCCTGGGCCAACAACAACATCACGCCGGTCACCGACCTTGAGCATTGGGGCGTGGTTGAGCAATGGGACTACCCCGACGACGGCAAAGGCGATTGCGAAGACTACGTGCTGCTCAAGCGCCGCATGCTGATGCAGGCGGGCTGGCCGCGCGAGGCGCTGTTGATCACCGTAGTGCGCGACAAAAAGGGCGACGGCCACGCCGTGCTCACGGTCAAGACCAACAAAGGCGAGTTCATTCTCGATAACCAGGAGTCTGAAATCCTCTCCTGGAACAAGACCGGCTACCGCTTCGTGAAGCGGCAGTCGCAATCCGATCCGAATGTCTGGGTCGGGCTCGGCGAGCCGCAGGGTTCGCCAGCCACGGTCTCGGCACGCTAACCTAATCGCGACCCCGGTCACGTCCCCACCCCTCCCCGTCCCCAGACCGGGTTCGTGAGCGGCCGGCCCTCCCCCAGGGGCCGGCCGCACCCTGTTTAAGGGTGCGGATTTTCAATCAGCGCGCTTCAAGCCGTTGGCGTATTGCTTCCAGCGCCGCACATAAATATCGGCGCCGCCACGGATC
>Ga0209483_1000064_pt1 | contig 104560 bp, 94 predicted proteins | sample NGEPerA_FD_184508 | JGI IMG/M metagenome (GOLD analysis project Ga0209483, IMG submission 184508) | Arctic peat soil microbial communities from the Barrow Environmental Observatory site, Barrow, Alaska, USA - NGEE PermafrostL2-A... | ecosystem: Environmental > Terrestrial > Soil > Wetlands >... | reverse complement strand
GCATCGCCTGGCTGGGGCTGGCGACGCTGGCCGCCGAGCCGCTTCACCATGCCATCGGTCGAGGTCGCGGCCAGCGTCGCCAGCCCCAGCCAGGCGATGCCGCCGATGATCAGATAAACGCGATGGCTGATCTCGTGCGCCACTTTGGCAAGACTGTAGCTTTGGTCGGCAAGAAACAACGTGAGATGCGCGGCGATATAACAAAACGTGCCGACGCCGAGCATGCGGCGCACATCGATCAAATTGCGGTAGCGCGCGATGCGGCGCAGCGGCGTCACTGCCAGCGTCACGCCGAGAAACACCAGCGCCCAGAATCCGGCGCGGTGGATGAGATCGTTGATCGGCCGCGCGCCATGCGCGATCGCTCCGACATCGAGCAGCGCCTTGGCGAGCGGAAACAGCAGCAGCGCCAGCGCCGCCACGCGCAGCGGCGACAGCCGCCCGCGCCGGTCGCGCCAGATTTCCCAGGAACGTTTCATTGCCCGCGACTAACACAGCGTCGGCCAGCCGTCATAGTGCGCCACACAATTTTACCCTCAATATATGTCGGGTTGTGCTAACGTTTTTTCATGTCCGAACGATTCGCCGCAACCGATCGCACGGTTGAGCGCAAACAGTCGGCCGTTCGGAACGCAACCGGCGGCAAACACCACCGGAGAAGGAGGAGCAGAGAAGAAACCTTGAGTCACGCCACGCCGGGCCACTTCGAGGAGGCCACCGATGTCGCGAAACTTGGTACGCTCACTGCTCGTTTTCGTCCTGTCTCTGTTTAGTGTTGCCGCGTTCGCCCACGATGTTTGGATCAGCCGCGGCACTTACAAGAATCCCGCCGGCGAATGGTGCTGTGGCGCCGAGGACTGCGGCGTGGTGTCGCGCGATGCCGTGAAAACGGGCACCGGTGGTTATTCGTTGCGTGGTCCGGTCACCTACGGCATGGGTGTCACCGGCAACGAAGCGGACGGACCGACGCGCCAGGAAAATGTCAACGAGCTCGTGCCCTACAGCCAGTCGCTGCCTTCGCCCGACGGCGCCTATTGGCGCTGCAAGCGGCCGGACGGCTCGCAGCGCTGTTTCTTCGCACCGCCGCCGGGTAGCTGATCGCAGGCTCTAGTTTTTGTGCTTCTGCACGGATTCAAGCAGCCCAACGCCTATGATGGCGGCAAAGGCGATGAGTACAAATGATGCAGTCACGGGATCGCCGTCGGCGGCATAAATCAGCGTGGCCAGACTTACTGCGAGTACGCCAAGTATAAACGCCCAAACCCTGATCCAGTCGACGGTCCAGCGCTCGGCTCGCGACAAAATTGCCGCTTTAGCGGGCAACGGAATTGGCATGACGTCCCCTCGTTATGGTTGACCGTGAACTTGCAAATCTCGTGCCCGTTTGAATTTATCGGCGCTGTTTTCCAGCCTTGTTTCACACCCGTGGCACCGGCCGACCAGATGCCTTGCGCGACGGCACCTTCACCCAGGCCTCGCCGTCCAGCACGGTCTCGCCGTCAACCGTGCACGTGCAGGACAGCCGGGCGCGACATTTCCCTGGCACTAACTCGGCCACCACCACGCTGACATCGACCGTGTTGCTGATCTTGACCGGCGCACGGAAATTCAACGTCTGCGAAATATACACCGCGCCCGGGCCCGGTAGCCGCGTGCCAAGCACCGCCGAAATCAGGCTCGCGGTATAGAGTCCGTGCGCGATACGCGTGCGGAACGGCGTCTTGGCGGCGAAATGTTCCGACAGATGAATCGGGTTGCGGTCACCGGTCACTTCGGCGAAACCGACGACGTCGGACGACGCATGTTTTGCTCAAGCGCTCGGTCATACCGATGGAAAGATCCTCGAAATAAAGTGTCTGCAAAGCCAGCATGATCACGCGCCCAATCGCGGCCGGCACACCGCCCATAACACGCCGATCAACACCACATTGATCAGCGCCATCGCCGTCAATACGAAGATCGTTACATCGGCTCCATTGGCTTCAATCAACAGCGCGCCGAGCGACGGCGCTGCCGCCTGCACGATCAGGCTCGGAAACGCTAGTTTGCCCATCAACCGCGGAAACCGGATGGGGCCGACCAGCGCCAGCGGCAGCGTGCCGCGGCCGATCCAGGAAATGCCGTAGCCGGCGCCATAGAGCAGGATCACAAGAATCAAAATTTGAAAGTGAGCGGCCAGGAGTAGCAATCCAACCGCCATCAGCACGCAGCACGCGATCATGGTCCAGATCGGGTGGTAGCGGGCACCAAATAGCCGGTCGATCACGCGGGCACCGACCTGCGCCGGGCCGAACAGCGTGCCGAGGCTCACCGCCACCGCATAGTCCACGCCCCTCGCCTGCAGAAAAATCATGAAGCTCACGATCACGATCGAGCCGACGCCGGCCGCGATCGACAACACCAGCGCCAGCAGCAAGAAGATCAAGGACTCGTCCGGGAGCCGCGCCGGCTCTGCGGGTTCCGCGGTGTCTGACGCCGCCGCGCTCGCGGCGGCAGGCTTCGGCGCGGGACGAATGACCACCATCTCCAGCGGCAGGCAGACACAGAGGTGAAGCGCCGCGTAAACGAAGCACGCCTCGCGCCAGCCGATATGTTCAATCATAAAAGCGCTGAGCGGCCAGCAGATCGTACTGGCAAAGCCGCCGAATAGCGTCAGATTGGTGATCGGCCCGCGTGCCGCGCTGCCGTACATCCGGCCGAGCGCGGCGAACACCGCGTCATAAAGCCCGGTACCCATGCCGATGCCAAGCAGCACCCAGGAGAACAGATAGGCCGGCAGCGTTGGCGCGAGCCCGATCCCAGCCAAACCAGCGGCGTAAAGCAGCGAACTCGTCAGCAGCACCGGCCGGCCGCCATGCGCATCGATGATTTTGCCGACTTGCGGCGAGATCAGCCCGGCCACCAGCAGACCGATCGAGGTGCCGCCGACCACAAAGCCAAGTGACCAGCCGGTCTCAGCCACGATCGGCCCGGCGAACACGGCGGGAAAATAAAACGAAGTGCCCCAGGCGAAAATTTGCGCGACGCCGAGCGCGCTGATGACAACGCGGCGGTCGAGCGCATGTTCTTCCAGCGCTTGGCCGTCCGATGACAAGACGCTTTCCTTACTTGGCGGGGACCATGCCCTTCGACTTGAGCACCGCGGCGGCGTCGGCGCCCGAGAGATACTCGATCAGCTCCTTGGCCGCGTCCTTTTCCTTGGTCGAGGTGCTCAAGCCGGCGGCATAGGTCGTGGTGTTCTGAATTTCCTTCGGTAGCGGGCCGACCAGCGTCACGCCCTTTACCGGCACGATCTCGCTGATTTGATGGATGCCAAGCTCGGCCTCGCCGCTGGCGATCAGCTCAGCGACATAGCCGCCCTTCTTGAGCTTGGCCTTCGGCCGGATCTGGTCGGCGATACCCAATTTCTCCAGCAGCTTGTCGACATAGATGCCGCTCGAGCCGCCGCTGGCCGGGTCGATATAGGCGACCGTCTTGGCTTTGAGCAACGCCTCCTTGAATTGATCGACCGTGCCGATGGCGGGCTTGGGCGCGCCCTCCTTCACAACCACGCCGATGCCGACCGAGGCGAGATTGATCTTGCTGCCTGCCGCGACCTTGTCGCCGGCGATCATTTCATCGACCACCGCCGGCGTAATCACCACGATGTCGAAGGCCTCGCCGCCATCGATACGGCCTTTCAATTGACCGGTGGTGCCATTGTCGACCGTGACGTGGTTGCCGGTCTGCCGCTCGTAATCGGGCACCAGTGCCAGCACCACCTGCTTGAACGCGCCGGCGGTCAGCACTTTGACCTCGGCGGCGTTCGCATACGATCCGGCCAGGCCGAGCGCCCCGGCAATGAAGGCGGCGCAGTATAGGCGTTTTTTCATGGATTTCCTCCGGGTACGCGCCCGTAATCTACACGATCCGACCCATTTTGGGGTCCGGGTGGTGGCAATCTCAATTCTAGCAGCGAAATCGGAGGAAAATTTGGTTAAAAGCGACTGTTTTAGTTAAGAATCAATTACTTAAGCCATGCGTGGTTTGCATTGCTGCGGCGCAGCATTATTGCTGTTCATTCGGCGGAATAAGACTATTTTCCGGTTCAGTCGATTCACCGGCAACGCGCCGGCTCGAAGAGCAGAGAAAGAGAACCACTATGTTTGCCAATCTTGTCCGTCTGATCCGTTCCTGGAACAGCTACAATCGCAGCCTGAATGAGCTATCCCGCTTGGGCGACCGCGAACTTGCCGACATCGGTATCAGTCGCTCCGACATCGTGCGGGTGGCCTGGAACCACGCGCAGCAGCGCTAAGCTGCGCCTCGAATTCTTGAAATTGCCCGCCTCGCGCGGGCTTTTTCATTTGCGCGCAATGTTGCCGGCGCCCCCACGCACGCCTAGTTTGCCGGGATGGCCTTAAAACCAGTCCATATCATCGGTGGCGGCCTCGCCGGTGCCGAGGCCGCCTGGCAACTAACGCACGTCGGTGTGCCTGTCGTTCTGCACGAGATGCGCCCGTTGCGAACCACCGCCGCGCACAAGACTGACGCCTATGCCGAACTGGTCTGCTCGAATTCGTTCCGCTCCGACGACAAAAACCACAACGCGGTCGGGCTGCTGCACGAGGAAATGCGCCGGCTCGGCTCGCTGGTGATGCGCGCGGCGGATAGCCATCAAGTGCCGGCCGGCGGCGCGCTGGCGGTCGACCGCGACGGGTTTTCCAGCGCCGTGTCGGCGGCGCTCGCCGCCCAGCCGCTCATTACCCTCACGCGCGGCGAAGTAGCACTGCCCCCGGCGGAATGGGACAGCGTCATCATCGCGACCGGCCCGCTCACTTCGCCCGATCTAGCCGCTTCGGTCCGCTCGCTCACCGGCGAGGATGCGCTCGCTTTCTTCGACGCCATCGCGCCGATCGTGCATCGCGAAACAATCGATCTCGAGCAGGCCTGGTTCCAGTCGCGCTACGACAAAGCCGGCCCCGGTGGCTCCGGCGCCGACTACATCAATTGCCCGCTCACCCGCGAGCAGTATGACGGCTTTATCGACGCGCTGCTGGCCGGCGATAAGACCGTGTTCCACGACTGGGAGGCCTCCACGCCCTATTTCGACGGCTGCCTGCCGATCGAAGTGATGGCCGAGCGTGGCCGCGAGACTTTGCGTCACGGCCCGATGAAACCGTTCGGTCTCACCAATCCGCGCCAGCCCGACGTAAAGCCTTATGCGGTCGTGCAACTGCGCCAGGACAACAAATTAGGCACGCTGTTCAACATGGTCGGCTTCCAGACCAAGTTGAAACACGGCGAACAGGCGCGCATCTTCCGCAGCATTCCTGGCCTGCAAAATGCCGAGTTCGCCCGGCTAGGCGGCTTGCACCGCAATACGTTTCTGAATTCCCCGAATCTGCTCGACGACACGCTGCGGCTCAAGGCTAATCCGCGCTGGCGTTTTGCAGGCCAAATCACCGGCTGCGAGGGCTATGTGGAATCCGCGGCCATCGGTCTGCTGGCCGCGCGCTTTGCCGCCGCCGAGCGCCGCGATGAGCCGATCATTCCGCCGCCGCCGACCACCGCGCATGGCGCCTTGTTGGCCCATATCACCGGCGGCCATATCGAGACGATCGACGCCGGACCGTCATCGTTTCAGCCGATGAACGTGAATTTCGGCTTGTTTCCGCCGATCACGGCGCCCGCGGCGCCCGATGGCCGCAAATTCGGTCGCGGCTCGGCCAAGAACCTGGCGCGCAAGGGCGCGCTCAGCGAACGCGCGCTGATCGATCTCGATCGCTGGATCGCGAGCGAGACCGCCGCCGCAGCGGCGGAATAGTTTTAAATTTGAAAAATCCGGCGGGGATCGTGCGCCGCGCGCCACAGCAGCCATTGACGGCGCCAGGCTACAATCGGCGCGAACGCAAATGGCTGATAGGCGGCGCTATCCATCCGGCGCAACTGCGGGCCCATTAAGGCGACCGGCAAGAACGCCGGAAGAATTTCCGGCCTCGCCGATTGCAGCTTGGCTTGCGCTGCAACCAGGTACCGGCGCGCAACGCTGCGCATCTCGCCAAGTGCCGCCGACAATTGCTCACTTGCCTGCCCCGCAAAAATATCTTCGCGATTGACCCGATGGCGCTCCAGCACATCTAGCGGGACAAAAAGCTGGCGTCGCGCCGCATGACGCGCAAAGCCACTGAGAATTCCGGCAATCGCCGTGGCGACGGCGGCATCCAAGGTGAATAATTCTGGCGGCATCTTGCCTTCGCTGAGAATTCCCGCGGCCATGGCAAACAGCGGCGATTGCGTCTGGATGGCGTAAAGCTCGAGATCGTCCGTCGTTGCCATCGGCGCATCGTAAAGATCGAAGGTATGGGCATCGATCAATTCGAGCAGCGGCGTGGCGACAAAATTATGCTGCTTCAACGTTGCCAGCAGCGCAGCTGCGACCGGGTGCGCAGCGCCTTCCCCGGCACGCTCGCCCGACAGTACTTCGCGCCACCATTGCAGGCGGATTTCGCCGGGCATTGGCTCGCGCGCCAGATCGCGCACGCGCGCTATCTCGGCATTGAAGGCATAGAGCGCAAACAACGCGTCACGGTGCTGCGCCGGCGCGAACAGCGTGGCGAGATAACGGTCCCGGTCGGCCTCGCGCACCAGCGCGGCGCAGTGTTCGTAATTCGTCGCCATCCCACCACTTTAACTTAATCGACGGCGATAAGCCCGGCGCCGACCCGACGATTTTCCGACAACAGGATATTGTAGGTCTGTGCTGCCGGACCAGTCGCCAGGCAATCGACGGAAATCTCGGCCGCGCGAAACCACGCCCGCAACGGCTCCGGCAAGGCGTAAGGGTCCTTGCCCGTGCCGACCAGAAACAAATCGAGGGCCGCGGCCCGCTCGAACACCGCTGCCAGTGCTGCTGCGTTGAGATCCGCCATGCTCTTGACCGGCCAGGCCCAGATGCCGTCCGGCAGACACAACAGCGATCCGCGGTGCGACATGCCGGCAAAACTGAAGCCGCCGCTGCCATAGCCGTCGATCGGCGCCTGTCTCGGCAGATGCGGGGCGTCGGCGCCGCTCACCATGTGTTAGAGCTTGTCGCTTTTTCTTTCGGGCGCGGTCAGCGCGTCGCGGCCGGTGCCGACGCCGAGATAAATCAAAATCGGCGAGGCAATAAACACCGACGTATAGGTGCCGACCAGCACCACGCCGAACATCATCGTCGCGGTGAACGAGTGGATCGCCTGGCCACCGAACAGCAGCAGCGCCAGCAAGGCCAGCGACACCGTGACGTGCGTGATCACCGAGCGTGACAGCGTCTGATTGACCGAGGCGTTGAGCAAATCCGGCATGGGCAATTTCTTATAACGTCGCAGCATTTCGCGGATTCGGTCGTAGATCACCACCGTATCGTTGAGCGAATAGCCCAGGATCGTCAGCAGCGCCGCGATGCTGGTGAGGTCGAAGTCGATCTGCGTCACCGACATAAAGCCGATGGTGAGCACGATGTCGTGCACGTTGGCGATCATGGCGCCGAGTGCGAACTGCCATTCGAACCGGAACCAGAGGTAAATAAGAATACAGAAAATCGCGAGCCCCAGCCCGATCACGCCGTACGACAGCAATTCTCCCGATACGCGCGGGCCGACCACCTCGACGCGCCGGTAATCGTATTCGTCGCCGAGCGCGCCGCGCACCTTGGTTACCGCCACCTGCTGGGCGGCGTCGCCGCCCGGCTGCTCGGCGATGCGGATCAGCACATCGTTGGGCGCGCCGAATTGCTGCAACTGCACCTCGCCCAAGCCGAGCTCGCTCAGCGTCGCCCGCATCTTGGCGAGATCGGCGTCGCCCGCCTTGGTCTGAATTTCGATCAGCGTGCCGCCCTTGAAGTCGATGCCGAAATTCAGCCCATGGAAAAAATACAGTGAGATCGCCAGGATCGACATCAACGCCGACACAGGAAAGCTGATGCGCCGGAAGCGCATGAAATCGAATTTGGTGTCGTCGGGTACGATGCGAAGCAGGCGCAACGGTGAACTCCCTTAGATCGGCACGCGTTGCGGACGCCGCCAGCGCACCCAGGTGGCAACGATCAGCCGCGTCAAGGTGAAGGCGGTGAACACCGTGGTGATGATGCCGATGCCGAGCGTCACGGCAAAGCCGCGCACCGGCCCGGTGCCGATGTAGAACAGCACCGCGGCGGCGATAAAGGTAGTGATGTTGGAGTCGAGAATTGTGGCGAGCGCGCGGGAAAAGCCGGCGTCGATCGCGTTGATCGGCGAGCGGCCGCCGCGCACTTCCTCGCGGATGCGCTCGTAGATCAGCACGTTTGAGTCGACCGCGATGCCGACGGTGAGCACGACGCCGGCAATGCCCGGTAGCGTCAATGTGGCGCCCAGCATCGAGAGCACGCCGAAGATCATACAAACGTTGATCGCCACCGCAATATTGGCGAACAATCCGAACAAGCCATAGGTCGCGAGCATGAACACAATCACCATGGCCGCGCCGACGTAAGAACTGATCTTGCCCTTCGCGATCGAGTCGGCGCCGAGCCCGGGACCGACGGTGCGTTCCTCGATGATGGTGAGCGGGGCCGGCAAAGCGCCTGCGCGCAACAAAATGGCGAGATCGTTGGCGCTCTGCACCGTGAATCTGCCGGAAATCTGCCCAGAGCCGCCGAGGATCGGCTCACGAATCACCGGCGCCGATATCACCTCGTTGTCGAGCACAATGGCGAAGGGCTTGCCGACATTCTCCTGCGTCACTTGCGCGAATTTACGCGCGCCGCTGGTGTTGAAGCGAAACGACACGATCGGCTCGCTGGAGCGCTGATCGAAGCCGGGCTGCGCGTCGGTCAGGTCGCCACCCGACACCAGCACGCGCTTTTCAACCAGATACGGCGTCTTGTCCGCGCCGGTGCCGTACAGCAGATCGTCGTCCGGCGGGGCACGGCCTTGCACCGCCTGCTCGGGCGATGCTCCGGTATCGACCATGCGGAAATCGAGCTTGGCGGTTTTGCCGAGCAGTTGCTTGAGCCGGGTCGGATCCTGTAGGCCCGGCACCTGCACCAGAATGCGATCGGTGCCCTCGCGCTGGATCAGCGGCTCGACGGTGCCCAATTCGTTGACGCGGCGCTCGATAATCTGGATCGACTGGTCGACCGATTGGCGCACGCGCTCGATAACCGCCGGCTCGCTCACCGTGAGCCGGATCAAGCCGCTGGCTTCCGTGCTTACGTCCAGGCTGCGCTGCCCTGTGGCGCTCAGCAGACCGCCGAGCGGTTGCGACAGTGTCGCGAGCTTAGCCTGCGCCTGATCGGCATTGGTACCCTCGCGGATGCGCACCTCGACGCTGTTGCCGCGCACCACCAGCCCAGTATAGCCGATGCGGGCGTCGCGCAGCACGCGGCGCATGTCGTCGCGCAGCGTCTCCAGCATGTCCTTGCGCACCGTCTTGGTGTCGACCTCGAGCAGGATGTGCGAGCCGCCTTGCAGATCGAGGCCGAGCACGACGTGGCGCTGCGCCCATTTCGGCCAGCTCGCCACCATCTTTTCGGGCAGGAAATTGGGAATCGCGAACAGGCAAATGACGAGTGCCGTGAGCACAATCGCCATCGCCTTCCAGCGCGTGAAATAAAGCATGAGGTCCCGACTCGCGTTGAAAAACGCCGCGCGGCGATCAGCCGGCCGCCGCTTCGTCCTTCACCGGCTCACCTTTGGCGCGGACGTCGGTGATCATCGACCGCACCTGGCGAATGCGCACGTCGTCCGCGATTTCGATTTCGATCTGGTCGTCGTCGATCACCTTGGTGACCTTGCCGACGAGCCCGCCATTGGTAATGACGGTGTCGCCGCGCCGGACATTCTTGACCAATTCCGCGTGCTGCTTCACCCGCTTCTGCTGCGGGCGCAAGATCAGGAAGTACATGATGACGAAGATCAGCGCGAACGGAAGCAGCGACATCATCATGCTGCCGCTGTCGCCGCTGCCTCCGCCAAACAGCGAGCCCTGCGCAAACGCCGTCGAAATGAACATCGAAGCTTCCTTTGAGCTTTTTGGGACCCGCCGGCCGATCGTCCCCGACCCGGCATCGGTGGTGTGATTTCGCGCGGACTATAGCGGCCGTAGCCCCAATTGCAACGCCGCAAAACCCGTCGAAACCGACCATTTTTGGCCGTTTCCGAAGCGGGCGGCTTGCCCGAGCAACGCAGGCCCGCTAAGAGCAGCGCACTTTAAAAAAGCATCCCATGGCGAAATCGAAGTCACCATCGCAGCGCGGTTCCAAGCCTAAAGCCAAGTCCGCGAGCGCCGGCAACGGCGACGTACTGGCGCGCATCGCCTCCGCGCTCGAGCGGCTGGCGCCGCAGCGCGCCTCAGTGCCCGATTTCGCCGCTGCCGATGCCTTCGTCTGGCAGCCGGACGGCCGGGGGCTGGCGCCGGTGGCGCATGTCAACCGCGTCGAGATGTCGCTGCTCAAGGGCATCGACCGCGTGCGCGATGTGCTGGTCGAAAATACCGAACGCTTCGCCAAAGGCCTGCCGGCCAACAATGCGCTGCTGTGGGGCGCGCGCGGCATGGGCAAATCGTCGCTGGTGAAGGCCTCTCATGCCGGCGTCAACGCGGCGCTTGCGCGCGGCGCCAAAAGCCGGCCGCTTAAGCTGATTGAGATTCATCGCGAAGACATCAAGACCCTGCCCGACCTGATGACGATCATTCGAGGTTCGGAGTACCGCTTCATCGTGTTCTGCGACGACCTGTCGTTCGACGGCGAGGACACCACCTACAAATCGCTCAAGGCGCTGCTGGAAGGCGGCATCGAGGGCCGGCCGGACAATGTGATCTTCTACGCCACCTCGAACCGCCGCCATCTGATGTCGCGCGACATGATGGAGAACGAGCGCTCCACCGCGATCAATCCGGGCGAGACCGTCGAGGAGAAAGTGTCATTGTCCGACCGTTTCGGACTTTGGCTAGGTTTCCACCGCTGTAGCCAGGACGAATATCTCGCGATGGTCGACAGTTACGTCACGCATTACAAGATTCCGGCGCGCGGCGAAGTCCTGCACCGCGACGCGCTGGAATGGTCGACCACGCGCGGCTCGCGCTCCGGCCGCGTGGCCTGGCAATTCGTGCAGGATTTGGCGGGACGGCTCGGCGTCGAACTGAAAGACTGAGCTTACGTCCCGCTGAGATACTTGATCGGGTCGACCGGGGTCGAACCCTTGCGGATCTCGAAATGCAGCTGCGGTGACTTCACGTCGCCGGTCTGGCCGGCATTCGCGATCACCTGGCCGCGCTTGATGGTGTCGCCACGCTTGACCAGCAGTGCGCTGGCATTGGCGTAAGCCGAGACGAAGCCGTTGGCGTGGCGGACCAGCACCAGGTTGCCGTAACCCTTGAGCTCATTGCCCGCGTAAGCGACGACGCCGTCATCGGCGGCCTTGATCGGTGTGCCTTCCGGCACCGCCAGGTTAATGCCGTCATTCTGAGCGCCGTTGATCTTGGCGCCAAATGCGCCGGTGATGCGGCCCTTCACCGGCCAGCGGAAGGACGGCATGGCGCCGACGGGCTCGGCGGCCTGCGGCAGGCTCTCAGTGGTGGACTGGTTCTCGGGCGTTGCAATGCGCGCATTCTGCGCCGGCGCACTGGCAACCTTCTCGGCCGGAACCGTGGCAGGCTTCGCCAGTTGCGGTGCGGCCGCGACCGGGCGTTCGGCCACCGGGTGGCCGCCGGGAATTGCCAGCCGGTCGCCGATGCTGATCTTGGCGTAAGGCTCGATCTTGTTGGCTTTCGCCAAAGCCGTGATCGTAACGCCGTGCTTGCGCGCAATGCCCAGCATGCTTTCGCCAGGCGCGACGATGTGCACGCTCTCGGTGGCGCGCGGCGCGGCCGCTGTTTGTTGCGGTGGTTGCAATGCAGGAGCCGGTACATGCGCTCCGCTCGTCGAAACATAGCGCGGGATGACGACGCGTTGGCCTGGGCGCAATGCGACGCCCTCGTGGAAGCCGTTGGTATCCACGATGGCGGATGCCGGTACGCCGTATTTGCGCGCGATGATTTCAACAGTTTCGCCGGTAGCGACCGTCACCGGCGAGCCGCCGTCCCAGGTCCAGTGTCCGGTCGGCGCAGGCGCGCGCGGCGCGGAAACCGATCCAGTGACTTCGGTGGTGCCGGGCCGGTAGGCGCCAAGGCCCTGCGCGCCGGTCGCGACGCCGCTGTTGGCGGCGACCGTGGCGGGCCGGCTCGGCGCCGGCAGCGGCTGTGACTCAACGCGCGCTGTCGCGGGACGCGACGCGATCGACCCGGTGGTCTCTTGCGGCGCAGGTGCCTGGCGGTTGCTGGCGAAGGGATTTGAATCGAAGCGCTGGGAGTTCGAGCATCCGGCGGCGGCAAGGCTCACGACGGCGAAAACTGCAACGTGCGGCCAATGACGCGAGCTTGCACGCGAGCGGGACGGCACGTTGATGCACGACATGTGGTTACTCACTCATACGCACAAAAATTAGAATTCGAAATAAAGCAGCAGCGGGTAAATAAGGCTTTAAGGATTAGCGCTTCGTTGCCAGTCGCGTTTAGTCCGGCAAAAATGCCACACCGGTTTTCACAGTTCCTGCGCTTGTCCGGGCAATAACGGCACGAAACGCACCGCAATCAGGTTTTCGCGGGAAATTCCCATTTTCGATTTGGTAAGCTTGATAATGTGTTGCGATCCGCCGTGCGGTCCAAGCGGCAAAATCATCACCCCGTCGTCGCCGAGCTGATCGATCAAGGTCTGCGGCAATGTCTCCGCCGCGGCAGTGACGACGATGCGGTCGTACGGCGCCCTGCCCGGCACGCCGGCCAAGCCGTCGCCGACAACGATTTCGACATTGGCATAGCCAAGCGAGGCCAGCCGGACGCGCGCCTGTTCGGCCAAGGTGCGATAGCGTTCGATGCTCACCACCTCGCGCGCCAACCGCGACAGCACCGCGGCCTGGTAGCCCGAGCCGGTGCCCACCTCGAGCACGCGGTGGTGCGGGCGCAAGCCCAACTGCTCGGTCATATAGGCCACGACAAAAGGCTGGCTGATGGTCTGTCCGCAGTCGATCGGCAGCGCCTGGTCGGCATAAGCCCGGTCGACGAATTCAGATGCAACGAATTTTCCGCGCGGCACTTCGTCCATGGCGCGTAGCACCGCCTGGTCGCCGATGCCGCGGCGGCGCAGCGTGAGCAGAAATTCCATGCGTTCTTCGGCTTGCGCGTTACTTGCCACGGCCCACCCTCTCACGGCAAATTTAGCACGTTTGCCGCCGATTCATGTAAGCTTGACCGGTCAGGCGCGACGCCGGGAGGAACTCCGGCCTCGCGGACGCGCAGTGGCCCGGGGGGAGATGTAATGAACGAATCCTCGAAAGCGAAGCCACGGATTCTCGTGGTCGAGGATGAATATCTGATCCGCATGTTGCTGGAGGATATGCTCGCCGATCTCGGCTATGAGATCGCGGCAGCCGTCGGCACCATCGCCGAGGCGTGCGACGTTGCGGCCAAGGGCGAGTTCAATGCCGCCGTGCTCGACGTAAATCTCGACGGCCAGGAGATCTATCCGGTCGCCGAAGTTCTGGCCAAGCGCGGCCTGCCCTTCGTGTTCGTCACAGGCTACGGCGAGAACAGCCTGATCGAGCCATACCGGAACCGCCCGGCTCTGCAGAAGCCGTTCCAGGTCGAGCAACTCAAGGCCGTGCTCGCCGGGCTGATCGCCAAAACTTAACCGAAAACACCCGCTAGCTTGGTCATGAACTTCTCGTCGGTCAGGTCGAGCCGCAGCGGCGTAATCGCAATGCGCTTATCGTTGAGCGCAGCGAGATCGCTGCCTTGCGCCGCGCCGGCGATGCCGCCGCGCCCGAACGCAATCCAGTAATAGGGATTGCCGCGCCCATCGCGGCGCGCGTCGATATGCAGCAATTCCTGGTCGCGCTTGCCCTGCACCGCGAGCACGGCGCCGGCGACTTCGCCCGGCGGACAATCGGGAAAATTGACATTGACCAGCACGTCGCGCGGCATGCCAGCCTTGAGCACGCGTTTGATTACGTCGGGCGCGAATTTGATCGCGGTGTCCCAATAAGGCTTGTGCTTGCTGGCGCCGGCGTAAGCCTGCGAGAGCGCGAACGACGGAATGCCGAGCACTGTGCCTTCCATCGCGCCGGCGACCGTGCCCGAATAGGTCACGTCCTCGGCGCAATTGCGCCCGCGGTTGACGCCGGAGATCACCAGGTCCGGCGGCTGCTTCATGATGTGGCGCACGCCCATGATGACGCAATCGGTTGGCGTGCCCTGCACGGCAAAATGCCGCTCGGCCACTTCGCGTAAGCGCAGCGGATCGTTGAGCGAGAGCGAATGCGACACGCCGGACTGATCGCTTTCCGGCGCAACGATCCACACCTCGTCCGACAATTCGCGCGCAATGGTCTCGCAGGCCTCGAGGCCCGGCGCATGGATGCCGTCGTCATTGGTGATGAGAATACGCATTACTTTTGCGCGATCTTGCGTTCGATTTTGGTGATGCCGCCCATATAGGGCTTGAGCGCCTCAGGCACCACGATGGCGCCCTTGTCGTCTTGATAGGTCTCCATGACGGCAATCAGCGCGCGGCCGACCGCGACGCCGGAGCCGTTGAGGGTGTGGACGTGTAGTGGCTTCGGCTTAATTGGCATCGGCTGCGGCCCCGAGCTTTTAGGAACCGACCCAACAAACTGAGGATACGATCTCGGTTGATAACGCGCGTTCATGCGGCGCGCCTGAAACTCGCCGCAGTTCGAACACGACGAGATTTCCCGGTACATGTTCTGGCCCGGCAGCCAGACCTCGATGTCATAGGTTTTCTGCGCGGCGAAACCCATGTCGCCGGTGCAGAGCGTGACCACGCGATAATGCAGGTCGAGTTTTTTCAGCACTTCCTCGGCGCAGGCCAGCATGCGTTCGTGCTCTTCCTTGGATTTTTCCGGCGTGACGATCGAGACCAACTCGACTTTGGTGAACTGGTGCTGGCGGATCATGCCGCGGGTGTCTTTACCGGCCGCGCCCGCCTCAGCGCGGAAGCACGGCGTGCAGGCGGTGTAACGACGCGGCAGCGTATTTTCGTCGACGATGGACTCGCGCACGAGATTGGTCAGCGGCACTTCGGCGGTGGGGATGAGCCAAAGGTGTCCAAGACGCTCAATTGCCTCACTCATGGCGGTCAAAAACTCTTCGTCGCCTAAAACCTCAAGCTTCTTTGCCGAGGTTCCCTCGTTAAATTCCTCCAGCGTCTCTGATGCTGCACTTGCCTGGAATTGATCAGTTCTGAATTTAGGTAACTGCGCGGTGCCAAACATAGTTTCTTCAAGCACCATCAGCGGCGGATTGATTTCCGTGTATCCATGTTTCTCGTTTGTATGCACATCGAGCATGAATTGCCCCAGCGCGCGCTCGAGCCGCGCCAGACCTTTCTGCAATACGACAAAGCGCGCGCCAGATAATTTAGCGGCCAGTTCGAAATCCATCATCCCGAGCGCTTCGCCCAGTTCAAAATGCTGCTTGGGCCTGAACGCATAGTCGCGCTTCTTGCCGAACTGATGATGCTCGACATTGCCTGCGGCATCCTTGCCATCAGGCACATCGTCGAGCGGCATATTGGGGATTTGCGCCAGTTCGTTGTCGAGCTCGTCGCCGAGTTTTTTCTGCTCGGCCTCCAGCGCCGGCAGCGTGACCTTGAGCTCGTTCACCTCCGCCATCAGTTTTTGCGCGGCGGCCTCGTCCTTTTTCTTTTTGGCCTCGCCGACTTCCTTCGACGCGGAATTACGCCGCGCCTGCGCCTGCTCGAATGCGGAAATCGCCGCGCGTCGCTTTTCATCAAGCGCGATCAGCTCGCCGGACAGCTTTTCCAGCCCACGCCGCGCCAGCCCTTCGTCAAAGGCTTCCGGATGCTCGCGAATCCATTTGATGTCGTACATGGCGGCGCTTTTAGCCCGTCATGGCCGCGCTTGTCACTGCAAGGTAAGGGCTAGGCGCCTACTCCGCCGGCTTCCCCGCAGCCGCGGCGGCGGTCGCCGCCTTGGCGGCCTCGTCGGCCTGCGCCCGCTTCTCGACGATCTTCACCGACCAGATCGAGCCCTCGTAGAGCAGCATCAGCGGCACCGCCAGCGACATCTGGCTGATCACGTCGGGCGGCGTCAGAACGGCCGCCAGGATGAAGGCGCCGACGATGAAATAGCGCCGCTTCTCCTTGAGCTGCTGCGAGGTAATCACGCCGATGCGCCCGAGCAGCGTCAGGATTACTGGCAGCTGGAACGCCACGCCGAAGGCCAGCACCAGCGTCATCATCAGCGACAGATATTCGCCGACCTTGGGCAGCAGCGCGATTGAGGCCTCGTTCTCGGTGCCCGGCTGCTGCATGTGCAGCGAAAACCGGATCAGCATCGGCAGCACCACGAAATAAACCACCGTCGCGCCGAGCGTGAAGAAGAACGGCGTCGCGATCAGATAAGGAAGGAACGCCTTGCGCTCGTTGCGGTAGAGGCCCGGCGCGACGAACATATAAATCTGCGCCGCCACAATCGGGAACGACAGAAACGCCGCGCCGAACATCGCCAGCTTCAATTGCGTGACGAAATATTCCAGCAGCGCCGTGTAGATGAATTTGGAGTTTTCCGCTCCCGCAACGAACACGAAAGGCCACACCAGGACATTGTAGATGTCCTTGGCGAACACGAAGCAGATCGCAAACATCACGGCAAAGGCGAGCACCGCCTTGATCAGGCGCGAGCGCAGTTCGATCAGGTGTTCGAGCAGCGGCGCCTTGGTGGACTCGATGTCCTCGTGGCTCATGCCCCGCTCCCGGCCTTCTTGGCGGGCGGCGGTTCGGCCGGCGCCGGCGGCTCAGGCGGCATGAAATCCGCGCTGGTGAGCGCGGGCGGCTCCTCCGGCAGCGGCACGTCGATTGCGGGCAGAACGGTGGCCGGCAACGAGGCACCATCGGTGGTCCCTTCCGGCACGGCGACCGGAGTGTCCACGCTCGCTGTCTCGGCGGGCCTGCCCTCCATGGCCGGCGTTTCCGCGAACTGGCGTTCGACGTCTTTCTGCACGTCAGCCAGCGGATCGATGTTGGAGAATTCGCTGACCGAGCTTGAAATATCGTCGGCGTGCTTTTTCAGGTCGGCGAACTCGGCCTCGCGCAGCGCTTCGTTGAACTGGCCCTGGAATTCGTTGGCCATGCGGCGGACCTTGCCCATCCACTGGCCGAGCGTGCGCAGAACGGTTGGCAGCTCTTTGGGCCCGATAGCGATCAGCGCGACGATGCCGATCACGACCATCTCGCCCCAACCAAGACCGAACATGGATAGATCAACTCCCGGGACGTGGACGTTACCCGTTTGCGTCCGTCACGCCGCCGCTACTAAGATTTAAGAGCGCGCGCGCTCGGTTTCCGTCTTCGGCGCCGCGGCGGCCGCCGCCTGGTGGTCGATGGTCTTGGCCGGCTCGGGCTTGGCTTCCGCCGCCTTGGTGTCGTCTTCCGACATGCCCTTCTTGAACGCCTTGATGCCCTGGGCGAAGTCGCCCATCAGGTTGGACAGTTTTCCGCGGCCGCCGAACAGAAGCATCACCACGACGATGACGATCATCCAGTGCCAGATACTTAAAGAACCCATTGGCGAACCCTCCGCGGCGGCGGCTTCGTTTGCGCGCCCCGCCCTTGATTTGATCTGAAACTAGGCCCCGGAGACGGCAAAAACAAGGACTTCCGTCCTTTGTAATGCGCCTGTAATGCCGCAGGCTTCGGCGATATTTACGTTAAGTTCCGGGACGTTAGCTGTCGTTGCGCAACGGCGGCGGGGCTAACCCTAAGTCGAGATCACCGGGGTCGAGCGGCTCCTCGTCATCGCGCAAGGTTGTGTCGTCGGACGGCATTGGAACCGCAAATCCGGTCGGTAGATTGCCTTCCAGCAGACCGGCGTCCTTGAGTTCCTCAAGGCCGGGCAGATCGCCCACCTCCTCCAGCCCAAAATGGGTCAGGAACTGTTCCGTCGTGCCGTAGGTGAGCGGCCGGCCCGGCGCCTTGCGCCGTCCGCGCGGGCGGATCCAGCCGGTGCGCAGCAACACGTCGAGCGTGCCGGCCGCGGCCACCACGCCGCGGATTTCCTCGATCTCGGCGCGCGTCACCGGCTGGTGATAGGCGATGATCGCGAGCGTCTCGATCGCGGCGCGCGACAGCTTGCGCGTCTCGAGGGTTTCCTTGGTGAGTAACCAGGACAAATCGTCCGATGTGCGGAACATCCACTTGCGGCCGACGCGCACCAGATTGACGCCACGCGTGGCGTATTCGGCTTTGAGTTGCGCCAGCGTCTGCTTGATGTCGACGTCTTTGGGCAGACGGCGCGCCAGCGTCGCCTCGTCGAGCGGCTGGCCGGCAGCGAACAGCAGCGCTTCGAGCAGCCGCAACTCCTCGGGACGCGCCGCTGCTTCGGCAACGGGCACGACAGCCGGCTCCGCGGCCGGCGCGTCGTTGTTGTGAACAATAACGAGCTTCTTGGCCACGCTCGGCATCGATTCTTTCCCCTTATGCGTTTTCTTGCGAGTCATAGGTCAAAGCACTTCCGTTCACACCGACCCGCTTGCGCATGTAGAGCGGCGCGAACGATTCTTTCTGATGTATCTCGGCAACCCCTTCGCGCACCAGTTCCAGCGCAGACGCGAACGAGGATGCCATGACGGTCGCCGCCAGCGCCGGCTCGACCACGAAGGAAATCAGGAACGCGTCGATGCGCGACCAGTCGGTCGACATGCCGATCAAACGCTCCAGCGCGGCGCGCGCTTCGGCCAGCGACCATACGGTGCGCTTCTTGAAGCGCACGCGCGACAACGCGCTGCGCGAGCGCTGCTGGGCATAGGCGCTGAGCAGGTCGTACAGCGTCGCCGTCCATTCCGGCTGCTTGATTTCATCGATCGGTTCGGGCTTGCCGCGCGGAAATACGTCGCGATTGAGTTGCGGGCGCTCAATCAGTTGCTGCGCCACGCCGCGGAACGCTTCGAGCCGGCGCAAGCGGTGCGCCAAGGCCAGCGCCAAATCCTCGGCGCTCGGCCCCTCGCCCGGGCCTGAATCCGGCAGCAACAACCGCGATTTCAGGTAGGCGAGCCAGGCCGCCATCACCAGATAATCGGCGGCCAATTCGAGCCGCAATTTGCGCGCCGCTTCGATGAATTGCAGATACTGATCGGCCAGCGCCAGGATTGAAATTTTCGCCAGATCCACTTTCTGCGTGCGCGCCAGCGCCAGCAAGAGATCGAGCGGGCCTTCGAAGCCCTCCACGTCGACGATCATCGCCGGCTCGGTGGTGCCGCGATCCGCTTCCAGCGTGGTACCGAAATCCTCAGCCATCATGAACCGGTCTTGCGTTGCGATGGCGGCGGCTCGGCATCCACCATCTGCGTGAAAATCTTGCGCGCCGCATCGACGTCGAACTCTTCCGGCGCCGAGCGTTGCGCCAGCGCGGCCTCGGCGCGTTTGGCGGCATCGCCATCGAGCGCCGGTGCTTCCCCGGCGACCGCGGCCATTTCGCCCAAGTCGCCATTGCAGTGGAGCACGACGTCGCAGCCAGCCGCAAACGCGGCGCGGCTGCGCTCCGCGAGCGTGCCGGACAGCGCCTTCATCGAGACGTCATCGCTCATCAGCAGACCCTTAAAGCCGATAAATCCGCGAATCACTTCGCGCACTATTGTGACCGAAGTTGTGGCCGGTGCATCGGGGTCGATGGCGGAAAATACAACATGGGCCGTCATCCCGATCGGCAGCCCGGCCAAGGGCTTGAAAGCGGCAAAATCGGTCGCCTCCAGGGTGGCCCGGTCGGTATCGACCACCGGAAGTCTATGATGGCTATCGGCGGTCGCCCGGCCGTGGCCGGGAAGATGTTTGAGCACCGGCAGGACGCCGCCGGCCAGCAGGCCCTCGGCGATTGCACCGGCGATGGCTGCGACCTTGCCCGGTTCGGTTCCATAGGCGCGGTCGCCGATCACCGGGTCAGAGCCGGGCGCCAGAACATCCGCCAGAGGAAGACAGTCGACGTCTATCCCCAAAGCACTGAGATCTGCCGCGATCAAATGGCCCCCGAGCCGGGCAGCGGCAAGACCAGAGGTGACCTCCCGGTCGTACAAGGCCGCATAGGCCGCTCCGGGCGGGTATTTAGCCCAATGAGGCGGCCCGAGGCGCTGCACCCGGCCGCCTTCCTGGTCCACCAAAACCGGTGCTTCCCAGCCGACAGAGTCTCTAAATGATCGCGCTAATTCAGAGACTTGCTGCCGTGTCTTCACGTTCCTGTGGAAGATGATAAGGCCCCAAGGCTGAGCCTCTTTGAGAAACGCGCGCTCGTTTGCCGTGATCGTGAGGCCGCTCAATCCGGTGATGAAGGCGCGTGCCACCATCGGCGCGGATTAGCCCGCGCCCACCCTAACTTCAAGCAACAGCGCATTAATTTCGCTGGATAAGGCACTGCCCGCCGGCAGCTTTAAGGCCGGTGCAAAGCTCCGTGGCCTCATTGCCGGCCAAGGGCCCGATCATGGCCCGGAAATACGTGCCTTTGTCGCCAAGCTCGACCTTGCGGATTACCGGCTGCCGATTTCCGAGCTGGGTCGGATACTTGGCCTGCAAGCCATGGAACGCGTTCTGGGCATCCACTTCACTACGTTGCGACGACAGCTGCACATAGCTGCCGCTGGCAACAGGAGCGGCAGGCTTTGCCACCGGAGCCGTGGGCGCCGACGCGGTGCGCATGGGCCGCGCGGCTGGAGCCGGCGCCGCGTCATTATTCGCATTCGGGCTCAATGAGAGCGGTGCATTGGCGCTACGCACCGGCGCTGCGGCGCGCGCCTCCGTCTGCTGACGCGGTGCCGGATTGTCCGCGACCGGGGGAGGATTACTGGCGACCCGTGGCGCGGGCGCGACCGGCCTTATTGGTGTGGGTGCCGCCATTCTTGCCGGCGGCGGTGCGGTGGCGGCCTGCGGCTGGCTATCGCCCAGACCGGGTTGATCGGGACGGATGGCGATGGTGTGAACTTTCTTCGGCTCGCTGGCGATAACTCCGCTGCCAAGTGCCGCCGGTTGATCGGATAACTGGTTTTGGCCCTGCACGATGGGCGGATCGCTCTTCACCTCAACCGGTTTTTCCTCGCGCGAGACCAGCTTTTCGTCCTGCGGGTGATCGGGCATCCGGTCGGTGATCAACTTGCTCGACGTCTTGTTGGCGTTCGCCGGCACGATCTTGCTCGGCGCAGTGTCGGCCTTGATCACCGGCGGCGGCACATTCGCACCGGACGAACCGAAAATCGCGTGATAACCGAAGGCGCCGGCGGTGCCGATCACCGCAAGTGCAAACACCGCGACGATTGCCATGACGCCGATGCGCCGGCGCGGCGGTGGGACATCGTCGTAGACGTCATCTTCCTCGGCGTCTTGGTGCATCTGGTTCTGGTGATAGGGCGCGGCTTGGTAATCGCCGGCCGCTGCGGGGTCACCGGGCGCCTCATTTTCGGTATGGTAGAGCTGAGTGTTGCCAGCGTAAGGCGAACTGCCGTAGGACTGGCGCGCAACTGGAGCGCCATATGGCTGCTCTTGCGCCGGCTGCGCAGCGGGCGCGGTCGAGCCAGCATAATAATCATTGGTGCCGTAAATCGGCGCCGCCGGCGGCGTCTTCGGTGCGGCCGGCGGCACCGACCATCCGGCGGCGGGCGGCGGCGCGGCGTGGCGCGCGTTGTTGCGGCCGAATTCGGCGAACGGATCGTTCTGTCCGATCAAGCGCGCCAGTTCGGCGAGCGGATCGCTGCCAGAACCGGACGTGGCGCCAGGCGCGCTGCGCGCCGGCGGCTCATTCGAACGATAAGGTCGTTGGGTATGGTCGTCGGCCATTCGGTCCCCGGTTATTGGGCGCCCTCGTTTATTCAATCGTGAACCTGCGTTTAGCGCGGTCCACCGAACGAGATTTAACGCATTTCTTCCGGCGCTTCGACCCCGAGTAACGCTAAGCCCGAGGCAAGAACCGTGACGATCCCCTGCACCAAAGCGAGCCGCGCCAAGGTCGTATCTGGATCATTCTGGATAATGAAGCGTAAATGAGGCAAGTCATTTCCGCGCGTATATTGGGCATGAAATTCGCTTGCAAGTTCATAGAGATAGAACGCAATTCGGTGCGGCTCGTGGGCCGCGGCCGCGGCCTCGACCATGCGCGGGTAAAGTGCGATCCGGCGGAGCAAGGAAAGCTCGCCAGAATCGCCAAGCCGGTCGAGGGCTGCGTTCTTGAGAAAGCCGGCGCGGTCTTTCGCAACTCCCGGCAAACCCGGCATTGTCTCGCGGGCATTGCGGAACACGGATTCCCCACGCGCGTGAGCGTATTGCACGTAGAACACTGGGTTCTCGCGGCTTTTCTCGATCACCTTGGCCAGATCGAAATCGAGCACGGCGTCGTTCTTGCGGTAGAGCATGTCGAAGCGCACCGCGTCACGGCCGACTTCGTCCACCACTTCGCGCAAGGTGACGAAGTCGCCGGCACGCTTTGACATTTTCACCGGCTCGCCGGCGCGCAAAAGACGCACGAGTTGCACCAGCTTCACGTCGAGTTCGGCTTTGCCGCCGCTCACGGCTTTCACCGCCGCCTGCATGCGCTTGATATAGCCGCCATGATCAGCGCCCCAGACGTCGATCATATTGCGGAAGCCGCGATCGAATTTCGATTTGTGATAGGCGATGTCGGAGGCGAAATACGTGTAGCTGCCGTCCGACTTCTTCAGCGGACGATCGACATCGTCACCGAAATCGGTCGACTTAAACAAAGTTTGTTCGCGATCTTCCCAGTCTTCGAGATTGCCGCCCTTCGGCGGCGGCAACCTGCCCTCGTAAACCTCGCCACTTTTGCGCAACGCGGTGATGGTGGCGGTGACCTGGTTCTTGCCGCCCTCGCTCAGCGAGCGCTCTGAAAAGAACACGTCGGGGCGCACGTTGAGCGCGGCCAAATCCGCACGGATCATATCCATCATCATGGCGACGGCCTTGACGCGTACGATCGGCAGCCAATCGGATTCCGATTTTGCGCTGAGCGCTGCGCCATGCTCGGCGGCAAGCGCTGCCCCGACCGGCACCAGATAATCGCCGGGGTAAAGTCCCTCCGGCATCGCGCCGATGTCTTCGCCGAGCGCCTCGCGATAACGCAGGTATGCCGAGCGCGCCAGCACATCGACCTGCGCGCCGGCATCGTTGATGTAATATTCGCGCGTCACGTCGAAGCCGCCGAAGGCCAGCAGATTGGCGAGCGCATCGCCGAACACCGCACCGCGGCCGTGCCCGACATGCATCGGTCCGGTCGGATTGGCGGAGACGTATTCGATGTTGACTTTTTCTTTGGCGCCCAAGGCGCTGCGGCCGTATTCTTTGCCCGTCGCCAGCACGGCGCGCAGCTCCTCGGCCCAGAGCTGCGGCTTGAGCGTGAGATTGATAAAGGCCGCGCCGGCGACCTCGGCCTTGGTCACCAAATCATCGGCGCGGAGCTTTTCCGCGATGGCGTCAGCCAGTTCGCGCGGCTTTTTCCCGGCATCCTTCGCCAGCACCATGGCGGCATTGGTCGCCATGTCGCCATGGGTTGGATCGCGCGGCGGCTCGACCACGACGCGCGCAAGATCGGAATTCGACCCGAGCACCGACGCGCACGCGGCGCGCACGCGATCGAGGACGGCGGCAAAGAGATGTTGCGGCTTGTCGGCGGTCGGCATCGTCGCTGCGGCTAACGTAATCAGGGTACGAAGTCAAAGCGTTGTTGGCATTTGCCGCGCGTGCATCGCGGCGCGGTAGGCAAACACGATCGCCGGGCCCAGTGTGGTGCCGGGCCCCGGGTAGCTCCCACCCATCACCGACGCCATGTCGTTGCCGCAGGCATAAAGGCCTGGAATTGGCTTGCCGTCCGTGTCCAACACGCGCGCATCGGCGTCGGTCGTCAAACCGGTGCTGACCGCGATATCCGCCGGCCAAACGGCAACGGCGTAAAACGGCGGCTTCGCAATGGGACCGATACAGGGGTTGGGCCTGTGGTTAGCGTCGCCATTGAAGCGGTTGAGCTCGGTTTCGCCTTTGCCGAAATCGATATCGACGCCGGTTTGCGCAAAGTCATCGTAGCGCACGACCGTGGCGCGCAGCTGCGCGGCATCGATCGCGGTCTTGCCAGCCAATTCATCGAGCGTGCGGCCGCTCATCAGATAGCCGCTGTCGACAAATTTCCCCGGATTAGAGTGCCTCGGATAGACTACACCCAAACCGTATTTTTTGATGAAAGCAGCGTCGCAAATCAGCCAAGCCGGGATCGAATGCGCCGTCTTGTTGCTTTCGAACATCGCCAGAACGAAGTCGTGATAGGAGGCCGCCTCGTTGACGAAGCGCCGCCCCGCCGAATTAACCGCGATCAGCCCCGGCTTGGCGCGGTCGAGCACCAGATGCGGGAATAGGCCTTTGCTGCCGTCAGGCCGCGGCACAATCGACACCGGTGTCCACAGCCCGCTGGTGCCGCGCTCGGGGCCGATCGCTGCGCCGACGCGCTGCCCGACGGCGAGCCCGTCGCCCTGATTGCCCTCGTAGCTCATCGAATGCACGGGCACTGGCTGGGGCATGAAGGCCTGTCGGAAACTTTCGTTATGCGCGTAGCCGCCGGTCGCCAGCACGACGCCCTTGCGGACCTTCACCAGAATTTCTTTTCCATCGACGGTCACGCGTGCACCACTGACGCCACGCCGGTCGCCGGTGAGGTCAGCGATCGATGCCTGGAACAGGATCGGCACGCCGCGCTTGCGCAGGCTGTAGAACAGCCTTCCGATCAGTGCGTTTCCCATCATGATGCGCGTGCCGCGGGGGTATTTCAGACGGTCGGCGAGATATCGCGAAAGTAGTTTCGCCGAATAGATGAAATTCCGAACGGACTTGAAGCGGCCGATGAGTGGCGCGATATCGGCCTTGCCGACCATCATGCCGCCGAACACCATGAACTCCGGAACGGGCGGCCGAATGCGGCGGAAATCCTCGCCCAGCAAGCGGCCGTCGAACGATTCAGGCACGATGGCACGGCCGGCAAAGGCCGCGCCCGCCATGTTGCTGCGGTAATCCGGGTGCGGCCCGCAAGCAAGAAATCGCACATCGGTGCGGTTGCTGAGATAATCGATCGCGGCCGGGCCGGTTTGCAGATAGGCGTTGCGTAAATCGCGATTGGTCGCCTCCCCGATTAAAGCCGTCAGATATGTATCGGCTTGCGCGGCGCTGTCGGTGAAACCTGCGGATTTGCTTTGGCTGTTGCCGGGAATCCAGAGCGTGCCCGCCGACGTCGATCCGGTGCCGCCGACCTGATCGGATTTCTCGCACAGCAAAACGTCGAGCCCCTCGAGCGAGGCAACCAAAGCGGCGGCCATCCCCGCCGGTCCCGCTCCGGCGACTAAAAGATCGACTTCCAGCTCGGCGCTCATCCTCACCGCAACTCCGGTGTATCGGAAAAATATTTTGCGTGCTCGATCTGTGCGTAGCGGTCCGTCATGCCGGCGATGTAGTCGGCAATGCGGCGCGCTCGGGCGCCCTCGTTGGCGACGTCAAGTCCATCGCGCCATTCCGCCGGCAAATCGGCGGGCAACTTGGCAAAGTGCGCGAACAAGTCGCGCACGACGCGCTCGGCGTCGTCCATCACGCGCATCACCCGCGCATGGCGGTACATGCGAGGGCGCAAGAAGCCCTTGATGGCGGCGTCGGCCGTCTGCATGACCGGCGAAAATGCAACTAGCGGCCCCGCGGCGCGGCGCACTTCGGCGGCCGAGGGGTTATGCGCCGCAACACGCCGTCCGGTCTCGGCGATGACATCCTCGATCATGCGGGTGATTAGCGCGCGTACGGTTTCGTGCGCGCGGCGGCCCACATCGATGCCGGGGTTTTTCGCATCGATGGCGCGCAGGATGTCGGCAATAATCGGCACCGCGGCAATATCGTCGAGCGTGAACAAATCGGCGCGCAAACCGTCGTCGATGTCATGCGCGTCATAGGCGATGTCGTCGGCCAACGCTGCCGCTTGCGCTTCAGCGCTCGGCTGCGACCATAGCTCGAGGTCTTGAATCTTGTTGTACGCCAGGATCGCGGCTGCCACGCCATGTTCGCTGTGGCGGCCGACCGCGCGGTCTTCGCGATCGGTGAGCGGGCCATTGTGCTTGACCAATCCCTCTAGCGTTTCCCATGTGAGGTTGAGGCCGTCGAAAGTGGCGTAGCGGCGCTCCAGATCGGTGACGATGCGTAGCGCCTGCGCGTTGTGATCGAAACCGCCGAACTTGCCGAGCGCTTGGTCGAGCGCGCGCTCGCCGGCATGACCGAACGGCGGATGGCCAAGATCGTGCGCCAGCGCCAGCGCTTCGGCGAGGTCTTCGTCGAGCCCGAGCGCGCGCGCCAACGAGCGGGCAATCTGAGCCACTTCCAGCGTATGCGTGAGTCTTGTGCGGTAATGGTCGCCCTCGTGATAGACGAACACCTGCGTCTTGTGCGCCAGCCGGCGGAACGCGGTCGAATGGATGATGCGGTCGCAGTCGCGCCGGAACGCGTTGCGGGTCGGGCTGGCCGGCTCGGCATAGCGCCGGCCCCGCGTGGTGCCCGGATGGGCGGCATAAACCGCTCGCTCGCGCCCGGTTTCGATGACCATTGGCTATCTTCCTGGGCGCATGCGATTGACCTTGCTGTAAGGCGCACTTAACTATCGGTAGGGCAAAAGGACAAGCGATGGACGTCAACGTCACAGTCAGCGAGCGCGCCGCCCGTCGGATCAGCGAGATCCTGAAATCGGAGCCTGCCGGCAGCATGCTGCGCGTGAGCGTGGAAGGCGGCGGCTGTTCCGGCTTCCAGTACAAATTTGGCGTGGAGAGCGCGCGCGCCGACGACGACATCGTCATCGCCCGCGAAGGCGCCGTGGTCCTGATCGATCCGGTCTCGGTCGATTATATGGCCGGGTCCGAGATCGACTTCGTCGACGACCTGATCGGCGCCTCGTTCAAGGTGAAAAACCCGAAGGCCACCGCGTCCTGCGGCTGCGGCACCAGCTTCGCGCTGTAGCGCGTGATCCCGAAAAGTGGGAACCAGTTTCGGAACAGATCACGCGCAAATAAGAAGTCTACTCTGCCGCCACCGCCGCCGGCGCGTCCACGACCTCTTCCAGCTGCGGCTCGAGGCGGCGCTTGATCATGCGATCGAATCGGTCGAGGTAGAGATAGATCACCGGCGTGATGTAGAGGGTGAGCAGCTGCGACAGGCAGAGGCCGCCAACCACCGCGACGCCGAGCGGCTGGCGCAACTCGGCGCCGGCGCCGGTGCCGAGTGCGATCGGCAGCGAGCCGAAGATCGCGGCGAAAGTCGTCATCATGATCGGGCGGAACCGCAAGGTCGCCGCTTCACGGATCGCGGCTTCGGCCGATAGACCGACGCGGCGGCGTTCGATGGCGAAGTCGATCATCATGATGGCGTTCTTCTTCACGATGCCGACCAGCATCACGATGCCGATCATGGCGATCACCGACAGGTCCATCCTGAACATCATCAGCGTCAGGATCGCGCCGATGCCGGCCGACGGTAGGCCGGAGATGATGGTGATCGGGTGAATGAAGCTTTCATACAAGATGCCGAGCACCACGTAAGCGGCAAAGATCGCCGCCAAAATCAGAATGCCCTGCCCGCGCAATGAATCCTGGAACACCTGCGCGGTGCCCTGGAAGCCGGTCGTGATGGTGGCCGGCAGCCGGTCGTCGCGCTCCAGCTTCTGGATCGCATCGACCGCCTGGCCGAGCGAAAAGCCAGGCTCGAGGTTGAACGAGATGGTCACCGCCGGCTGTTGGCCCTGGTGATTGACTTGCAGCGGCCCGACCGTCGGCACGAAGTGGGTGACGGCGGAGAGCGGCACCACGGTCCCGTTCGTGGTCTTGAGATAGACGCGCCCCAGATCGTCTGGGCCCAATTGATATTCCGGCGCGGTCTCGAGAATGACCTGATAGGCGTTGACCGGCGTGTATATGGTGGCGACCTGGCGCACGCCGAACGCGTTATAAAGCTCCTGGCGGACCTGATCGATGGTTACGCCGTAGACCGCCGTTTTCTCGCGATCGACCTCGATCGTGATCTGCGGGTTCTTGACGTAAAGGTCGGTGGTAACGTCAAGCAGGCCATGAATCTTCGCAATCTTGTCGCGCAATTCCGGCGCTATCCGATAAAGCGTCGCGGTATCGTTGGATTGCAGCGTGTATTGATACTGGCTCTTGGCAAGCTTGCCGCCGAGATTGATATTCTGGATCGGCTGGAAAAAGATCGAAATTCCGGCAACGACATTGGCGGAAGTGCGCAGCCGCGCGGTGATTCCGGCCAGGCTGCCATGCTCGCCGCGCTCATTGCGCGGCTTGAGTGCCACCAGCATGCGTCCGCTGTTGCCGACTGTGTTGGGGCCACCGGCGCCGACCGTGGAATTGACGTAATCCACCGCCGGATCGGCGCGCACGATGTCCGCCACTTGGCGCTGCAGCGTCACCATGTTCGGGTACGAAACGTCGGTGGCGCCTTCGGTGATACCAATCACGTAACCGGTGTCTTCGGTCGGGAAAAAACCCTTCGGAACGATGACGTAGAGGAAAATCGTGCCGGCGATGGTGCCAAGCGTCACCATCAACATGATCGATTTGGCCTTGAGCACCAAGTCGAGCGTCCATTCATAGGTCCGCAGCAAAAATTCAAAGAAGCTCTCGAAGGCACGCAGAATGAAATTCTGCTTCTCGCCGCCGTGGTGGCTGTTGAGCACGCGCGCGCAGAGCATCGGCGTGAGTGTCAGCGAAACGAAGCCGGAGACGATGATTGCGACCGAAATCGACACTGCGAATTCGCGGAACACACGGCCGACCATGCCGCCCATCAGCAAGACCGGGATAAACACGGCGATCAGCGAGAACGTGATCGACACGATGGTAAAGCCGATCTCACGCGAGCCTTTCAACGCCGCCTCGAACGGGCGCATGCCGCCCTCGATGTGGCGCACGATATTTTCCAGCATGACGATGGCGTCGTCGACCACGAAGCCCACCGACAGAGTAAGCGCCAGCAGCGTCATATTGTTGATCGAGAAGCCGAAGGCATACATCGCCGCGCAGGTACTGACCAGCGATACCGGCACAGCAAGCGCTGGAATTATGGTCGCCGATACTTTTCGCAGAAACAGGAAGATCACCATGATCACCAGCGAAATCGCGATCGCCAGCGTCACTTGCACGTCCTCCACGGCCGAACGGATCGACGTCGAACGGTCGAACAACGGCTGCATCTGCACTGAGGGCGGCACTTGTGCGCGCATGGCTGGCAACCGATTGCGCACCATATCCACAACCGCGACCGTATTGGCGTCGGGCTGACGCTGGATCGCCAGCACGATGGCGCGCGCGTCATTAAACCAGGTCGCGACCTTATCGTTCTCGACGCTGTCGATCACATGGGCGATCTGGTTGAGCTTGACCGGCGCGCCATTGCGATAAGCCACGACGACGTCGCGATAATCGGCCGCGTGCTCCATCGCGCTGGTAGCGGTCAGCGTTACGCTTTGCTTCGGCCCCGTCAGCGTGCCGACGGGCGTGCTCGAATTGGCACTAGCAACGACCTTGCGGACGTCTTCCAGCGAAATATTGCGAACAGCTGCCTCAACTGGGTTAACCTGGACGCGCACGGCGAATTTCTGCGCGCCATAGACCAGCACCTGGGCGACGCCGGGCAATTGCGAGATCTGCGGCGCCAACAGGGTCTCCGCATAGTCATCCACTGTTGACAGCGGGATCGTATCGGAGCGCAGGCTGATATAGAGCACCGGGAAATCGCCGGGGTTGACCTTGCGGAAATATGGCGGCGTCGTCATTTCCACCGGCAATAGCCGTGCCGCGGTCGCCAGCGCCGTCTGCACGTCGAGCGCGGCGCCGTCGATGTTGCGGCCGAGATCGAACTGAATCGTAATCTGCGCAATGCCAAGCGCGGACGAGGAATTCATCGACGAGATGCCCGCAATCGTGGACAACTGCCGCTCGATCGGCGAGGCCACCGAGGCCGCCATGGTTTCCGGGCTGGCGCCGGGGAATTGCGCGGTGATCTGAATGGTCGGGAAATCCACCGCCGGCAGCGCCGCCACCGGCAGCAGCCGGTAGGCGAAAGCACCGAACACGATCAGCGACGCTGTCATCAGTGTCGTCAACACCGGCCGGCGAATGCAAGTTTCGGAAATATTCATGGATCAGCTGCCGGCGACTTTGGCGTTGCGCGGATTAACGCGGGTGCCGTTTGACAGCAGCAGTTGACCGTCGGTGACAATGGTCTCGCCGCCGGTGAGCCCGCTGCTGATCACCGACAAATCTCCGACCGTGCGCTCGACTTTCACCGGCTGCACTTTGGCTACGTTGTCTTTGATCACGAAAACAAAGCTGCCGGTCTGGCTGACTTGAACGGCATTCGACGGCACCACGATCGCCTCTTCGATCCGCAAGGTTAGTTCGGTGGTGACCAAGGTCCCGGGCCAGAGCACTTCGCCCTCGTTCGGCATGGTGGCGCGGACCGTCGCCATCCCAGTCGCCTGATCGACGCTATTCTCGATCATCGTCACCTGACCGCTGGCATGCTTTTGCTCGCCGGGGATGACCGCCTCGATGGTGGCGGTTTCCGCCGCCAGGGCCTGACGGATTTCCGGCAACACCTTCTGGGGCACCGTAAAGCTGACATAGACGGGCGCCATCTGGTTGATGGTTGCCATCGGCGGCAGGTCGGCTTGGCGCACGAAGTTGCCAACCTTAAAGGCCGCGGCGCTGATGCGCCCCGTGATCGGCGCGGTGATGGTGCAGTAGCTCAATTGTACCTTCAGATTATCCAGCAGGCCTTGGTCGGATTTGATGGCTGCTTGGTAGACCTCGGCCTGGGTCTTGGCATTGTCGAGATTGACGACCGGCGTCGCGCCCTTGGCGACCAGGTCGGTATAGCGCGCCACGTCGCGCTCGGCGCCGGCAAGCTGCGCTTTGTCACGGGCGACCATTCCTTCGGTCTGCGCGATCTGCGCTTCGATGGCACGGCCGTCGAGCGTGAACAGCAGATCGCCCTGCTTCACCGCGGCACCGTCGCGGAAATGGACGGCTGTGATGCTGGTATCGACCCGCGGCTTGATGGCGACGCTGGCGATCGGAGTGACATTGCCCAGCGATTCGATGCGCACCGGCACCGCTTTGCGCTCGGCGGTGGCGACCTCGACCGGCACCACGCGGCCCGCCGCTTGCGAACGCGCGGCAGCGCCATCGCCGGTCGATAGACCGCGCACGAGCAAGATAATGCCAATCAGGGCGAGCGCCGCCACCCCAAATAGCCACTTTCGCTTCGTCATCGTCGATTGTCGGCCTGGACCGTTAAGGGCCCTGCCCAGGCGCTCCCTAATTCCGCGGAACTTGATTTTATTTCCCTCTGATTCCAAGGGGCCGCGTTGGCCGCCTTCTAGCATATAAACGGCGCCGAGTGCATATCCCTGCGCTGACTGGTAAACACACAAAACGCTGGTTTTATTCGGGTCTCGCCGCCGGGAGTTGTGGATGCGCATCGCCACCTGGAACGTTAATTCGGTCCGCCAGCGGCTGGATAATATGTTGGCCTGGCTTAAGGAACGCGGGCCCGACATCGTCTGCCTGCAGGAAATCAAATGCGTGGATGAGGCCTTCCCACGCGATGCATTTGAAAGCCTTGGCTACAACGTCGCTGTGCACGGCCAGAAAGCCTTTAACGGCGTGGCTTTGCTCTCCAAGCTGCCGTTCGACGAAGTGGCGCCCGGCCTGATCGGCGACAAAGACGACGTGCAGGCACGGTTCTTGGAGGCCCTGGTTTCAACCAAGACCGGCGTGCTGCGTGTCGTGAGCCTGTATTTGCCCAATGGCAATCCGCCAGATACGGACAAATATACCTATAAACTCAAATGGATGGATCGGCTTATTGCCTTTTCACATGAGCGGCTAAAGCTGGAAGAACCGATGCTCCTGGCGGGTGATTTCAACGTCATCCCGACCGCTGCCGACGCGCGCCGCCCCGAGGCCTGGAAGAACGATGCGCTGTTTCTGCCGCAGACCCGCGAAAAATTCCGGGCGCTGCTCAATCTGGGACTGACCGACGCCGTCCGCGCGGCGAGCGATGCCAGCGACCTTTATACATTCTGGGATTATCAGGCCGGGGCATGGGCCAAGGACGACGGCATTCGCATCGATCACCTGCTGCTGTCGCCGCAAGCCGCCGACCGGCTGGTCGATGCCGGCATCGATCGCCATGTGCGCTCATGGGACAAGCCGTCCGACCACGTCCCGGTCTATGTCGATCTGGATATCGAGGAGCGTTAGCGCCGCATCCCCAAAATTGGGTACGACTAAATATACTGCCTATTCGCGGCGCGTTTCCATCCAGCGCTTGAGATAGACCAGCGCCAGCGCGCGCTCGTCCTCGGTCGCCTGCTTGAAGGCACTGTCGTAAAGCCGGTTGATCCACTCCTGATCGGTGGCGGCGCCTTCCTTGGCGTTGTCCTTGGCAAGCGTGAGCCACATCAGTCCGCGCGCGGCCTGGCGCGGCACGTTGTCGCCGGAAAACAACATCGCGCCCAGCATAGCCTGCGACTGGCATTGACCCTTCTGCGCCGAAAGGCCGAACCAGCGCGCGGCCTGGCGCGGATCGTGCGGCGCGCCGGTGCCATCCAGATAAAGCCGCGCCAGATAATATTGCGCCTCCGGATCGCGGAAATACGAGGCCGCATAGCCGAACATCTCGTGCGCCCGGTCGGGATCGCGCTTGATCGCCGTCTTCGGGATGCCCTCAAGATAATAATGGCCGAGTGCGACGAAAGCATTGGCGACGAAGCGCGCCTGCGGGATATCCGGATTATCCTCGGCGTGGCGATCCGCGATGCTGCGGAAATATTCGAATGCCTTGAGGTCGTCCTGTGCAACGCCGTCGCCTTCGGCATACATACGGCCGAGTTTCCACTGCGCCAGCGTGTGGCCGTTTTCGGCGGCATATTCGAGCGAATGAACGGCCTTGACCTTATCGCCGGCCTTGAGCCAGTGCGCGCCCGAGCGGAATGCATCCATCGCCGACAGCGGCGGCGTGGCCGGCATCGCGCCCTCGGATTTGGTGCCGTCGAACGCCATCGCCGGCGCCGCCATCAAAGCGGCGCCGATCACCACGACGCGCAGCAGGGCCTCAGATATCCGCATAACACTCTTTCTCAGCCGCCCCGCCTGGATGGGTGACCGCGCCATTAACGGCCGGCCCCACTTGCTGGGCGTATTTCCAGAGATAGCCTGAGCCGAAATTGTTCTCGCGCGGCTTCCAGTCCTTCTTGCGGACCGCGAGCTCGGCATCAGTAAGCTTGACGTCAATGGTGCCGTTAACGGCATCGATGATGATGAGATCGCCGTCGCGCACCAGCGCGATCGGCCCACCGACCGCAGCCTCCGGTCCGACGTGGCCGACGCAGAAGCCGCGCGTCGCGCCGGAGAAGCGTCCGTCGGTGATCAGCGCGACCTTGCCGCCCGTGCCCTGTCCGTAAAGTGCTGCCGTGGTCGACAGCATTTCGCGCATGCCGGGGCCGCCGCGCGGACCTTCGTAACGGATGACGAACACATCGCCCTCTTTATAAGCCTTCTTGCGCACGGCTTCGAAACAGGCTTCCTCGCCGTCGAAGCAACGCGCCGGACCTGAGAATTTCAGTTCGGTCATGCCGGCGACTTTCACAATCGCGCCGTCGGGCGCGAGATTGCCCTTGAGGCCAACCACGCCGCCGGTCTTGGTGATCGGCTTGTTGGCCGGATACACGACATCCTGGTCGGGATTCCATTTCACGGACTTCATATTCTCCGCGATGGTGCGGCCGGTAACGGTCATGCAGTCGCCGTGCAGGAAGCCATGGTCGAGCAGTGTTTTCATCAGCAATGGGATGCCGCCAACTTCGAACATATCCTTGGCAACATAACGGCCGCCCGGTTTCAAATCTGCGACATAAGGAGTCTTTTTAAAGATTTCGGCGACATCGAACAGCGTGAAGTCGATGCCGCATTCGTGCGCGATCGCCGGCAGATGGAGTGCCGCATTGGTGGAACCGCCGGAAGCGGCGACGACCGCAGCGGCGTTCTCCAGCGCCTTGCGGGTGACGATGTCGCGCGGGCGGATATTCTTGGCGATGAGTTCCATCACCATCTCGCCGGCGAGCGTGCAGAACTTATCGCGAATTTCGTAAGGCGCGGGCGCGCCGGCCGAGTAAGGCAGCGCGAGGCCGATCGCCTCAGAGACCGTCGCCATGGTGTTGGCGGTGAACTGCGCGCCGCAGGCGCCGGCCGACGGACAAGCCACCTGCTCCATTTCGTCGAGATCGGCATCGGACAGATCGCCGACCGAGTTCCGACCGACGGCCTCGAACATGTCCTGCACGGTGACCGGCTTGCCGCGGAACGTGCCCGGCAAAATCGAGCCGCCGTAGATGAAAATCGACGGCACATTGAGCCGCACCATCGCCATCATCATGCCAGGCAGCGACTTGTCGCAGCCGGCCAGACCGACGATGGCGTCATAACCGTGGCCGCGGATGGTGAGTTCGACGGAATCCGCGATGACTTCGCGCGACGGCAGCGACGAGTACATGCCGGCGTGCCCCATGGCGATGCCGTCGGTGACGGTGATGGTACAGAATTCGCGCGGCGTGCCGCCGGCGGAGGCAACACCCTTTTTCACCGCCTGCGCCTGGCGCATCAGCGAAATGTTGCAGGGCGCGGCTTCGTTCCAGCAACTGGCGACGCCAACGAAGGGCTGGTGGATCTGCTCTTTGGTCAGCCCCATCGCGTAGTAGTACGAACGATGCGGCGCCCGCGCCGGGCCCTCCGTCACGTGGCGGCTCGGCAATCGGGCCTTCAGACCCTTGGTATTAGCTTTAGTATCGACCTTGGCGTCCATAATCGTCTTTGGGCCCCCCGACCCCAATTACTGCCGCCGAACCAGCCCGGCCGGCGGCAAAACCTTAAAGCCGAACAACGGTTTGTGCCGTGGTCTGGCGGCCCTTCGTGTCATGGAAGGGTATGGCCAAATCGCGGCGCCACGAGGATGATGGGCGCCTATGAATTAAATGTTCTAAACGTGTTGCAGCTTAGCCACAGCCCAGGCCCTAAATGCCCCTGCCTCCCATGCTGCGGCGCAGCTTTTTCGACCGGCCGGTCCTCAAGGTCGCACCCGATCTGATCGGGGCTATCCTGCTGGTGAACGGCGTGGGCGGGCGGATTGTCGAAGTCGAGGCCTATCACCACACCGATCCGGCCGCGCACAGCTATCGGGGACCGACGCCGCGCAACGTCGTGATGTTTGGGCCGCCGGGCGTGGCCTATGTCTACCGCTCCTACGGCATCCACTGGTGCCTCAACTTCGTCTGCGAGGAAGAAGGCAGCGCCAGCGCGGTCCTTATTCGCGCGCTGGAACCGATCGAGGGCCTCGGCTCGATGCGACGCCGGCGCGGCGTTGCCGACGAGCGATTGCTGTGCTCGGGACCCGGAAAATTATGCGAGGCGCTGGGAGTGAGCATCCAGCACAACGGCCTGCCGCTCGATCGAGCGCCGTTTGAGCTGCGCGCGGCGGACGGAAGCTCCGAGCTCGTACGCGGGGTACGCATCGGCATCACCAAGGCGATGGAAAAACCGTGGCGATTTGGGTTGCAGGGCACGCGGTTCTTGAGCAAGCCATTCAAGTCATGATGCGGAATTGCGCATCGAAGCCGAGTTCGCGTTTGGCTTTCTCGACCGACACCGCGCCATCATCCTCGGCGATGTTGTAAATGCCGGGGGTGCCGCGCTCAACCGCTAGCAGCGCCGCCTGAGCGGCGGCGTCAACGTGCAGCGGCGCCTCACCCTTCGCGATTTCGGTCCACGTTCCCGAACCGTAGAGCCGTCCATAGCGCAGAACGATGCCGTCAATGCCGGGCGTGCCGGTCACTTGCGATTCCAAAGAGCGCACACCACGTGCACTGATCGCCGCGGGCAGTATTCCCTCGCCCGAAACCAGCGCATCGCTTTCCAGCTGCGGCTTCGGGCCGTCCGCGTAAATAAAGGCGATGCTCTGCGCAACTAACCGCGCCGCGCCCACGGCGCACGCGGCTGCAATCAGGTTGCGGGTGCCCTCCTCGCGCAAACGCGCGTTGCGCGGCAGCGCCAACCCAAGCTGTACGATATTCGCGCTGTCCGGCAAGTCCGTTAGTTGATGAATGACGACCTGCGGGGCGGCGGCAAGCATCGCCCGCTTCAATGCCGCCGCATCGAATACATCGACCACCGACGGTGTCGCCCCGAGCGCGGCGATGGCAGCGGCGTTCTCCGCGCGGCGCGTGGTGCCTACGACATCGTGGCCGGCGGCGCGCAACAGCGGCGTCAACCTGCGCCCGACTACCCCGCCCGCTCCGGCCAGAAATATCTTCATGGCATCACGCGCAATTATTACGCCGAGCCTTTGAGCGCTTCGAGCGCCTGGGTGACCTTGGCCTTTCGCCCAGTCGCCTCCTCGCGCTTTTCTTTTTCCTCGACAACGACCTCTTCCGGCGCGCGCGCCATGAAGTTCTCATTGTTGAGCTTGGCGTCGACGCGCGCGATATCGGACTCGGCCTTCTGCATTTCTTTGGTGAGCCGGGCGCGCTCGGCGGCGATGTCAATGACGCCAATCAGCGGCAGCGCTGCCACCTCGCCGCGCACTACGAGTTGCACCGAACCTTTCGGCGCCGTCGCGGCCGACGAAATCTCCGACACGCGCGCGAGACGCTTGATGAAATCGGCCCAGCGTTCGGCGCGGCTTTGCGTTTCCCTGGATGCGCCGGCCAACACCAGCGGAATTGCAGCAGCGATATTCATCTCGGCGCGGATCGAACGGATGACGGTGATGAGCTCGATCAGCCAGCCGATCTCGGCTTCGGCTTTGTCGTCCGTCAAACCACCGAGTTTCGGCCAATCGCTGAGTGCCAACAGCGCTGAACGCTTCGGCCCCTGCTCTGCCGTCACGGCCCAAAGTTCTTCGGTGATGAAGGGCATGAACGGGTGCAGCAGCTTCAATATCTCGTCGAGCGCCCAGGCTGCCATCGCGCGCGTCTCGTCCTTAGCCGGGCCATCGGGGCCGGCCAGCAGCGGCTTCGACAGCTCGACATACCAGTCGCAGTAGACGTTCCAGACGAAGCGATAGGCAGCCCCGGCGGCGTCGCTGAAGCTGTAGGCCTCGATCGCCTGCGTGATCTCGGCGGCGGCTTTCGCGGTTTCGTGCGCGATCCAGCGGCTGAGCGTTTCCTTCGCCTGTTTCGGATCGAACCCTTCAACCCGCGCCGCGCCGTTGAATTCGACAAAGCGCGCGGCGTTCCACAGCTTAGTCGCGAAGTTGCGGTTGTTCTCGACGTCCTGCGGCCCGAGGCGGATGTCGTGGCCCGGCGCGACGTTGCGCATCAATGTGAAGCGCAGCGCGTCGGCGCCGTATTCGTCGATGACGCCGAGCGGGTCAACGACATTGCCCTTCGACTTCGACATCTTCGCGCCTTGGGCGTCGCGCACGAGCCGATGGATGTAGACGTCGTGGAACGGCACCTCGGGCATGAAGTGCAGGCCCATCATCATCATGCGGGCGACCCAGAAAAAGATGATGTCGAAGCCAGTGACCAGGGCCGAGGTCGGATAAAAGCGCTTGAGCTCTTTGGTTTCGCCCGGCCAGCCGAGTGTCGAGAACGGCCACAGCGCCGACGAGAACCAGGTGTCGAGCACGTCTTCGTCGCGCTTGAGCGGTGTCGCTTTGCCGTAATGCTCGTCGGCCTCGCTTTGCGCTTCGGCTTCGGTCAGCGCGACGAAAGGCTTGTTGTCCGGCCCGTACCAAGCCGGAATCTGATGGCCCCACCACAGCTGGCGCGAGATACACCAGGGCTGGATGTTTTCAATCCAGTTGAAATAAGTTACTTCCCAATTTTTGGGGATGAACTTGGTCTTGCCGTCGCGCACGGCGGCAATCGCCGGCTTCGCCAACTCGGCGGCGTTGACGTACCATTGGTCAGTCAAATACGGCTCGACCACGACATTCGAACGATCGCCGTGCGGAACGGCGTGTGTAATCTTCTCAATCTTGTCGACCAGCCCGAGCGCCTCCAAATCGGCGATTATGCGCTTGCGCGCTTCGTAGCGATCCAATCCGCGATATTGCGACGGGCAATTCTCGTTCATCTTGGCTTCGGGCGTGAACAGGTTGATCAAGCCGCCATTCAATTGGTTCTTAAAATAATCCTTGTCGCGGTGGCGCGACCAGACTTCGAAATCGTTGAAGTCATGTGCTGCGGTGATCTTGACGGCGCCCGAGCCTTTTTCCGGGTCCGGGTATTCGTCGGCGATCACCGGGATCAGACGCTCGGCCAAAGGCAACCGCACCAATTTTCCGACAAGATGCTTGTAGCGCTCGTCATCGGGGTGCACCGCGACCGCGCCGTCGCCCAGCATCGTTTCCGGCCGCGTCGTCGCGATTGAAATTGATTTCGATGGATTGTCCGCCAGCGGATAGCGGAAGTGCCACATGTTGCCTTTGGTCTCGACCTGGATCACTTCGAGGTCGGAAATCGCGGTCAGCAGCTTCGGATCCCAGTTGACCAGCCGCTTGTCTTTGTAGATCAGCTTTTCTTTGTAGAGCTGCACAAAGACTTTGATCACCGCCTTGGACAGCCCTTCGTCCATCGTAAATCGCTCGCGCGACCAATCGCAGGACGCGCCGAGCCGCTTCAACTGGTTGACGATGGTGCCGCCGGACTCCGTCTTCCAGGCCCAGACCTTCTCCAAAAATTTCTCGCGGCCTATCTCGCGCCGGCCGGGCTCCTGGCGCTCCATCAATTGGCGCTCGACCACCATCTGGGTCGCGATGCCGGCATGGTCGGTTCCCGGCTGCCACAGCACGTCCTTGCCGCGCATGCGCTCGAACCGGCACAGCACATCCTGCAGCGTGTTGTTGAGCGCATGGCCCATATGCAATGAGCCGGTGACGTTAGGCGGCGGAATAACGATAGAGTACGGCGCAAGCTGGGCGCGCTCGGGCCGGCCGGCACGAAAGGCGCCCGCCTCTTCCCACGTCTTGTAAATGCGGCCCTCGACCTGGGCGGGCTGATAGGTCTTATCGATCATTGTCGTTTGTCTTGATCATGTTGCGCTTTTTTTCTTCCGCATGATCTTGTCCGAAAACTGGTTCCCATTTTTCGGGATCATGCGATAGAAAGCCCGCCACGCCATAGAGTGTCAACTTTGCCGGATTCATCCCAACAGAGCGGCAGCGCCACCAGCGCCATCACCCTGCTGGCGCTCGCCTCCTTCGCCGCCCAGGCCATGGTGCGCTCGACCGATTCGCTGCTGCCGCAGATCGCCACCGACCTTAATGTGACCGTCGGCGCCACCTCGATCATCGTGACGGCCTATCTTCTGGCGCACGGTTCGGTGCAACTGGTGATCGGCCCGATCGGCGACCGCTTCGGCAAATATCTCTGCGTCGCCATCGCCGCAGCGGTATCGACCGCAATGGTGGTAGCCTGCGGTCTCGCATCTTCGCTGCCGATTTTGGTCGCGGCGCGGCTCGGCTGCGGACTGGCTACCGGCTGGATCATTCCGTTCGCACTCGCTTTCGTCGGTGACGTGATCCCCTACGAACGCCGCCAGCAGGTGATCGGCCGCTTTCTGTCTGGGCAAATCCTCGGCCAGTTGTTCGGCCAGGCCGCCGGCGGCGTGCTCGGCGACTGGTTCGGCTGGCGCAATGTGTTCTTTATTCTGGCCGCGCTGCTGGCCATCGCGACGTTCGGGCTGTTCTACGAACTCATGCGCAATCCGGTCACCCATGCCAACGCTACGCCGGAGCATCGCGGGCGCGGCTTTATCGCCGACTATGCGGCCGTACTGCGCTCGCCTTGGGCGCGCGCCTTGATCGTGATCGCCTTCATCGAAAGCGGCGCGATGTACGGCGCTTTCACTTATGTCGGCGCCGATCTGCATCTGCGCTTCGGCGTCGGCTTCACGCTGGTCGGCCTGTTCGTCGGCAGCTTCGCGATTGGCGGTTTGATTTACAGCCTGTCGGTGCGCATGCTGGTCAACCGTCTTGGCCAAACCGGCCTCGCCGCTGGCGGCGGCATCTTGCTGGCGCTTGCTTACGTCACGCTCGCGGTCGAGTCGCACTACTGGATTGCGCCCGCCGCCATCCTCGCCATCGGGCTCGGCTTTTATATGCTGCACAACACGTTGCAGACCAATGCGACCCAGATGACGCCGGAAGCACGCGGCACCGCCGTCGCGATCTTTTCCTCGGCGCTCTATCTCGGACAGACCGCGGGCGTCGCTATCGGCGGCGTAGTATTCGACCGCCTCACCGCGGTGCCGCTATTTTTGATTTCCGGCTTGGTACTACTGGTGCTGAGCCTGTGGTTCGCGCGCCAGCTTAAACAGCGGCGCGGCGCAGCGGTTTAGGGCCGCCCGCGCGACACGCGTTCGATCTCGGCACGCACGATCCGGTCGACAACGCTCGGCAGATTATCGTCGAGCCACGACTTGAGCATCGGGCGCAGCATTTCCTTCACCAGATCCTCAAGCGTGCGCGCATTATTCCCCAGCACGGTCGAGGCGAGCGAATTGAACGCGCTGTCTATCGCCGCCACGGTCGAATTCGAAATCAGCCCGCGGTCGAGTGCGGGTGGCAGCGCTGGCGCTGGCGCAGGGACAGACGTGGGTGCCGGTGCCCGAGGCGGCGCGGGAGGTGGCCGCCGCGCTTCTTCGATGATGCGCACAACGGGCTCGGCCGGCGCGTCGGGCGCGCGTTCGGTGAAAATGACGTCGGAGGCGGCGTCGATCGTGCGGAAGGTCGGCGCGGGCCCTTGGTCGGTAGCCGGTGCGACCATCGCCTCGGTCAAATCGAGCACGTCGCCTGCCGGTGTTGGGTCGACTTTGGCCATCATGGCGTCGATAGCGTCCTGGCTATTGGCCACGGCCGGAGACGGTGGCGCGGGCGGCAGAGCGGGCGCCTTGGCCGTCTTGCCGGCGTCGTCATCAGCAATGATACGCCGTATGGAGGCCAGGATTTCCTCCATCGAGGGCTCTTGGACCTTTGCCGATTGGGTCATTTCCGAATTCCCGACCGAACTTTCACACCCTCAACGAGACACCCGGCCGACGCCCGGCACGAGCGAATCGTCGCTTGTGAGCTATTTATACGCCAGTGGCATGGGGGTGTGGCAGACCGAAATTCGGCTGTCTGCAATGAGCTGTGGACGGATCAACGCCCGTCCGGCGTGCGCACGCCCGCCCAGCTATCGCGTACCTGCTGGTAATGCACCTGGGCGTCATAGACCGGCACGCGCAGGCCGAGCACTTCCGGCGACAACCGGCCGACCGCGGACAACAAGGTGTAGGACGCCACCACCCGGTCGTGCTGGGCGGTCACCACCGCCACCCGCGCGTTGACCAAAGTCTGTTGCGCCGTCAGCACGTCGAACGTTGTGCGCTGGCCGACGCGGGCTTCCTCGCGGATGCCGTTGAGCGCGATTCCGGCCGCCTGCACCTGGGCCTCGGTCGCATCGATGTTGGCCTTGCCCGCCTCAAGTTGGCCCCAGGCCTGCACGACATTCTGCCGCACCGTATCGCGTGCGGTATCCAGGTCGATGCGTTTCTGCCCGAGCGTTTCTTTGGCCTGGCGGATCAGCGAATATTCCGCGCCGCCCTGATAGATCGGCACGCTCAGCGTGCCCAGTATCGAGGCGCTGTAGGCATCCATCGTGGTCACGCTCTGCGTGCTCAGCCAATTCTTCTGGTAGGCTCCCTGCACCGACAAAGTGGGATAAAGCGCGCCTTCGGCTACGCGCACCGCTTGCTCGGCCACGTCGACATTGTATTGCGCCGATGTCACCCCCGGATTACCGGCGGTGCCGACGTCAACCGCAGCGGGGACGCTACGCGGTGAGAACCGGTCGACCGGCGTGGCGGCCGTCAGCTTGCCCGGCGTGGTGCCGATGACCTGCCGATAGCTCGCCGCCGACGCGGTAGCGTTGGCTTCGGCGGTCAACACTTGCGAACGCCCTGATGCAAGGCTCGACTCGGCCTGCGCCACGTCGGTGCGGGTTACCTCGCCGACATTGAAGCGATCGCGGGTCTGACGCAGTTGTTCCTGCAGCACTTCGACGTTGCGCCGTTGCAGATCGAGGATGGCATTGTCGCGCAGAAGGTTCATGTACGCGGTTGCCGCGCTGAGCAGAACCGTTTGCTCGGTGACCCGCAAGGTCGCACGCTGCGCCAGCACCGCGCTCTCGGCCTGGCGGGTCTTGTTGGCGGTCTGAAAGCCGTTGAAAATTGTCTGGGTGATGGTGCCGCCGACCGAGGCCGGCGAATTGTAGCCGCTCGCCTTCGAATAAGTCGCGCCTATACCTGTTCCGGATTTTGCAGTTGACGAGAGAGTTTGCTCGCCACCATTTGCGGTTATCGCCACCTTTGGCCGGTAGCCGGACAGCGCTTGCGGCACGCCTTCGTCGACCGCGCGCGTTGCGGCACGCTGTGAATTGAGCGTCGGATTATTCTGATAGGCTTGCACCAGCGCGGATTCGAGCGTTTCGCTGTGCGGCGGCGAGGCCGCCAAAGACAGGGCCGTGCATGCGGCCATACTGGCCGCAAGCCCACTTATCCAAACGTGACGACCACGAAACGACATCCCAACCCCAACCTTTCCGCGACCGGCGCAAGGCCTCCTTTACACCAAACCGAAGAATCCGGAACCATATGCGGCCCGGCGAGGGGTTAAAACCCCCCGATTGCCTTCGCCCACCGAAAAGGCGCCAAGTGGGGACTTCCCGCCACGTTTGGAACCGAACGCGGCATTAGAATGCGAAAACGGGCGTTTTCGCGAAACCCGGCAACAGCGTCGCGGAAGCATCGAATATCGTCCGGCCCCCCACTTCAGCGCCGCTGCGGCGATAAAGTATCGCCTTGGACCCCGGACCAGCGCCCAGCACGCATACCAGCCGGCCGCCATCTTTGAGTTGCTGGCAAAGCGCGTGCGGCACAACCTCGGTGGCCCCTTCGAGCACGATCACGTCGTAGGGCGCACCTTGCGGCCAGCCTTGGGTGAGCGGACCACTCACGACGCCGACATTCGGCAACGCTGACAGCGCCTCGCTCGCCGCCTTGGCGAGACCGGTATCCTGTTCAAGCGCCACCACCTGCCCCGCGATTCGGGCGAGCACGGCGGCGGTATAGCCGGTGGCGCAAGCGGCATCGAGGACGCGGTCGGTTGGCCCGATCTCGGCAGCATGGATCAGCTTGGCAAGCACCATCGGTTTGAGCAGGCGGCGCGTGGCGCTAACCGGCACGTCAAGATCGAGATAGGCCAGCGAGACCGAAGCCGACGGCATGAACCGCTCGCGCGGAACCTCCAGCATGGCCGAGATGATGCGCAGGTCGGTGACGTCGGCCGTGCGGACCTGCCCGTCCACCATATGGCGGCGCGCGGCGGTGAAATCGGTCATCACAATCCTCGCCAAACCCTGGGGAATGCGCGGCTTTTGTGCGGCAACCCTTCGTAAAAGGCAAGCGAGCCGGCGGCGTTGTCGCCCGCCATTCGCTGCTATATAGGCAGGAGATACCCCGGCGCCTCCGACTTTAGCATCGGGCGCGCCTGCTAACGGCCACGTGGCGGAGTGGTTACGCAGAGGACTGCAAATCCTTGCACGCCGGTTCGATTCCGGCCGTGGCCTCCACCCGCCTTTGCGAAGGCGGCCCACACGCTTTGCAAAGCTTTAGGCCTTTGTTATAGGCCCGTTGCCTACGCCTTCAGCCTATTCCCTGGTAGCTCAGCGGTAGAGCGTTCGACTGTTAATCGAAATGTCGCTGGTTCGATCCCAGCCCAGGGAGCCACCTCTTTCAGCGCGCATCGCCAAGCGGCGTGGTGCTATCAGAGCGACGCCCCCCACCAGAGGGTACACGATCGGCCCAACAATCAGGAAGCCGGCAAGCCGCGGCCGCGCGGCGTTTCGATTGCGGTCAGTAATGAAATCCCGGCGAGCAGAACGAGCGCAGCAAGCGGCAAGTAGTAGCGCGGATAGGCATCCATCAGCCATCCGAAGTCGACGTGCCGCTGAAAGCTGAAAAAGCGGTGCACGAGGAATGTCGTCATGAAAGCCAAGGCATCCGCCTCAATCACAAGCGCCAGGTAGTTGAACGCGTTGCGTGGCGCCCAAGCGGGCAGCCATTCGGAAATGCACGTTAAAACAAAAAAAAACACCGCATAGGAACCGGCGACATCTGCGGCGCGGCACCAGCCGGCGGCGTGCCCGTTCGTTTGCAGATTGGTGATTTGTCCGACCGTATTGGGAGCCTGATTGCCGTAGTGCCCCATGAAGACAATGCATGGCGCGGCGGCCGGCAGCGCGCAGCAGGGCGAAGGATGGTTGAGATAATTGGGCTCGGTGGTGGATTGAAAGCTGGACGTGTCGAGCATCCCCATGTCTTCAAGAACAGGCCACAGCGACCCGGAATGTTGAATGTGAGCAATATAAGACGCACGCGCAGCTTCATCGAAATCGTAACCACGAGTCACATCCTTGCGCGCGGCGCTCAACGTGGCGGCGACGACAAAAAGCACCAGGATGACTCTGCAAATGCGCCAGCCTGCGGCGGCCGAGACCGCGCGCTCGTGCGGCAGCGCGGCCGCGACGTGCTGATTGAGCGTGGACACCATGTCATTTTGGGGATTACCAGTTAAGCAATTTCTACGTATTGTCCCTCCTTCAGGCTCTAAAGGGCCGACAAATCGAAGCGCGCATGGCCCTAATGCCTCCGATCAGTCCTCTGCTCACCGATCTCTACGAATTCAACATGATCCAGGCCTATCTGGATCACGGCGACGAGGACGACGCGGTTTTTGAATTCTTCGTGCGGCGGCTGCCGCCGCGGCGCGGCTTTTTGCTGGCCGCGGGCTTGGACGACGCGCTCCACTATCTCGAGACGCTGCAATTTTCAGCCGCCGAGATCGATTGGCTCAAAAGCACCGGGCGTTTCCGAAAAAACCTGCTCGATTATCTGAGCGCTTTCCGTTTCACCGGCGACGTGCACGCGATCCCCGAAGGCAGCGCCTGCTTTGCCGGCGAGCCGCTGATCCGCATCACCGCGTCACTGCCGCAGGCGCAGCTGGTCGAAACGCGCCTGATCAACATTTTGCATTTCCAGACGCTGATCGCGTCGAAAGCCGCGCGCATGGTTCTGGCGGCGCCGGGAAAAATCCTGTCGGATTTCGGCCTGCGTACCGCGCATGGCGCCGAGGCCGGGCTCTATTCGGCGCGCGCCAGTTACCTTGCGGGCTTTGCCGGCGCAGCCAATGTGCTGGCCGGCGAGAGTTACGGCGTGCCGATCGTCGGCACCATGGCGCACTCGTTTGTGCAGGTGCACGGCGACGAGATGACAGCGTTCGAGCACTTCGCGCGCGCGCGGCCCGAGGGCGTGATCCTGCTGATCGACACTTACGACACCGAACAAGGCGCGCGCAAAGTGGTCGCGCTGGCGCCGCGCCTGAAGGCCGACGGCATTGTTATTCGCGGCGTGCGCATCGACAGCGGCGACCTGATCGCGATGGCGCGTAAGGTGCGCGCCATTCTCGACGCCGGTGGATTGAAAGACGTCATCATTCTGGTGAGCGGCGGCGTCAACGAAGACGTGTTGCAAACCATGACGAAGACCGGCGCGCCAATCGACGGCTTCGGCATCGGCGTCAATCTCGCGGCGTCCGTGGACGTGCCGGCGCTGGATTGCGCCTACAAGCTGCAGGAATATGCCGGCATTCCGAAACGCAAACTGTCGGAAGGCAAGGCGACCTGGCCTGGCCGCAAGCAGGTGTGGCGCGCTTATGGCGCCGATGGCCGCATGGCAGGCGATATTTTGTCGGTTGAGACCGACAAACAGCCGGGCGAAGCGCTGATCGTGCCAGTGATGCGCGGCGGCAAACGCATCGCGCCCTCCCCGACGCTGGCGCAAATCCGCGAGCGCGCGGCGGGCGATCTCGCGCGGCTGCCGGAGCCGCTGCGAAAATTAGAGGCCGGCGATTATCCGGTGAAAATCGCGGATGCGCTTCGTGCGCTGGCCGCGAAAGCTGACGCCGAGACGCGCAATTAGCGGGCCCCCGTGCCGGCCCTGTTCCAGCCGCGCGCACCTTCGCCGTAAATTTCGTGACCGGTGTTGGTGACCACTACGGTGTCTTCGAGTTTGATGAAGCCACGCGACGGATGCATGAGCGTGGTTTCCACCGACACCACCTCGCCCGCTTCCAGCGGAATGTCGGCATCGGTCGCCGGATAAGGCACCGGCCCATGATTGGTGAGCCGTGGCGCCTCGTGGCTGACCAGCCCCATGCCGTGCGCCAGGAAGTCGAGATGATTGTGGTGCTTCGATTTTGAAGCCAACGGTTCGCCGGCGGCGTAAATCTCGGAGCCCAAGGCGCCGGCCCGGATCGGCTTCATCGCCGCGCGCTGGATGCTCTCGATTTCCGCCAGCAGATCGTTTAACTCCGCATCGGGCTCGCCCTGGATCGCCATGCGGCAAATATCGCCGATATAGCCGTGGTAGTTGCCGCCGGAGTCGATTGACATGATGTCACCCTTCTCCCACTTCTGATCGGAGGGCGCGCGGTTCATGCTGGTGCCGCAGGTGATCAGGCAATACTCGAACGTCAACCCGCGGTTGGTTTCCTCACGGCGCAGCGCCTCGACCACCTCGGCCTTGGTCGCGCCCGGCCCGTGATTGACAATCACCGCCTGCATCGACGCCAGCACCGCTTCCGAGGCGGCTTTCAGCTTCGCCAGTTCATCCGCGGATTTTTTGACGCGCTGGCGTTCTAGCACGAACAAAGCATCCACCCAATCAGCGTCGGGAAACGCGCTACGCAACACGAGCGAGGCGTCGTAGGGAAGGAATCCGAATTCGGCGGCGATGCGCTTGGTCTTCAGGCCGGCCTTGCGGATGTAATCGACCGCTTTCTGCATGGCGTCGACCGAGCCGGCGGTGTTGGTCTGCGCCTCCCCCATCCACAGCGGATTATTCTGGGTCTGAAATTTTTCCAGCCGGTGGCCAAAATAGGCCGCCTTTTCTGGCGCACCCCTCGGATAGACGAGCACCGGCAGATAGCGAGTGACGCCGGTCGCGTCCATGTAATCGAAGAAATTGGCGCGGTGGCCGCCGAGCAGATACTGCACATTGTGCTTGGAGGTCGCGATCACCAGGTCGATGCCGGCCTGGTCCATCAGCCGATCGAGACGCTGGTGGTCGAACGGGATTTTCAAGCCGCTGGAATGCTGGGCGCTGACGTTCATGATGGGGCTCCGGCTGTCGCGACGCTTTGCGCCAGACTATTGCCAGAGCTCTTTGCTCGCAAGCCTCGCGCCGGCGGCCAGCGCCTCGAGCTTGGCCCACATGATCGAGGGGTGCACGCGGCGGTGGAACGGCCCCTGCGCAAAGCCACAATCCGTGCCGGCGATGACGTTTTCGCGCCCGACGATTTTCGCCAAGCGAACAATACGTTCGGCCACCAGCTCGGGATGCTCCACCACATTGGTGGCGTGGCTGATGACGCCGGGGATCAGCACTTGCCCGGGGCCCAGCTTGGCGTCCTGCCACACCTTCCATTCGTGCTCGTGGCGCGGATTGGCGCCTTCGATCACATAGGCCCCGACTTTGACCTTCAGGATCAGATCGACGATGTCCTTGAGCGGCACGTCGCTGACATGCGGGCCCGGCCAACTGCCCCAGCACACGTGATAGCGCATGCGGTCGGCTGGAAGTCCCTCGATAGCATGGTTGATGATGTCGACTTGTTGCGACAACCAGCGGCGATAGTCCTTGAAGGTCGCCGGCGGCACCATGCGATCATAGGTGACAGCGTTGCGCGCGTCGTCGAGCTGCACGAGGAATCCTGAGTCGATGATCGTTTTGTATTCGGTGCGCATCGCAGCGGCGATGGCGGCCTGCAAGTCATCTTCGCTCTTGTAGAATTCATTCTTGCGGTCGGGGATCACGCTGGCTGGCGCCGCCACCGGCAAAAACGCCTCCTCGACGCTCACGTCCTTGAGCGCGGCCTTGAAGTTGTCGATGTCGCGCTGGAGTTCGCCCTGCCCGGTGTATCTGATCGGCCCGGTGCAAATCGCTTCCGTGATGGTGGAGACGCCGTCATGGGCATCGAGCTCGGCATAAAATTCCGGGAAATGTTCGCGGTCGGCGCCGCGCTTGAACGGATTGGCCGCGTCTTGCTTGATCGGCCGCCGCTCGAAACCGCTTAAACGTTCGAGCGCGTATTGCGACCAGCTGATCGATTTGCCGAACTCGCCGTCGCTCACCACGTCGATGCCGGCTTGCGCCTCTTCGCGCACGACAGTGACGACGGAGTCGGCCAGGCATTTCTCGTACGCCTGCTTGTCGTAGGGTTTGCCGGAATGCTTGACGCGCAGGAATTCCTGCAACGCCGGCGGCCGGATTAGGCTACCGACATGGGTGGTGAGGATACGGCTGGTGCTGCGTTTCATGCGCGCTCTATGCCCCCAGCTTATGCGGAAGGCAATGCGTGGGCCTCATCCCAACTCGGGCATCACGCCTTCACGACGCCGATGAAATGCTCAAGCTTAGCCGGATCGTTGCGTAGGGTCTCGCTCGGACCGTCATAGACGATGCGGCCACGATCCATCACCACCGCGCGCGGCGCGATCTCAAGCGCGAGCCGCGAATTCTGCTCGACCAGGATCGTGGTCAAACCGCCGGCTTGCGTCAACCGTTTCACCGCGCGCGCCAGTTCCTCAACGATCACCGGCGCCAGACCCTCCGAGGGCTCGTCCATCAGCAACACGGTCGGATTGCCGATCAGCGCGCGGCCAATCGCCAGCATCTGCTGCTCGCCGCCCGACAATTGATTGCCGCGATTGCCGGCGCGCTCGCCGAGCCGCGGAAACAATTCGAACACGGTCTCGGCGGTCCAACGCCCGGGCCGCGCCGCGACCTCGAGATTTTCTCGCAGGGTCAGCGAGGGAAAGATCTCGCGCTCCTGCGGCACGTAGCCGAGACCTTTGGCCACACGCTTGTAAGTCGCCAGTTGCGAGACGTCATTGCCATGAAGCCGAACTGCGCCGCCATGGCGCGTGGTGTGGCCCATGATGGTCGCGAGCAGCGTAGACTTTCCGACGCCGTTGCGGCCGATGATCGACAGCGTTTCGCCGGGGTCGAGCGCGAGGAAAATATCCTCCAGCACCACCGTCTCGCCATAGCCGGCGAACACTCTATCGAGTTCCAGCGCCCGTTCAGCCAAGCCTGCCTTAGACATGGCGACGCCCCTTATGCCCTTCTTCACCAAGGTAGACCGCGCGCACGTCGGCGTTAGCCATGATCTCTTCGGGCGCGCCTTGCGTGAACACCGCGCCCTGCACCAGCACGGTAATCTCCTTGGCGAAGCGGAACACGACGTCCATGTCATGCTCGATGATCAGCACGGCGATGTCGGGATCGAGCGCGGCCACCACGTCGAGAATGAGATGGCTTTCCGAGGACGGCACGCCGGCCGCCGGTTCGTCGAGCAGCAGCACGCGCGGCTTCTGCGCCAGCGCGATGGCGATTTCCACCAGCCGCTGGCGGCCGTAAGGCAATTCACGCACCAGCTTGAGCGAGTCATCGACCAGTCGCAAAGAATCCAGATGGTCGAGCGCCTCGTCGATTACGGCGCGCTTGGAACCGGCCGAGCGCCAAAGATTGTTGCAGTGTCCGTCGCGCTCGCCGATCGTCATGCAGAGGTTTTCGAGAACGGTCAGGCCGCGGAAAAGCTGATTGATCTGGAAGGTGCGCGCCAGCCCGCGTCGCGCGCGCTCAGCCTGCGAGGTCGCCGTAATATCTGCGCCGTCCAGCAGCACGCGGCCGGACGACGGCTTGAGCGCGCCGGTGATCAGATTGACCAAGGTCGTCTTGCCCGCACCATTGGGTCCGATCAACGCGCGCCGCGCGCCGCGCTCCAACGACAGATTGACGTCGCGCGTCACCGGCAGCGCGCCGAAGGCGCGGTTTAGCCCCTGCACTTCCAGCGCGGCGTCGCTCATGGTTTTTTCCTCTTCGAGAGACGCCGGCCGGCGTCCTCGAACAACCCAAGCAGGCCACGGCGCGCGAACAGCACCGCCAGCACCAGCAGCAAGCCGATGCCGAACTGCCAGAAGGTGGGCGAGAGTTTCGAGAAATAGTCCTCCAGCACCATGTACACCACCGCGCCGACAAAGGCGCCGTAAAGCCGCCCGGTGCCGCCGAGGATCAGCATCACCATCACTTTGGCGGAGTTGTCGAAGTCGAACACCGTCAGCGTCACATAGGCATTGGTCTGGGTGAATAGCGCGCCGGCGACGCCCGCGATGGCCGCAGCGATGGCGTAGACCGTCACCAGTCGGCGGTGCACCGGCGAGCCGATCGCATGCATGCGCCGCACGTTCTCGCGGATGCCGGTGAGCGCCTGGCCAAACGGCGAATAGACGATGCGGCGCACGAAATAGAACACCACCGCCAACACCCCCAGCACGTAGAGATAATTGACGTGGCCGTAGAGATCGTAGTCGAACCGGCCGAACAGCGGCGAGATCGTCAGCCCCGGTAGGCCATCATAGCCGCCGGACAAGTCCGAGCGCAGATTGCCGGTTTCCTGCAGCATGATGGCGGTGGCGAGCGTCAACATCAGCAGCGTGAGGCCGCGATAGCGCAGCAGAAACCAGCCGGTGATGACCCCAACCAACCCCGCCATTAACGCAGCCGCGAACAGCGTCGAGATCGGCTCGCTGTAGCCGAGCCGCGCGATCAAAAGACCGGCGGTATAGGCGCCGATGCCGAAAAACGCGGCGTGGCCCAACGTCACGATGCCGGCGTAACCGAGAATGAGATCGAGCGAGAGCGCGAACAACACCATGATCAACACCTGGCCGCCGAAGGTCATGCGGTCGGGAAAGATGAAAAACGCCGCGATCGCGATCAGCCACGGCAACGCTTCCGGCCACTGGAATCGATGACGGCTCACCAGATAATCGGCGGCGCGTTCGCGGGCCACGATACGGGCCGCGCTTTCGGTGTCACTCGCGGCCATAGAACCCCGCAGGCTTGACCAGCAGCACCGCGACAGTCACGGCGTAAATGAAAAAGCCTCCAGCATCGGCCAGCAGATATTTTCCCGCGGTATCGAAGACACCGAGCACAAGCGCCGCCAGTAGCGTGCCTTTCAGGCTGCCGAGACCGCCGACCGCGACCACAATCAAAAAGAGGACGAGATAGATCACCGCGAAGCTGGGCGAGAGGCCGAACAACTGAATGGCGAGCCCGCCGCCGAGCGCGGCGAGCCCCGAGCCGACCGCGAACGTCAGCGTAAACAGCAAATCGACATTGATGCCGACCGATTCCGCCATGCGCCGGTTATCGACCGCGGCCCTGATTTTGGCGCCGATATTGGTGCGCTCGAAGCCGTACCAAAGCACGGCGATCAGGAAGGCGCCGAGCACGATTAGAAAGGCGCGGTAGCTCGGGAAGTTGCGGAAGCCAAGATTGATGTCGCCTTGCAGCCATTCCGGCAACGGCACCGATTTTGGGATCGGGCCGTAGAAATACGTGAAGGTCGCGATCGACATGAAAGCCAGACCGATGGTGAGCAACACCTGCTCGAGATCGGTGGCTTTGTAGAGCCGGCGATAGAGATAGCGTTCGAACGGAATGCTGATCAGACCTACCAAAACGGATGCGATGATGAGCGCGGGAACAAAATCGACGCCCAGCGTCCGCGTCAGCGTAACGACGATATAGCCGCCGGCCATGGCGAAGGCGCCGTGCGCCAAATTGACGAAGTTCATCAACCCCATCGTCACCGACAGGCCGACGGAAGTGATGAACAGGAACATGGCATAGGCCAAGCCGTCGAACAGAATACTGACAGCTATGATGGCAAAATGCGGCACGAGCCCCACTTCGTAGCGACAAAAAACGCCGCCGCGTCTTTATGCGCGGCGGCGCCGTCGAGTGTCAATTTCCAACGCGGCGGCTAAGAGCCGCAGCGGCCCACTTTAAGTTCCTTGCACTCGTCCTTCACCGCCTTGGTGGTGCCGAGAATCTTTTCGCCGAGCTTGCCGTCCGGCTTGCGATAGACCTCCATGGCGTGCTCGTCCTGCACGATGTCGCGCGTGGCGGGATCGATCATGACGTGGCCGCGCGGCCCGTCCGTCGACCAGCCCTTCATCGCGTCAACGAACTTGGTGCCGTCCGACACGTTGCCGTTGAGCTTCTTGATGGTGTCGAAGATGGCGTGCATGGTGTCCCAGCCCGCCGCCGACATGAAGTCCGGATAGGAGTCCTTGCCATACTCCTTGTGCCAGGCTTCGTTGAAGGCCTTATTCTGCGGATTGTTGAGATCGACCGCGTAATGGCCCATCACGATGGTGCCGATGGCGGCGTCACCCATGTCTTGGAGCTTGTTGTCGGGGATCAGGTCCATCGGCCCGATCAGCTTGACGCCGGCCTTGCGCATGCCGAGTTCGCCATAGGCCTTCATCACTCCGGTCGCGTGCGCGCCGGACGGAATGAACACGTACATGCAGTCGGGATGCTCGTCCTTGACCTTCTGGAAGAACGGCGTGAAGTCCGGCACCTGCACCGGGCTGCCCATCGGGATCGAGTCGGTGATCTTGCCGCCAGCCTTCTCGAAGCCGGTTTTGAACGCCTCGGTCGAATCCTTGCCGGGCGGGAAATCGGTATAGGCCATGGCCGCGGTCTTGCAGCCGATCTTGTTGTAGGCATAGGCGCCCATCGGATAGGCCGGGTGCCACATGCTAAACGACAGCCGCACAATGTATGGCGACAGGTTGGTGATCCAGGCGGTACCGGCATTGGCGATCACCATCGGGATCTTGGCCTGGGTGATGGTCGGCGCCAGCGCGATCGCCGACGGCGAGAACACAAAACCGGTGACGATCTGCACCTTGTCGTTGGTGATCAATTCGGTGGTGACGGTCTTGGCCACGGCGCCGGTCGGCGGGCCCTCGTCGCGTTTTATGATTTCGACCGTGTTGGGCGCGAGGTCCTTGGCATGCAGCTTGACGTAGAGATCGAAGGCCTTGTCGACCTGATGGCCGAGGTCGGCATTGGCGCCGCTGAACGGCAGCACCACGCCGATTTTCACCGTTTCAGCCTGGGCGGTTCCGCCCACTGTCAGGGCCAGGGCAGCGCAGCCCAGCCATCCCAAGAATTTCATTTGTGTGATCCTCCCTTTTACATCTTTGAATTAGTTGGGAATCCCACTAATTCAGGGCCGATTTTCCGGCCCACTCTCGCTAAATCTGACCAATTCATGGGCCGCGGTCAATTGGCTTTGCGTCACGCCATCCCGCCGACAAATCCTTCGTTTTTATCGTCATGGATAAGCGAGATGCGAACCATGCCCCGGCAAAGGCGGTTCGAGCAATGCAGGCTGTGTTCGACTTCCAGATGGGTCTGAGTAATCCAGATAGGTCGGTGTAAATTCGGGCCGCTGCATGAGCCGCATTTGCGTCTCGTAATGGGAAAGCCCGCAACGCTTGCACAAGATCTCGACGGCCGTCCCGTCCTCAAGGTCGGTCAGCTTTAAATCGGTCTTCCAGCTCACCCTAAATCCTTCGCGCGCGGGATCCGCGTGTATCTGATCTTGCTGCCGGCATAACCGCCGGGCGGCGGCGTCCACGGGCCGATGCTGACAAGGGTCCGACCATGTTTGCGATTGAGGCCGTCGATCGCCGCCGTGGTGTCCTCCCATCGGCGGCGTTGCTTATCGTCATTCAGCAGAGTGTCGAACCGGCGTTCGCTGGCGCGCGTTAGATCGAGCAGCGTGACGTGGACGAGCATAATGCGCGCGCGGCGCGGCAGAACGTCGCGCCACAGGCGTTCGAGCGATATACCAGCGTTCGATATCGAGAGGGCGGCGTGCGGCTAACTCCCGCGAAAGGGAGCCATAGAAACATAACACGAACTAAAATCAATGACGGTCTATACCGAATTGACTTCACAAGAGAAATTCAAATGGACAACCCCTTAGGCCGCCGCGGCTTTAGTGGCGGCCGGCGCCGGGGCGGCCGGATTCTCGTTTTTATTGTTGAGCATCATTTCTAGCGTTGCGACCTCGACTCTGTTCCGCCCGCGTTCCTTGGCGATGTAGAGCGCCTGGTCGGCCTGGGCGAGCAATTCGGCCACGTCGAGCGCCGCCTCTTGGCAATGCACCAGCCCGATGCTCACGGTCGCGCAGACCGGACGATTGTCGACCTCCAGCGTGGCATGCGCGAAGCTTTCGCGGATCCGCTCAGCCACGACCACCGCTTTCTCGCGGCTGGTGTCGCACAGCACCGCGGCGAATTCCTCGCCGCCGAGCCGCCCGAGCAGATCGGACGCTCGCACCGAATGGCGCGCGGACTCGGCAAAGATTTCCAGCACGTGATCGCCGAGCGCATGGCCGAAGCGGTCGTTGATTGACTTGAAGTGGTCGAGATCGATCAGCAGAACGGCGACCGGCCGCGGATTGGCAATATGACGCTTGGCGAGTTGGGCAGCATCTTGCAGGAACGAGCGGCGGTTGGCGATGCCGGTGAGCGGATCGACCATCGCCGCCGTGCGATGATGCAGCTCCGTGCGTTCCTTCGCCATCGCCAGCAGGATGAAGGCGACCGAAATCGTGAACAGCAGCGCTTCGAACGACAGCACGGTCAGCCACACGCTACCGAGCATGCGGTTGCCCCGCGCAAACGGCAGCACTGACACCAGCGGCGTGCGCAGCAGAAACAGCGCACCGTGCGCGAACAGCATGAAAATTGCGGGCCAGCGCGACACCAGTGGCTCGCTGCGGCCGTGCCAGAACTCATAGGCGGTGAGCCACGTGTAGGTGGTGATGATACCGGACGCGATCAACGCACGAGTGTCGACCGCATCGGCGAGCACCGGCAGCCGGCAAACCAGCAGCCACAGCACCGCGCCGGTGACCAGATAGACCGGCTCGGCCGGACGACCGTCGAACACGCGGGCGCCGGTCCAGGTCACCGCGAAGGCGGTGAACAGCAGCGCATTGGCGAGATCGATGGTGATGAGGTCCGGCGCCGAGCCATACATGCCGAACAGCACGATCGAGGCGGCACGGATCAGGTGGGCAAAGCCCCACCAGGCGACCGCATAGATCGAGGTGTTCTGCACCCAGACGAACAGCAGCAGCAATCCAAGGATTGCTTCGACGTAGATCGTCACCATGAAGAGGGTGTTGACGTCGAGACTCATCAACCGATACCCGCCCGTTTAGCGTCCGCGCCCGGTTTTTCTGTTGCGGGCCCTAGGGTTAGGCATAAAACGGCGCCGGTAATGAAGTCATGAATGAGCCGCGATCCGGCCCGGCCAATGCGCCGATATGGTTTCAATGGTGTTTCCGAAACCGCGGGCATCCGAATTGAGTGGCCAAAATTGCCCGCAAAACGGGCCCGCAGGCGGCCTTGTCGCCTCTTTAGGGGTCAACTAGGGTCGTTTTCGTCCCACTCGGAACCGGGCATGCAAATCCGCGACGGCATCGTTGACGCCATCGGTCACACGCCACTGATCAAGCTCAGGCGTGCTTCCGAGGCGACCGGCTGCACCATCCTCGGCAAGGCCGAATTCATGAATCCGGGCGGCTCGGTCAAGGATCGTGCCGGCCGGCAGATGATCCTGGAAGCCGAAAAGCGCGGCGAATTGCGCCCCGGCGCGCTGGTGGTGGAGGCGACCGCCGGCAACACCGGCATCGGGCTCGCGCTGGTCGCCAATGCGCGCGGCTATCGCACGCTGATCGTCATTCCGGAAACGCAAAGCGAAGAAAAAAAGGACATGTTGCGGCTGTGCGGGGCCGAACTGGTGCAAGTGCCGGCCGTGCCGTACAGCAACCCAAACAACTACCAGCATGTCGGCAGAAGACTGGCCGAACAGCTCAAGAAGACTGAAAAGAACGGCGTCATCTTCGCCGACCAATGGAACAACCTGGACAACAGTAAAGCCCATTACGTGTCGACCGCGCCGGAAATCTGGGATGAGACCGGCGGCAAGATCGACGGCTTCATTTGCGCGATCGGCAGCGGCGGCACGTTGGCCGGCGTCTCGCGCTACCTGAAGGAAAAGAACAAGAGCATTGTCATCGGCGTCGCCGATCCGCGCGGCGCCGCGATGTATAATTTTTTTGCGCACGGCGAGGCGAAGGCAACCGAAGGCGGCTCGATCACCGAGGGAATCGGCCTCGGGCGCGTCACCGCGATCGTCAAGGAGATGATGGTCGACAGGGCTTATCTCATTCCCGACGAGGAAGCGGTGCCGATCATCTTCGATCTGCTGTTGCATGAAGGTCTCTGCCTCGGCGGCTCCTCCGGCATCAACGTGGCGGGTGCCATTCGGCTGGCGAAGGAGCTGGGCCCCGGCCACGTCATCGTGACGGTGCTCGCCGACTACGGCACGCGCTACCAATCCAAGCTGTTCAATCCCGAATTCCTGCGTTCCAAGAATCTGCCGGCGCCGGAATGGCTGGAGCGCAAGTCGGAAATCAAACCGCCATTTGAGAAAAACTAATGGCGACTGACTGCCTGTTCCGCGACGACAGCTACCTGAAGGATTGCCAGGCACGCGTGGTCGCGATCACCGAGCAAGGCGGCATCGTGCTCGACCGCACGGTGTTCTACGCCAACTCGGGGGGCCAGCCGGGCGATAGCGGTTCTTTCACGGGGTTGGACGGCACGCGCATCGCGATCGAGACCGCGGTCTTCACCGACGCGGCCAAGAGCGAAATTGCGCATGTTCCGGCGGCCGGCTCCCGTGCCCTCAAACCTGGCGATGCGATCACGGCAGCAATCGATTGGGACAAACGCTATGCCCGCATGCGCATGCACACCGCGCTACATTTGCTGTCGTCGGCGCTGCCTTACGCGGTGACTGGCGGTTCGGTCGGCGAAAGCGAAAGCCGGCTCGACTTCGACATTCCCGAAGCCGGCCTCGACAAGGACGCGATCACCACACAGGTCAACGAGATGATCACGAGCAACGCCGCGGTCAGCAGCCGCTGGATCAGCGACGACGAGCTCGCGGCCAATCCTGGCTTGGTCAAGACCATGTCGGTGAAACCGCCGATGGGCACCGGCTGGGTGCGGCTGATCGAAGTCGCCAATCTGGATTTGCAGCCCTGCGGCGGCACGCATGTGCGCGCCACCGGCGAAATTGGTCCGGTACGGGTCACGCAAATCGAAAAAAAGGGAAAGCAGAACCGCCGCGTGCGGCTCGCTTTCGCTTAAATTACGCGGCTTTGGCCATAGCCGCGCGTTCGGCCGCGAGCAATTCCATCGCCGCCTTTTCAATCCCTGCAAGGATGGCAGGATCGCTGAAGTTCGACAGATAGGGCTGCATGGGACCGGTATCCGAAATTTCGGCGAGCCGCACCGCGTCATGCAGCACGCGCAATGGCGAATGCGCGTCACGCTGATCCTCGAGCGGAATGAACAGCGCGCGCAGACGCTGCGCCTCGGCCATGTCGCCGTGCTTGATGGCGCGCAGCAGCGACATCGACAGGCCGGGCGCCACGCAAACGCTACCCGACGTGAATGCCTGGAGACCGAACTTAGTGAGATGATCGATCGCCGGTCGCTCGCCGATCCCGCTGATGACGATATTGCGGTCGACGGCGCTAACCAGATCGCTAAGGAACGCATCTTTTAACGGATCCTGCCGCACGATGGCATATTTAATCGCACAGATCGCACCGTCCTTCGCCAGCCGGCCCATATCGGAGGCTTCGACGTAACCTTCGTCCTTGACGTAGGCGATCACCGGCTTGCCGTAGGCGTCGGCCAGCTTGCGGATACCGGTCGCGACGCCTGCCGGCGTCGACTGTGCCTTGTGCGGCAGCACCATCGCTGTCGGGAACGGATAATCGCGCAGTAGCCGCAACTGGTCGTGCGCCTTGCCGTAGTCGCTACCGACCGAAGGGATCATCCAGTCGCCGTCGCGGGCGAGACTGATCAGTAGATCGCACAGCGCGCGCAGGTCGCTGACGCCCATGTTGTAGAGATTGGCGTTGCCGCCATACATGAACGTGCGCACTCCGCCGGAGCGTAGATGGTCGAGCAGGCGGCCGTTTTGCACGGGGTCCATGGTCAAATCGGCGCGCCGCGCCAGCGGGGGAACCGACAGAACAGAAACGGCAAGATCGGCGGGAGAAACGGGCGTGGTTTTCATGGGCGGCACCTGGTTCGCTTAGTTGTATGATGACCTGACAACTGGGTCAACGCCGCTTTTTGCCTTTCCACGGTTGGCTAGACGGCCTCGCCTTCTACCGTCGCCTCGTAGTGGCGCGAGCTCGTGTCGTAACGCTTAAGCAGCGCATGGGCGTCGGGCCGCACCACCCGCGGTTTCGTAGTCGGTACCGGCGCAAGCCGGCGATTTTCTTTCCGACAATTCAGGAAAAGACCGTGGTTCTAAGCAAGGCTTCGTAGGCGTCGGCATTTTCCGGCGTCGTCCAGCCACGCCAAATGCGCGCAATCATTGAGACCCCTCCACTATCATGGATGCAACCTATTGGCAGCGTTGACCGTTGCACAATGTGGCGGGATCGACCAAGGTTGCCACGCAATATGGAAACCGCAATGCCGAATTCAACATCAAGTAAGTGGCTCAAATCGACCGAATGGCTCGCCGGCGAGCTGGACAAGCCCAATGTCGTGGCCGTGGACGGCTCGTATTATCTCTCGACGCAAAAGCGCGACGCCAAGGCTGAGTACATCGCCGCCCATATTCCGGGCGCGGTGTTCTTCGACATCAACGGCATCGCCGATCATTCAACCGATTTACCCCACATGCTGCCGGGCCCCGACCAGTTCGGTGAAGCGGTCGGCAAGCTCGGCATCGCCGAGACCGACACCATCGTGGTCTATGACGGCAGTGGGCTTTATTCGGCGCCGCGGGTGTGGTGGAGCTTCCGCATTTTCGGCGCCAAGAACGTGTTTATCCTCGACGGCGGATTTCCGGCGTGGAAAGCGGAAGGCCGCAAGGTCGAGGCCGGTGAAGTGAAACGCGCGCCGCGCACCTTCAAAGCCGAGATGGACACCGGCGCGGTCGCCATGGCCACCGACGTGCAGATGGCGCTCAACGACGGCAGCACGCAGATCGTCGATGCGCGCTCGGCCGGGCGTTTTGTCGGCAGCGAACCAGAGCCGCGTGCGGGCTTGCGCTCCGGCCACATGCCGGGCGCGCTCAACGTGCCGTTCACTGAGATCATCGAGAGCGGCCGCCTCGCCTCGCCTGAGAAAATCGCGCAAGTGTTCGCCAGACACGGCGTCGACACCAACAAACCGATGATTACCAGTTGCGGCTCCGGCGTCACCGCCGCGGTGCTCACCCTCGGCCTCGATGCGCTCGGCAAACCGACGCGGATCTATGACGGCTCCTGGTCGGAATGGGGCGGACGGCCGGATTTGCCGGTGGTCAAAGACTAGGCGCTGCCGAAGCTGCTATATATAAATAGTTGCATGTGACTCAGCCGTCCAGCGCGGGGCCCGATGATTTTCCGCCAATTGTTCGACAGCGTTTCCGGCACCTACTCCTATCTGCTCGCCAGCCGCGCAGGCGGCGAAGCCATGATCATCGACCCGGTGCTGGAGAAGGTCGACCGCTATCTGCAATTGATCCGCGAACTCGAGCTCAGGCTGGTCAAGGCCGTCGACACCCATCTGCACGCCGATCACATTACCGGTCTGGGCGCGCTGCGCGACCGCACCCAATGCATCACGGTGATGGGCGAAAACACCAACGCCGACGTGGTCTCGATGCGGCTTGGCGAAGGCGACAAGCTCACGATCGAAGGCCTCGCGCTCGACGTGCTCTACACGCCGGGTCACACCGACGATTCCTATAGCTTCGTGATGCACGACCGCGTGTTCACCGGCGACACGCTGTTGATCCGCGGCACCGGCCGCACCGATTTCCAGAACGGCGACGCGCGCATGCAATATCAATCGCTGTTCGGCAAGTTGCTGCGCCTGCCCGACGAGACGCTGGTGTTTCCGGCGCACGACTACAAAGGCGACACCGTGTCCACCATCGGCGAGGAGAAGCGCTACAATCCGCGCCTGCAGGTCACGTCGGTCGACGACTATGTCGCGCTGATGGCGAGCCTCAATTTGCCGAATCCGAAAATGATGGACGTCGCGGTGCCGTCCAACATGAAAATCGGCCTGGCGCAGCAGGAAATCGCGCGCCGCGGCTGGGCGCTTGATGCCGCGCAGGCAATCGCGTTGGTCGGGCGGCCCGACGTCGCCTTCGTGGACTTGCGCGAGACCAGCGAGCGTCAAAAGCACGGCAGCATTCCGGGCGCGCTACACGCGCCTTACGGCAATCTGCCGGATAACGTGCGCACCGGCGGCATGCTGCGCGAGCTGGCGCGCGCCAGCGACAAGCGCATCGTGTTCTATTGCGCCTTTGGCGAACGCTCGGCCATGGCAGTGCAAGCCGCGCAGGATGCCGGACTGATGTCGGCGCTCCATGTCGAGGGCGGCATTGACGCCTGGAAACGGGCGCAAGGCCCGCTCGCGCATTAGAATTCAGTGCAAAATCTGGCTCAGGAACAGCTTGGTGCGCTCATGTTGCGGGTGGGCGAAGAACTCGTCGGGCGTATTGGCCTCGACGATCTGCCCCTGGTCCATGAACACCACGCGGTTTGCCACCTGGCGCGCGAATCCCATTTCGTGGGTCACGCACAGCATAGTCATGCCGTCCTCGGCAAGTGAAACCATCGTGTCGAGCACTTCCTTGACCATTTCCGGGTCGAGCGCGGAGGTCGGCTCGTCGAACAGCATGATCTTCGGGTTCATGCACAACGCGCGCGCGATGGCGACGCGCTGCTGCTGGCCGCCGGAGAGCTGACCAGGAAATTTGTTGGCCTGCTCCGGAATCTTGACGCGCTTGAGGAAATGCAGCGCGGCCTCGTCGGCCTCCTTCTTGGGCATCTTGCGCACCCAGATCGGCGCCAGCGTGCAGTTCTCCAGCACAGTGAGATGCGGAAACAAATTGAAGTGCTGGAACACCATGCCGACTTCACGGCGCACCTCGTCGATCTTTTTCAAATCGTTGGTCAACTCCACGCCATCAATGACAATGCGTCCGGCCTGATGCTCTTCCAGCCGGTTGATGCAACGGATCATGGTGGATTTGCCGGAGCCGGATGGCCCGCAGATCACGATGCGCTCGCCACCCATGACTTTCATGTTGATGTCGCGCAACACATGAAAGTCGCCGTACCATTTGTTCATGGCGACGATCTCGACCGCCGTGTCCGAATTGAGCCGGCGCGGCTTGCCGGTTGGTCCAGTGGCAACTTTGGTGTCGGGCATGGTGCAGCCTCAGTGTCTGTCGCCTGTGGCGAGGCGCGCTTCCATAGCGCGGGCGTAGCGGGACATTCCGTAGCAGAAGACGAGGTAGAAAATCGCGGCCACCGCGTAGCCGGTGGTGCTGGTGACCGGCGCCGCCCATTTCGGATCGATGCGCGCCACTTCGATGGTGCGCAACAGGTCGAAAATGCCGACGATGAACACCAGCGTGGTATCCTTGAACAGGCCGATATAGGTGTTGACGATATTCGGGATCGTTATTTTGAGCGCCTGCGGCAAGACGATCAGCCGCATCATCTGCCAGTAGCGCAAGCCGACCGCCATGGCGCCTTCGAACTGGCCTTTCGGGATCGCCTGCAAGCCGGCGCGCACCACCTCCGCCATATAGGCCGAGGCAAACAGCGCGATGCCGACCAGCGCACGCAGCAATTTGTCGGGCTCGAACTTTTCCGGAACGAACAGCGGCAGCATCACGCTCGCCATAAACAGCACGGTGACCAGCGGCACACCGCGCACGAATTCGATGAAGATCGTGGACAACAGCTTCACCGTCGGCATCGGCGAGCGCCGTCCCAGCGCCAGCAGGATGCCGAGCGGCAGCGACACCACGATGCCCACAGACGCCACCACGATGGTGACCAGCACGCCGCCCCACAGCACGGTGTCGACCACTTCCAGGCCGATGGCCTCGAGGCCATGCAACAGAATGTAAGAGCAGATCGGCAACACCACGAAGAAATACAGTGCGCCGAGACCGCGCCGCGGCGCCTGGAGCCAGAGCATCCAGGCGATGCCAACTGCCAGTATTACGAAGAAAATATCGACTCGCCAGCGATCGGGGATCGGATAAGAGCCGTAAATAAAATATGGCAGCCGCTCCCAGACGAATGGCCAGCAAGCGCCGATTTCGCGGTGCTGGACGATTTCGCGGCAGGCGTCGCGGTCGGTCCCGGTCCAGACCGCATCGAGCAGCAGGAATTTCACCAGATCCGGAATAATCCAGAGCAGCAACAACGCGACGATGACGGTCAGCGCGACGTTGAACGGCGTCGACAACAGGTTCTCGCGCACCCAGCCCCATGCGCCGGTCATGTGCGGCGGTGGCGGCTGTTGCTCGAGCTGCGTTTTGCGCACGAACGCTATTTCGACAACGGCCAGATCGCCTTCCGACATGGTCATGGCGTCACCGTTCCACCAGCGCGACGCGGCGGTTATAGACGTTCATGAGGAACGAGGTCGCCAGACTGATCGTGAGATAGACCAGCATGGTAATGGCTACGACCTCGATCGCCTGGCCGGTCTGGTTGAGCACCGTGCCGGTAAACACCTGCACCAGATCGGGATAGCCGATCGCCACGGCAAGCGTGGAGTTCTTGGTCAGGTTTAGATACTGGCTGGTCAGCGGCGGCAGGATCACGCGCATCGCCTGCGGCACTATGATCAGCCGCAAGGTCGGGCGCGGCTTGAGGCCGAGCGAATAGGCGGCCTCGGTCTGGCCGCGCGACACCGCCGTGATGCCGGCGCGCACCACCTCGGCGATAAAGGCAGCGGTATAGATCGAGAGCCCGAACAGCAGCGCCGCGAATTCCGGCAGCACTTCGAGCCCTCCACTGATATTGAAGCGGCCGGCCTGCGGATAATCGAAGCTGAGCGGGAATCCTTTCAGCGCCAGCACCACGAACGGCAGACCGACCACCAGCGCCAGTGTCACCAGGAATACCGGCGCCTGCTGGCCGCTACGCTCCTGCCGCTTGCGCGCCCAGATGTAGAACGCGATCGCCGCGATCACGCCAACGATGAGCGCGGCCACCACTGCACTAAAACCGTAGAGAAACACCGGCGACGGCAGAAACAGCCCGCGATTATTGAGGAAGGTGCCGCCGGGTATGGCGATGCTGTCGCGCATCTCGGGGAGCGCCTTGAGCACGGCGTTATACCAGAACAGCAATTGCAGCAGCAGCGGCAGATTGCGGATGGTCTCGACATAGCCGGTGGCGAAGTTCGACAGCAGCCAATTTTTCGACAGCCGCGAAATGCCGATGGTAAAGCCGAGGATGGTGGCGAACACGATGCCCAGCCCCGCCACCAGCAGCGTGTTGAGCAGGCCGACCCAGAAGGCACGGCCATAGGTGGAGACCTGCGCCGAATAGAAGATCAGCGTCTGGCTGATGTCGAAACCTGCGGTCTGGTCCCAGAAGCCGAAGCCGGAGGCGATATGGGCGCGGCGCAGATGATCGATGGCGTTGAAGGTCGCGCCAACGACCAGAAGCGCGATCAAGGCGCAGAGAACGACCTGATAGATGATGCTACGAGTTTTGGGGTCGTTGTAGAACGCGACACGCGCGGGGCTCACGCCCGTCGTTTGGTCCGTCGACATTAGCCCCTCGCCGCGTTGGCGACTGCGTCGGCAGCATCCTCGCTAAGCCTTCAATGCCGCGGAATCCCCTCGACCCCGCGGCGTTGCCGGGTCAGCGGATCGGCGGTGCGTATTGCACGCCGCCCTTGTTCCACATTTTGTTCAAGCCGCGGTCGATCTTGAGCGGCGAGCCCTGCCCGACATTGGCCTCGAACACCTCGCCGTAATTGCCGACCAGCTTGACGATGCGCACGGCCCAATCCTTGGTGAGGCCTAGCTGCTCGCCGTAATTGCCTTCGGTGCCGACGAAACGCTTCACATCCGGGTTGGTGGATTTCAGCATCTCGTCGACATTCTTCGAGGTGATGCCCAACTCTTCGGCGTTCATCATGGCAAACAGCGTCCACTTCACGACAGTGAACCACTGGTCGTCGCCCTGACGCACGGCCGGGCCGAGCGGCTCTTTGGAAATGATCTCGGGCAGGATGATGTGGTCGTTGGAGTTGGCCAGACGCAGCCGCTCCGAATAGAGACCAGAAGCGTCGGTGGTGTAGGCGTCGCAGCGCCCTGCGTCGTATGCCTTCACCGCCTCATTGGCGGTGGCGAAGGTTACCGACTTGAGCTGCATATTGTGAGCGCGGAAAAAGTCCGCGAGATTGAGCTCGGTGGTGGTGCCCTGCTGCACGCAGACCGAGGCGCCGTTGAGTTCGAGCGCGGAATTCACCTTCAGCGCCTTGCGCACCATGAAACCCTGGCCGTCATAGTAGTCGACGCCGACAAAGCTCAGGCCGAGCGAGCTGTCGCGTGACGAGGTCCATGTGGTGTTGCGCACCAGCACGTCAACCTCGCCCGACTGCAGGGCCGTGAAGCGGTCCTTGGCCGACAACGGCACAAATTTCACTTTGCTGGCGTCATTGAACAGCGCAGCGGCGATGGCGCGGCAGACATCGACATCGAGGCCCGTCCATTTGCCTTGTGCGTCCGGGAGGCCGAAGCCCGCCAGCGTGCCATTGGCGCCGCAATTGAGGGTGCCGCGATCCTTGACGGTCTTGAGCGTCTGGGCCGATGCGGCCTGCGCGAACACGATCGTGGCGAGAGCTAAAACTGTGACAATGCGTTTCATGGGATGGCCTTTTCAGCGCAAACTCGGATACGGCGCTTCGCGCGGGCTGGCCAGCCATTCCGGCCCCTGAGCCAATGCCCAGCAACGCGAAATATCGATCACTGGCCTTTTTCCCCACGGCTCATCGCCTCAATGTATCTGAGAACGATCGGGTTAAGAGGTCAAGGGGTTGACGCTTGCCGGGCGTGGGGCCGTATATGGCCGGCGCGCCGACAGCGGCTCCCCGCCGCACTAAACCGGACCGGAATTCCCATGGCGAAGACGCCGAAAAAGCCGACCAAGCCGGAAACCCGACTGGTCACCGCCGGACGCGACACCAAAGGTCAGCACGGCTTCGTCAATCCCGGGGTCTGGCACGCCTCGACCGTTCTCTATCCGACGGCCGAGGATCAGGTGGCGCATCGCTCGCGTTATCAATACGGCCGCCGCGGCACACCGACCTCCGAAGCACTCGAACAAGCGCTCGCCGCGATCGAAGGAGAAGGCTGCGCCGGCGTGGCGTTGCTGCCATCGGGTCTAGCGGCGATTTCGGCTGCGCTCATTTCGGTCGCAGGCGCGGGTGACCACATCCTGGTCACCGACAGCGTCTACCGGCCGACCCGCAACTTCTGCGAAGGCGTGTTCAAGCGCATGGGCGTTGAGACCACCTATTACGATCCGCTGATCGGCGCCGACATCGCCAAATTGTTCAAGCCGAACACGCGCGCGGTGTTCGTCGAGGCGCCCGGCTCGCAAAGTTTCGAGATGCAGGACATTCCGGCGATCGCGAAAGTCGCGCACGACAAGGGCGCGGTCGTGCTGATGGACAACACCTGGGCAACGCCGCTTTATTTCCGCGCCTTCGACAAGGGCGTCGATCTGTCGATTCAAGCCGGCACCAAATATATCGGCGGCCATTCCGACATCATGTTCGGCTGCATCTCGGCCAACGCCAAGACGCTGCCGGCGCTCAAGACCGTCATGCAAACCATGGGTCTGTGCGTCGGCCCCGATGACATGTATCTCGCGCTGCGCGGTTTGCGCACCATGGCGGTGCGGCTGGCGCGTCATAACGAGTCCGGTCTGCGGGTCGCGCGCTGGCTTAAAGACCGGCCGGAAGTACTGCGCGTGATGCACCCGGCGCTCGACAGCGATCCCGGCCACAAAATCTGGCAGCGGGATTTTTCCGGCGCCTGCGGCCTATTCAGCATCGTGCTCAAGCCGACCAGCGAAAAATCCGTGCTCGCCTTCATGAACGAGCTCGCTCTGTTCGGCATGGGCTTCTCGTGGGGCGGCTTCGAGAGTCTGGTAATTTTGTTCGACTGCGCCGAGTACCGCACCGCGACCAAATGGGCGCCGGGCGGCCCGACGTTACGCTTTCATATTGGTCTGGAAGATCCCGGCGACCTGATCGCCGATCTCGAAGGCGGCTTTGCGGCGATGGCCGCCTCTAAATGAATTACGCCACCGCACCCTGCCCGCCGCTGCGGATCACGAACTGAAGATTGCGCAGGTAGACGAACACGCCGAAGGCCTGCCCGATGATGAACACCGGATCCTTACGGTACAGCGCGTAACCGAGCAGCATCAAGCCGCCGCCGATCGAGAACACCCAGAACGCGGTCGGCACCACACTGCGGCCGGCCCGCTCGGATGCGATCCACTGCACCACGAATCGCATGGCGAACAAAAGTTGCGCGACATAACCGATCAGGATTCCCCAATCGGCGTTGCCGAGGAAAACGTCGTGCAGGTAGCCGCCAATGGCGCGCGAAATATCGATCAGCATGAGAGTCTTCCTTTAGTGGCGCGTGACCTTGTCCGAAAACCGGTTCCCACTTTTCGGGATCGCGCGCTAGTCCTCCACGATTTCCGGAACACGTTGCTTGCGGCGGATCAGCCACCAAACTCCGGCAAGATCAAGGATGCCGACCCATAGCCGGTCCCACATCCCGTAATTCGACACGCCGGAACTGCGCGGCCGGTCGACCACGTTGACATAGCCGATGTCGGCGCCCTCGCGTTTGACCAGAGCGGGCAGGAACCGGTGCAGTCCGTCGAAATATGGCAGGCGCAGGAACAGATCGCGGCGGAACGCCTTCAACCCGCAGCCGGTGTCACGGGTGCCGTCACGTAACACCGCGCCGCGCACCGTATTGGCAACGCGCGACTGGAATTTCTTGAATCCGCTGGCCTTGCGCCCCACCCGCTGGCCGGCAATCAGCCCGTTGCGCGGCGCGTTGGTTTGAAGCGCGCGCAACATGGCCGGAATGAAGGCGGGATCATTCTGCCCGTCGCCATCGAGCGTCACGATCAGCGGCGCGCACGCAGCTGCAACTCCCGAGCGCACCGCCGCCGACTGCCCGCAGGATTGCTTGTGCCGCACGCGGCGCAGCCAGGGATATTGCGCCATCAGACGCTTGAGCTCGGCCGCGGTGCCGTCGCTCGAGCCGTCATCGACATAGATAACCTCGAACGGCCATTGGCCATCGAGCGCGGCCGCAATTTCCTTGACCAGCAATGCAATATTGCCGGCTTCGTTGCGCACCGGCACCACCACGGCAACGGTTGGGTCTTCGGCGTTCATCGGCAAAGCTCTATTGGGACAACAGTGCGCGCGCAACGGATTTGATGCGGCGCAGCGATGGCCCGGGCCTATGATGCACGGCGCCGTCGGGCCCGATCGTAAAAACCAGCCCTCTCAGCGCGAAACAGCGGCGCACCAGCAGTGCGACGGCGACCCCGACCAGAGCGCCGGCCAGCACGTCGCTTGGAAAATGCGCGGTCACCACCACGCGGCTAACCGAAATCAGCAGAACATAGATCCACAGTACGGTGCGTGCGCGCGGCCAGAGCGAGCCGAACGCCACCAGCACGGAAAATACCGTCGTGGTATGCCCGGACGGTAGGCTGGCATAGGCTGCGGGCCAGCTGAACGGACTGAACAAATAAGGATCGAGGCTGCCCCCAACCAGCGGCCGCGCGCGCCCGAATATGTGTTTAACGATGTTGATGAACAGGCCCGGCACGGCGATCGCGGCGAACAGGAACCCGACGCGCACCATCACCGCCGACAGCACCAGTTGCGGGACGCGCGGCAGCGTCGGCAACGCCGCGAGCGCGAGAAATAAAATCCCAAGCGGCCATAGGAACCAGCCAGATTTGCCAAAATCCGTGATATGATCAAAAAACCAGACGACCAAACGCGGCAGACGAGCGACCCCGTTGATCGCGGCGGCGTCCGCTACAAATTGCACGAACAGAAAAACCAGCACGACAATCCCGGCCGCGATCACGAGTTGCTGCGGCGTCAGCGGCCACGGATTGCGCACATGAGCGCGCGGCGCACGCGTCAGCATGGCGAGCGCCGCAACCAAATTGGCGGCGCAGCGCCGCAACGCGGATTGCGCCGCGCTGGTGCTATCGTGATTGAGACCGTTGGCCGCGGTCATGGCGTTTCCGTCGAGCGGAACACGGTCAGCGCCACCGGCCGTCCGATGCTGATATTGTAGCCCTCGACCCGCTGGCTAAGCGCGTAATGCAAGCCGATCGCATCGGCCCGCTGCACGAAGCTGCGCTCGCTGCGCGCGTCGATCAGCGCAAAGCGGCACTCGCCCTTCGCCAGGAATTCGGCGGCGCCCGCGCCGTCGGTGAAACGGGTATGGGTGCCGAGCAGGAACACCAAGCTCGGCTCCTGATAAGAGCCAGTCGCGGCCACATGCGGTTCGCTGCAATCGCCGGTGCGCAACGCGTCGGCGATCAGCGCACTCGGGAACAATGCAGGGAGCGACGGAAAGGTCACGGCATAGACCGTCACCGCGATCAACACCGACGCCGCCATGCCGCGCAACAGCGCCCGCTCGGGGCCATCGACCTCATAGAGCCACCAGGCGAACAGGCCGACGATCGCGGCGGCGGCAGCAAACGGCCACGCCACGAAACCGGGATCGTGTCCGACGATAATGAAGATGACGACCACGCCGACCGCGATCACCGCGGGAAATGCGAACCATCCGGCGGTGCCGCGCACGAGCCAGCGGTTGGTCGACAGCCCCCCCGTCTCGAGAATGCGCGCGATCAGAATGGCGATCGCCGGATAGAGCGGCAGCACGTAATGCGGCAGCTTGGTGATCACCGCCTCGAACACCGCCCAGGACGGGATCAGCCAGGCCAGCAGGAAACGCGCGCCCGGTTCGCGCCGCGCCTGCCATATCCGCGGCGCGGCCAGCCCTGCCAGCACCGAGCCCGGCCAGAACGTCACCCAGAACAGCACGAAATAAAATCCGGGCGGCGCGCCGTGCGACTCCTGCCCGCCGAAAACCTTGGACAGCATGTCTTCGCCGACCGACTGCTCGAAAAAACTGGCGCCCGATTTCGCGACGATTGCCACGAACCAGGGCAGCACCAACACCAGCAGCCACGCCAGGCCTGCAAACGGGCGCAGCTTCCAGATCCAGCGGCCCGAACGATCGGCAATCGACAACGTGAGCGCGGTGAGCGCGACGAACATCAGGATCAAGGGGCCCTTGATCAGCACGCCGGCGGCGAGCGCGGTCCACAGGATCGCCGGCAACCGCCACTCGGCAGCAGCTTCCGGTGTGCGGCGGCTCGTGAGATAAATGCGCGCCATCGCGCCCATCGCCGCCATGCAGGTGAGCAGCAGCACGGCGTCGGTCTTGGCAAGCCGCGCTTCGACGCCGAGCAGCACCGAGCTCGCCATCATCAGCGCCGCCAGCAAAGCGGTGCGGCGCGGCACAAATGCGAGTGCGGCCCAATAGGTCAGCAGCACCGCGCCAATGGCACCGATCAGCGACGGCAATCGGTAGAGCCAGATCGTGGTGCGCACCTGCGGGATGCCGGCGGCCTCGCCCGCTTTTACCGCTGCCGCTTGCAGCCAATAGATGCCGACTGGTTTCTTGTAGCGCACTTCGTCCTGGAAACGGATGTCGACATATTGCCCGCTCTCCAGCATCTGCTTGGTGGCCTGCGCGAAGCGTGCCTCGTCGCGATCGACCGGCGGAATCTGGAAGAAGCCCGGCAGGAACGCGATCAGCGAAAAGACGATCAGCAAGCCGCAGGCGCGCCGGTGCGAGGCGCCGACATAGTCGAGCACGCCGGCCAGACCCCGCCCTGGGGTCGGGGATTGCCGCACATCATCGGTGGCCGTGCTCATCGGGCGAATGTTTCCGGGCTGATTCTGCGCATTTGCCGGGACCATAAGCCCTGGCCGCAGCGCTGTCATTCCGCGCGATTCTACTAAGGTTTATTGCAGGCGGACGCTCACGCTATCGCTGGCGCCGCGGGCGTCCATGACGGTGAGCCGCACGAAGCCCGGCCCATCCGGCGCGAAAAATACTGTGCGGCGGCCACCTTGCGCCTCCAGCGGCACGCCATTGACCATGACGGTGAGCGGCGCGGCGCCGCCGGCGATCTTGAGCGCGACCGGCTCCGCCGGCCCGGACTTGGGCAACTCGATGCGCGCGCCATCGGGCGGGAACATGATGCGCGGCGGCTGGGCCACGGCGCTCACGCCGCCCTCGGGAGCGAAGCGTTGCAGCGGCGGCGGCAACTTGCCGGTAGCAGCGAACACCACGCCCTTGGGCGCGTGCGCCAAAGGCGCCGGCGCATTGCCGCTGCGCGCGAAGGCGTCGAACAATATCGGGGCGGCTGCCGCGCGGCCGACCAGCCCGGGCACCGGCGCGCCATCGGCCCGCCCAACCCAGACTCCGATGGTCATGCGGCCGTCGTAGCCGACCGCCCAGGCGTCGCGATAGCCGTAGGATGTGCCGGTCTTGAATGCGATGCGTCCGGGCATGGCGTTGGCCGGCGGCGGCGCGCCGATCAGGATATTCCCGACATACCAGGCGGCAACCGGATCGAGCAGACGGCGCGCATTCGGCGCCGCCGTAACTTCGCGCTCGACCAGCGGCAGCGCCGAACCTTGGCGCGCCAATCCTGTGTAGAGCATCACCAGATCGTTGAGCCTGATGCCGACGCCGCCGAGGCCCATAGCAAGGCCTGGCGCCTCGCCTTTGGGCAGCACCAGCGCTGCGCCGGTCTGCGTCAGCCGCGCGCTCAATCGGCTGACGCCGACTTTGCCAAGCACCGCGATGGCCGGCACATTGAGCGACATCTGTAGCGCGCGTCTTACCGTGACCGTGCCCTGGAACGTCAGGTCGAAATTCTCCGGCGTGTAGCTGCCGTAACGCGCCGGCTTGTCGTCGATCAGCGTCTCGGGATGCAGCAGACCATCCTCGAAAGCCATGCCGTAAATGAACGGCTTGAGCGTGGAACCGGGCGAGCGCAGCGCCTGCGTCATATCGACCTGACCAGCGCGGCGCTGGTCAAAATAATCCGCGTTGGCGACGCGCGCGCGCAGCTCCCCTGTTTCATTGTCGACGGCGACAATGGCGACCGAAATTTGCGGGCCGAGCGCATGCGCACGATCATGCGCCAGCTCCTGCAAGGTCTTCTGCAGCCCGGCGTCGATGGTGAGGCGGTGAATACGTCTATCCTGCTCGGCGCCGACCACCTGATCGGCGGAATGCGGCGCCAGCACCGGCAAGGGCCGGCGCTCATGCGGCACGTCTTGCGACTTCGCGCGGGCGATTTCGTCGAGAGGAACCGCGCCGGCCGCCGCCGCGCGGTCGAGCACGCGATCACGCGCCGCGCGCGCCACATCCGGGAAACGGTCGGGCCGGCGCAGCTCCGGCGATTGCGGCAGCGCCACCAGCAGCGCGGTCTCGCTGAGCGATAACTTGCGCGGCTCCTTGCCGAAATAACTGAGCGAGGCGGCGCGGACACCTTCCAGATTGCCGCCATAGGGCGCCAACGTCAGGTAAAGCGAGAGAATCTCGGTTTTGTCGAGCGCATGTTCGAGTTCGATCGCGCGGGCGATCTGGCGCAGCTTGGCGGAAATGCTGCGCTGCTCGCGCGGCTCCAATAGCCGGGCCACCTGCATGGTGATGGTCGAACCGCCAGAGACGATGTGGCCGCTGCTGGCAAACTGCACGGCCGCGCGCGCCAGCGCCGCCGCGTCCACGCCGCGGTGAGACCAGAACCGCTTGTCCTCATAGGCAAACAGCATCCGCAAGAAGCGCGGATCGACATCCATGGCGCTCGCCGGCAGGCGCCAGCGCCCTTCGGTCGTGGCATAGGCGCGCAACAGCCTGCCGTCGCGATCGAGCACAATGTGCGAGGTTTCGAGATCCTTGCCGAGCGGCGCGCGGCCGAGCGAATACACCCACGCGCTGCCTACCAGCGCGACCAACACGGCCGCGCCGGCAAGACTCGCGAGGATGAACCGCCAGCGTTTCATTTTAGCGCCGAGATATCGATCGCAGATGTTGCGGTACGCCCGAAACGGTCGGGCCGGTACATGTCCTCGACCAGCGCCTGCGGCAGCACGTAGTGACCGGGCGACACCGCCCGCACCACGTAGGCCACCGTGAACACGGGCGGAGAATCCTGCTTGCGGTCGAATGCCGCCGTAAAACGGTCGTCGCGGAATTCGCTGTTAACCGGCTCGGCCGCGTCAGTAATCCAGCCGAGCGTACCGGTGTCGCCCGACGAGACCAGTTTCGGATTGTCGATCTCGAAACCGGCCGGCAGGTAGTCGGCGACAATGACGCGGCCGAACTGCGGCTGCGGCTCGGTCATCTTAAGCACGACCACGAAACGCTGATTTTGCTCGGCTTTTGTTGCATCGGCCAGCTCGCCGTCGAGCGTAAAATAATTGCGCTCGACCTTGAAGCCGCGCTCGGCGGCGGGCTCTGGCGTCAGCGGCGAGCCGCTGACCGACACCACCGCCTGCACCGTGCCGTCGCCCTTGTTGTTCACCGCCAATGGCTGATCGAGCTCGTCGGCGCGCAGGCTGCGATAGAACGTGCCCTGCCGGGTCTCGTTGTTGACCGACAGCGCGATGGCATTGGTCTGCTTGGCAAGCGCACGGGCCGCCAGCACCAGCCAAGCGTCCTCCTGCGTCGACGTGTGTGCCGAGAGAACGCGGGCGCTGTCGATGCGCAGCACCGCATCGTCGATGGTCTTCTGGGTGGCGTGCCCTTCCGAGGCGAGCGTCACCAGCGCAGCCGAGTCGCGCAACACCGAACCGAAATCGTCGCGGCCGAAGTCGAGCTTTGGCTGCGGCGCCAGATCATCGAGCGCCGCGAGGTAGACGCGATCGGCGCGCGCCTTATCACCGAGCATGGAAAGCGCGGCGGCGATTTGCGCCTTGGCGATCGGCGTCGCCAGATCGTTGAGCTTGGTGTCGGCGATGTAACGAAGATCGCCTACCGGCGCCACGCCGTTACGCGCCAACACATAGAGCGCGTAAGCGAGATCGCGGCCGCCGTTCTTGCTCGGCTCGGGCGAGGCCGCCACGGTATTGCGCAGCCGGTCAAGCGCCAGCGTGAACGCCGCCTGCGGCACCTCGAACTTGCGCTCGCGCGCGCGGGTGAGGAAATCGGTCACGTAGGCATCCAGCCATGGATCCTCGCCACCGACCGACCACAGGCCGAACGAACCGTTCGAGCCTTGCCGCGCCAGCAGACGCTGGATGGCGTCCTTGATGCGCTGGTCGATGTCGCCATCGAACGCGAGCTTGGCATGCGCCGCCAGTTCGTTGACGTAAAGCATCGCCACCGCACGGCTGGTAATCTGTTCCGAGCACCCGAACGGATAGCGGTCGAGTTCGCTCAGCAGCGTCGCGATGTCGAGCGAGGTCGAGATCGCAACCGACAAGCCGACGCGCCCGGTGCCGGGCACGAAGTCGGCGAACACATCCTTCGTCAACGTCAGCGTCTCGCCGGTCGCAAGCGCGCGTACGCTGCGGCGGGTGAGAATCTGGTTGGCCGGCCGCACGTCGAGCGCAAAGGCGCGCTCGAGCGCAAAGCCGTTGGGCCCGCTCACGCTCACGCGAACCGTGCTGGCGCCCGAACCAGAAGCGGATACCGGGACCGAGAGACGATCGCGCTGCTTGGCGGCGAGTTTCAGCGTGAGCGGCTTGTCGCCATCGAGCTTGACCGTCCCTTCGCTGCTGATGGCGAGGCTGTAGTCACCGGCCGCGCCCTCCACGTTGTCCAACTCGAGTTGCACCGCGCCGCGGTCGCCGGTACGCAGGAAGCGCGGCAGCGTCGCAGTCAGCACCACCGGATCGCGCACCACCACATCGCCTGTCGCCTTGCCGACTTTGTCCTTGCTCCAGGCTACCGCCATCACGCGAACGGTGCCGGCGAACGCCGGAATATTGAAGTTCACCTGCGCGCTGCCGTCGGAGGCGACATTCACGATGCCGGAATAGAGCGCGAGCGGCGCTTGCGTCGGCGGCGAGCCGGTCAGTTCGGCGCCGGCGTCGCCGCCATTGCGGATTGCCCCGCGCACGCCCTGCATGCCGTCGATCAGTTGCCCATAGAGATCGCGGATTTCGGCGGTGAGCTGTCGCTGTCCCAGGTAATAGGCGTCGGGCGCCGGCGGCTTGTAATTGGTCAAATTGAGAATGCCGACATCGACGGCGGCGACCACGACATGCGCCTCCTCGCCCGCGGCAAGCCCGGCGAGTTTGATTGGCACGCTGAGCGCAGAATTGGGCCGCAGCGTCGCCGGTAGTTTCATGTCGAGCGCGAGCAAGCGCGCCGCGCGGTCGACCGAAAACCACTGCACGCCGATGGCGCGGCCCGGCATGCGTTGCGCCGGTGCGTCGAGCGGGCGGCGCAAGGTCGCCACCAGATAGGCGCCGGTGCCCCAGTCTTTGCCGACGGTAAACGGCACGCGCACCGCGCCCGCTTTCACGTCCTGCGACGTGCTGGCAACCAACCGGTCGGTAAAAATATTGAGCGTCAGACGGCCCGCCGTGCGCGCCGTCACCGACACGTTCATGGCGTCGCCGGATTTGACATCCGATTTGTCGAGCGCGACTTCGAGCAGATCGGGCGTGTCGGCGTTGGCCTCGGCGTAGAAACCGGCATCGAACGTCAAAGACGTGATGGCACCGTCGGGCTCGGGCGACGACACTTCCAGGCGATAGCGCCCCCACTTCACCGGCAGCGAAATCCGCACCGGCTTGTCGGCGGTCACATCGATAGTGCCGTTGCCGACGCGCTCGGTTCGCTTGACCGGCTCGTATTCCCATTGTCCGCTCTGGCGGTACCACTGATAGCTGGTCTCGACCTTGAGCAGATCGTAGCGCAGCCCGCTTTGCGCCAGCGTCTTGCCGTCTGGTGCCGCCACCACGAGGTCGAAATCGGCGTTGGCGCCGTCGCCGAGCGATCGGCCGGAGAATGCCGGCCGCACCCCGATCATCGGCGCATCGGGCGCCACCGGCAGCGTGATCTTGCGCTCGACCGCGCGGCCGCCGGATTCCGCCATGCTCACGGTGATCGTCGCATCCAGCGGACGCGAGGTCGTCGGAATCTTGTCGAGCGTGAGGGGGAACGTCGCCTTGCCAGCGGCGTCGGTCGACGACATTTCCTCAATGTCCTGACGTACCGCCGTGACTTCGTCGTCGGCCAGTCCGAAGGCGTATCCGGTGAAGCCCGGCCGCTCTTTCGCCGCCGCGATCGTCACGCTGCCCGATAGATCGAGATTGGAGGCCGGTGCGCCGTAGAGGAAATGCCCGTCGACGCTCAGCTGCGCCGGAGTGTTGCGCGGGATGACTTTCTCTGGCGACGAGAGATCGAATTCGATTCGGTCAGCCACATAATCTTCGACCAGGAACGTCGCCTCGCCGACCGGCGGCTGTTTTGGATCGGTATAGGCCTTGACGCGCCAGGTGCCGGTCGAGGCCGATGAGACGATTGGAACGCTCCAGCTATGGCCGCCAAGGCCCTGGTCGGGTGCCAGCACGCGGCGATATTCGACGCCGTCCGGCCGCTCCATCACCAGCGTAAGCGGCGCGGCCGCGGCAATGCCGCGCGCATCGCGCAGCAAAGATGTCACCTGCACGGTTTCGCCGCTACGATAGACGCCGCGCTCGGTGTAGACGAAGGCGTCGAGCCCGATCGGCGCCTGGCGCCCGGCCACGCCGCGATCGGACAGATCGAAGGCGGTCGTCTTCAGACTCAGAAACGCGTAGTCGGATTTATCCGAGGAAACGATGGCGGCCGGCGCCATGCCGCCCTCGCCGCGCGCCAGGCCCGCCTCGAAATGCACGAAGCCGTTTCTGTCGGTCGACTTTGTGGCCAAGACATCATTGTTGCGCGCAATCAGCCGCACCTCGACCGAGCCGCGCGGCTCGGCGGTCGCCAGCGAATGAATAAACACGTCGATGCCGTCATGGCCGCTATAGGCGGTCAGGCCCAGATCGGAAACGATGAACCACTGGCTGGCCTGCTGGTCGTAATCGTTGGTCACCGCCTCTTTCGGCACCGCGGTCATCACATAGACGCCGGGCTTGAGCTCGCCGAGCGCCTCGTCGACCGGAAACGCGGTGGCGACTTCGGTGTTGAGCATGGGCGCGACGGTCATTTCGCCGCTCCACACTTTGGCGCCGCGCGCGTCGACGATCCGCCCGGTTTCGTAAGGGCTAATGTTGCGCTGGAAGTCGTAGCCCAACAGCGTGTCGAGCAGATTGCGGTCGCCGATCCGGTAGACCGCGAGCAAAACCATGCCGGTATTGACGCTGAGCACCGGAATGCCGCGCTGACCGGTGCGAGGCAGTACATAGGCCTTGCCGGCAAAGCGCACGAACGGCTTGCGGTCGCGCACGAAGATGGTGAAGTCGGCCGATTTCGCCAGCGTCTCATGAACCGTTGACGGCAGCCCGGCGCGCAGCGTGATTTGATAACGCTCGCCGTGTTTGAGGCCCTCGACGCAGAGCTGCTTGTCGTTGGCCGAGATCGCCGGCTTGTCCTGGCCTGCGACCGCGACGAACGGCGAGAAATCGGTACGCCGGCCGGGCAATTCCTCGGAAAACTGGAAGCAGGCGCGCGGCGAGATGGCGTCGGAATCGACCGAGTAATCCATCATGCGGAAGCCGTGCTCGGTGCGCAGCCGCTCGTATTGGCCGCGCAGATCGGCGGTCTCGCGCAACTCAAGCGAAAGCCGCATGGCATCGAGCGCCGGCCGCCACTCTTTGCGGTCGGAAAGCGCCCGGCCGAGCGTCGTCAGGCTGTCGGCTTCGAGATTGCGGTCACTAGTTCGGCTGTAGGCGATGTAGGCGGCGGTCGAGGCGCGATCGAGCAGCAGCGCGCGCTCGTTGTCGTCGCGCGGCCGGATTTGCAGCACGGTGCGCGAAAGCCGCAGCCAGCTCGCGGCATCGGTCGGCGCCACGCTGACCAGTTGGCCGAGCACCGTCATGCCGATGCGGAAATCATTCTTCTGAAAGGCGGTGTCGGCGTCGCGCCGTAACGTGGCCGCCGGCTTGGTCACCGTCCCGGCATCGCTTTTGATCTGGGCCTCTAACTTGATTGCAGCCTGGTCGAGATCGGTCCGCTTGAACGCTTTGTCGGCGCCCATGGCCGGAAATACGGCAAGGGCGATGAACGCGGCGGCAAGGCCGGCGCGGACGGACGTGAGCATCGAGGAAGCCTCCCAAGTCGGCGACGGGTCGTCACTCTATGAGTAGCGCGGCCGCCACTATCAGTTCATCGCGAGATGGTGTCGAGGTCGTGGCTGAGACGTGGAGGGATTATGGACAAGCGAGACGAGAAGCGTAACGGCCTGTCTAGACGAATCGATAGCAACAGATTTTGAGAAATTGGATGAAACAATGTAAGCGACACTCCTAAAGCTTTAATTTAACTAGCGAATTGCCGGTTAGATCAATCCCGGTGGTCGCGGCAGTGGCATTGCCTGTTCGAGCACTCGCGCCGCTCTTAGCACCATGGCATCCGTCCGCGGCGCGCCCACGATCTGCACACCCATCGGCAGCCCATTGCCCGCCAGGCCGCTCGGCACCGAAGCCGCCGGCTGCTGGGTCAGATTGAACGGATAGGTGTAAGGCGACCAGCCAGACCAATCGTCGCCGTAGGCGCCGTCGTCCGCGGTCTCACGCCCGACTTTGAGCGCGGTGATCGGCATCGTCGGCGACAGCAGCACGTCGTAGCGCCGATGGAAGGCCAGCATGGCGTTGTGCAATTCGGCCCGCGCGCTGTAGGCGGCCAGATAGTCGCCGGCCGTGAAACGCCGGCCGCGTTCGGCCAGCACCAGGATACCGGGGTCGATCTCACCGCGTCGCGCCGGCGCGACCGATTCAACAAGCGCGGTCATGACCGGCCACCACATTTTTTGGATCATGTCGCGGCTGCGATCGAGCGGTGGATCTGCCTCCTCGACCACGGCACCCTGCTCCTCCAGCACGCGCGCCGCCTTGCGCGCCGCGGCCTCGATCTCCGGATCGAGCACAAAGCCTTGTCCGAGCCGCGCCGAGAACGCTACGCGCAGACCGCGCACGCCGGCCTCCAGGCCGGCGCTGAAATCCGGTGCCGGCGTATTCCAGGCGGTCATGTCGCGCGCGTCCGGCCGCGCGATCACCGACAGCATGGTCGCGGCGTCGGCGACCGTGCGGGTGATTGGCCCCTGGTGCGCCAGCACGTTAAGCGGCGATGGCGGAAAAGTCGGCACGAGGCCATAAGTCGGCTTCATGCCGAACACACCGGTAAAGGCCGCCGGAATGCGCAGCGAGCCGGCGCCATCGGTGCCGAGATGCAGCACACCCAGTCCCAACAGCGCCGCCACCGCGCCGCCGCCGGTGGAGCCGCCGGGTGTGTAGTCGGGATTCCACGGATTGCGGGTGATGCCGGTCAGCGGCGAATGGCAGACACCGATCCAGCCATGCTCGGGCATGCAGGTTTTGCCGAGGATGACGACACCCTGCTCGCGCAAACGCGCAACCGCCGGCGCATCATCTTGCGCAGGTGCTGCGTCGCTGGTTTTCGAACCGCGCCGGGTCGGCCAGCCCTTGGCCCAGATATTGTCCTTAATCGAGGTGGGACTGCCGTCGACCGTGCCGAGCGGATTGCCGGCCCGCCAGCGCGCTTGCGATTCCGCGGCGGCCGCCAACACGCGCTCCGGCTCAATCGGCATGAAGGCGTTGAGCGCCGCGTGGCCATCGATGCGGGCGAGACAATCGCGCGCCACGTCGACGGGCGACAGCTCCCCGCGACGGTAAGCCAGCGACAGATCGGCGCAGGTCAAGTCGGCCAAAGTGGTCATCACCGGACAGGTTAGCCGCGCAAAGCCTCGCGCGCACCTTTCAATAAGGCCGCGGCACAGGTAAACCTTGGCTTAGGGCATGACCCCGTAGCTCAGCCGGATAGAGCACCAGCCTTCTAAGCTGGGGGTCGCTGGTTCGAATCCAGCCGGGGTCGCCCATGCCGAATAAATGTTATTTGGTATCTGCAACTTATCGGCGCTTTTGTCCAAACGGGTTCCGGCGCAAGACCGTTCTCGCCTTCTATACCCTTCTGCCGGTTAGCATCCGCCTTGATCAGGCTGGCATCGACCGCAAAGCCTTCGCCGCCGACTAACCCTTCGCTGATGCAGCGCCGCAGGACCGTCTCGAAGATACGCCGTAGCAGGTCGCTCTGTCGGGAGCGGCCGTGCCGATTCTTTGAGAACGTGGAGTGATCGGGCACGCCGCCGTCGAGCCCAAGCCAGCAGAACCAGCGGTACGCCAGGTTGAGGTGGACCTCCTCGCATGGGCGCCGCTCGGAGTGGATACCGAAGCAGTAGCCCACGATCAGCATGCGGATCATCAGCTCGGGATCGACTGAAGGTCGCCCCATCGTGCTTCAGAAGGCAGCCAACTGCCGCCTCAACTCGCCAAGCTCGACGAATCTGTCGATCGAACGCAACAGATGATCAGCCGGAACGTGCGTCTCGATCGAGAACTCGTAAAACAGAGCAGCTTGGTCGAATTGCCGATGTCCCATCATGATCTTCAGTGCTGCCTTTCGCAGAGACTGAATTAGCGAATATCATCCCGCGCAACTGCCGACTTTTTCAACAAAATCTGCCAAAAGCAGACTCACGGTACTTTCCGGCCGCTCGCCAACGCTCCCGGAACGAATTTAGTCTTTATGCTGAGGAATGGTTTTTCGACAAGCCACCAGCTTCCAAACGCGAAAAGACTGGAAATTGCCGTCGTTTCAATAAAACCCACCCAGGGCGAAATTCCGGGATTTAGCCAAATCAACAAGCTCTCCACGGGCCACGCATAAAGGTAGACGCCATAGGAAATATCCACCTTTTGTCCGACCGAAGCCAGCGTTGGTGACGTAACGTTGAAGGCGAACCAGAACAACACATAGCTGCCGAAAACCGCGACCGAAGCCGTAGCCAACCACGACGAAAACAACAAGACGATCAATCCGCAAGCGGCCAAGATTGCAAGCCGCCAATCATACCGGATACGATCCCGATATAGGTAGAACAGAGCACCACACCCAAACACTCCAGCGAACCCCACGCTGGTACTGTTCGGATGCAAAGCAGACAGAACCAGCGAGCCAACGATCAGAAGAACCAGGATGATCCGTTTCGATAGCAGGCCAGCAACCCCTGCTGCCAACACGAGCAGGTAACACAGAAACTCGTATTTGATTGTCCACATAGACGCGTTGAGTTCCGGAAAATGCACGCCTGGAAAGACTCCGGGCATCCTAGCCTCTCGCAAAGTAACGATTTGCCACAAAAGTTTTGCGCCAGATAATTCTGCAATTTGGCCGCCGATAAAAGGACCCAGAGCCAAGACACATAATAGATACGCGACCACGTAACCTGGATATATCCTCAGTACCCTTTTGAGGAAGTATTCTCCTGCTGAACGGGATTCCAGGAAGCTCTTCGTAACTAGATAGCCACTGATCAGAAAAAAGCCATCAACGCCCAAGTCACCGAACGTGAGGGTACCGAATATCCTCGTGAGAATTTCTCTCGATCTGTTTCCATCAACCAGCTCAGTGGAATGCGATAGGATGACCAAAACTGCAAAGATTAGCCGCAGTGCACCGAAGTTGTTCGGCGTCCGCCTCATCTGCTCGGTGGTGGAGTTCAACATATTACGGCTAACAGAACCTGCGCACCAGCGAAACACGTTCAGGAAGATCATTCGTATTAGGTAGCAACCAATATAGCAACGACGACGCATTATCCGGCGCGCCGATCCAAACGAATTAGAGAGAGAAAAAGCGATGCATATCCGCTCCGGGAATAAGCGACAAGCGCGCTTGGGCTGAAAAGAAAGAGGCCGCCAAATATGGCGGCCTCGAATTCTAAAGGTTAGAAATTTTGCGAACGGAAGTAGCTAGAAATGATAGCTGACACCCACCTTCACCACATTCAGCGTCAGGCTCGAATCCCGAGTGTTGACAGTGCCCGTATTGCTGATGCGGGTTATGCCCGTCGTCCCAAAGTCCATGTAATTGTATTCGACCTTGGCCGACCAGTGTTGGGCAAATCCCCATTCCAAGCCGCCGCCGATCAGCCAACCCGACCGCGTCTCACTTCCGCTCGTCGTTGACGGAAAGCCTACCGTGACTGAATCACCATCGTTATGGGTCCACGCACCACCGCCTTTTGCGTAAAGCAACCAATTGGCCCAGGCGTAGCCGACGCGCCCCGTAACATCCGCAAGCCAAGTGTGTTTACTGTTGCTCGTCGTGGTAGACGCTCGCAGCGGGCTAGGATCGACCACGCTGCCACTGATGTCAGCCCAATCGAAGTCACCCTCGATGCCTAGAACCATGTGGTCCATTTGATAGTTGTAGCCGGCATGGCCGCCGACCACCGCGCCGGTCAAATCATCCGGGGCAAATGCGAAGCCAATTGGAAAGTTTGCGTTCCCGGAGGTTGCAGTATTTTTTGACGTACCCCAGCCGTATCCAACATCGCCGCCAACATAGAAACCAGTCCAGTTGTAGACCGTGACTGGCGCCTGGTAGACCGACGCTTTGACCGGAAGGTCTGCGCCATAAGAAAATTGCGTGGAGCCGACTACGCAAGCGGCTGCAAACAATAACGACGTACGACGCATAATTATGTCCCCCTGTCCAAAATCTCAGCCAGACTTAAGGTCCGATGGCGACGTTTGTCCAACAAAAATGGTCGCTTTTGGCGATAAATACACACGTTTGAGGATTATAGTTGCATTTTTGCGACTGTAAACGCTGCGTAAACGGAGCTAGCCAGCTCTTCAGAAAAGACTAACTTAGCCGAAATAAACCTTCGCCTGCTTAGGGTTAGAACCGATCGTCTTGAATGACCTGGTCGCAGATGGGTCATTCCCTACCGATCCATTTGGCGCCTGTCCCGGCCGATGTCCGCTCCCCCCGAAAGCGGCGTAGCACCGGAGCTATTGCTCCATTGTGGCGGTAGCTTCTGGAAGAACATCAGGACATGGCGCCGCTTCAACCGGCGACGAATGACAACCTGGCCAGCGGCATCAACGCCGTGGACCTGGAATACCGACTTGGCGATATCGAGCCGATGGTCGTGACCGTTTGCATGCTGGGCTCCTCTGAATAATGGGGGCGTTAACAACACCCACATTCATGGCACTCACGTGCCGGTGGAGGAGCCGTCCACAGCATCAAAAGCAGACATCGCACCGCTGACTATGAAGCCACGCTTACGGCCTTTTCTGCTTGGCCGTCATCGAAGCGATATCGCCGTCCAGCTTGACGATGAGCCCTGCAATTCGTTTCTGGTCGGAGAATTGGCCTGAGTTAGCGGTGGCCAGATCGTGCGCTGTCCGGAGCTCGCCGAGAGCCTCGTCGGACTTTCCGAGAGAATCGAGGAAGCGTGCGAACAGTGCGTGTTGGATTATTTGCATAGCAGCATAGTCCTCCCGCTTCTGCATCCGGTGTGCAAGATCCTCGTAGAACGCCACGGACGTGCGGAAGCTTGCGATGGCGCCGTCTGGATCGCCGACTTTCTTTAGAAGCTCTGCGATTTGGACGTGACGCCTGACCACTCGCTCCTGAAAATCGCTATTAACGGGATCGAGGCCGGCAACGCGTTGCTCGCGGCGGAGGGCGTCACGGTAGAGATCGAGCGCGGGTGTATTCTGTCCTTTCGCGGCTAGAATGATGGCGATACGGCTGTCAGAAACCGCCGTATCGATCTGCAGAGAGACGTTCTGCGGATTGGCATCTGACAAGTCCCGCATGAGCGCGAGATCGGCCTGATAATCAATGAGGGCATCGTCGATGCGGCGCTGTTTGATCAGCGTGTCGGCATGCTTACTGTAAGCCATGCCCAGGACGTGTTGGATATCGGTATTCCCGAGATCGGCTTCGTGCTGCGCTTTCAGAATTGCAATCGCGGTAACCTGCGATTGGGAGGCGGCCGTCAAATCCTCAGCGGGGGCATCGGGAAGCGCGGCGCGGGCTTCGCCCACCTCGACAAGACCTACTGCGTAGGCGATCTGATATTCCAATTCGCGGGGAAACTCGGTAGCAATCTTGCTTCTGATTTCAAGAGCCTTCTGAAACAACACCAAACGCTCACGCTCGCGCCCTGGCTCGTAGGTCCGCCCGGCGACGGTGGCGTATTTGTTGGCGAGATCGTTGCGAAGCGCAGGCGTCACCGTCGGAAGGCCGGCCAGATCCTCCGTAATCTTGACCGCACTCGCAAAGACCGCGCGCGCCTCCGAGCGCTCGTTGCCATCCCACAGCATCCTGGCGCGGCGGATCAATGCATTGGCCATCTCCTCGCGCCAGCCTTGGCGATTATCCGGATCATCGGCCGCAAGCGGGGCGAGCAAAGTGAGAGCTTTGTCAAGTCGGCTCCGCCGCTCGGCCGGCTCACCGCGGCGCTCAGCCAGATCGGCCGCAAGCAAGTGCGCTTCGGCCTGCCGGAAGCGAAAGAGGTCCGACGCGGCCCCGTTTTCCTGCGTTAGACGGTCAATCTGTGAGATTGCATCGGTCATCATGGCGGCGAGTACCGGCTCGGGAACACCGAATCTGTCTTGCATGGAATTGACCCGGCGCACCAAGCCGTCGGCGGCCTTGAAGGCAATCTCGAAGCGTCGCTCGGCATCCTTGGTGCGCAAATTAGCTATCCAAAAACCAGCGAAGGCGAAAAGGGCGAGGCCAGTCATAGTGCCGGTGAGCATCATCCAGATACGACGACGGTGGCGCTCGGCGATTGCTTCGCGCTTGCGGATCTCGTCGAGGCCAATTCCAAGCATGCCGGCGATGAGCTTCAACTTGGCCAGATCCTTACCGTCGGCGTGCTCACGCGCGTCAGCAGCAATCGGTTCTAGGTCGGCCTCTGAGGTCGTCTGTCCATTGCGATCGACCTTGTACTTGAGCGCGTCAGGGAAGCATTCTCGCATCGGATCATGCGGCTCACCATCAACGATGAGGGCGAGAATATGATCGGTCTTACCGAGTGATTTGAAGTGCCGGATCTCCGCATTGACGTACGGGCTCTTGGCGGAGGCCGGCGAGCACAGCACGATAAGGTTCTCGGAGCCGGCAAGCGCCGCATCGATCGTCTTGCCGAGCGCATGTGAGGCGGCAAGATCGAAGCGGTCGCGGAAAATCGGGCGAAGCTTCGCGGGCACCTGGCAACGGGGCGTCGCTCTGCCGACCAGATCCTTCGGGACACGATAGGCTTCGAGTGCGCCGTGGATCCAATTGCCCCAGATGCTGTCCCTGTGACTATAGGACAAGAACGCTCGGTAATTTTGCGATGTAGCCTCGACCTCGGCAGACGGCGAGGTGCTGTGTGCAGTGCCGATCATTGGGCGCGCCCCCGAAAAGAGAAGATTGTAATCGCAAAAGTTTCCACCCGCCACCGAGGGCAGCCATAAGCCGGCTGGCGCGGTCTCTAGCTCACTGGCACCGCTGTATTCGATTGCGAATTGCAGGAAGCTGGATCGCTGCACATCATTCTGCCGACGGATGTCCGGCACACCTCATCGTCCCGCAGATGCCGGATGACGAACTGCTCGCGTAGCACGCGCCGGACGACAAGCAGCGGTTCAACCAACTCTGCCAAATCGGGAAGGTTCTCGACCAGCTCCTTGATGCGGGCCTCAAACTTCACCGCTCCGACGATACCCACCTTGAGACCAAAGTTACGCAACGTGCCACGCAGATCATTGTCGATGGCGATGGCCTTCGACTCCAGCAGCTTGCGATGCCTCAGCAGCATGCGTAGTTTCTGGCCGCGTAACGTCTCACATGTGCCGGGCGATAAAGACCCGCCCGCGCGACCAAACACGACTGTGCAGGATGCGCTCTCAAGCTTAGGTGCTATCCGTATAGTCCGGCACGCAAAGTGCCGCGATCGATCCACGAAGGTGCTCGTGATATGGGCCCGCGAGATCGCGCAGTCTTTGCAAGGCCGCAGCTCTCGGCGACTGCGCAAAAAAGTCGAGATGCTGTTCGCGCGCCACAAGCGCATTCTCAACCTCGGCCGCCTTCGACTACGAGGCCCGAACGGTGCGCGCGATGAGTTCCTCCTCGCAGCAACCGCCCAGAACCTTCGGAAACTGGCGAAATTGATACCGATACCGAACCTGAAACCGGCCTGAGAGCAGATCGGCGCCACTGGGTTGCAAGGAGTGAGCACCACAAACGCTGATTTATTCCGCGCTAGCGGTAAGCGGTAAGCGGTCAGTGCGTCCAGGCGCCGCGGCGCGTGAAGGCGAAATTGTCCGAATAGGACATGCCGCGCCGCGGGGCGGCAGGCGCCGCCTCGAACACCTGGTAGGCGATGCCATGGTGCGCGCAATAGGCGATCGCCTCTTCCTTGGTGTCGAAACGCAAGCGCAACTGCTGGCGGGTATCGCCGGATGAGGTCCAACCCATCAGCGGCTCGACCGTGCGCGGCTCGGCCAGATCGAAATCGAGCGCCCAAGCCTTGGTCTTGGCGAGGCCTGACTGCATGGCGGTCTTGGCTGGCTTGTAGATGCGCACGGTCATAATGCGTCCCTATACGGCTGCCGCCGCGCGCTGGCAACTCCGCGGACAACTGGTCGGAGCGGCAGGATTTGAACCTGCGACCCTCTGGTCCCAAACCAGATGCGCTACCAGACTGCGCCACGCTCCGACGGACGACGCGATACACGCTTGCGGGCCAGCCATCAACTCAGCGCGCCTTGAAGATCGGCGACGCCACGCGGTCACCCGTGGCGATGCCCATTTTGCGGGCGGTTCCACCAATGACCTCCAGCACCGCCCGTACCGGCCCGCCCGAAGGGATGATCCGGGTCGACAGCGGCTCGGTATTCTCGGCAATGCGCAGAATGCTGCCGTCGCCGCGGATGAAGATCATGTCGAGCGAGATATAGGTGTTCTCCATCCAGAAACCGACCGGCGCCTCCTGATGGAAGTCGAACAGCATGCCGCGGCCCTCGGAAAGTTCCTTGCGGTACATCAGGCCCTTTTCGCGCTCGGCGTCGTTGTCGGCGAGTTCCACAGTGAATGCGTGCACGCCGGTCTTGCTGGCGATTTCAAGCGTCTGCAGGCCCGCCGGTCGGGCCGGGCCGATCGCAACCAACAGGGCAAAGAGGGTGAAGGCGGTCGATCGGAGGCGGCGCATGGGCCCGCGTTTACGCGGGATGATGTTGCGCATCAATTGGAAAGATGGGCCGAGATTAGTGCGAGGCGAGGCCCAGCGGGCCGCCGTCCGGGCGTACCTCAGCCGCCATCAGGCCCTTCGGCCCTGGCCCGAAACGGACCAGCACGGTCTGGCCCGGGCGCAGCTCGGCGAGGCCGTAACGGCGCAGCGTTTCCATGTGCACGAAAATGTCGGGCGTGCCGTCGCCGCGGGTGAGAAATCCGAAGCCGCGCAGCCGGTTGAACCACTTGACCTGGGCACGCTCCAGCCCGCTGGTCGGCGTCACCGTGACATGGGTACGCGGCGGCGGCATCTGCGCCGGATGTATCGCGGTCGACTCGTCCATCGACAAAACGCGGAAGGCCTGCAAGCCCTTGGGGCGTTGCTGCACCTCGCACACTACCCGCGCGCCCTCGTAGGCGGTCTGGAAGCCATCGCGGCGTAGGCAGGTCACGTGCAGCAGCACGTCCGGCATGCCGTTGTCGGGGACGATGAAGCCGAAGCCCTTGGAGACATCGAACCACTTTATGACACCGGCAACCTCAATGAGGTCGACACCGGTTTCATCCACGATCTCTCTGACCGATCCCGGCCGGAGACTTGCTCCAGGCATTTTGTATTCTACCCCGTCCGACGCCATGTCGCCTCGCGCCGCCGTTTTTCTGGCGCCTCTTCAAGGGCGCTTCAACGAATCTGTCGATTCAAGATAACACCGGCCTTCACGCGGCAAAGTGCAAAATGGGCTTGCACACAGGTCTATACACAGCGCAGCGGTGAGCGAATCAGTTCGCGATGAACGGTCCGAGCACGTCGCCGATGTCGTTCCGCACCACCAGATCGGCGATGTCGTCGAATTCGGTCGGCTCGCGATTGATGATGACGAGGGCCGCGCCATTGCGTTTGGCCATCAGCGGGAAACCCGCAGCCGGCCACACCACCAGCGACGAGCCGATGGCAAGAAATAGATCGCAACTGCGGCTTAATTCCTGGGCGCGCTGCATCGGCGCAACCGGCATCGCCTGCTCGAACGACACCGTGGCGGTCTTGATATAGCCGCCGCAATGACAATCCGGTGCATGGGCGCCAGCGGCGTCGAATTTTTGTCGCACCCACGCCACCTCATAGCGTTGCGCACAGCAGAGGCATACGGCGTAGGTGGTATTGCCGTGCAACTCGACCACATCGCCGGTGGCGATGCCCGAAACTTGATGGAGGTTATCGATATTCTGCGTCACCAGTGCAGGCACCTTGCCGGCGCGATAGAGGCTCGCCAACGCCCGGTGTCCGCGCCCCGGTCTCGCCTTGGCAAAGCTTTCTTCCATGACAAAGCGCCGGCGCCAGGCCTCGTCGCGCATCTCGGCGCTCGCCATGAAGGCGTCGAACGGGATCGGCTGGTTCTTGGTCCACAGGCCGCCGGGTGAACGAAAGTCGGGAATGCCGCATTCGGTCGAGATCCCCGCCCCGGTGAAGGGTACGATGATGCGCGCGCCCTCGATCAGGTCACGCAGGCGGGAGATCGCGGTTTCAAGATCAGGTGTAATCATTATTATAGTGTCGAGATGCCCGGGCGGCCGCCCATTACCGTGAGGTTTGAGCCATGAGATATCTGCACACCATGCTACGCGTACGCAATCTCGATGCGGCGCTCGATTTTTATGTCAACAAGCTCGGTCTCAAGGAGACCCGCCGCCGGGTGGACGAGAAGAACAAATACACGCTGGTGTTCCTGGCCGGCGCCGACGATGTATCGCTGGTCGAGGAAAGCAAGAAGAAGGGCCGGCCTTCGATCGAAGTTGAACTTACCTATAATTGGGATAGCGAGGACTACGGCGAAGCCCGTTATTTCGGACACCTAGCTTATGAAGTCGACGACATCTATGCCACCTGCGAGGCGCTGATGAAGGCGGGCGTCACCATTAACCGCCCGCCACGCGACGGCGTCATGGCTTTCGTACGCTCCCCCGACAAGCATTCGATCGAACTGCTGCAGAAGGGCGCCGCCAAGCCGCCGCAGGAACCCTGGAAGTCGATGCCCAACACCGGGAAATGGTGAAAAATACCGGTCCCCACATTTGGGGATGCGCGTGCTTGCTGCACCACGCGAAGCTCATTATACCTCGCGTCAATCGCAGCTTTCGCGCAGGCGCCCTTCGTCTAGAGGCCTAGGACACCGCCCTTTCACGGCGGTAACAGGGGTTCGAATCCCCTAGGGCGCGCCATTGTTCCGCGCGAACCCCGCTTGGCAGCCATGCGTCATTGATCTGCATTTCACGCGATATTTAACGTAGAAATTATAGGCCGGCTGATTCCTTGCGGGTAAACGTTACCCGGCAAAGAAGCTCTCCTTGGGAGCATCAGGCCATGATGAAAAGCAAAAATGTGGTGGCGGAGTTGCGGCGCGACATGTCCTACGTATGGCACGCCGTGATCGCCGTGGTGTTCATCGGCTTTGCCAGCCTCGCGGTGGCGGCCGCCCTGCTCGACTTCATCTCGATCTCCCACCACTAAGCGCGCGGCGCATCGGCTGGCAGATAGCGATGCTGCCGCCCCTTGAAGTCTTCAATTAAAAACTCCCCGCCCTTCGCGGCTCGCTCGATGTAATTCGGGCCGATCGGCGATTTGCCGTGGCCACCCGGAATATCGAGCACGTAAGCCGGCTGACACAGGCCCGACAGCCGTCCGCGCAGCGCGCGCATCAAGTTTTGTCCGGCCGCAATATCGGTGCGCAGATGTGAGGTGCCGGGCGCGAGATCGGCGTGATGCAGGTAATATGGCTTGATCCGGCATTCGACCAAAGCCCGCATCAGATCGCCGAGCATCTCCGGCGTATCGTTCACGCCCGCCAGCAGCACAGATTGTCCGAGCAGCGGGATGCCGGCATCCGCTAGACGCGCGATCGAAGTGCGCGCCGCGGCCGAAAGTTCACGTGCATGGTTGATGTGCAGAGCCACGTAAGTCGGCTTGCCCTTGATCTTGATCGCGCGCACCAGCTCGGCCGTCACGCGCGAAGGCTCCGCGACCGGAACGCGGGTGTGGATGCGCAGCACCTTGACGTGCTCGATGGCCGCAAGGCGCTGCATCACGTCGCGCAGCCGGCGCGGCGACAGCACCAGCGGATCGCCGCCGGTCAGGATCACTTCCCAGATTTCAGGACGGCTGCGGATGTAATCGAGTGCAGTGCTAAGCGCGGCCACCGACAATGCCTTGGCGTTGCCGGGGCCGACCATTTCGCGCCGGAAACAGAACCGGCAATAGACCGCGCAGACGTGCGTCAGTTTGAGCAGCGCGCGGTCGGGATAGCGATGCACGATGCCTTCGACCGGGCTGTGAACATCGTCGCCGATCGGATCGAGCAGCTCCTCCGGGCGATGGTCGAGTTCAGCGGCCGCCGGCACAAACTGCCGCGCGACCGGGTCATGCGGATCGTTGCGATCGATCAAGTCCGCCAAAGCCGGCGGCAACGCGATCGCGTAACGCGCCCCAACAGCCTCAAGCGCCGGCAGCTGCTCGGGTGGCGTCAGGCCGTAATCGCAGATCTGTTTTGCGGTTTTCAGACTAGGCATTGCTCGTCCCTCTTCGTACTTTATGGCCCGGCCACCGGTGTCCATATCACCTGTTCAATATGTTTTGCGCCGGTTGCCAGCATTACCAGCCGGTCGAAACCGAGCGCGATGCCGGAGGCCTGCGGCATCGCCGCCAACGCGGCCAGAAAATCCTCGTCCACCGGATAGCGTTCGCCATGGATGCGCTGCTTCTCGGCCATCGCAGTCATGAAACGCGCGCGCTGCTCGACGACATCGGTGAGTTCACCGAACGCATTGGCAAGCTCAACCGCGCAGGCATACAGTTCGAAACGCTCCGCCACTTTGTCGCTGCCCGGTTTAGGCCGCGCCAGCGCCGCCAGCGGCAGCGGGTACTCGTATAATATGGTTGCGCGTCCGATGCCGAGTTGCGGTTCCACCCGCTCGGCCAGAATGCGGCTGAAGATATCGCCCCAGGTGTCGTCGGCCGCCGTGGTAATGCCCGCCTTAACCGCCGCCGCGGCCAACTTCACCCGGTCGCCCTGCCCGCCGCTCACCGTCGCCAGCAGATCGATCCCGGCATGGCGTTCGAAGGCGTGCGCCACCGTCACGCGTTCCGGCGCGGCAAATGGATCGATGGTCCTGTCGCGAAACATGAACTGCTTGGCACCGGCGGCGCGCGCGGCCTCCGCCATCAGCGCCGCGCAGTCGTCCATCAGCGTCTCGTAAAGCTCATTCGAGCGGTACCATTCCAGCATTGTGAATTCCGGATGATGCAGCGCGCCGCGCTCACGGTTGCGGAACACGCGGGCGAAATCAAAAATGCGCGTCTCGCCAGCCGCCAATAGCTTCTTGCAGGCAAATTCCGGCGAAGTGCGTAAATAGAACGCGCGTCGTTCGGTATCCAGACCGATCAACTCGGTCGCGAAGGCATGCAGATGGGTCTCGTTACCGGGCGATACCTGCAAGGCCGCGGTCTCGACTTCGACAAAACCGCGGCCGGCAAACCAGGCGCGCAAGCTCGCCGCCATCCGGCCACGCGCGAGCAGGTAGGGCCTACGGGCGGCATGCCGGCCGGGCAGCCAGAACGGCGGGGTTTCGTTCAAGGTTTACCTCAACAAAATGGTCTTTGAGAAAGGCTGGCATCAGCCAAGAAGATCGCTATGGTGCGGCCGCAACCCTCCCCCTATCCAAGGATTCCCGACGTGAAGGTCATCGCTAGCCAACTCCGTAAAGGCAACATCGTCGATCTCGACGGCAAGCTTTATGTTGTCCTCAACGCAGAAAGTTTTCATCCCGGCAAAGGCACCCCGACCACCCAGATCGATATGCGCCGGATTTCCGACGGCGTGAAGACCCAGATGCGCTACAAGACCACCGACGGAGTCGAGCGCGCCCATGTCGAGGAGGTGGAATACTCCTATCTTTATCGGGACGGCGACGGCTTTCATTTCATGAACGGCGAGACCTATGACCAGGTCGCCCTGCAGGTCGATATCGTTGGCGACCAGGCGTCCTATCTACAGGAAGGCATGAAGGTTCAACTTTCCATTCACGAAGGCATCGCGATCTCGATCGAGATCCCGCAAAAGGTGACGCTCGAAATCACCGAGACCGAGCCGGCGATGAAGGGGCAGACCGCCTCGGGCTCGTTCAAGCCGGCGATCCTGTCGAACGGCGTGCGCACCATGGTGCCTACCCACGTCATGCCCGGCACCCGCGTCGTGGTGATGACCGCCGATGGCGCCTATGTCGAGCGGGCGAAGGATTAAAATATTTCTGTCGTCCCGGGCGAGCGTTAGCGAGACCCGGCACCCATACTCCGCGGCCTATCGATAGTGCACGGCGTATGGGTCCCCGCCTTCGCGGAGACGACAATTGAGAATTACACCCGCACGCTGGCGCGCACTTCCTTCGGAAACAGATCGTCCGGCGTCAGCCGCTTTGCGGTGATGCCCTGGTCGTGGGCGAAGCGACAGAACGCGTCGAGCGTCTTGCGATTGGCCTCGAGCCCGTACGGAAAAGGGTCGGCGCCGAAGCTTTTGCTCCATTCGCCCGCGATTGAGGAGGCCCACGGCACCGGAATGCGCGACGCGGTCAGATCCTGGATGCGCTCGAGGCTGCGCTCTTTCGCTAGCTCGAACGCCTTGAACAGGTTCATCGCCACCCACGGATAGCGGTCGAACACCGCGCGCCGCATGGCGATGACATGCATGATCGGGAAAATCCCGGTGGCGTCGTAATAGCGCATCTCGTCCGAGCGATACTCGGGATAAAGCCGTACGATGCGGCCGCCGCCCTTGCCGAACGCATCGGGAACGCGCGCCGAGATCGCCGCGTCGATCTCGCCCGACAACAACATTGCTGAGACGCTGGTGTCGCGCCGCTGCGAATATTGGATGCCCTTGGGCAGCGTGAACTCGACCTTCTCCTCGCGCCCGGCTTCATTCATGCCAGCCTGCACCCATTTGATCTTGGTGAGGTCAACGCCGGCCGTCTCGCTAAGAAAACCACGCGCGTAAATTCCGGCGGTCTGCGCCCACTCCGGAATGCCGACAGTTTTGCCTTCCAGGTCTTTCGGCGATTTAATACCGCGGTCGGCGCGCACGTAGAACGCCGAATGACGGAACACGCGCGAGGGGAACACCGGAATGCCGGTGAACGGCGAATTGCCCTGCGAAGCATAGCCAATGAACTTGCCGAACGACATTTCGGAAACGTCCCACTCGCGGTTCTTGATGAAACGGAAGAAGACTTCCTCCACCGGCAGCAGGAAACCGGTGAGCACGATGCCCTCGGCGCGCACCACGCCGTTCATCAGGTCGCGCACGTGGTCGTAGTCGGTGGCGGCGACCGTCAGATGAAGCTTCGCCGTGCCACCGCTCTCGATCATTTCCGGCTCGCGATCGGCGCCGCTCATTCTGCTCGCTTCATTGACCGTCATGGTGCACGCATCTCCCGGGTAAGTGGCGGGCGGCACCCTACACCAGGGTGTGACCCTTGTAAGCGGCAGGCCGATGCTTTTTACTCCGCCGCAGAACGAGGGACCGGATTTGAAGTGCGCCTTTGCTGCATGCCTTGCGTTGCTCGTCGCCGGCCCCGCCGCGGCAGGCGAAATGGAAAGGCCCGCCGTTACGCTGAGCGATGTCAATTGGGACGCGGCGGCGAGCCAATCCGGGCACGGCAGCGAACCGGCGGCCGAGGCCTTCGCCGGCCTCAATGCGATCACCGGCAAGCTCTTTCCCGGCATTGCCAAGAGCAGCGTCCCGGTGCTCCTGCCGTTCGACATCGAGGCCTTTCGAAAAGATCTGGCCGATGGCAAGCCGGAGGCCGCGAGCTCGGAAAAATATTTCGGCGGATTTCACCAAACGAAATTCTTCCTGCCGGGGCCTGCCGGCTACGACGCGACCTTCACGCTCAGCAACGAGGCGGACGGCCTCAAAATCAGCTTCGATAAGCCGATCCAGTTCGAGATATCGGGCGCGGCCTTTGTCTACGACCTTGATCCGCCCAATCACATCGAAAAGGAAGAGCCGCCGCCGAAGGATCTGGCGGCGCAGTTTCCCGGCATCCGCCGCGTCTTGAGCGAAGCGCATGTGCGTTACGTGTTCGAGCGCTTCGGCGTGCCCTATGTGCTGTCGATCCAATGCTACGATATGCGGCCGTCATCCAGGCATCTGGCGTGCCGGGAAGCCGACCCACTGGCGATACGGTTTCTGAATTTGCTGCAAACCGCCGGCGGCACGCCGGCAAAGATTACGCAACCGGCATTCGATCTCAGCCGGCCGCAGGCAAAATCGGACTTCACGTATTACAGCCCGGGCGACCTGATCGAGAATTCCGGCTGGAAAAAGCTGCCGGGCCGCGCCGATTATCATGTCTATGCCCGCATGCGCTTTCCGATCGCCGACGCGCCGGGTTACGTCAAGTCGCAATCCTTCATGCCGTGGGGTGATTGCTACCACACCGGAACCGTCGGTCGGCTCGGCCGCAAGGGCGCGCCGTATCACTGCAAGCTCAACGACAAGCCGCTGGTGTTCGACGAATCGGCGGCGGAAAATTTTACCTATCCGTGGCGCGACAACTTTTGTGAATTGCGCGACTTCCTGGTCGGACAGTGCCCGGGCGGCTATGGCCATCAGGGCGAGGACATCCGTCCCGGGAATTGCGTGCTCAACAACGCCGAGGCCGATCGCTGTCTGCCCTACCAGCATACGGTCGCTGCCGTCGAAGACGGTCTGATCCGGCGTATGCCCGGAAATATCGGCGTCTACATCGTGGTCAATACCGAGAACGAACGCGTCCGCTTTCGCTATCTGCACATGAATCCGAAAACTCTGGACGAGGGAGGATGGCTTGACGGACGGCCCGTCGGCGAAGGCGAGATCATCGGCAAGGTCGCGACCTGGGGCGACTACGAGCACGGCACCTCGTACCACATTCATTTCAACATTCAGGTGTTCACCAAAATCGGCTGGGTGTGGGTGAACCCCTACATGACGCTGGTCGCCGCCTACGAGCGGCAGATCGGCGGCCGCGGCACCGAGATCAATCCGGGCGAGCCGGCGCCGCCGGTTCCCGACAAGCCGCCGGTGATTTTGCATCCTGCGCCGGTGCCGGAAGCGGCCGCGGTATCGCCCTCGCCTATCGCGGTGTCGCCGCCACCCAAAGTTCAAAAGGCCGAAGAAAAAGAACAACCGGCCGAGCCGCGCAAGCGCCGGCATCGTCGACATCGGCACAGGCATCACGACGAATAGCGCGCGACCGATTGTTTGTGCGGGCGTGACGACTACAATGCCGCATGCCGCGATTCTGCCGGTTCGAAACTTCGGCGTCCACCATCAGCCGTCGCGCTCTTATGGCGGGTGTCTTGGGCGCAAGCGTCAGTTTCGCGCTCAGCAGCCAAGCGCATACCAACCAGACGCCGGCCTTCGCGCATCGGGTCGCCGGGTTCCGCCTGCGCGCGATTCGGCGCGGCATTTCGGAGGCGACCTACGACCGCGTGATGAACGCGGTCGCGCCCGACACCGACGTGTACGAGCAGCAGCGCGCCCAGCCTGAATTCACCGAGCAGGTCTGGCAATACATCAATCGCCGCTGCTCGGATTGGCGCGTCATCACCGGCAAAGAGAGCGCGCACAAAAATGCCGATCTGCTGACGCGGCTGGAAAAAGATTACGGCGTCGACCGCTACACGCTGCTCGGACTGTGGGGCATGGAGTCGTCATTCGGCGACGTCATCACCAACCCGAAATACATGCGGCCGGTGATCCCGGCTTTGGCGGCGCTGGCCTTCGGCGAGCCGCGCCGGCGCGCCTATTGGGAATCCGAATTGCTCAACGCGCTGGTGATCGTCGACAAAGGTTGGTCGCAACCCGGCGACATGATCGGTTCCTGGGCCGGCGCCATGGGACACACCCAATGGATGCCGGAGGTATGGCTTAACATGGGCGTTGACTACGACCGCGACGGCCGTGTGACCCCGTTCGGCAAGCCCGACGATTCCCTGGCCGGCACCGCGCGTTATCTGGTCGAGCGCGGAAAATACCGCCGTGGCGAAGCCTGGGGCTGCGAGGTGAAATTGCCCGCCGGTCAGTCGCGGCTCGCCAACAACCGCACCATGCGCTCATACGCCAAATGGCAGGAACTGGGCGTGCATCGCGCCGACGGCGCCGTCTATGCGCGGCCCAACGACCAAGTGAAGCTCTGGCAGCCGGTTGGCAGCGGCCCGGCGTTCCTGGTCGGACAGAATTTTCGCGCTGTCTATTCCTACAATCCGTCCACCAGCTACACGCTGGCGCTGGTTCATCTCGGCGACCTCATTCGCGGCGATCCGCCGTTCCACCAGCAATTCCCCGGCGGCGAGCGCACACCGACGCTGAATGAGGTCAAGGAAATCCAGCGCCGCCTTAATGAGCTCGGCTTCAAGACCGACGGCATCGACGGCCGCACCGGCAGCGACACGGTCAAGGCCATCCTCGCCTTCCAAAAGAAGGTCGGCATGGAGCCGGCCGACGGCTATGCCGGCCTGAAGGTGCTGGCGAGGTTGCGTCAGGGCTCATGATCCGGTTGGATGCCGCCATTGCCCGTAATCGGGTTGCCGGAGTCCAAAAGTGCCTAAATCCAGACCCGCTAGCGACAAAACCGGCCGCGACGCCGACATCGCCAAGCTCGACCGCCCGGTTCCGGCCGGCGTCAATGATGCCGGTTTCGGCAGCGATATCGTCGCCGACGCGCTGCGCGCGCTCGACATCCCCTATATCGCGCTCAATCCGGGCGCCAGCTATCGCGGCCTGCACGACAGCCTAGTGAATTACCTTGGCAATGAACGGCCGCAGATGCTGCTCTGCCTGCACGAGGAAAGCGCGGTCGCCATCGCGCACGGCTACGCCAAGGTCACCGGCAAGGCGATGGCGGCGGCGGTGCACTCCAATGTCGGTCTGATGCACGCCACCATGGCGTTCTTTAACGCGTGGTGCGACCGCATGCCGATGGTCGTGCTCGGCGCCACCGGACCGGTCGATGCCACCAAGCGCCGGCCGTGGATCGATTGGATCCACACCGCGCGCGACCAGGGCGCCTTGGTACGGGGATATACAAAATGGGACGACCAGCCGTCCTCGCCGGTCGCTGCACGCGAAGCCGTACTGCGCGCCGGCTGGATCGCCAACACCGCACCGCGCGGGCCGACCTATATCAATTTCGATGCTGAAATGCAGGAATCAAAACTGGCCGAGCCAGTCGCGCCGATCGACGCCAGCCGCTACATGCCGGACGTCGAGAGCGCTCCGTCCACCGAATCCATCAAGCAAGCCGCCGAGCTGCTGCGCAACGCCAAACATCCAGTGATCCTGGCCGGCCGAGTCTCTCGCAGCGAAGATGCCTGGAACGCGCGCGTCGCGCTGGCCGAGCGGCTCGATGCGCGCGTCGCCACCGACATGAAAGTCGGCGCCGCCTTCCCGACCGATCATGCGCTTCATGCCGGCGCACCCGGCGGCAGCATACTGGCGCCCGAGGCGGCCGAGGCTATTCGTTCGGCCGACGTCATCCTCAGCCTCGACTGGGTCGACATCGCGGGCACCTTCAAGAGCGTCGGCGGTACGATTGCGGCCAAGGTCGTGCAGGTGTCGGTCGATCATCGCCTGCACAATGGCTGGAGCATGGACTATCAGGGCCTGCCGCCGGTTGACGTCCTGCTCGCCTGCGAGCCCGACGCTGCGGTGCCCGCTTTGCTGGCAGCGCTCGGTCCGGGCGGCCCCCGCGCCGTTGCTTCGGTCACACGCGAGTTTCCCAAGCTCGCGGACGGCAAGCTCACGGTTGATCATCTGGCCGACGCGTTGCGTAAAACCGTCGGCGACCGGCCAACCTCCCTCACCCATGTCTCGTTGTCATGGAATGGCGCCAGTTGGCCGCTGCGCCATCCGCTCGATTATCTCGGCTCCGACGGCGGCGGCGGCGTTGGCGGCGGTCCCGGCATTTCGGTCGGCGCCGCGCTGGCGCTCAAAGGCTCGGGCCGCCTTGCAGTAGCGGTCTGTGGCGACGGCGATTTCATGATGGGCGTCACCGCGGTGTGGACCGCGGCGCATTACAAAATTCCGCTACTCATAGTCGTTGCGAACAACCGCTCGTTCTTCAACGATGAGCTGCATCAGGAACGCGTTGCCCGCATGCGCAACCGCCCGGTCGAGAACCGCTGGGTCGGCCAGCGCATTTCCGAGCCCGACATCGACATCGCCGGCATTGCCCGCGCACAAGGCGCGGTCGGGTTCGGCCCGGTAGAAAAGTCGGGTGATCTCGCGGCGACCTTCGCCAAGGCGATCGCGGCGGTCGACGCCGGCAACATCGCTGTGGTCGACGTGCGGGTCGAACCCGGCTACACCGCCGCCATGACCGCGGTGATGACGCGCAAGAGCGAATAGATGCCGTCTGCGGCACCGAACCGAACCGATGACGCCATCCTGGTGGTGGATAACATCGTCGTGCGCTTCGAGACCGCGGAAGGCGCGATCATCGCCTTGGATGACATGTCGTTCAAGGTCAGGCCCGGCGAATTCCTATCGATCATCGGCCCGTCGGGCTGCGGCAAATCGACTTTGTTCAACGTGATTGGGGGGCTGCTCGGTCAGTATCAAGGCGCGGTCCGCGTCGCCGGCGAAACCATCTCCGGTCCGCACAAATCAATCGGCATGGTGTTTCAGGAAGAGTCCACGTTTCCCTGGCGCACAGTGGTCGACAATGTCGCCTTCCCGCTTGAACTCATCGGCATGCCGAAGGCCGAGCGCGCCGAGCGCGCCCGTCATTTCATCTCGTTGGTCGGCCTCGACGGCTTCGAGAACCGTTATCCCGGCGAACTCTCCGGCGGCATGCGCCAACGTGTTTCGCTCGCCCGCACACTCGCTTCCGAGCCGAAAATTCTGCTGATGGACGAGCCGTTCGCCGCGCTCGACGAGCAAACGCGGCTGCTGCTCGGCGACAAGGTGCTGCAGATCCAGCAACAACTCAAGCAGACCACGCTTCTGATCACGCACAACATCACCGAAGCGGTGCAGATGTCCGACCGCATTCTGGTGATGACCTATCGGCCCGGTAAAATGAAACGCATCGTCGACATCAATTTGCCGCGTCCGCGCACCTCCGAAATCGTCGGCAGCGAGGCCTTCGGCCGCTACGTTGCACAAATCTGGAGCGACCTGCGCGAGGAAGCCAGCCGCGGCATGAAGGACGCGGAGTCGCACGCGTTGCACACATCGTCATGACCTCCACTCCCGCAAAACACTCGGCTCTTGAGGGGCTCGTGCCGGCCGCCGTCGGCTTCGGTTCGCTGGTGGCGTTTTTCATCGCGGTCGAGATACTGATCCAGTTCGGTCTCCTCAATCGCTTCATCGTGCCGCCGCCCTCGGAAATTATCGGCAGCTTCTATCGCATTGTCGCTGAGGAGCACGTATTCAGCCGCTTTCTGTTCACTGCTGGCGAATGCCTCATCGCCGGCATCATGCTCACGGTATTCGGCGTTGCCGGCGGCGTGCTGATGCATCGCTTTAGGCTGTTGCAGCAGGCCTGCGAGACTTGGGTCGCGGCGCTGGCCTCGGCGCCGTTCGTGCTGATGTACCCGCTGTTTCTGGTAATCTTCGGCCGTAACGCATGGACCATCATCATGATGGGCTTCGTCTCGGCGCTGCCGCCGGTGATCCTGAAAACTATCGAGGGTCTATCCGGCACCCGCAAAGTTCTGGTCAATGTGGGTAAGAGCTTCAACCTCAGCGCCACCCAGCAATTCTGGAAAATTCTATTCCCCGCCGCGCTGCCGACGATTTTCGTCGGCATACGACTCGGACTGATCTTCGCCCTCATCAATATCGTCGGCACCGAATTCCTGATCAACTTTGGCGGGCTCGGCCAGCTGATCGAAGACCTTGCCGAACGCTACGACCTGGCCGGCACCTACGCCGCGATCTGCTTCGTGATTCTGGTAAGCGTGCTGTTTTTCATGGCATTGGAAAAGGCTGAGCGATGGCTGAGACCCGCCGGCTGACCAGCGCAGGCACGTCCGCGCCGTTTGGGAGCTCCGTCACGCTACTGCGTGCCGCGATTATTTTGGGCGTGCTGGGATTATGGGAGTTGCTCGCACATTCCGGCTGGCTCTATCGTGACGTGGTGCCCTCGCTGCTCGCGATCGGCCGCGCGCTGTTCGCCCTGCTCACCAGCGGTAACTACTACTTCAATCTCGGCGTCACCGCCGGAGAAATCGGCTTAGCCCTTGCGATTGGCGGGCTATCCGGCGTGGCGATCGGCCTGTTGCTCGGTGCCAACCGGTTCTTATCGAAGGCGTACGAGCCTTATTTGTATTATCTCGGGCCGACGCCGAAAATTATTTTTTTCCCGGTCATGATCATGTGGTTCGGCGTTGGCGTCGAATCTAAGATCGCGCTCGGCGCCCTGTCTTGTTTCTTTCCAGTGGTGTTGAGCGTCGCCGCCGGCATGCGCGCCATCGACGGAGTGCTGGTCCGCGTCGGCAAAAGTTTCCGCGCCGATCCGTGGCAAATGGCCATGAAAATCTATCTGCCGGCGATGCGCCATCCGATCATCAACGGCGTGCGGCTGGGCCTTGGCTTTGCGCTGATCGGCACGCTGCTCGCCGAAACCAAACTGTCGAACAAGGGCATCGGCTTTTTGATCATCCAGGCCTACAGCATCTTCGACATGCCGCGCATGTACGCCATGCTGATCGTGCTGTTCGTGCTGGCGATCGGCGCCAATGCGCTGGTCGGCCGGCTTGGCGGCCTCGACAGCATTAAGCGCAGCTAGTTCGCCGGCGGATCGAAGCCGCAAGCAGTCCACACCTTGCGGCTCTTCGGTTCGATCAGGAATTGGATGAACTCCGCCGCCGCTTTCGCAGTCGGGCTCGCGGCAACGACACCGGCGCCATAAACGATGGTGAGCTGCAGAGCGCCCGGCGGCGCGCCAACCAGGCTGACGCCCGGCCCGCTGACGATTTCGCTTTTTGGAAAAATGCCGATCTCCGCTTCGCCGCTGGCGATCATCGCAATGCCGCCGGCAAGCCCCGCTTTGTGCACGACCCGGTTGGCCAGCGTCTGCTCGAGGCCCAAATGCTTAATGATCTTGTCGCTTTGCGCGCCACTCGGCGTGGCGCTCGGCGGCGCATGCACCACCGTACGCGCCGCCAGCAGCGCCGCCCGCAACTTGTCCGGGGTCGAGACATCGGGCATCTCGCGGCCCGCCGTGACGCCGACCGCCAACCCGATATTGGCCAACGCCGCGCGGCCCGCCGGCAACACCGTACCGTCCTTCACATAAGCCTCGATCAGCGGCACCGGCATGACCAGCACGTCGAACGCCTCGCGCGCCGCCACCCGCCCGGCAATGCCGCTCATGGTGTCGTAGAGCGCATTGAGCCGGTTTCCCGTGCGCTGCGCGAAGACAGGCCCAAGTCTGTCGAACACCGGCTTGGGTGCACCGCCGGCGATGCTGGTTATGGTGACGGCCATGGAATTATTATTTTAGCGAATCGAAGCCGGCGTTTTTCCAGACACCGCGGTTTTCCGGCGCGGACATGAATTTCACGAACGCCGCAGCAGCCTCCGGCGCTGCAGCATCGGCGGTCGCCGCCGCGCCATAGACGATCTCGAAGTCGATGCCCGGCGGCAAAGGGCCAACGATAGTGAGGCCTTTGACGTTCGCCACTTCGCTTGCAGGGTAGATGCCGATATCAGCCTGTCCGCCCGACACCAGTTGCACGCCGCCGTCAAGCGCCGGTTTGTGGATGACCTTCTTGACCATGGCCTCGGCGATGCCGAGCTGTTCCATCACCTTGCCCAGATGCGTGCCGCTCGGCGTTTTTCCCGGCGTGGCGTGCACGACCGAACGGGCGGCCAGCATGGCGTCACGAAATTTTTCTTTGGTCGAGACATCGGGACGCGGCGCGCCTTCTTTCACCACCACGCTCATACCAACGATGCCGAAGGTGGCGCGGGCGTCAGCAACTATTTTGTTATCTTTCGCGAGCCCGTCGAGTACCGGCACCGGCAGCACCAGCACATCGGCCTTCTCGCCGGCGGCAATCTTTTCGCGCAGCGCCGTGATCACCGCATAGGTGAATTTCACCTTGTGGCCGCTTTGCGCTTCGAATTTCGGTGTCAGCACGGCGAACGCCTCCTGCGGCGCACCGCCGCTCATGACGTGGATTTCGGCGGCTGATGCGGACATGGTGGTCACCAAGGCGGCGGTTAGCGCGATCAGAACTCTCATCGTCCCTTCCGATCAGAGTTAAAGCTTGAAGGTCTCGTGCGTGCCTGTGTGAAACAGCTCCTCGGGCTTTAACAACCGCGACGACAAACCTTGCGAATGATGATGGCGCAGGAATGTCTCAAGCGTCTTGCGGTTGGCATCCAGTCCGTAGGGCCAGAAATCGCGTCCCATCAGCGCGCGTGCTTCCATCAACCGTTCCTCGACGAATGGCAGTGTGACCTTAGTCGATGACGTATCGGACAATTTTTCGAGCGCGATCGTCTTGGCGCGGTCGAATGCTTTGAACACGGCGCCCGGCAGCCACGGATGCGCCTCGGCCAGCTCGCGGCGCACGCCGATCACATGCATGATCGGAAAAACGCCGGTGCGTTTGAAATAATCCTTGGCCGCGGCCACCGGATCGGGAAACAGCCAACCGACCTCTGGATCGCCGCGCTCGAAGGCGGGCGGAACCCGCGGCCCGATGAAGCCGTCAATCTCGCCGGCGTCCAGCATGCTCGACAGCGTGCGGCCCTCCGGCGCGTTTTCGAGCGTGACGTCTTTCGGCAGCGTGACGCTGATTTTTTCCAGCCGCCCGGCTTCGGTCAGCCCGCCCCTGATCCAATGGATGTCGGATGGCTTGACGCCGTGGTCGTCTTCCAGAATGGCCCGCGCCCAGACATTAGCGGTCAATTGATATTCCGGCACGCCGATTTTTTTGCCCTTCAGGTCGCCCGGCTTCTTGATGCGGTCGGTGCGCACGTAAATCGAGGTATGCCGGAATGTGCGCGACACGAAGGCCGGCACGCCGACATAAGGGCACGTGCCCTGCGCGGTTTTGACCGTGAAACTCGACAGCGACAATTCGCAAATGTCGAATTCGGCATGACGAAAGGCGCGGAAGAAAATTTCTTCCGGGTCGAGTGCCATGAATACCGGATCAACGCCGTCGATCTGCACCAGACCGTCGGACAGCGGGCGGGTGCGGTCATAGTCGCGGACCGCGACGGAGAGACTGAGCTTGGCCATGGGTTTCGTTGGGAGCGACATTCGGAGGAATGTCATAAGCGAAACTGCGGGCCGACGCTACTCCACCCCGCGCTTTTGGGTCTTGTCGTCGGGGGTGACATCGACCGCCAAAGCGCGCCCGGTGATTGTTACGGGGCCTCGGCAATCGCGCATGCACGGATTGGCGTTCCAGAACGCCTTTTCAGTTTTTTCACGGTCGTCGTCATAGAAACCGTTTTCGTTCGGCATTTTAACCCTACCCCAGGTTTCTTTCGACAGCACGAATTTGTCGTCCACGATCTCATTGAGGTTGAGCACATAGGCGGTGACCGCATAAAGCTCATCGTTCGACAGCGACTGAGCATCGCCGAACGGCATGGCGCGGCGGATATAGTCGAACACGCTCGACACGTAAGGGAAATACGATCCAACGGTCTTGACCGGATCGTGCGAGGCGAGCGTGCCCTTGCCTTGCGCCAGTTGCGGCCAGCGACCCGCGCTTTCGCCGAACTCGCCGTGGCAGGACGCGCATCTGTCCAGGTAGACCTTCTCGCCTTGTTTCACCGAACCGTGGCCGGGCGGCGCGCCCTGCCCGTCGGGCCGCACGTCAATGTCCCATCCCGCGATTTGCTCCTGGGTCGCGACATGTCCGATGCCGAAATTGCGCGGCTTGTCCTGCGCCAGCGCGGGCGCAGCCAACACGACCAGCAACAACGCGGCAAACCTAGCCGACCTCGACATTCTCGACCTCCCCGTTGCTTTTGACGGACCAGGTCTGAATGCCGTTGTTGTGGTAGATCGAATTGACGCCGCGAATTTTACGCAACGCGTCCTTGCTTGGCTGTACGTAACCGGTCTCGTCGACGGCGCGCGATTGCAGCAGCAGCGGCGCGCCGTTCCAGTCGATCTCGCTGTAGAAGCGCACGCAAGCCTTGTCGAACACCGGTCCGTCGATGCGCGCAATGCGCCAGTTGCGGCCGCCATCAAACGAAACATCGACGCGTTTGATTTTGCCGCGGCCGGACCACGCCAGCCCGGAAATCACTGTGAAACCTCTGGCGCGCACCGGCGCCTGCGGCGACGGCGAGGTAATCACCGACTTGGCATCCATCGCGAAGGTGAACTTGCGTGCTTTGCCATCTTCCAACAGGTCGGTGTATTTCGCGGTTTCCTCACGCGTGTACCAGGGCTCGTCACCGACCTTGATGCGGCGCAACCACTTGATCCACACGTTGCCCTGCCAACCCGGCACCACCAGACGCACGGGATAGCCCTGCTCGGGCCGCAGCATCTCGCCATTCATGCGATAGGCCACCAGGCAATCGTCGAGCGCTTTCGCCAGCGGAACGGAGCGGTTCATCGCAGCGCCGTCGCCACCTTCGGCCATGATCCACTTTGCACTGGCTTTGAGTCCCGCCTGCTCCAGCAATAATTTCAGCGGCACGCCGGTGTATTGCACGCAATGAATCATGCCGTGGGTGTATTGGCAGCCGTTGAGCTGTGCGCCGCGCCACTCCATGCCGGTATTGGCGGCACATTCGAGAAAATAGATGCGGTTGACGCGCGGCATCCGCTTGATGTCCTCGAGCGTAAAAATCAGCGGCTTGTCCACCAACCCGTGCAGCATCAGCCGGTAGTCATGCGGATCGATTTCGGCGATGCCGCCGTGATGGCGCTCGAAGCACAGCCCGTTAGGCGTGATGATGCCGTCGAGTTCATGCAGCGGCGTGAACGCCACCGAGGACTCCGGCGTCGCGGTCAGCCACGGCACGGTGCGGCGGATGATCCCCTTTTCGTATTGCGAGGGATGACCGTAAGGCCGCACGCCTACGCCGTC
>Ga0209483_1000063_pt1 | contig 105723 bp, 116 predicted proteins | sample NGEPerA_FD_184508 | JGI IMG/M metagenome (GOLD analysis project Ga0209483, IMG submission 184508) | Arctic peat soil microbial communities from the Barrow Environmental Observatory site, Barrow, Alaska, USA - NGEE PermafrostL2-A... | ecosystem: Environmental > Terrestrial > Soil > Wetlands >... | reverse complement strand
ACGAAAGACCATCGCCCAAAGACGCTTGCTTCACCAAAACATCGCCGCTTAGTATCAACCAACCAGATGAGGTCAACGCTCCGCTAAATCACGCCCACTGCTGTCCCAAATGTTTTGACGACGGACAGTGGTTGCTAGTGTCTCGCAGGCAACCCGCGCTTCCGGATCGGCAGTAAGAAACGTATCAACAACCGCGTCGGAGATACGATCACACAGCTTATCGGGATGACCTTCCGACACCGACTCACTGGTGAAGAGATAATCAACTTCATTTTGGGGGCGGCCTGACATATCCTCTACCTCCGATTCGACTGGTGATTGGACCTTCAAAAAAGCAGACAAAGAGGGTCAAGTACGCGATTACACTTAGCAGTCGAACTAAGACTTGGGTGGGCGACATAGTTGGCGTTCCCCGAAACGTCTTTTTAATCCCAGAATAAAATCGGATTAAAAGAGAAGAATTGCTCCGAAAGCACCTAGAGACTACTGCGAGATTGACGCAACGACCCGGTGGCTACTCTGACTAGCCGAAGACCCGTCCGGTGCCTTGCGTGATATTCGGCACTTTTGTTTGAATCATCCTAAGGTTGTATCTGTGGATGTCAATTGGTCCGAAGTTATGCGCAATTCTGAAGCTGTTGGAAAGACCGTTGGAATCTGGATACGTGTGTCGACAGACGACCAAGCAAAGGGTGAAAGCCCGACCAATCATGAGGCTCGCGGCAGGTCATACGCAGAATCTAAAGGCTGGAATGTCTGCGAGATCTGTCATCTCGAAGGCGTGAGCGGAAAAGCCATAATGGCGCATCCCGAAACCAAGAGAATGCTCGCAGACGTTGAATCTGGTCGCATCACTGGGCTGATTTTCTCGATGCGCGCGCGCGCCTTGCGCGCAACACACGTGAGCTCCTGGAATTGTCTGATATCTTCCGCGCACGACGCAGATCTGATCTCGTTGCAAGAGTCGGTCGATACCTCGTCACCGGCCGGACGCCTTTTCTACACGATGATCGCGGCCATGGCGCAGTGGGAGCGAGAGGAGATCGCTGACCGCATCAAGGCGTCGATTCCCGTCCGTGCAAAAGCCGGCAAACCTCTGAGCGGCCAAGTTCCGTTCGGTTATCAGATCAAGGTTGGGCAGGTCGTCCCGCACCCCGAATACGCGCCCGTCAGACGCCTCATGTACGAACTCTTCATCGAACGTCCCCGCAAGAAGGCTGTAGCGCGCATCCTCAACGAGCGGGGCTACCGGACAGCCAATGGTTGCGAATGGGCATACACCACCGTCAACCGCCTCGTCCGCGATCCGACCGCCAAGGGCGTCTACCGGTCAAACTATAGCTGCCCAACGTTTCAGTGAGGGCGCGGCGATCACATGAGTAACCTGTTCGTCGCCGATTGAGCGACGGCACATTTGCGTTAGACTCGTGAAGCAGCCGGCTTTCATGGAGCGCCCAAATGAAACGGACATCAATCGCGACGGACTTGTCCGCTGCGAAGGTTGTTGGAATCTGGATTCGTGTTTCAACAGAAGATCAAGTTCGAGGCGACAGCCCGGAGGTGCACGAAAAGCGCGCGCGCATGTACGCGGAAGCGCGTGAATGGACCGTCATGGAAGTGTATCGGCTCGAAGCTGTCAGCGGTAAGTCGGTCATAGAGCATCCCGAGGCGAAGCGAATGCTGGCGGATGTTCGAGCTGGTCGCATCACGGGTTTGGTGTTCTCAAAGCTGGCGCGCCTTGCGCGCAACACGAAAGAACTCCTCGATCTCGCCGACGCCTTTCGGGCGGCAAATGCCGATCTGATATCGCTTCAAGAATCCATCGACACCGGTTCGCCGGCAGGACGGTTCTTCTTCACGCTTCTTTCCGCTATGGCACAATGGGAACGCGAAGAAATCTCGGAGCGTATCGCCGCGTCGGTTCCAATCCGCGCTCGCCTCGGACGCTCGACCGGAGGAGCGGCGATCTATGGCTACCAATGGAAGGACAAGAGGCTCGTGCCGGACCCTGTAGAGGCACCGGTCCGCGCGCTTATGTACGACCTGTTCATTGAGCATCGGCGGATACGAAGTGTCGTGCAGATACTCAATGAACGGGGCTATAGAACGCGCGCCGGTGCGAAGTTTACGAGCTCGGCTGTCCGGAGGTGTATTTCCGATCCCACGGCCAAAGGCATTCATCTACAGAACTACACGCGCTCCAAGGGCATCAACAAACCGTGGGATCTGAAACCGCGCGAGGACTGGGTCGAGACGCCCGTCGAGGCGATCGTGCCTGTGGACCGATGGGAGCAGGTGAACGCACTTCTCACCCATCGAAAGAGTCCGGCGGGAAAGATGCCCGGCCGCAAGAGCTCACACCTCTTCGCCGGATTCGCGTACTGCACCTGCGGCAAGAAGATGTACGTCTGGAGCAACTCGCCCAAATACGTCTGCAAGGTCTGCCGAAACAAAATTACGGTGGCTGATCTCGAGGCCGTTTATCGCGACCGGCTGTCTCAGTTCGTAATTTCGCCTGATGAACTTGCCGCGCACGACCAAGCTGCAGGCGACGTCCTGCGTGAGAAAGAAGCCCTCCTCTTAGCGGCTGAAACCGAGCTTAAGAAGCTCGAGGCAGAGGACGAGCACCTCTTTAGGCTTCAGCGCGGCGGTGAACTGACCCAATCCGACTTCGGACGTAGGCACCGCCCCCTCTCAGAGCGCCGAGAACAGCTTGAAGACGAGATGCCGAGGCTGAGAGGCGCCTTGGACGCCCTACGAATTGGGAAGGCCGCTGGAAGCCTTTTAGGGCCTTCCAGCACCGATCTCGGGGCGCATTGGGATCGCTGCGCGATTGAAGAACGGCGGGCGTTTGTCGAAGCGTTGACAGAGCGAATAGTCGTGGGAAAAGAAGAGGTTGCGATCCACCTCCTTAACCTGGGCTTAGTTCAACAGCAGCAAGAGGACGCAAAAGTGACGATGCGCATTGATATGACAGTGGAAGCCGCCGAAACGCTTGCCCTCAAAGGCTTGGCGTTCCTCGCGAATTCGCCGGCCGATTTGGACCGTTTTCTGGCTATTTCAGGCGTGGAGGGCACTTCACTGCGGCAAAGTGCCGAAGATCCCGAATTTCTGGCGGCAATTATGGATTTTCTGCTATCCCATGAAGCGCTTCTAACGGCTTTCTGCGAGGTCGAATCGCTGGACGCCAAGGCCATTCATTTTGCACGCCGCGCGCTCCCCGGCGGATGAGCCCCGCTTTCCACACCCATCCAGCCACCGTTCCGCTGGCGGCGGATCGGCCGCTGCTGATCGCCGATGCCGACGAAGTGATTCTGCGATTCGCGGATGGCTTCGATCGATTCTTGAGGAAAAACGGAAACTACCTTGATCTGGTGACCTACCGGCTGCACGGCAATGTGAAACGGCTGGAAGACCAAACCGTGCTGCTCGATGTCGAAGTGACGGCTTTGCTCGAAGCGTTTCGCGAGGATCTCGACTGGCTCGACGCGGTGGAGGATGCCTGCGATGTGTTAAGCGGGCTCGCGCCGGCGATCAACATCGTCGTTCTTTCGAATGTGTCCGAGGCACAGGCGCCCGCGCGATTGCGAAACTTCGTCAAATTGAACCTGCCCTTTCCGTTGATCGTGAACAGCGGACCGAAGGGGCCGGCGGTGAAGGGGCTGGCGGCGCGTGCCGCGAGGCCCACATTTTTTATAGACGACATTCCGCAGCATCTGGCCTCGGTGGCCGAGGCGGCGCCGGACGTGTTTCGCCTGCATCTGATCGGTGATGAACGGCTGAAGCCACTGCTTGCACCCTCTCCCCATGCCCATCTGCGCGCCGACAATTGGCGCGAGGCGGATGCATTCATTCGCGCCAAACTCGCTAAGGCACTTTGACCATGCGCTTCGGTATCGACCTTGGCGGCACGAAGATCGAGATCGCCGCGCTCGATTCCGGCGGCAGGCTGGCGTTGCGCGAACGTGTCGCCACGCCGCAAACGGGCTATGATGACACCATCCGCGCCATGCGCGACCTGGTGCTAGCCGCTGAAGCCAAGCTCGGCATCTGTGGAACTTTGGGCGTAGCCATTCCCGGCACGATCAGTCCCAAGACCGGAAATGTGAAGAACGCAAACTCAACGCGATTGATCGGCCATCCGCTCGACAAGGATCTAGGCACTGCGCTGAAACGGACGGTGCGGGTCGCCAACGATGCCAACTGCTTCGCGCTCTCCGAAGCTGTGGATGGCGCTGCGGCCGGCGCCTATGTCGTCTTCGGTATCATTGCCGGAACCGGAGTCGGTGGTGGCGTCTGCGTTGGCGGACGCGCGATTGCCGGCGCCCATCTCATCGCCGGCGAATGGGGTCACAATCCTCTGCCCGGCGCGAACGCCGATGAGATTCCTGGCCCCGCCTGCTATTGCGGCCGTTCCGGCTGCATCGAAGCATGGTGCTGCGGACCTGCCCTGGAGCGGCAGTTTCTGGCGGCAACGGGTCGCAACCTGCCCGCCCGCGAAATCGCCGACACCGCGGAAGCGGGAAGCGAAACAGCCGCCGAGGTGATGGATATTTTCTACGACCGCTTTGCGCGTGCCATTGCGAGCGTCGTCAATATTCTCGATCCCGATGCCATCGTCTTCGGGGGTGGGCTTTCGAACATTGCGGCGCTGTATCGCGAATTGCCGCCGCGCGTTGAGCATTACGCCTTTACGCCCGAAGGCCCCACGCGCATCGTGAAGAATCTTCATGGCGATTCAAGTGGCGTGCGCGGCGCGGCTTGGCTGTGGCGCGAAGACGAAGCCGCGCCATGAGCGCCTTCTGCCGCGATTGTCTGACGGATGCGGCGGCGGCCACGACACGCTGCAAAAAATGCGGCGGGCATCGCATCCTGCGGCACGACGAACTAGACAGGCTTTCCATCGCGCATCTGGATTGCGACGCCTTCTATGCCGCCATCGAGAAGCGCGACAATCCCAAACTGCTCGACAAAGCCGTCATTATCGGCGGCGGCAGGCGCGGCGTGGTGTCCACGGCCTGTTATGTCGCGCGGATTTCCGGCGTTCGTTCGGCGATGCCGATGTTCAAGGCACTGAAGCTTTGTCCGCATGCCGTCGTCATCAAGCCGAACATGGGGAAATATGTCGAAGTCGGACGCCAGGTGCGCGCGATGATGCGGGCACTGACGCCGCTGGTCGAACCGCTGTCGCTGGACGAAGCCTTTCTCGATCTGTCGGGCACCGAACGCATTCACGGTATGATCCCGGCTAAGACAATGGCGGGGCTGGTCAAACGCATCGAAAGCGAACTGGGCATCAGCGCCTCTATTGGCCTCAGCCACAACAAATTCCTCGCCAAGCTGGCATCCGAACTCGACAAGCCGCGCGGCTTCGCGGTGATCGGCGTTGCTGAGGCGAAAGCATTTCTGCGCGACAAGCCGGTGGGCTTCATTCGCGGTGCCGGCAAGGCGTTGCAGGCACGTCTGGCCAAAGACGGCATTACGCGCATCGGTCAATTGCAGGACAGCGATGTGCGCAAGCTGGCGCAACGCTACGGCAACACCGGCCTGTGGCTCTACCGCCTCGCCAATGCGGAGGACCACCGCACAGTCGATCCTTCAGGCGAAATGAAGACGATCTCGTCCGAAACGACTTTCAATGACGATCTCGCGAAATTCGAAGACCTCGAAAAGATTCTGTGGCGTCAGGCTGAGCGGGTTTCCGCACGAGCCAAGGCCGCCGATCTCAGCGGCCGCACCGTGGTACTCAAACTCAAGACGGCGAACTTCAAACTGAAAACGCGCAGCGCTTCGCTCGATGCCCCGACACAACTGGCGGATCGCATTTTCCGCGTGGCTTGCGATGCGCTGCTCCGTGAAGCAGACGGTACTGCCTATCGCCTGCTGGGCGTCGGCATTTCCAATTTGGAATCCGCGCATCAAGCCGATCCGTTGGACCTCGTGGATCGCGGCGCCGACAAACGCGCGGCGGCGGAACGCGCGATGGATAAAGTGCGTTCGAAATTCGGCGGCGAAGCAGTCGGCAAAGGTCGCGGATTTCGTACCGGAAAAGCTTAGCGCAATACCGGCCTATTTTATTGTTTGACAGAATTATTTTACCGAATTATAGAATACTCGCGAAACGGCGGAGCAGTTGTTTTGCGGAATCGCTACCTCCCCCCCTCGCCCCCGTCATGTCCGCGGATGGCGCCATAGAGTTCCGGCCGCCGGTCGCGGAACAGTCCCCAGCTCGCGCGCATCTTCGCAATCTCGTCCAGATCGAATGTCGCGACGGCGACGCCCTCTTCCGTACGGCCGAGTTCCGCGGCGATTTCGCCGGTCGGTCCGGCGACAAAGGATGATCCGTAAAATGTCATCTCGCCCGCCCGCCCGTTTTCCTTGCCGATGCGGTTGCTCGCGACAAGCGGAACATAATTCGCGCCGGCATGGCCCTGCATCACGCGGCGCCAATGATCGCGGCTATCGACCGGCGGCGCGGGCGGCGGCTCGGTGCCGATGGCGGTTGGATAGAGCAGCGCCTCCGCGCCCATCAGGGCCATGGCGCGCGCACTCTCGGGAAACCATTGGTCCCAGCAGATCGCGGCGCCGATTTTTCCGAAGCGCGTCTGCCAGACCTTGAATCCGGTGTCGCCGGGCGTGAAGTAATATTTCTCCTGATAGCCGGGCCCATCGGGAATGTGCGATTTGCGATAGAGGCCAAGCACCTGGCCATCCGCATCCACCATCGCCAGCGAATTGAAATGCGCGTGACCGGCCTTCTCGAAAAAGCTGACCGGCAAGACAACGCCCAATTCCCTCGCCAGCGCCGCCATTTCCGCGATCAGCGGATTGCCTTCGAACGGCGCAGCGAGCGCGAAATGATCCGGCGACTGGTCCTGACAGAAATACGGCGTCTCGAACAATTCCTGGATGAGAATGACATTCGCGCCCTTCGCGGCCGCAGAACGCGCGAGATCTTCCGCTTTCGCGACGTTGGCGCGCTTGTCCCATGAGCAGGCGAATTGCGTGGCGGCGAAGGTGACTTTTCTCATTTCCGTCTCTCAGGTCGCGGCGATTTCCGCCAGCGATTCTCTTTCCAAAACCGGATTGGCTTCCCCATCCGCTGTTGCAATCACGTTCTTCGGGATCAACAGCAGCACCGGCAGGATCAGCGCATAGACGGCCGTCGTCGCCAATGCACAATAGAGAAATCCGTGCGCTGGGCTGCTCGCATAAATCTGGGCGCCGACAATATCGCCGCCGCGATAGGCCAGCAGGTACATGCCGTCCACCATCATCATCAGTGTGCCTTGCAGCCCCGGCGGGCAGGAACGCATCGCCAGATCGTAATACCCCCTGCCGCAATGCCGCCCATCATCCCGATTGGAAGCGCCAGCCACAGCGCCTCATTCGCGGAATGCACCAGCGCCAACGGGATCATCTGCGGCACGGTGATGACCGTTCCTACCCAGAGAAGCGTTTTGAGCGAATAGCGCTTGCAGAGCCAGGCATAGAGGAAAAACATCGGAATGAAGGCGACGGCGAAGATCGCATAATAGTCTGTATAGATCGCATCGGACGCATGCAGCTGGTTGGTCAGGTAGAATTGCAGCGGCGTATTCGAGCCCGGCGCGAATGAGAACATGAACATGATGAGCACCGCAGGATACACTGCGCGGTGCCTCAAAAGCCTTTTGATATCGCCGACGAGATCAGAACCCCTCGCCTGCGGTTTGTCATAGGCGTGATCGAACACCGCTTTCGGTTTCCAAAAGGCGAAAGCAAAAATCAACAGCGATACGACTGCCATCAAGATGAACGTTCCGCGCGGCGGCAGATGTTCCGCGATCCATCCCGACGCCAGCGCGCCTGCAATGTAAGGAACGCTCGAGATAATGTTCCACAATGCGCTCAGGCGGCCGGACATCAGCTTTTCCTGTCCGACAAGTGCGAGCAGCGCCCACTGGCCGGCAGCGACAAACCGCCAAAAGAACATCACCAGGAACATGCCGATAAAGAGTCCGGTGTAGGTGAGTTGCGAATACGCCATCCAGGCGAACACGACCGCCGTCAGCGGCGCGAAGATGAGGAAATAGCCCCGATCGCGCATGCCGAGTGGGTTCCACAGGTCACGCGTGAAGCCAAACACGACGGAGAGATAGACCGGAATTGCCGTCAGCAGGCGAAAGGTGGAAATTTCCGTCACGCTCGCATGCAACTGGTCCTTCAGCATGTAGGACGTCGCAAAATCCAGCAGATAGCCGTGGGGCATCGCCAGATAGACGATGAAAGTCAGCGGCGTGAAATAGGCAAAGATCTTGGTCGTGCCTGGCGCGGTGTCATTGGCGGCTTGCGTCGTCATGCTACTTCCTGTTGCGTGATGCAGTGGATGCCGCCGCCGCCTTCCACGATGTCCAGCGCGTCAATCTGCAAAATATCGCGACCGGGAAAGCAATCGGCAAGGATGGCGCGGGCCTTTTCGTCATTCGGATCGTCGAATCCGGGCATCACAACGCCGCCATTGGGCAGATAGAAATTGACATAGCTCGCCTGCAGCAAGCGGCCCTGCCAGTCGCGGCGCTCCGTCTGCGGTTGCGGCAATTCAATGATCTCCAGCGGACGGTCCTGCGCATCGCGCGCCGCCTTCAACCGCCTGAGCGCATCCATCACCGGCTCATAATCGGGATGGGATTTCGACTGTGGAATACCCACAATCACGCGGCCGTCGCCAGCGAAGCAAGCAATGTTATCGATATGGCCATCGGTCTCCTCATCCGAAAAGCCATCGCCCAGCCAGATCACCCGCCGCGCGCCCGTGAACAGCGCCAGCCCCTCCTCGATCTCCTGCTGTGTCAAATTCGGGTTCCGGTTCGTGTTCAGCAAGGTCTGTTCGGTGGTGAGCAAGGTGCCCTCTCCGTCGGAGTGGATCGCCCCACCCTCGCACACCAGCGGCGCGCGATAGATCTTCACATCCTGTTTCTCCAACACGCGGCTGGCGAATTTTGCATCGTCCTCATACGGATGATATTTGTTGCCCCAGGCATTGAACTGCCATTGCACGCCGGCGCGCGCGCCATCGGCGGCCCGCAGGAATGTCGGCCCGCTGTCGCGCGCCCAGCTATCGTCGATGTTCACCTCGAACGTGTCGGTTCTTCCGGCGCAGGCGAATTTCACTTCCGAATAATCCTGCGGCCGTGCCGCGATCGTCACCGGCTCGAAAGCCGAGATCGCGCGCGCCACCCGCGCATAGGCCTGCTTGGCTCGCAGCAAACCTTCCGGTCCGCCCCACGCGGCACCGCGGCACGGCCAGCACATCCAGGTGCGCGCATGTGTGCTCCACTCCGCGGGCATTGCGTAGCCATCGCGCGCGGGGCACGGATCGTCGGCGTCGAGCCATTGGGTCATGCGGCTGTATAGCTGTTTGCGCAGTGGGACGAAACGTTTAGGTTTGTGGCAAAATACGGAGACAAAAATGGCCGGAACAATTGACGCCCGCCTTAAGGAACTAGGAATCGAATTGCCGACGCCGCCCGCGCCGGTGGCGAGCTATGTTCCTTATGTCATCAGCGGCAAACTGGTTTTCACATCCGGCCAGATCACGGTTGCGCCCGAAGGCATCAAATATGTCGGCATCGTCGGCAAGGACATCTCGGTCGAAGACGGCAAAGCGGCGGCCCGGATTTGTGCCATCAATGTGCTGGCACAAATCAAAGCAGCATGCGGTGGAGATCTCGACAAGGTGAAGCGCTGCGTGAAAGTGACGGCTTTCGTGAACGCGGTCCCCGGATTCACGCAGCATCCCGAAGTGGCGAACGGCGCCTCCGATCTCTTCGTCGAAGTTCTGGGCGACGCGGGCCGCCATGCGCGCGCGGCGGTGGGCGCAGGATCCCTGCCCCGCAATGTCGCTTGCGAAGTCGAGGCGATATTCGAGCTGGCGTGACGGAACCTACCATCATCGCGCGGATTGCGGGCGCGGCGTCGGATATCGGCGCCGCAGCCTGGAACGAGTGCGCGAATCCGCAAGGCGGCGCCGATCCGCACCCGTTCACGCGCTACGAATTCTTCGCGGCCTGCGAGCAATCCGGCTCCGCCACCTCGCGCAGTGGTTGGCGGCCTTGCCATCTGGCGATTGAGAAAGACGGTACCGTTCAAGGCATTCTTCCTCTCTATCTGAAAAGTCATTCCCAGGGCGAATATGTGTTCGATCACGGTTGGGCCGATGCATTCGAGCGGGCCGGCGGTAGCTACTATCCCAAGCTTCAGGCCTGCGTGCCGTTCACGCCGGTGACGGGACGGCGATTGCTGATCGCCAAAGATGCGGCGCAGGAAGAAACCCGCAGCGCGCTGTTCGCCGCCGGGGCGACGGCGGTAAGCGAACTCAGCGCATCGTCTCTGCACATTACCTTCATGACCGAAGATGAATGGAAGAACGCCGGCGCGCTGGGTTATCTCCAGCGCAACGATCAGCAATTCCATTGGGAAAATCGCGGCTACGCGAATTTCGATGAGTTCCTCGCCGCACTGTCGTCGTCCAAACGGAAAAACCTGCGCAAGGAACGCGCGGCTGTATTCGCGGAAGGTGTCGAATTCGACTGGCTCACCGGCCGCGACATCACGGAAACGCATTGGGATATCTTCTTCGATTTCTACATGGACACGGGCGGACGAAAATGGGGCCGGCCCTACCTCACGCGCGAATTCTTCAGCCGTATTGGCCAGAGCATGGGCGAACAGGTCGTCCTCATCCTGGCGCGACGCGGCGAGAAGCATATCGCCGGTGCGCTCAACTTTGCGGGCGGCGGCGTGCTGTTCGGGCGCAATTGGGGCTGCAACGAATACATCCCATTCCTCCATTTCGAGACCTGTTATTATCAGGCGATCGAGTTCGCGATTGCGCACAAGCTCGCCAAGGTCGAAGCCGGCGCGCAGGGCGAACACAAATTTCTGCGCGGCTACATGCCGGTGCCAACCTATTCCGCCCACTACATCGCCCATGCCGGACTGCGCCGCGCAGTAGCCGACTATCTCGTCACCGAACGCGAAGCTGTTGCGGAACACATCGAGGCGCTTGCCGAGCATGCGCCGTTTAAGAAAGGCGACTGAGCCACTCCGCTGTCATGGCCCGCCGGAGTGCGGGCCGCCCAGTTGACGTCTTCACAAATGCCGCAAGTTTCGCGAAGCTGCGTTTCATTCCGTCAGCGCAAAGTCCTACGATCACCTGGGTGGCCCGCACTCCGGCGGGCCATGACAATCAAATTTGGGGGCGCACCGTGGCCTACGATACGAACAACGTCTTCGCGAAAATTCTGCGCGGCGAATTACCGAAAGTGGCCGTCTATGAAGATGAGCACACGCTCGCCTTCATGGACATCATGCCCGCCGTCGAGGGCCACATCATGGTGATCCCCAAGGAACCGGGTGTGACCATTTTCGACATTTCGCCGGAGGCCGCCGCCGCCGCCATCCGCACGACGCAGAAGGTCGCCGCCGCCGTGAAGAAGGCGCTCGGCGTTCCCGGCATCATGCTGGCGCAATTGAACGGGCCGGAATCCGGCCAGACCATTCCGCATGTTCATTTCCATATTCTGCCGCGCCGCGCGGGCGCCGATATGAACTTCCACGGCCGCACAATGCAGAAGCCCGAAGTGCTTGAAGCCGTCGCCGCAAAAATCCGCGCAGCGCTCTGAAATTTCAGAGCCGCTTCGTTTCGGACATAGATGCAGAGGATGCCTGCACTGTACGGGACGACCGACTCGGTGACAAGAACAAATAAAGAACTTTTCTAGCGAAGTTATTGAAATATATGACAGAAAATTTCTTGGTCTATCGATAAGTACTTGAAAATCCACGCGCCGCTGACAAGTCAGAAATATCGAGACGCATCGCAAAGATATTTGCCGGGACTTCAATTCGGCTCGTCGCCGACCTAAATGACCTGACGATGATCTACCTGCTCGCCCTCTTCTGTTCGCCACTGGCGCTGCTGCTGACCGGGAAGCCGGTATCGGCGATTTTCAACTTCATCCTCTACATCCTGTCGATCGTCTGCTGGGCAACGATCATCCTCTTCCATGCCGGTTTCCTATTGTGGGCGCTGGGCGTGATCCATGCGGTGTTCGCCATTCACGACACGCGCGAGGAACGCCGCGCACGCCGCATCATCGCGGCCTCGAAGGCTGATTAGGCAAAGACGAAACAGAATTCTGCTCCGCGCGTTGCCTGTGAAACCTCCGGAGCTCCCATGAAAGCCAAATCACCCAAGCCCGCCATGCAGCACATCTGGCGCCGGGGCAAGCCGGACGCGCTGCTGCATCACTCTGATCGGGGCAGCCAGTACACCAGCGAGCAGTTCCAGCGGCTGATGGACGATCACGGCGTCACCTGCTCGATGAGCCGAGCCGGCAATGTCTGGGATAATGCGGTGATGGAGAGCTTCTTCTCATCGCTCAAGACCGAACGCATTGCGCGCAAGACGTATCGAACGCGGGACGAGGCCAGGGCCGATGTGTTCGATTACATCGAGCGCTTCTACAACCCCAGGCGCAGACACTCGACGATCGGATATGTCAGCCCTATGGAGTTCGAGATGAAGATGGGATTAGCTTAACCGAGTGTCTTCAAAACCGGGGACAGGCCAGCTCGACCCCAAAAACCTAAAGGCACGAGCAAGGATTTTTATAGTGCGAATATCCTTGCCGAATTTGATAAGCACTACACGAAGCGAAGTTAAATCTAAACGTTCTCTTCCGCCTTCGGTTTTTTCGGCGGGGGCAATGCCTTGGGGCGCACATCTTCTTCGGTGATGAATTCAAAGGCGAGTGCGTCTTTCTCGCGGTCGAGAAGGATGCGCACCGTTCCGCCGCCCTTCAATTTGCCGAACAGAATCTCGTCGGCCAGCGGCTTCTTGATGTTATCCTGGATCACGCGCGCCAGCGGCCTTGCGCCGAAGGCATCGTCATAACCCTTCTCGCCCAGCCAGCGCGCCGCTTCCGGCGTCAGGTCGAAGGTCACGTCGCGGTCGGTTAGCTGCACTTCCAGTTCGAGCACGAATTTCTCGACCACCTTGTCGATCGTGTCGCGGCCGAGCGGCGCGAAGGCAATCGTCGCGTCCAGTCGGTTGCGGAATTCCGGCGTGAACAGTTTCTTGATTGCCTCGTCATCCTCGCCCGTGCGCTTGCCGCGCCCGAAGCCGATGGAATCCTTCGCCGCATCCGAAGCGCCTGCATTGGTGGTCATGATCAGCACCACATTGCGGAAGTCGATCTTCTTGCCGTTGTGATCAGTCAGCTTGCCGTGATCCATCACCTGCAACAGGATGTTGAACAGATCGGGATGCGCCTTCTCGATCTCGTCCAGCAGCAGCACGCAGTGCGGATGCTGGTCCACGCCATCGGTGAGCAAACCGCCCTGATCGAATCCAACATAACCCGGCGGCGCGCCGATCAGCCGGCTCACCGTGTGGCGTTCCATATATTCGCTCATGTCGAAGCGGATCAGTTCCACGCCCATGATGGAGGCGAGCTGCTTGGCCACTTCCGTCTTGCCGACGCCGGTAGGACCGGAGAACAGATAACAACCGATGGGCTTTTCGGGCTGACGCAAACCGGCGCGCGCCAGCTTGATCGCGGACGACAATTGATGGATCGCGTGATCCTGCCCGTAAACCACCCGCTTCAGATCGCCTTCCAGATTGCGCAGCGCTTCCGCGTCGGTCTTCGACACGGATTTCGGTGGGATGCGCGCCATCTTGGCGATCACCTCTTCCACCTCTTTCACGCCGATGACTTTCTTGCGGCGTGATTCGGGAAGAAGCATCTGCGATGCGCCGACTTCGTCGATCACGTCGATGGCTTTGTCCGGCAGCTTGCGGTCGTTGATGTATTTCGCCGACAGCTCGACGGCGACCTTGATCGCTTCGGCCGTGTAACGAACCTTATGAAATTCCTCGTAATACGATTTGATGCCTTTGAGGATCTTGATCGTGTCGGGGATGGACGGTTCCACGACGTCGATCTTTTGAAAACGGCGCACCAGCGCGCGATCCTTCTCGAAATACTGGCGGTATTCCTTGTAGGTGGTCGAGCCGATACAGCGCAGCGTTCCGGCCTGAAGGGCGGGCTTGAGCAGATTGGACGCATCCATCGCGCCGCCCGATGTGGCGCCGGCGCCAATCACGGTATGGATTTCGTCGATGAAAAGAACCGCGCCCTTGATGGACTCCAGTTCTTTGACGACGGATTTCAGCCGCTCCTCGAAATCGCCGCGATAGCGCGTGCCTGCGATCAAGGCGCCCATGTCGAGCGAATAGATCACGGCGTTCAGCAGAACTTCCGGCACTTCCTTCTTGATGATTTTCCGCGCCAGGCCTTCTGCAATAGCGGTCTTGCCCACGCCGGGGTCGCCCACGAATAGCGGATTGTTCTTCTGGCGGCGACAGAGAATTTGGATTGTGCGCTCGACTTCGCTCTCACGGCCGATCAGGGGATCGATGCGGCCGGACTTCGCCTTCTCGTTCAGATTGACGCAATAGGCTTCCAGCGCTTCGGTGCCCTGCTTGACCGTTTTCTCGCCGTCTTCGTCCTCTTCAGCGCCGCGCACGGTTTTCTGCTGGCTCATGCCCGGGCGCTTGGCGATCCCATGGCTGATGAAGCTCACCGCATCGAGGCGGCTCATATTCTGCTGCTGCAGGAAATAGACGGCGTAGCTCTCGCGCTCAGTAAACAGCGCCACGATCACATTTGCGCCCGTAACCTCGTCGCGGCCGGAGTTCTGCACATGCAGAACGGCGCGCTGAACCACGCGCTGGAATCCAGCGGTCGGCTTGGCGTCCTCGCCATCCTCGATCACCAGTGTGATCAGCTCTTCATCGACGTAATTCTGCAGCGCCTTTTTCAGCGCGTCAATATCGACATTGCAGGCCTTCATCACCTGCTGGGCGTCACCCTCTTCGGTCAGGGAAAGAAGCAGATGTTCGAGAGTCGCGTATTCGTGGTGCCGGTCGCTGGCGATCTTGATCGCGCGATGCAGAGCCTGTTCCAAACTCCGAGACAGTGATGGCATGTGGCGACTCTACTCCTTCTCCATGGTGCACTGTAGAGGATGTTGATGGCGGCGCGAAAATTCAATGACCTGTGCCACCTTTGTCTCGGCAACCTCATATGTAAATACGCCGCAAATGCCCACACCATGGCGATGGACATGCAGCATGATCTCCACCGCCTCTTCGCGAGTCTTGTTGAAGAACCGCTCGAGAATGTGAACGACGAATTCCATTGGCGTGTAGTCGTCGTTGAGGATCAGCACCTTGTAGAGGCTGGGTTTCTTGGTCTTGGGACGCGTTTTTGTGACGACGCCGGTTCCATCGCCCGTGCCGTTGTCCTGGCCGTCTGTGCCGTTCGTGTCTTTTCTGTCGCTCATGCCACTGCCGATGTTACGGCGCTTAGTTTAACGGATAGAGGGGGTGTTCGCGCAATCGCGTTCTGCGCACAGCGTTTCCAGCGGAAAATCCTTGCCGAGTGTCAAAAAGCGAAAGGGCCCAGCGTCGAAACGCCGAGCCCTTTCTGAGCCCGTTCCGCATTGGGGGGAGGAATGCCGCGGAACGATCTATCGGTAATTAGGCCGCGCGGGAATTCTGCACGACATCAACCCACGCTTGAACGCGGCCCTGGAGCGGCTCAAACGCCTGCTTGGCGGCCGAGGTGTACATTTCGCTCAGCTTCGTGACCTGGCTAACATAGTGGTCGAACGCGGTCTTCGCGAAGTCGGTCTGCAGTTCGAACGCCTCGTGCACCGACTTGGAGCCGAGCACCGCCTTCGTCGCAACGATCGAATCTTCGATCGACTGCTTGGAGAAGGCATAGATTTCGTTATGGATGGTTTCAGCGCTCTTGCCGGCAGCAGTCGCCGCCTTCACATAAGCCTCAACCGTCTCCTTGCCGTAGCCGAGAACCTGATTGTAGTTCTTGGAGGCCTTTTCAAAGCCCGACTTGAGGGCTTCCGCGCCGTTTTTCGCGGCCGCTTCGATGTGTTCTGCGCCTTTGATCGTCTCGCCGGCCATTTTGGATTTCGCCATTGTCGTTCTCCGTCCTTAAAGAGCACCGTCTAGGCGGGCCTACGGCCCTGCTGCAGTGCAACATGGCTTATATGCGATGCAGCAGACCGACTGTCAAGGCAAAATGCTGCACTGCATCAATTTTATTTTGAAGCGCGAATCGAAGCTCGGTTCCAGCCCATAAGTTCCGCGACAAAACCTATTAACGGTTCGTAAACGCCCGTAAATTAACATCAAATCCGGCCAAAGAGCTTGCAGCGGTGGTCGCAATTTGGTCTCATTGTTTTCGGTGCGGGCGCAACCATTCTGGGGTTCAGTATGTTGGGACGGCAGCGCGCCGCGACCGGCGCGGGAGCAGGGACAGTCTTTTCCGCTGCCCTTGCGGCTGTCCTCGGTCTGTCCGCCCTTTTTACGCCCCAAGTAGCCTGGGCACGTCACCATCACGGCGGCGGCGGCCGGGCGCCCGTCAATTGGGCCAATGTCAGCCTGACCGATCCCGACAAGGATGCAGCCCTTATCATGGATGGGATCTCCGGCCGGGTACTCTATTCGCGCAACGCCACCGCCGAGCGCCACCCCGCGTCGCTCACCAAGATGATGACGCTCTACATGCTCTTCGATTCATTGAAGCGCGGGCAGAACACTTTGCAGAGCCTCATTCCGGTTTCGGAGCACGCTGCAAGCCAGCGTCGCACCAAGCTGTTTCTGCGCCCCGGCGAAACGATCAGCGTGGACAACGCGATCAAATCCGTCGTCGTGCTTTCCGCCAACGACGTGGCGGTAGCGATCGGCGAATTTCTGGGCGGCACTGAAGATCATTTCGCCGAGCTGATGACCGCGCGCGCGCGGCAACTCGGCATGACGGATACGTTCTATCATAACGCGTCCGGCCTTCCGGACGACCGCCAGATTTCTACAGCGACGGATCTTGCCGGTCTTGCCCGTCATCTGGCGGACGATTATCCGCAATATTTCCATTATTTTTCGACCCCGGCTTTCTCTTATCGCGGCCGTTATTACACGACGCATGACAATCTCATCGGCCGCTACGAAGGCGCCGACGGAATGAAGACCGGCTACACCGAAGGTTCCGGCTTCAACCTCGTGTCCTCAATCACGCGCAACGGCATGCACATCATCGGCGTGGTGATGGGTGGGCGTACGGCGCATATGCGCGACGCGGAAATGATCCGTTTGCTCAATACGACTTTCGCACAGATCGATCAGAACCCGCGCATGGTCGCCCGGGCCAATACTCCGTGGCAGACCATGGCAGCAAACAATGCGGTTGCCGCCGGCTTCCAGATCGGTGCTCCGGCTGCGCCCACCGCCAATCGCCAGCTCGCCGGCCTGACGACCGGAGGCAGCGATGTGGAAGACGAAGACGCCGCCGAATCGCGAGGCGATCCGGGCGACGCCATCGGCAACCTGATCGCACAGACCGCGACGCCCAAGCCCGCCGCTGTGCCTCTGGCACCCGTCCAACTCCAACCACCGCCGGTGCACCTGATACCGCCGCCGCAAGCAACTGCGAAGCTCATTGCCGTCGCGAAGGCTCCTTCTGTCAGACCGACGCCCAAGCCCAATCTGCGCCTGATAGCTTCGCTGGAACCACCGCGCTTGCCAGCTCCCAACGTCCGTCCGACGCCTCGCGCCGCCGCGCTGGGTGAAGGCGACATCGGCGATCCCGGTACGCCTGCCAGCTCCCATCTCGCAACCACCATGGCACGTGCCGCAGGCGGCCCGGTCGGCCTGCGCAACTGGGCAATCCAGATCGGCGCCTTTGCCGACATGACGACCGCGCGCGGCCAACTTGCAACTTATGCCTCCCGGTCCATGGACGTGTTGGGACGGGCCGATCGCATCGTGATTCCATTCCAGTCGGTAGATGGGCACACGCTCTATCGCGCGCGTTTTGGACCATTCGTGGAAGCAGAAGCCCGCGCCGTTTGCCAGCGCATGACGGAGCGCGGCCAAACCTGCTTTGCAGCGACGGCCTCGGCCCATTAGGCGCAGAGCTAACCCACTTTTGCGCCAACACCCGGCAGCTTGAGCGTCTGCATCAATTCGCGCACTTCCTGACGCGCGGCGACATGGCTCATGGAAAGCGAAATTTCGAGACCGGGCTGCGGTAGATCCATCATGGTCAGCCCCATCGGAAATAACTCGCGAAAAATCACACGCTCGCCAAAGCCAGGCGCCACGCGAAAGCCAATGCGCTGTGCCAATGCATCAAGCGCTGTCGAAAGCCGCCGCTTGTTGCGGGCTTCCGTAGAAGAGATGCGGTTGCGCATCACCACCCAATCGAGCGCGGGCTTGCGCGCCATCAGCCGCTTCTTGCGGCAATCCCAAACGAAATCGCTGTAGAGGCTGGGCTGTTTGATTTCGAAACTCTGCGGATCGATCCGCGCCAGCAGATCGAAATCCACAAACGAGTCGTTCATCGGTGTGACGAGCGTATCCGCCGCAGCATGCCCAAGCCGGGAAAGTCGCGTGTCGGACCCCGGCGTATCGATCACGACAAAATCAAACCGCTGCTCGACGCCGGCCAGAACGTCCGCAAATTGCCGCGCTTCTTCTTCAGCGCCCGCATCCAGCGATTTGGCGCTTGAGCGCGCGACGAAAAACGCTTCGGGCAAAGGAACGTCCACACCGCTGCGCTCGCGAAAACCTGCGCGATTTTCAAGCTGCCGCGTGAGACTTTTCTGGCGGCTGTCGAGATCGATTGCTGCGACGCGCTTGCCCAAACGTGCGAGCGAGACGGCGACATGCATCGCCGCAGTCGTCTTGCCCGAGCCGCCCTTCTCGTTGCCGAATACGATAATATGCGCGCCCGTCCCCGTCATGGGACGAATCTCTATCAGATTCTTTCGGAACCGCCGCCGGCGAGAAGCGACGCGTTGCCGCCCGCAGCCGTTGTGTTCACAGTATATGTGCGCTCCAGCGCGAAACGAGGCAGATAATGCGAGCCGCCGGCTTTCGGGCCGGTACCGGACAACCCTTCGCCGCCAAATGGCTGCACGCCCACCACCGCACCAATCTGGTTGCGATTCACATAAACATTTCCCACGCGCACCCGGTCGCGGATAAAATTCGCGGTTTCTTCAATGCGGCTGTGAACACCGAGTGTGAGACCGTAGTCCGTGGCGTTGATCGAATCGCAGACCTTGTCGAGATCGGCGGCTCGATAGCGAACCATATGCAGCACCGGCCCGAAAACCTCGCGCTTCAGCGCTTCGATACCAGAAATCTCGAAGACATGTGGCGGAAAAAATATGCCATTCGCGCATTCTGCCGGCACCGCCAGCTTTTTCAGCAGTTTCGCCTCGCTGGTCATTTTGTCGGCGTGTGCCTGCAGCGATTTGCGCGCATCCTCGTCGATCACCGGGCCAATGTCGGTGTCGAGCACAAATGGATCGCCAAGTTTCAGTTCGTCCATCGCACCAAGGATGAGGTCGAGCATTTTGTCGGCGACATCTTCCTGCAGGAATAATACCCGCAAGGCCGAGCAACGCTGACCGGCGCTGTCAAAGGCCGATGCCAATACGTCACGGCAGACCTGTTCGGGCAGCGCCGTGGAATCTACGATCATCGCGTTTTGTCCGCCGGTTTCTGCAATCAAGGTGGCAATTGGTCCGGTGCGAGACGCCAAAGCGCGGTTGATCGCGTTGGCAGCGTCGGTCGAGCCCGTAAATGCCACGCCCGCAAGACGCGGATCGGAGAACAAAGCATTGCCGATGCGAGGGCCATCGCCGGGCAGCAAATGCAGCGCATCCACCGGCACACCGGCTTGATGCAGCAACTTCACGGCCGCGGCAGCGATCAGCGGCGTCTGTTCGGCTGGCTTGGCGAGAACGGCGTTGCCTGCCGCAAGCGCGCCCGCGACCTGCCCGGTAAAAATCGCCAACGGAAAATTCCATGGAGAAATGCAGCAGAACACCCCGCGGCCATGCAGCGAAAGCGAATTCTCCTCGCCCGTCGGGCCCGGAAGTTTCAAAGGGCCTTCGAACTGAGCGCGCGCCTGACCTGCGTAGTACCGCAGGAAATCCACTGCCTCACGCACTTCACCCAGCGCGTTCGGAATGGTCTTGCCGGCTTCGCGGACAGCCAGCGCCATCAGATGCGAACGGTTCTGCTCGAACAGGTCGGCAGCACGTTCGAGAATGACCGCCCGCGCCGCACCACCGCTCTTGTCCCAATCTCGATAGGCTGCATGCGCTTTCGCCAGCGTATCCGTTGCATCGCTTGTGCTCGCTGCGATGACTTCGCCGACGATACGGCTGCGATCGGACGGATCGCGCACCGGCATCGCCGTTCCGCTTCGCGCTTCGCCGCCGATGAGAGGCGCGGCGCGCTGCGGCGTTTTCAGCGACACTTCCATTTCCGCAATGATCGGGTCGGTAACCACAGGGTTGCTCCACAAGAAACCGGACGAATTCTTGCGGTCCGACAGTATATCGGCAGGCAGGGGAATGCGCGGATTGCGCTTCGGCGTCGCGGCGGCCAATTGCTCGACCGGATCGGCGACGATCTCGTCGATCGGCGCTTCATCATCTGCAAGTCGATTGACGAAAGACGTATTCGCACCATTTTCCAGCAAGCGGCGCACTAGATAGGCGAGCAAATCTTCGTGTGTTCCGACTGGCGCATAAATGCGCGTGCCGCCACCCATGTTCTTCTGGCGATAGAGCGCATGCAGCGCTTCGCCCATGCCATGCAGACGTTGGTATTCGAAATCGGTGCGGCCATTCGCGAAGGTCTGGATCGCGGAAAGCGTATGAGCATTGTGCGTGGCAAATTGGGGAAAGATTGCATCGCCTTCGGCCAACAATGCACGGGCGCCTGCCAAGTAAGATGTGTCGGTCGCGTATTTGCGCGTAAAAGTGGGATAATCCGCGATGCCCAATTCCTGTGCGCGTTTTATCTCGGTATCCCAGTACGCGCCCTTCACCAGCCGCACCGGAATACGCCGCTGCTGACGCCGCCCCAGATCGCCCAGCCATGCAATCGCCGGCAGGACACGCTTTTGATAGGCTTGCACCGCAAGGCCCAACCCGTTCCAGCCGGCGAGCCGCGGATCCTGGCCCATCGCCTCGAAGACATCGAGCATGAGGTCGAGGCGCTCTGCCTCTTCCGCATCGACCGTGAAGCCGAGATTGGCATCACGCGCCTCTACGGCCAGCGCCTTGAGCTGTGGCTGCAACTCATCCATCACGCGATCGCGCTTTATCCATTCGTATCGCGGATGCAGCGCCGATAATTTCACCGATATGCTGGGACGTCCGAAAATCGACGTGGTGTTGTCCGGCGCGGCCTTGGCGATGGCGTGCAAGGCATCGCGGTAAGACTCGTAATAGCGTCGCGCATCTTTTGCGGTGTAGGCGGCCTCGCCCAGCATATCGAAGGAGAAGCGATAGCCCTGAACAAGCCACGGCCGCGCTTCCTTCATCGCCTCTTCGATGGTACGGCCAAGCACAAACTGGCGGCCGAGAATGCGCATCGCGTAGGTCACGGCCTGGCGGATGACCGGCTCGCCGGAACGCGTGACCAATTTTCGGAGAGTTCCAGGAAAATCCCATTTCGCCGCAGCGTCCAGCTTCACCACGCGGCCCGTCAGCATCAGCGCCCAGGTCGAGGCGTTGACGAACATTGAGTCCGACTGATTTCTGTGACTGTCCCAATTGCCGCTGCCAACCTTGTCGCGGATAAGCTTGTCGGCGGTCGCGGCATCTGGCACGCGCAGCAGCGCTTCCGCGAGGCACATCAGCACCACGCCTTCCTTCGTGGAGAGTGCATATTCCTGCATCAGAGCATCGACACCGGTTTGCTCGCCGCGCGTCTCGCGAATGCGCAACACGAGATCGCGCGCCAGCGCTTCGGTGGCCGTGCGCTCGGACGGCGACAATCGCGCCTTGGCGATGATGCGCCCGACGACGGCTTCCTCGTCTTCAAGATAGGCGGCGGAAATGGCCTGGCGAAGCGACGATGGAGTCATAGCCGGTATATGGCCGTTTTGGACGGGCAATTCTAGCGCCATACGCCGGTCTCGCGCTAAGTTGGCACCATGAACGACCCCGAAATCGTCGCCACCATTACCGATCTTCGCGCGCACGTCGCCGTGTGGCGCGCGGGTACCGCGCGGATTGGCCTGGTGCCCACCATGGGGGCGCTGCATGAGGGGCATCTGTCGCTTGTGCGCGAGACAGGAACAGCATGCCAAAAGGTTGTCGTAAGCATTTTCGTGAACCCGGCGCAGTTCGCGCCGCACGAAGATTTCGACCGCTATCCGCGAGACATGGAAGCCGACAAAGAAAAACTCGCCGGAACCGGCTGCGTCGATCTGATCTTCGCGCCGGCGGCGCGCGAAATGTATCCGGACGGCTTTGCCACGCGGCTTGAAGTTGGCGGCCCCAGCGCCGGCCTGGAAACGGACTTCCGGCCGCACTTTTTCGGCGGTGTCGCAACCGTGGTGTCCAAACTGCTGATTGCCGCGATCCCCGATTACGCCATCTTCGGCGAGAAAGATTATCAGCAGCTTCTGGTCATCCGCCGGATGACCGCCGATCTGGCGTTGCCCATCGAGATCGCGGGGGGCGCCATTGTGCGCGAAGCGGATGGCCTCGCGACGTCATCACGCAACGCCTATCTGAAACCGGACGAGCGCAGGATCGCGGGCGAACTCAATCTGATTTTGAAAAATTCTGTCGAGCGCATGCGCGCAGGCAAGCCCATCGCAGCGGCCATAACGACGGCTCGCGCAACTATCCTTAAGGCGGGATTTAATTCGGTTGACTATGTCGCGGTGCGCGACGCGGAAACGCTCGCCAAGATCGACAATCTGCACCATCCGGCACGAATTCTCGCCGCCGCAAAAATCGGCAACACGCGGTTGATCGATAATATGGCGGTTTAGAGCAACCCCAGCGACACCAGTTCCGCTTGTAATTCTTCCGGTAAATCTGCGCCGCCTTTGCCACCCTTCGCGTCGGGCGGCGCGTCTTTGGGGTCGAGATAACGCCAGCCCTGAAAAGCGCGATGGGCGCGGCGGCGCAGGGGAATCAGCTTGGGATCGTAAACGAGCCCGCAATGCGGCACGCCATTCTTGGTGACAGGCCGCAATTCAAGCAGCTTCTGGCGCACGGCGATCTGGCCCTTGATCACCCAATAGAGAGAACCACCATCGAGCACATCATCCTTGCGCTTGGGCGTCATGCGCGTGACATGCACGAGCTGCGGCTTTTTCACGCCACGCTTCTTCTGTTCCTTGATCCGCTTGGCCTGCCATTGCGCCAAGTCTTCGATGGACTCCGCGCCGACGCAGAGCTTGATAATATGAAGGGTCATGCGGCGGCGCTTTTCTCCGTCTTGAAGCGGACGACGACGGCGCCCTCATTGACCTGATCGCCTTGCACCACATCGACGCCGGCGACCTTCGCATCGGCCGGCGCGGAAAGCGTGTGTTCCATTTTCATGGCTTCGAGCACAGCCAGCGGTTGGCCTTTTTTTACGGCGTCACCGGGCTTGACCAGAAGTTGAATGATCTTGCCCGGCATCGGCGTGACGATGCGGTCGCTTGCAGACCCAGCGGATTCGGCAGCTTCAAACGGATCATAGGGATGCACGACGAAGGTCTCGCCCCTTTCCATGACCGCGATAGCGCCGCTCGCGAGGCGAAGCGTTTGCGCCGTCGCATTTGAAGCCGAAAGCGGAACGCGCGTTCTTTTCCCATCGACCAGAAATTCGACAATCTGCGCGGACTCGCCAGAAAGCCGAAAACTGTCCCGCACATTCCACGGATCGTTATCCGCGCCTGCATATTTTCGCGCGAGATGCTGAGCGGCGGCCGACAAAACATCCGGCGGTATCGCCGAGGTCGGGATGAGATCGGCTTCGTGCCGCGCGATGAAACTGGTGTCGATGTCGCCAGAAATGAACGCCGGATGACGCAGCGCGCGAATGAGGAAAGCATTGTTGGTCGAAACACCCGCGATTTCCGACCCCGCCAGCGCATCGGCCAGCATGGCGGCGGCAGCCTCGCGCGTATCGGCATGCGCGATCACTTTGGCAATCATGGGGTCGTAGAACGGCGAAACGCTGTCGCCCTCGCGCGCGCCGGTATCGACGCGAATACCGCTACCCTCGGCCATCCGCAAACGTTCTAGCTTCCCGATCGACGGCAGAAAGCCTTTTTGGGGATCTTCGGCATAGAGCCGCGCCTCGATGGCATGCCCTCGCGCTTGAATGTCTTTCTGTTGCGCCGGCAACCTTTCTCCAGCCGCGACACGCAGTTGCCATTCGACTAGATCGAATCCGGTGACCGCTTCCGTCACCGGATGCTCGACCTGAAGTCGTGTGTTCATTTCCATGAACCAGAAGCGATCCGCCTTCAGCCCGTCCGACGCATCGGCGATAAACTCGATCGTACCTGCCCCGACATAGCCGACAGCTTTCGCCGCCTTCACCGCCGCCTCGCCCATCGCCTTGCGCATCGCCTCTGGCATTCCGGGCGCGGTCGCTTCCTCGATCACCTTCTGGTGGCGGCGCTGCAGCGAGCAATCGCGCTCGAACAGATGCACCACGTTTCCGTGACTGTCGCCAAACACCTGCATCTCGATATGGCGGGGACGCGTGACATATTTCTCAATCAGTACGCGGTCGTCGCCGAACGCGGATTTCGACTCCCGCTGCGCGCTTTCCAGAGCCGCGCGGAAGTCTTTTGCGTCATCGACCCGGCGCATGCCCTTGCCGCCGCCGCCGGCCACCGCCTTGATGAGAACCGAATAGCCGATTTTTGCGGCTTCCTTCGCCAAATGATCCGTAGACTGATCGTCTCCGAGATAACCCAGCACGACTGCCACGCCTGCTTTGGCCATCAGCGCCTTGGCGCGGTCCTTGAGACCCATGGCGCGGATCGCGCTTGCCGGCGGGCCGACAAAGATGATTCCCGCGGTGGCGCAGGCTTCCGCAAATTCCGCGTTCTCGGACAAGAACCCATACCCCGGGTGGATTGCCTCTGCGCCGGTGGTTTTCGCGGCGGCGAGAATGGCGTTGGACCGTAGATAACTTTCGCGCACGGGCGGCGGCCCAATGCGCACAGCCTCGTCGGCCATCTGCACATGCAGCGCGTCGGCGTCAGCATCCGAATAAACGGCGACCGTGCGCAGCCCCATGCGCCGCGCGGTGCGGATAATGCGGCAGGCAATTTCGCCGCGATTGGCGATGAGAAGCGATTTGAACATGCCCACTTATAGCCGCCCTGCCTGCGCGGCTGCAAAGCCAGCCTTCGCAAAGCTGTGCGCTATTCCTCGCGCAGGAACAGCCGCTTGATAAAGAAGAAAACGCCGATCACGATGATATAGCCGACGAACAGGACCGCCGCGAAGCGCCAGTAACCGGGCTCCATCAATGGGGGCAGTTTGAAAATCTGGTGATAGGCGATGACCGGAATCAGCGCGTCGATGATCAGATTGACCAGGGTAGCGCCAAGCGCAACCGCCCAGAGACGATGCCAAGCCGGCACGACGAGTGCGGCAACAAGCGCGATAACGAGGCCTTCAACGGCATTAACCTGTTGAAAGCCTTCGCGGAAAAAGTCCCAAACCGCATTGAGAATGTGCTGAAAATCCATTGTTTTCCCCATTAATCAAAACGAGCAATCAATAGTTAAACGCGGGAAACCATGTCAGGTTTCCGCGCCCGCCAAGCGCATGTTTGTGTTGTGGAATTTTCAGTGACTGCTGGCGTGCGCGCCGCCGCTCTGCAGCACATTCGTCTTCACATAGAAGAATGCTGCAATCGCGATGATGTAGCCCAGATAGAGCGCGAGCACGGTCTGCCAGAATCCGATATCCACGAGCGGCAGCAAGCGGAACGGCGCATCGTGATCGATCACCGGCACCAGAATGGTGGCGATGATGTGAATCATGACCGCACCCAGCGCGGCAGCCCATAGCCGTTTCCAATCCGTCATCCTGTAGGCCGAATAGATCGCGATCAGCAGGCCGAGAATCGCGTTGACGTGCTCGAAGCCGTCGCGAAAGAAATCCAGAACGACATACAGAAGATGCTGAAATCCATCCATGGCTATTGTCCCCCAATCCCCGCTTCGAGGATTTAGCGGCAGGTTAGCTCAAACAACGCAGCGTTGGTTGCATGATTCCCACGGCTCGCGACGGAGTTGTGGCCGCTACCAGTTTAATTCTTGACGCCCGAGTCATGAACGACTCGCAGGCGCTCACCCGGTATGAAGAGCGGGCGGTTGCCCCGCAGCAGCGCTGAGACCATCGCCTGCGTGCTCGCGATCAACGCTTCGGCCACGGCTTCCGGCTTGCCGGAAGATCGTTCCCGCAACCAATTGGCGACGAGCGCGATCTGCGCTTCGGCAATCTGCAGCGCGATCAGCGGCAAAGGAAGGATGGGACGGAGCTCGCGCGCATTGCGCACCAGCGCTGCCAGTCGCAGTTCGATCATTTCTGCTAGACAGCGCACCCAGATCGCGTGGATCGGCGGTTCAAAAAATACGCCATTGCGTTTTCGCTGATCGCGAAAATGGTTGAGGATGGGAACAAGCGCATCCGGCGCGATGTCGTGCCCGACTATCACCGCCAGATGCGAGGACGGATGCGTCATGCTCTGTTTCAGAATGGCTTCCTTGCCGGTGTAGTGCATGTAGAAAGTCGAACGCCCGATGTTGGCGCGCGCGGTGATGTCCTCCACCGTCAGATCGGCATAACCTTGCGTCAAAACCAGATCGATGAACGCGGACGTGAGCGCAGAACGGCTGCGCTCGGTTCGGCGATCGGGTTTGCGAGGCGGCATGGATGCTCCGGCCGATCAAATTGACGGCTTCCCGCGCGGACGCCAACCGGAAGCCGGACAAATTCGCGCGATTGTCCGATATTGGACAACTGCGCCATGAACGCCAATACCGGCGCCCTGCTACTCGCTACGCTCAACTTCGAAGAGGCGAGGCGATTTACATGGCAAGCGAAACTGACACAGCATCGAGCGGCCGCGCGGCGGGCGCTCTTCTCATATTCACAACGCTCGTTTCACTGGTGTTGCTGGCAATGCATCCGGCGGAGACGGCGACCGACTTCGTTGGTGTGTTGAAAGAGGAGGCCGCCAACCAGGGCCTGAACGGTGCGGTGCATGGCGGTTTCGCGGCACTGCTGGTGGTCCAGATCGTCTGTTACGCGATCTTCTCAAGCCGCCTCGATCTGCACCGGCTGGCATCGCTGGCGGGATTGGTGTTCTTCGCCGCAGGGGCCATGTTTCTCTGCGCTTCGCTTGTGACAGACGGTCTGGTCATTCCGGCCATCGCCGCGAAATATGCCGCCGCGTCGGCGGTCAAGCTTGATTTCGCGAAAAGCCTGTTCGTTCTATGCGGCAGCGCGATCCGCTTTCTGGTGCCGATCGGCCTCGCGTTTCAGGCGGCGAGCATCGCGAGCTGGGGCGTCGCGCTGCTGCGCGGGCCTTCGCGCCTGGGCGGTATCATCGGATTGCTGTTCGGGCTGGGTGTGCTGGGCGCGCTCACCGTAACGTTCGCCACGATGAATCCGATGGTCGTGATGGGCGCAATGGCCGTGCGCACGCTCTGGGGCTTTGTCGCCGGCTGGCTACTGATGGCACGGAAAATTTGATTAGAGTTTGATCTTGTTCGCTTCGTAGATCGACATGCCGTCCGCATCAGCGGCGAGATCCTGCAGCGTCTTCCAGAAAATGCGCGACTCCTTCACCGCGAAATGCGCTTTCAGCACAGCTTCGTCGGCCTAGCGCTCGATAAAATGCAGCTTCAGCGGATTGTGCGCATCGACCGACACATCGTGCGATGCACACCCCGGCTCCTTGCGCGAACGATGCACATGCTCGCGCGAGACGCGTAACATTTCGTCAAAGGTATCAGGTTTCGCGGTGACGGCGCCGGTGACGAGGATCATTACTCAGAAGCCTTTTGATTGCGGACAGAGCTATCGGTATGTCGCGCATCCTGCGCGAGTTTGCGCAGCAGGCGCAGCAATTGCTTGCGGTCCTGTGCGCTCCAGCGCGCCAGTTTTGGGCCGATCATGCGCTCGCGTGCCTTGTCCAGCGCCTTTGTGATCGCCTGCCCCTTTTTGGTGACAGCAGCTTCGCGGACGCGATCGTCGCCTTTGCCGGGATGACGCGAAATAAGGCCGAGACTCTCCAGCTTGGCGACCTGGCGGCTGACGGTCGTGTGGTCGCGGCCCGACATGTTCGCCAGCCCCACGATGCCCAGCGGCCCGCGGCGCTCGATGCGCACAAGCAGCGGGAACAGCGCGCGGTTCAGCGAAACACCGGCCGCCGCTATCAGCGCCTCGTCGCGCTGCGGCTCGTTCAGAATGAGCTTACCGGATTTGCGCAGGACGCGGATGGCGTCACCGCGACGGTGAAAGGAAGCGCGGGCGCGCAAAAGATCCGCTCGAAATATCTCGTCGGCGCCGATGGCGGGCGCAGCTTTGTGCGGCAAACACTCGGCATCGATTTTCCGGGCAAGACGCTAGGTATCCGCGCGCTGGCAGCGGACCTCATGCTCGACGGCTTGAGCGACGACGCGTGGCACCGCTGGAATGACGGAACGCCGGAACAGCTATCGCTCTGCCCACTGCGCGGCACGGCGATGTTTCAGCTGAAGGCGCCCATACCGCTGGAAGGCGATGTCGATCTGTCTCTAACCGGCATCAAAGCCATGATCCTGAAAAGGACGGGACGCAGCGATATTCGGGTACATTCCGTTTCCTGGGCGTCGGCCTACAACATGAATGCGCGCCTTGCCGATCAATACCGCGTCGGCCGGATATTTCTGGCGGGCGATGCAGCGCATATCCATCCGCCAACCGGCGGCCAGGGGCTAAACACCAGCATGCAGGACGCCTACAATCTTGGCTGGAAACTCGCCGCCGCGCTCGACGGTGCACGCGATACTATATTGGAAAGCTACGAAACCGAGCGCCGTCCCGTGGCCGCCGAAGTGCTGGGCCTTTCCACCAGATTGCTGGACGCCGCGAAGTCGAGCGGGAATGTGCGGCGCGGCCGCGAAACGCAGCAGTTGGACCTCGGTTATCCGGACTCTCCTCTCTCCCTGCCGTGTCAAAACGATCTGCGCACGCGCGTTAGCCCCCTCAATCCCGGTGACCGCGCGCCCGACGCGCCGTGCAAAGGCGCGGACGGGCAACCCACGCGGCTATTCGAATTGTTTCGCGGCACGCACTGGACGTTGCTGGGCAGCCATGTGAATCGCATCGCCGCGCGAGAGCAGCTTCGCATTCACACGATCGGCGAACGCGGCGATATCGTGGACAGCTTCGGCCATATTCGCGAGGCCTATGGGCTGGAGCAGGGCTGGGTGCTCGTCCGCCCCGACGGCTACATCAGCGCCATCGTGCCGGCGGATCAAACACAAATGCTGGAACGGCACCTCGACCAAGCATCGAGGGCCGTTACAGCACCCTCAACACGACGACCTTCGTGTGGGCCGCGATGACCGCAGTCATATGAAGAATGAGCCTTCGTCTGGAATGCTTACCGAAAAGGACTCATACCGATCGCTATCGTCCAACACCTCGATTACGCCCCGTGAGAAGGTTAGACGGAGCGTCTTTTTATCAGGCGCAGACGACTCCTGAACTTAATCGCCAAGAAAGCGGCAAACCGACGTTGATGCATCGACAAAATCAGAAATTTTCTCGCCAGCCGGACCAATCCTCAGCGATGATTCAATCGAAACGCTCTGCCTCCCATCAAAATGCAATTGCAATTGATGTTCTCCGGTGCAGACTTGGATAAGCGTAGCGCCTTTCAATTTCTGATGTGGAAAATCCTCCGGAATTCCATGCATCGCATCACATCCTGAACACGCCGAACTTCGTGTCGCCGATGGGTGCGTTCAGGCAGGCGCTCAATGCCAGTGACAGCACGCGGCGCGTATCGCTCGGCGCGATGATACCGTCGTCCCATAGTCTTGCAGTGGCGTAGTAGGGGTTGCCTTCGGATTCGTATTTTTCGCGGATGGGCGCCTTGAACGCCTCGGCCTGTTCGGGCGTCCATTTGTCGGCGTCGCGGTTGACGGTGGCCAGCACGCTCGCGGCCTGCTCGCCGCCCATCACCGAGATACGCGAGTTCGGCCAGGTGAATAGGAAGCGCGGGCCGAAGGCGCGGCCGCACATGCCGTAATTGCCCGCGCCGTACGAGCCGCCAATGATGAGCGTGATCTTGGGCACCTGCGCACACGCCACCGCCGTCACCAGCTTGGCGCCGTCTTTTGCGATACCGCCCTGCTCGTATTTCTTACCGACCATGAAGCCGGAGATGTTCTGCAGGAACAGCAGCGGAATGCGGCGCTGGCAGCACAGCTCGATGAAATGCGCGCCCTTGAGCGCGCTCTCGCTGAACAGGATGCCGTTGTTGGCGATGATGCCGACCGGCATCCCCGAAATATGCGCAAAACCGGTGACGAGCGTGGTGCCGTAGGTTTTCTTGAACTCGTCCAGCTCCGAGCCGTCCACCAGCCGCGCGACCACCTCACGCACGTCGTATTGCGTCATCAGCGATGGCGGCACGATGCCGTTCAGCCCGACGGTGTCGTAGGCCGGCGCGCGCGGTTCACGCAGCGGGATGTTGGGCTGCTTGCTCGTGTTGAGATGGCTCACGATGCGCCGCGCGATGGCGAGCGCGTGGGTGTCGTCATCGGCGTAGTGATCGGCAACACCGGAGATTTTCGCGTGCACATCCGCGCCGCCGAGGTCTTCCGCCGATACGACTTCGCCGGTCGCGGCCTTCACCAGCGGCGGACCGGCGAGGAAGATAGTGCCCTGCCCTTTGACGATGATCGTCTCGTCGCTCATCGCCGGAACGTATGCGCCGCCCGCGGTGCAGGAGCCCATGACGCTCGCGACCTGCGGGACGCCCGCGGCGCTCATATTCGCCTGGTTGAAGAAGATGCGGCCGAAATGTTCGCGGTCGGGGAAAATCTCTGCCTGGTTCGGCAGATTCGCGCCGCCGGAGTCCACCAGATAGATGCAGGGTAGCCGGTTCTGCTGCGCGATCTCCTGCGCGCGCAGATGCTTCTTCACCGTCATCGGATAATAGGTGCCGCCTTTGATCGTTGCGTCGTTGCACACGATCACGCATTCGCGCCCCGACACGCGGCCGACGCCGGTGATGATGCCCGCGCCGTGAATGTCGCCGTCATACATGCAGTTCGCGGCCAGCGGCGACAGTTCGAGAAAGGGCGAACCCGGATCGATCAGATGCTCTACCCGCGCGCGCGGCAGCAGCTTGCCGCGCTCCGTATGTCGCTTGCGCGACCGCTCATCGCCGCCGAGACCGGCAGTGGCCATTTTGTCTTTCAGCTCGGCGACAAGCCTCCCCATCGCCTCGGCGTTCGCTTTGAACGTGGGGGCATTTGCGCTGATGTCAGATTTTATCTGCGGCATCGATTCACTCCGGCATCAGCATACATGAAAGCCCTCGCCCCAAGGATGTGGGGGCCACGGTGAATTTGTGTCGGGGTCACAGGCTGCGACCGTCAACCTTCTTCACTTTGAAGCTGTCAGGATCGACACCATCGAGACAACGGACATTGATGCCGACCATTTCAACGCCACCCGGCGCCTTGCCGCGAGCGAAGGATTCGATGCCGCAGGTTCTGCAGAACAGATGATGGATGTGGTTCTTGTTGAACTGAAACTCTGCCACGGCATCGTCGCCGCTCTTGAGGTCAAATGCGCCAGCGGGAACGAAAGTAAGAAGCCATCCCAGTTTCTGGCAACGCGAGCAGTTGCACGACATCACTTCGCCGATATCGGCAGTCACGTCGTAACGTACTGCCCCGCACTGGCAGCCGCCGCTATAGGTTGTTGGCATAGCTCTATCTCCCGTGACTCAGACCAACTCCACCGCCACGGCAGTCGCCTCGCCGCCGCCGATGCAGAGGGAGGCGATGCCGCGTTTTAGCCCGCGGGCCTTCAGTGCATTCAGCAGCGTCACGATGATTCGCGCGCCGCTGGCGCCGATGGGATGGCCGAGCGCGGTGGCGCCGCCATTCACATTGACCTTGGCGTGATCGAGACCGAGATCACACATGGCGATCATAGCAACGTTGGCGAAAGCCTCATTGATCTCAAAGAGATCGACATCGTCCTTCGTCCATTTTGCGAGCTTCATCACCTTCTCGATGGCGCCGACGGGCGCGGTTGTGAACCAGCGCGGCTCGCCCGCATTGCTCGCCTGCGCCACGATTCGAGCGATGGGCTTGAGGCGCTTTGCCTTGGCCACATCCGCGCGCGCCAGCACCAGCGCGGCGGCGCCGTCGGAGATGGACGACGAGTTGGCGGCCGTCACCGTGCCGTCCTTGGCAAAGGCGGGCTTGAGGGTGGGGATCTTAGCGGGGTCGGCTTTGCCGGGCTGTTCATCCATGGCGATGATCGACTCGCCTTTGCGGCCCTGCACCGTCACGGCCACGATCTCGTCCTTGAACGATCCGTCCGTCGTCGCGCGCTTGGCGCGGGCGAGCGACTCGGCGGCGTAGGCGTCCTGCGCCTCGCGCGTGAACTGGTAGTGCCGCGCGGCGTCCTCGGCATAAGTGCCCATGAGACGATGCTCATAGGCATCCTCAAGGCCGTCGAGGAACATGTGATCCTTCACTTCGCCATGGCCGAGGCGATAACCGCCACGCGCCTTCGGCAGAAGGTAGGGCGAATTTGTCATGCTCTCCATGCCGCCCGCGACCATGATGTCAGCGCGGCCGAGCGCGAGTTGATCGGAAGCAATCATTACCGCCTTCATTCCCGAGCCGCAGACCTTGGAGATGGTCGTGCATGGCACGGTGTTGGGAATGCCCGCATGGATCGATGCCTGACGCGCGGGCGCCTGGCCGAGGCCGGCGGAGAGCACATTGCCCATCAGCGTTTCGTTGACGTCGCCCGGCTGAATGCCCGCGCGCTCCACCGCCGCCCTGATCGCCACCGCGCCAAGCTCGGGTGCGGACATGCCGGACAGCTCGCCCTGAAAAGCGCCCATCGGCGTACGTGCGCCGGAGAGAATGACGATGTCGGACATGAGTTCTCCCTTCAGCCAGTTTCTTCAAATAATTCGCGGCCGATCAGCCAGCGGCGGATTTCGCTGGTGCCTGCGCCGATTTCATAAAGCTTGGCATCGCGCAGCAAACGCCCTGCCGGAAAATCGTTGATGTATCCATTGCCGCCGAGCGCCTGGATCGCCTGCAAGGCCATCCATGTGCCCTTCTCGGCCGCATAGAGGATCGCGCCTGCGGCGTCCTTGCGCGTGGTCTGTCCACGGTCACAAGCCTTCGCCACTGCATAGACATAGGCGCGCGCCGCCGACAGCGTGACATACATATCGGCCAGCTTGCCCTGCATGAGCTGGAAAGAGCCGATGGGTTGGCCGAACTGCTTGCGGTCGTGGAGATAGGGCACCACGAGATCGAGACAGGATTGCATGATGCCTATGCAACCGGCGGCCAGAACCGCGCGCTCGTAGTCCAAACCACTCATCAATATGCGCGCGCCGTCGCCTTCGCGGCCCATCACGTTTTCTTCCGGCACTTCGCAATCCTGAAACACCAGCTCGCTGGTATCGCTGCCGCGCATGCCGAGCTTGTCGAGTTTCTGCGCCGTGCTAAACCCCTTGAAGTCTTTTTCAATCAGGAACGCGGTGAGGCCGCGCTGACCGGCCGCCGGATCGGTCTTGGCATAGACCACCAGTGTATCGGCCTGCGGACCGTTGGTGATCCACATCTTGGAGCCGTTAAGAAGGTAGTGGCCGCCGCGCTTCTCCGCACGCAGCCGCATCGAGATCACGTCGGAGCCGGCGCCCGGCTCGCTCATCGCCAATGCGCCGACATGCTGGCCGGAGATCAGCTTGGGTAGATAGCGGCGCTTCTGTTCCTCACTGCCGTTGCGGCGGATCTGATTCACGCAAAGATTGGAATGCGCGCCATAGGAAAGTCCGATGGACGCCGAGCCGCGGCTGATTTCTTCCATCGCCACGACATGATCGAGATAGCCGAGCGCGCTGCCGCCATATTCCTCTTCGACCGTGATGCCGAGCAGGCCGAGTTCACCCAGCTTCGGCCAAAGATGGCGCGGAAAGACATTCGACTTGTCGATCTCGTCGGCAAGCGGCGCAATGTGATCGGAGGTGAAGCTGCGCACGGTGTCGCGCAGCATGTCCGCCGTATCGCCAAGGTCGAAATTGAGGGAGGGGTAGTCGTTGGGAATCATGCAGAGCCGCTGTGTTCACAAACCGCGCTAACTGGCGATCAGATACACCCCGACCACCGCCACGGCAATTCCGGCAACCTTCTGCCAGGTTAGCGACTCTTTCAGGAATATGATTCCCAAAATAGCACCGCCGACAATGAACATTCCATAGATCGGAACGACGACGCTGGCGGGGCCGAGCGTGAGCGCACGAAACAGCGAGATCACGGCGATCGCCAAAACGACGCCGGTAAGACAAGACCAGAAAAATGCCGGGCTGAATCCTTGTGCGATCAGGGTGCGGATATCGCCGCGCGAAACGGCAATCGTCCAAGTCGATACAGCGACAATGATCACCGCGACAGCCAGCACCGCGAAACTTGAAGGCGCGCCGGCGCGCATCGCCAATTTCATGAACAATGTGGTGACCGAATAGCCGGCCATGCCGATCAAAGCCCATGTCACATAATTCAGCGTCATGATGGGGCCTCATCAAACTCGCCCACGATAGAGGGCGTCGCTGCCGGGCAGCGAAGGATGGTGCGGTCGAGAAGACTCGAACTTCCACGCCTTGCGGCGCTACCACCTCAAGGTAGTGCGTCTACCAATTCCGCCACGACCGCATCCTGAGGAGGCGGGGGTGTAGCAAAGCCTTTGCGGCTTGGGAAGCGCCCTAAATACCTTCGCCGTCCAAGCCGGTGTGGATGCCACATTCGTCTTTATCGAGGCCTGCCCAGCGGCCGTCGCGATAGTTCTCACCCGACTGCACGCGGCGGGTACAGGGAATGCAGCCGATCGACGGATAGCCGTCCTCCAACAATGGATGCCTGGGCAGCGCATGGCGCGCGGCATAGGCATCGATATCCGCAAGCGTCCAATCCGCAAGCGGATTGAACCGGAAACGGCCTTCGAAATATTCGACGGACTGCATTTCCAATCGCGCGTTGGTCTGGAATTTCTTGCGGCCGGTGATTTGCGCGCCGAAACCTTCCAGCGCGCGGCGCAAAGGTACGACCTTGCGAAAGCTGCAGCAGGCATCGGTGCTGCGCGACCACAGGGTTCCTTCCGGATCCTTGCGCGCGCGGTCGTCCGGATGCAGTCCGATGGAGCGGATGTCAATCAGGCCAAGCTCGTCCTGCAAACGGTCGCGATAGCGCAGTGTTTCGCCGAACAGTTTTCCGGTGTTGAGAAACAGAACAGGCGTGGCCGGATCGACCAGCGCAATAAGATGCAACAGCACCACCGATTCCGAGCCGAACGAAGTGACCACGGCGGTCTTGCCGACAACCTCTTCTTTCAGCGCCAATTGCAAAACGCCCAAGGCGTTGCGCCCTTGGGCCGCCGATTGCAAATAGATGAGACGGGCCGCGATCGCAGGATCAGCCGCCAAGATGCGCGGCGCGATAGCCCGGCTCTGGTCGAGGACCGTGACCACACTCATCGAAGCCACCCGCGCGCCGTGACATAGTCGCGCGTGCGTTTCGAGACCTCTGCGGACGTTTGGCCCGTGGAGCGCCAGTTGGCGCGCGTCTGGGCCACCTCGCGCAAGCGCCCGTTCCATTCCAGGCCGAGCTTTTGCTCCAGCCATTCGCGCAGGAGCCGGGCGAGCCCTGGCGCCTTTCCGCCTGTCGAAACCGTCAGCAGCAGATCGCCTCGCCTTATGATAGCGGGAACGTTGAAATCGCAGAGGTCCGGCTGATCCTCGACGTTCACCAGAACGCCCTGTCCCCGGGCGAGCGCGGCCAGCCTTTCGCCGCTGGCGCGCTCCAGACCCGCCACGAAGAGCACTGATAGGCCGTGCAAGGCTTGGGCGTCGCTATCGGCAGCAACCACAACCGCAGTGACGCCCGCCTCCGTCAGAACTGCACTGCGACGGGCCAAGGATTCGCCAAACCCGGCCAGCCCGACGGACACAGCAGTTTCGTTGAGGACGATGGGAAGCAAAGACGCTACTCCCGCGAACCGCGCTATTGCGGCTCCACAGAGATACGTGCCGTTACCGTATAATGCAAGAATATGGCGTGGAACAAATTATTCAACAAATTGTCGGTGTTCTATCCGTTGGTCCCAAGAAGCTCGGTTACTGATACGCCGATCTTATCGCCGCTGAGGACGATATCGCCCCTGGCGACGGCCTTGTCGTTGGCTAGAATCGTCACCGGATCGTCCTATTTGAAATCCAGTTCGATCACCGCTCCGCAGCCCATTCGCAAAAGCTGGTGCATGGGAAAGACCGAGCGGCCCAGAACCACGGAAATCTCGACCTTGACGCCTTCGATATTGGAGGACATTTGACCTTTGGTGCTACGTGTGAGCGATGGGCGTGATCCTTTCGCGATTATGCTTACGGCGGAGTTAATGGCAGCAATTTCTTCCCCTGTGCGAAACCGGCCCGAATGGCTCAGCCGGCCCGGATTGCTGCCCTATCCCGAAGCCGTGACCTTCATGGAAGAGCGCGCCGCCGCCATTGCCGAGGGTCGGGCGGAAGAACTGATCTGGCTGGTCGAGCATCCGCCAATCTACACGGCAGGCACCAGCGCCAAAGACGCCGATCTGATCGACGCGCGTTTTCCGGTTTTCAAAACCGGGCGCGGCGGTCAGTTTACCTATCACGGCCCCGGTCAACGCGTGGGCTACGTCATGCTCAATCTGAAGCGCCGCAAACCGGACGTGCGTGCTTATGTGCGCGACCTCGAAGAATGGCTGATCCGTACACTCTCGCGATTTAACGTAAAGGGAGAGCGCCGCGAAGGTCGCGTCGGCATCTGGGTTCAGCGTGGAAGCCGCGAAGACAAGATCGCTGCGCTCGGCGTGCGCGTTCGCCGCTGGGTGACCTATCACGGCGTGTCATTTAATGTTGAGCCAGATCTCTCGCATTTCGGCGGGATCGTGCCATGCGGTATCAGCCAGCATGGCGTGACCAGTCTGCACGACCTCGGCATTCCGGTTTCGATGGCTGATGTCGATGTCGCGCTGAAGGCCGCGTTCGAGGAAGTTTTCGGCGCCGTCCGCGCGGGCTGATTTCGATGCCGCTCGAATCGCGGGCGAAGGTATTGTCGCCCGCGGCGCGCTGATCTTCGCGATCTCGGTGTTCCGCGAATTATTTCGCAGCCGCGCCTAAAGCGACGGCCGCCGGTTGAATCCTTTTTCCGCTGGCGGTTCCGCTTTTTCCAGATCAACGCTTTTGACCTGAGAACCTTCCGGGCCCCGCGCGCAGGCCGCGACGAAGGTTTCAACCGCGCCGTTCTCGCCTGAGATGAGGATCTCGACATTTCCGTTCGAGCGATTGCGTATCCAGCCGTCGAGACCAAGTTTACGCGCTTCGGTGATCGCAAAGTTGCGATATCCAACCGCCTGAACGAAGCCTTCGATCTTGAGGCGCAGACTGGTGATGTCTTCTTCGGTGTTCATGCAAATTCGAGGATCACATCGTCGAGCGCGAGGCTATCGCCTTTCTTGGCATTGATCTTCCTGACCGTGCCGTCGCGTTCGGCGGTGAGGACATTTTCCATCTTCATGGCTTCGACCACGGCGAGGGATTCGCCCGCCTTCACCTCTTGCCCCTCTTTCACGTTCACGGAGACAACAAGACCTGGCATCGGGCAGAGCAGAAATTTCGATGTGTCGGCTGCAACTTTGACCGGCATCAGCGCCGCGAGTTTCGCGGCGGCGGGACTGCGAACCGTGACCGTCGCCTGCGCGCCACCCTGCCGAAGGCGGTTACCGCCGGCGAGGCGGGTGATTTGGATCGCATGTTCGCCACTTTTGTCCCGCAGATGCATGACGGGTTCGCCCGGGTGCCAATCCGTCGCGGCTTCAAACGCTTCGCCTTCGATGCGCAGGAAAAGCCGGCCTTGATGCACGTACGCGTCGCTAACAGCAAAATTCTTTCCGTCCAGTGTGGCTGTGAATTCCAGCGCCGCGCGGTGCGCGCCATTTAATGCACCGGAAATGGCGCCGGCCCTTTGCGTTCGCACGAGCTTGGCCGCCACGGCGGCGGCAATAAAGCGGCGCTGCATCGCCTCGTTCATTGCGATGCCGTGAAAGCCGTCGGGGAATTCCTCAGCGATAAACGCGGTGGTGAGACGGCCGTCGCGGAAACGCTTGTTGTGCATGATCGCTGTGAGGAACGCGATGTTGTGATTGATCCCCTCGATGCGGAATTCGTCCAGCGCCGCTGCCATCGCGTCAATCGCCTGCAGCCGCGCCGGCGCGTGCGTGCAGAGCTTCGCGATCATCGGATCGTAATAAATCGAGATTTCGCCGCCCTCATAAACGCCGGTGTCGTTACGCACGGTCACATCGCCAAACTTGCCTTCCGCCGGGGGACGATAGCGCACCAGCCTGCCCGTCGAAGGCAAGAATCCGCGATAGGGATCTTCGGCATAGATACGTGTTTCAACAGCCCAGCCCCCGAGCTTCACGTCCTTCTGCGTCAGCGGAAGCTTTTCGCCTGCCGCCGAGCGGATCATCAACTCGACCAGATCGAGGCCCGTAATCAGTTCCGTTACCGGATGTTCGACCTGAAGCCGCGTGTTCATTTCGAGGAAATAGAACTTGCGATCCTTGTCGACGATGAACTCAACCGTGCCGGCGTTGTCGTAGCCGACGGCTTTCGCCAGAGCCACGGCCTGCTCGCCCATCGCCTTGCGCGTCGCGGCATCGAGGAATGGCGACGGTGCCTCTTCGATTACTTTCTGATGGCGGCGCTGGATCGAACATTCGCGTTCGTTGAGATAAAGAACGTTGCCGTGCTTGTCGCCGATCAGCTGAATCTCAATATGGCGTGGCTCGGTGACGAATTTTTCGATGAACAGCCGATCGTCGCCGAAGCTCGCCTTGGCTTCGTGCTGCGAGGACTGGATCGCCTGCACCAGTTCGCTTTCCTTGTGAACGATGCGCAGTCCCTTGCCGCCGCCGCCGGCCGAGGCTTTCACCATCACCGGGTAGCCGATGTCGGCGGCGATCTTCTTGGCGTGATCCGCGCCCGAGATCTCGCCGACAAAGCCCGGAACCGTATTTACCTTGGCGGCCAGCGCGAGCTTCTTGGATTCGATCTTGTCGCCCATCGCAGCGATGGCCGTGACATTCGGGCCGATGAAGGCAACGCCTACCTTCGCCAGCGCTTCGGCGAATGCTTCACGTTCGGAGAGAAATCCGTAGCCGGGATGAACCGCTTCCGCGTTGGTCTGCAGACAGGCGGCAACGATCTTGTCGATCTGAAGATAGGACTGGGCGGAAGGCGCGGGACCGATATGGACCACCTCGTCCGCCATCTCGACATGCAGCGCGTCCTTGTCGGCGTCCGAATAGACGGCGACCGTCTTGATGCCCATTTTGCGCGCGGTCTTGATGACCCGGCAGGCGATTTCGCCACGATTGGCGATCAGGATTTTCTTGAACACTCGACCCCCTGGCCATTCGGATAGCGGCCTGATTTGGCAAGCGTTTTAAGGCGTCCGGGCCCATCCGTAAACCGGCCCTGACCTTCGCCCGAGCCCTACTGGAAAGGCTCCCGCCGCCTGGAGATACGGCGGCGGGACATCAAACCATCGGCTATTTCTTCCCTTCCATCGACTTGTCGCGAATGGCGCGGAATTCGTTGCCGTCGTACCAGTTGGGCCAGGCATCGCTGTTCGCGATCTCGTCACCCACCGTGTAGAGCGCATCGAGGTCCTGCACCGGCCCGCTCAGATCCCAATCCGCTTTCCATTCGTCGGACGGCTGATGGTAGTGATGCAGCGTGTAGTCCTCGCGGATCGTATGGCCGGCATCGGTGCCGCCGGCGATCAGATCGTAACCGCCGCCCGGATCCAGCATCGGCACGCCGACTTTCGCCAGGCTGATGTGATCGGAGCGATAGAAGCCGCCCTTCTCCGGCTGCGGGTCGGGCGTGATGACGCGGCCCTCGGTTTTCAAAACGTCCGCCAGCGTGTCCTCAAGCTGCGAGGCGCCGTTTCCTGTCACGACCATGTCATGCGCGCGGCCTTCAGGTAGATTGGCGTCCAGATTGATGCCGCCAACGATATGATTGAGCGGCCAGATCGGATGTTTCGAGAAATATTCCGAACCGAGCAGGCCCTGCTCCTCCATTGTCCAGCCGATGAACGCGACGGAGCGTTGCGGACGCGGTTTGTCGGCCGCGAAGGCTTCCGCGATTTCCAGAATGCTGGAAATGCCCATGCCGTTATCGACGGCGCCGTTGTAGATCTTGTCTGGCCCGGCCACGTCCGGCTTGATGCCCAGATGATCCCAATGCGCGGTGTAGAGGAAATAATCGTTGGGGTGTTTGCTGCCCGGAACCACGCCCACGACATTGCGCGTGTTCATTTGCATGACGTTGGAGTGGAGTTCGGCGGACAGCGTTTCGCCGCCCAGCGATACCGCTTTGAAGCCGTGCTGGTTGGCGGCGGCTTTTTCCTGCTCGTAATCGAGCCCCGCGCGCTTGAACAGATCCCTCGCGGTATCGAGCGTGACCCAGCCTTCGACCGGCACCATGCTCATGTCCTTGTCCGCTGCCGCGAGCCAGGACTTGTTGCCGGAATTCGAATTGCGCACGACCTGCCAGCCATAGGCGGCCGGATAAGTTTCGTGAACGATGATTGCCGCCGCCGCACCCTGACGCGCCGCTTCTTCGAATTTGTAGGTCCAGCGGCCGTAATAGGTCATCGCCTTGCCCTTGAAGAATTTGGGATCGGGATTGACGTCCTGGTTGCCGGGATCGTTGATGAGAATGACGACCGTCTTTCCCTTCACATCCACGCCGACGTAATCGTTCCAGCCGAATTCGGGAGCGACGACGCCGTAGCCGACAAATACCAGCGGCGAGTCTTTCACCGTCACCGTGTCGCTCTTGAAGCGCGGCGTCCAGTAAACGTCTTCATCGGGGAATTTCGGATTGATCGTGCCTTGTGCCGTGTTGAACGTGAGGTTCGATTTCGCCGCGTCGAGCATGATGTTCACCGCGGGCACCGGCTGGAAATAGCTACCGTGATAGCCGGGCTTGAGGCCGATGCGCTTCATCTCATCGGCAACCCATTGCGCGGCGGCTTCGCCGTTCTTCGTGCCGGGGCCGCGGGCCGAGAGATCGGCGGCATTGATGTCCGGCGTGGTGGTGGGATGGCCGGGATATTGGGCGAGGGCTGGCGCCGCAAACAGGACGATGGCGGTAGCGAGCAGGGCACTTTTCATACTGGCGAAATTCATGAAGCGGTGGTCTCCCCTATTGAGCAGCGCATCCTAGGTGGCGGGACGGGCCGCGCAACCGGATTCAACATTTTGTGTCGTCACAATTTGTCACCGCAACGACTTGAACCATCGAAACTTGGCCACCCTCCCTCATCGGAATTGAACGTCGGTTTTGCACGTGGAGGTTTTGCGTCTCTCACAATCTCGTGCCCACTCGAGTGCGGACCGCTATATCGTGATCTTTGTTTGTACGTTTTGTGTACCCCCTCTTCCCTCTCCCTGCCTCTTCGATTTTTTTGATTTCAATTTCTCCTTTTGTTGCGCCGCACCGCGCCTGACGCCAACGTGGCTGACAGAAATCGGAAGCCACCAAGAGGGTTTCAAAAGACATGACCAAATTTATCCAGTCGCGCGGCACGAAGGATGCGGGGCTTCCTTTCTCCGATGTGGTGCGCGTGGGCGACATGTTTTATCTCTCCGGCGCGCTCGGCAATGTGCCCGGCAAGATGCAGCTCGTGCCCGGCGGCATGGAAGCCGAAGCGCGCCAGATGTTTCAAAACATCGCCCGCACGCTGGAGCAGAACGGGCTTTCCTTCGACGACGTTTTCAAATGCCTCGTCATGCTCGCGGATATGAGCGAGTGGCCGGCGTTCAACAAAGTCTATGTCGAATATTTCAAAGCGGACCGTCTGCCCGCGCGATCCGCCTTCGGCGCTCACGCCCTTGCGCTTGGTGCGCGGGTGGAGATGGAAGTGACGGCCTATGCGGGTGGGAAGTAGAGAGTACCAAACCATCCTTCGTCATGGCCGGGCCCGGCGCGCTTTGCCGCCCGGACCTTGCGTAAATGAAAACACGATGTCGGGTAACGCGATGTCAGGCCACGCCGCTGTCAGTTGCCGCAAAGCCGGCGGCGAACAGATGGGCACGCACAAGATGACCGGCACACAGTCCTACCTCGGTGGCGGTGGCTCAGGAAAAACACGTTAAGCGTTGCTGCGTTCGAACAGGTGACAAACGGGCGCGGCTGAATTCCGCGCCCGTTTCGCCGTCAGCAAGCAATGTGAGATCGTGGTCGGCAAGCGTGCTGGGGTATGCGTTTGGCGATCTGATTATTGGGCAAATTCGAAAATTTTTCGCTCTGCCATCAAATGCACAAACGACGAGGCTTCTTTCTGCGGACGGCCAACCGAAACCAGAAAATCAGCTAATGCTCTTCCACAGGCTACAAAACCAAGTATGACTTCCCGTAATCGAATTCCATTTTGAAGTTCTGCCTGCACCGCGTCGCTCATGCAGGCATCCGTCCCCGCCTGTAACGTAGCCAATTGCTCGGCGTGAATGGCATCGGCCTGGTTATATTTTAGATTGTCGCCCGCATGTGCAGAATTGGTAAGAACACTGGCAAGCAGAATGATAATAGCCGTCGGAAATTTCATTATCGCACCCTATAAGGGACGGCATTAGGGCTATGCCGCCCTGCATTGCCAATAGCCTTTCCATTTTCTACGCACCGGGTGACGGGCGGCTGCGCCTACCTGCGTCATGTACTGTGTGCCATTTGAAGCGCGGCGGTGATCTTCGCGCCAAGCCATTTCATCGGCATAGGCACTGAGATGCCGCGCAGCGATATGATGATGCGATCCAATTTCAGCGCGGCGCATAGCGCCGATTATTTCTTCTCTTCGCGGCGCGGACGCGCCGTGGCTGGATGGCGGCCTCAAGGGCGGCCATGACGAACTTTGGATTGAATCTCACAAAGGTATATTGTCGTGCTTCTTCCAGATTTGCGGCACCTGCTTGTTCTTGAGCATGCGTAGCGCGCGGGCGACGCGCCAGCGAGTGGAATGCGGGCGGATCACGTCGTCTATATAGCCGCGCTGCGCCGCCACAAAGGGATTGAGGAAGCGGTCTTCATATTCCTTCGTCAGCAGGTCGATCTCGTCCTTGTTGCCGATCTGCTGGCGGAAGATGATTTCCACCGCGCCTTTCGCGCCCATCACCGCGATCTGCGCCGTGGGCCAGGCATAATTCACATCCGCGCGCATATGCTTGGAGGCCATCACGTCATAAGCGCCGCCATAGGCCTTGCGCGTGATCACCGTCACCTTCGGGCATGTGGCTTCGGTATAGGCGAAGAGCAGTTTGGCGCCATGCTTGATGATGCCGCCATGTTCCTGCGCCGTGCCCGGCAAGAAGCCCGGCACGTCCACGAAGGTGACGATGGGAATGTTGAAGCAGTCGCAGAAGCGCACGAAGCGCGCCGCCTTGCGCGACGCATCGCTGTCGAGCACGCCGGCCAGCACCATGGGCTGGTTGGCGACGAAACCGACGGTCGAGCCTTCCAGGCGGCCGAAGCCGGTGATCATGTTGCGCGCGAAGGCCTCGCCGATCTCGAAGAAATCGCCCTCGTCCGCGACCTTATGAATCAGCTCTTTCATGTCGTAGGGCTTGTTGGGATTTTCCGGCACCAGCGTATCGAGCGAAAGCTCTTCGCGGCGCGGATCGTCCTGCGTTGGCCAGTGCGGCGGCTGCTCGCGATTGTTGAGCGGCAGGAAATCGTAGAAACGGCGAATTTCCTCGATGGTAATAACATCGTTCTCGAACGAGCCGTCGGCCACCGCCGATTTGGTGGTGTGCACCTTCGCGCCGCCGAGCTGTTCGGGCGTCACGTCTTCCTGCGTCACCGTCTTCACCACATCGGGCCCTGTGATGAACATGTAGCTCGTGTCCTTCACCATGAAGATGAAGTCGGTCATGGCGGGCGAATAGACATCGCCGCCCGCGCAGGGCCCCATGATGACGCTCACCTGCGGTACCACGCCCGAGGCCAAAACATTACGCTTGAACACTTCGCCATAACCGGCGAGCGAAGCCACGCCTTCCTGGATGCGCGCACCGCCCGCATCCAGCAGGCCGATCACCGGCGCGCCGTTCTGCATCGCCATGTCCTGGATTTTGCAGATCTTCTGGGCGTGGGTTTCGGAGAGCGAGCCGCCGAACACAGTGAAGTCCTTCGCATAGACATAGACCATGCGGCCGTTGATCGTGCCCCAGCCGGTGACCACGCCGTCGCCGGGGATGACGTTCTTGTCGGCACCGAAATCGGTGTTGCGGTGCTGCACGAACATGTCGAACTCCTCGAAGGAGCCTTCATCGAGCAGCAGCCCGACACGTTCGCGTGCCGTCAGCCTGCCGCGGGCATGCTGCGCCTTGATGCGCGCTTCGCCGCCGCCAAGGCGCGCCTGCGTCCGCCGCTCTTCAAGTTCGACAAGGATGTGTTTCATGGGTGCGCCCGCTCAAAAAATCGACAAATCGGACCCGAGATTGTGGGGCCTGAGCCTGAGGGTCAAGCCAAGAGCCGCAGGAACTGGCCTGCCGCCGCAAGCTCGGCGGAGAGACGCGTGAGTCGTGCATCGGCCTCGGCATCATGGCCCCATTGTTCGGCCTGAAACGTCTCGTCCACGGTGGCGGCCGAAAAGGTCTGCGCGGCGTCGAGAAGCCCGTCACTGAGCGCCAAGGCGAGAACCAGCGAGCCGGTGATCGAGGCGGCGGTGTGCAGCGCCGTCAGCGCGAAATCGTCGTGGCTCTCGATAGCCCGTTCCAGCGCGCGCAACGCTTCAGCGGGTTGTTCCACGTAGGTGATTCCGCTTACGGCCGTGTGGCGCGCGCCATACCGCTCCGCCGCCCAATCGAGCAGCGGATTCCATACGGCCTCCTGCCGCGCGACCAGTTCCTGCGGCGCTTCGGCGCGATAGCAGAGCAGATCGCTGCGGCCGAAACCAAGCACGTATTCGACAACCTTGTCGCGCGTGGACGAAACGCCGTCGAGCGCTATGAAGGCCAGACGTGTCTGCGGCATGGCATGCGGATCGATCGCCTCGCCCGCGCTGCCCCATTCATCGGCAATCGCTTCCGCCAGCGCGCGCGACGGCAAATTGAGCGAACCTTTCGCGGGCGTCTTGAGAGTCTTTCCGTCCAGCAGAATGCGGAACACACCATCCGCTTCGCCGACAGACACGTCTCGATAGAACCGCTTCATTTCTTCTTTTTCTTTTTCGCCGTTCCCAGATGACGCGCCGCCTCATTCGCAAGAATTGGCGAACGCAGAGCCGATTTCGGCAGGCGGACGCGCAGCGCATCCGGTAGGCCGTCATGCGGGCCAAGCTTCGGCACCGGATGATCGGCCCAATAGAGCGCGCCGGCCGCTTCGTTCTGCGACAGTTGATAGGGATACCAGAACTGATTGTTCCGGCGGGCTGCTTCCGCGCCAACCAGCAGGATCGCATCTTCGCCGCTGTTGTTGATGATGGTGTGCGTGATGCCGGTCTTGGCTTCGAAGCCGGCGAAATCGCCTTCCGCCAGCGGATGGATGTGGCCGTCGATCCAGCAATCCACCTTGCCGGAAACGACATAGACGAATTCTTCCTCGTCCCGCTCGGCATGCGGATAGGAGGTTCGCCGCCCCGGCTTCAGCAGATCGAGATGGATGCCGATGCGCGAGAACCGCGTGCGGCGCCCGAAGCGCGCGGGAAAGGTCTGGTCCTCGGTGCTCTTGGGATAGCGCACCGCTTTCTTCTCCAGAATATCGCGCCAATGGAGGACGTAATCCAGCTTGCCTTGTTTGCGGCCCGAGTGATCGCCGGGCATGCCGCTGTTCGGGCCGAGCTTGCGCCTCGGCGCATCGGCCCAAAGCATCCCCATCGCCCGGAGGTTCTCGGCCGCCGCTGGGTCGGCGGGTTGAACCACCTTGGAATTTCGCCGCATCGCCTCGGTGAAAGCGAAGATGCGCACGTCGTCCCGCGTGTTGTTGATCAGGCTGTGGGCGATACTGGTGCCCGCGTGGAGGCAGACCCCGTCGCCCTCCGCAAGCCTGCGAAGATGTCCGTCGATCCACAGATCGGGCGTGCCTTCCAGCACGAAGGCAAACACCTCGACATCGCGCATCGCAAGCGGCGGACAGGCGCGCGTGCCCGGTGGTATTCTGAGATGCGCGACGCGCAAACGGGTGAGGCCCGTGGCCTCGGCCAATTCGCTGGCCTGGCCGAAATCCTCCGTTGCACCCGGCGGCGCTGCCGGCGCTTCAAGCGCGCGCCAGTTCCTGATGAAACCGGGCCGCTTCTTGCTCATTTGCGTTTCGAGCCCGGGAAAGGATCGCGCGCCTGGCTCTCGTGAAAGCCGAGGAAGTTCCAGGAATTGATCATGTGTTCCGGCAGTTCGGCGGTTACCTGCAAGCGCCCGCCGCTCGGATTGGCGATGTCGATATAGCGCGCATGCAAATGAAGCTGGTCCGCGATCTCGCCGCGCCCACGTGCCGCCACGCCGCCATATTTGAAATCGCCGACGATGGGCGTGCCCAATGACGCCAGATGCACGCGGATCTGATGCGTGCGGCCGGTCACCGGCTTGGCCGCGATCCAGGCATATTCCTCGCCCACCTGATCGATCACGACGTAATCGGTGATGGCGTGTTTGGCGTCCTCGGAGTCATCTTCCTTGGTCACCACGCGTTCGTCGCGGCCATGCGGGCCGTGGCCGCCTTCCTTGGCGAGCGCGAGCTTGATCGTGCCGCGTTTTTGCTTAGGCACGCCGCGCACCAGCGCCCAATAGATTTTCTGTGCGTCGCGCTGCGCCAGCGATTTCGCCAGCGACGCGGCGGCCGGAACCGTGCGCGCCACGACCAGCACGCCCGATGTGTCGCGGTCGAGACGATGCACCAGACGCGGGCGCTGCTTCTTGCCGAACATCAGATCGTCCAGCATCCCATCCACATGCTTGGTGAGGCCGCTGCCGCCTTGGGTGGCGAGCCCGGGCGGCTTGTTGAGAACCATCACGGTGGAATCCATAAAGATCACAAGATCTTCCGTGGATTTCCTTTCTTCTTCGCCGGGCTGTGGACGGACTGGTTGCGCTTTTGTGAGCTTCTTCTCCGATTCGCTGTGGATGCTTTCCAATTGCGGCGGCAGACGAAGGCTTTGACCTGTGGACAGACGCTCGCTCGCTTTGACGCGCTTGCCATCCACCCGCACCTCGCCTTTGCGCAGCAGTTTCTCCAGCACGATATGCGTCAGCGCCGGGTAGTGCCGCTTGAACCAGCGATCGATGCGGATCTGATCGTCGTCTTTAGAAACCTGAACGGTCTTGCTCATGTCAGGCGATCCGCACGATCCAGAGGCCGGCAAACAGCGCGAGGATCGAAAGCACCGTCGAGCCCACGATGTAAACCGCGGCGCTGGTATAGGCACCGCGCTCGATCAGCAACACGCTGTCGAGCGAGAAGGTCGAGAAGGTGGTGTATCCGCCCAATATGCCGACGGTCAGGAAGGCGCGCAGCTCGGGCGACATGCTGAGTTTCAATGCCGCAAGTTCCACGATGATGCCCATGGCGAGACCGCCGCTGATGTTCACAACGAAGATGCCCCAGGGATAGCCGGGCCAGGCGGCGGATTGAATCGCACCCGCCACGAAGTAGCGCAGAAGCGAACCGATTGCGCCGCCCGAGGCGACGGCGAGAAGGATCATGAGAGACATGGTTTGAACCGTTGTTTATCTGGCGCGGGATATATCAGATTCCGGCGCGCTATTCCTGCTCCGCCGCCCGCTTGGCCCGGAGCTTCGCCCAATACTCCAGCCGCTTGGCGATTTCGCGCTCGAAGCCGGTTTCTTTCGGCTGATAGAGTGCCTGACGCTCCATATCGTCCGGGAAGTAATTCTGGCCAGAAAAACCTTCCTCGGTTTCGTGGTCGTATTCGTAGCCTTTGCCGTAGCCGAGATTCTTCATCAGCTTGGTCGGCGCGTTGAGGATATGGGCGGGCGGCATGAGCGAGCCGTGTTCATGCGCGGCGCGCTTGGCGGCGCCCAGCGCGATATAGACCGCGTTCGATTTTGGCGCCGTCGCCAGATAGATCACCGTCTGCGCCAGCGCGATCTCGCCTTCCGGCGAGCCCAGAAAATCGTAGACATCCTTCGCCGCCAGCGCCTGCACCACGGCCTGCGGATCCGCGAGACCGATATCCTCGACGGCCGCGCGCACCAGACGGCGGGCGATATAGAGAGGCTGCTCGCCACCGGCCAGCATGCGCGCCAGCCAATAAAGCGCCGCATCGGGATCGGAACCGCGGATCGACTTATGCAGCGCGGAGATGATGTTGTAGTGCTCCTCGCGCGATTTGTCGTAAAGCGGCGCGCGCTTCTGCACCGCCGCGACAAGCCCGGCGGGATCCAGCGGCTTCACGATCTTCAGCGCCGCGACTTCTTCGGTCAGATTGAGCAGATAGCGTCCGTCGCCATCGGCCATCGCGCGAAGCGTCTGCCGCGCATCGCCGGTCAGCTTGAGCGGTTCGCCGTAATAGGTTTCGGCGCGTTGCAGTAGCGTTTCCAGCACCGCATCGTCCAGCCGCCGCAACACCAGAACCTGCATGCGCGAAAGTAGCGCGCCATTCAGCTCGAAGGACGGATTCTCCGTGGTCGCGCCGACGAGAACGATGGTGCCATCTTCGACCACCGGCAAAAACGAATCCTGCTGGCTGCGGTTGAAGCGATGAATCTCATCGACGAAGAGCAACGTTCCCCTGCCCGTCTTGCGCCGGAAGCGCGCGGCCTCGAACGTTTTCTTGAGATCGGCGACGCCGGAGAATACGGCGGACAATTGCTCGAACTGCAGATCGAAGGCGGTGGAGAGCAGCCGCGCAATGGTCGTCTTGCCGGTGCCCGGCGGGCCCCAGAGAATGACCGAGTGCGCGCGGCCCTGCGCGATCATGCGTCCGATCGGTCCTTCCGGCCCGATCAAATGATCCTGCCCGACCACTTCAGCCAATACTTTTGGGCGAAGGCGATCCGCAAGCGGTCGCGGCGCGCCTTTCTCCAATCCACCGGCTTCAAAGAGATCGGACATCGAGCGGTTCAGCCACCGACGTTCAGGTTGAGCCGCCGGCCGCCACGCTCGATCACCATCTGCCAGGACCGTGCGGCGGCAAGCGCGTGCGTAAGTTCGCCCACATTGTTGATCGCCGTACCGTTCACCTCACGAATGATATCGCCGGGCTGAAAGCCGTAATTTCCAGCGATGGAGCCCGGCGGAGCGGCAACAACCGCCACACCCTTTGCCGCAAAGCTCACCTGCAGGTCCATCGCGGCAGCGGGCGAGAGATTTTCAATTTTCGCCCCGGTCAGCGGATTGCGACCGCCGACGCTGGTAACCTGGCGCGGCGGATTTTCGGATGGCACGGCAAGCGTAGCCTCCACATCGCGCTGCTTGCCGCCCGACGAAACATGCAGCTTCACGACTTCCCCGGCTTTATGCGTGGCAACGCGATAATTCAGCCCCTGCATGTCATCAACTTCGGTGCCGTCAACCGAAAGGATCACATCACCCGTGCGCAGCCCCGCATTGGCGGCAGGGCCGCCGGGAAAAACGCTCTTCAACACGACGCCACCTGGCCGCAACAGGCCGAGACTGCCGGCGATTTCGCCGGTAACCGGCTGACCTTCAGCGCCGATCCAGGTCAGTTTCACGCCGCCGCCGAGCGCACCTTCAACAACGCGCCGCGCCAGATTGGCTGGAATTGCGAACCCTATCCCGATGGAGCCGCCGGAATTGGAAACGATGGACGTATTGATGCCCGCCAGCCTTCCATCTGTTGTTACCAATGCGCCGCCGGAATTGCCCGGATTGATCGCGGCGTCCGTCTGAATGAAAAACTGATAGTCGCTAGCGGAAACCTGCGTGCGCGCGAGGGCGGAGATGATGCCCATCGTCACCGTCTGGCCGACACCAAAGGGATCGCCAATGGCGAGAACGAGATCGCCGACATTGAGTTTGTCGCTATCGCCGAACGGGATCGTGGGAAGCTGTTCGCCCTTGGTGTCGATCTTCAGCACCGCGAGATCCGTGCGGCTATCGGCCAGAAGAACTTTCGCGGTGAATTCGCGTTTGTCGGACAACGCCACGACGATGTTCTGCCCGCCTTCGACCACATGATTGTTGGTCAGGATCACGCCGTCGCCGCGCACGATCACGCCCGAGCCGAGCGATTGCTGCACGCGCTGGCGAAATTCCGGCGACACGCCGAAGAAGCGCTGGAACAAAGGATCGCTGAACAGAGGATTCATCGGCGCCTGTATGACACTGCGCGCGTAAACGTTCACGACGGCCGGTGCTATTTTTTTGACGACCGGCGCGAAGGATTGCTGCACCTGCCACATCGATTGCGGCACGGTCTGCTGCGGCGGCGGTTTCGGCGGCGCCAGAACGGCGGGCGCGGCCTGAATTTGCGTTGCACAAAGCGCCGCGATCAGCGCGGCGGAAACGACTTTGAACGTCATGCTTCACTCCTCGAACGCAAAAGGGCGGCCTTGTCAGCCGCCCCTGCCTTAGTCCAACCGGCTATGCGAGATTACTCCTCGTCATTGCCTTCGTCGTCGTGGTCCATGACCGGGCCGGAATCCAGGCCCTTCGCGTCCACGTCGCGATCAATGAATTCGATGACGGCCATTTCGGCGTTGTCGCCATGGCGGTAACCGGCCTTGAGCACGCGAATATAGCCGCCCGGACGGGAGGCGTACCGCGGACCGATCACGTCGAACAACTTCTGAACCTGAACTTCGTCACCGACTTGCGCAATGAGCTGACGGCGCGCGTGCAGATTGCTCGACCCGCGGCGCGACAGCGTGACCAGCTTTTCCACCACCGGGCGAAGCTCCTTCGCCTTGGGCAGTGTGGTCTTGATCTGCTCGTGCTTGATCAGCGCCGCTGCCATGTTCACGAACATGGCTTTGCGGTGCGACGCCGTGCGGTTGAGCTTACGGCCTTGGTTGCGATGGCGCATGGCACTCTACTTTCAAAGAATTAGTACTGGTCTTCGTAACGCTTGGCGAGGTCTTCGATATTTTCCGGCGGCCAGCCAGGCACTTCCATGCCCAGATGCAAGCCCATTTCGGCGAGCACAGCCTTGATCTCGTTCAGCGACTTACGGCCGAAGTTCGGGGTGCGGAGCATCTCGCCTTCGGTCTTCTGAATGAGGTCGCCGATATAGACGATGTTGTCGTTCTTCAGGCAGTTCGCCGAACGCACCGAAAGCTCTAGCTCGTCCACCTTCTTCAGCAGCACCGGATTGAACGCGAGATCGGGCTTCGCTTCCTCGGCGACGCGCTCGCGCGGCTCTTCGAAGTTGATGAAAACCTGAAGCTGGTCCTGCAGGATGCGGGCGGCATAGGCCACCGCGTTGTCCGGTGAGACGGCGCCGTTGGTTTCAACGGTCAGCGTCAGCTTGTCGTAATCGAGGATCTGGCCCTCGCGGGTATTCTCGACCTTGTAAGAAACCTTCTTCACCGGCGAGAAAAGCGAGTCCACCGGGATCAGGCCGATCGGCGCATCTTCGGGGCGATTGCGGTCGGCGGGGACGTAGCCCTTGCCGGTCGCGACCGTCAGTTCCATGCGGAAATCGACTTTTTCATCCAGCGTGCAGATGACAAGTTCGGGATTGAGGATTTCGACATCGGCCACGGCGGCGATATCGCCGGCAGTGACTTCGCCCGGACCCTGCTTCTTCAGCGAAAGGCGCTTGGGGCCTTCGGCATGCATGCGCAGCGCGATCTGCTTCACGTTGAGCACGATGTCGGTGACGTCTTCGCGGACGCCCGCGATGGACGAGAATTCGTGCAGCACGCCCTCGATGTGAATCGAGGTAATGGCAGCGCCTTGTAGCGACGACAGCAGCACGCGGCGCAGCGAATTGCCGAGTGTCAGGCCGAAGCCCCGCTCCAGCGGCTCTGCCGTGATGGTGGCGGATTTGCCGGTATCGTGGCCCGCTTCAACCTTGAGCTTCTGCGGCTTGATCAGTTCTTGCCAGTTTTTCTGAAACATATTTTCCTCATCGTTTCCCGGACGTGTCGGATCACGCCCTTTTCGTTCGACGGGTTAGATTGTCCGAACCAAACTCTCTTTAGACGCGGCGACGCTTGGGCGGCCGGCATCCATTGTGGGGGATCGGCGTCACGTCACGGATCGATGTGACGGTCAGACCGACGGCCTGTAGCGCGCGCAGCGCGGACTCGCGGCCCGAACCCGGACCGCTGACTTCCACTTCCAGTGTGCGCATGCCGTGTTCCATGGCTTTCTTGCCGGCATCTTCGGCGGCCATCTGCGCCGCATAAGGCGTCGATTTGCGCGAGCCTTTGAAGCCCATCGTGCCGGAGCTCGACCACGAGATGGCATTGCCCGCCGTGTCGGTGATCGTGATGATCGTGTTGTTGAAGGTGGCAGCAACATGCGCCACGCCGACGACGACGTTCTTCTTTTCTTTCTTGCGAGCGCGACCTGCACCAGACTTCTTATCGGCAGCAGCCATTTTACTTCGTCACTTTCTTTTTGCCGGCAATCGCCTTGGCGGGACCCTTGCGCGTACGCGCGTTGGTGTGCGTGCGCTGACCGCGAACCGGAAGACCTTTGCGATGACGCAGGCCGCGATAGCAGCCCAGATCCATCAGGCGCTTGATGTTCATCGCCACTTCGCGCCGCAAATCGCCTTCGACGAGATAGTCGCGGTCGATCGCTTCGCGGATCTGGATGATTTCGGATTCGGTCAGGTCGCTCACGCGGCGGTCGGGCGTGATGCCGACCTTCTCGATGATTTCCTTGGCCTTGGCGGGCCCGATTCCATGGATGTAGCGAAGACCGATTTCGACCCGCTTCTGTGTGGGAATGTTGACGCCGGCAATACGAGCCACGACTTTGTCCTTCGCTCTAAGCTGCTGAAATAATTAACTTTTACGCTTACGGCAACACTTCAACCCGACCCTATCAGGGACCAAAACGTTCAGATCGCAGGATGGAGTCGCCGCAAGGGCGCGGATTATATGAATCGGCATCCCCCAGTCAACAGCCGTTTTGCGCCCTTCTTGCTGACGAAAACCCCGGTTTTCCGCAGCGTTTCATCAGGCGGCCAGGCGGCCCTCCTAGGCCCTTCAGTCTGCGCCGTTCCCACCGACGGCCGACCGAGTCTCCAGGCCTGGGATCCGCGAGGTCCCACGGACATCAGACAACGGCAGCCTTCGCATCGAGCGCTGTCGCGATGGTCCTGGTCACCTCGTCAATCGGCGCCATGCCGTCTACGGTCAACACCTTGCCCTGGTTGCCGTAATAAACGAGCAGCGGCGCCGTGTTCTTGTAATAGATGGCGAGCCGGTGTTTCAGGGTCTCGGGCGTGTCGTCGGAACGCATCACCCCACCCTCCTTGATCCGCTGTTCGACGCGCCGGAGCAGAATGTCGTCATTCACCTTTAGCTCGATCACCAGATCGATCTTGCGTTCGCGCGCCGCCAGCGTGTCGTCCAGCGCTTCGGCCTGCGGGATCGTGCGCGGGAAACCGTCGAACACCGCGCCGTTCTTGCAATCGGGCTGATCGTAACGCTCGGCGATGATGTCGATAACGATTTCATCGGGCACGAGTTCGCCCTTGGCGAGCAACGCATCCACCTGCTTGCCGAGCGGCGTTCCGGCCTTCACGGCCGCGCGCAGGATGTCACCGGTGGAGAGTTGCGGCAGGCCCCGCGTCTCCTGAAGGATTTTGGCCTGCGTACCTTTTCCCGCCCCCGGTGGTCCGAAAAGGACCAGGTTCAACGCCGTGCTCCCCGAAGCTTGGACTTTTTGATCAGTCCTTCATATTGCTGCGCGATCAAATGACTTTGAATTTGCGCGACCGTGTCCATCGTCACGCTGACCACGATCAGGATCGACGTTCCGCCGAGTGCGAACGGCAGGCTGTATTTGTAAATCAGATATTCAGGAATGAGGCAGACGACAGCCAGATAGATCGCGCCGATGACGGTGATACGCGTCAGCACATAGTCGATATATTCGGCCGTCTTCTTGCCCGGACGGATGCCCGGAATGAAGCCGCCATATTTCTTCAGATTCTCCGCTGTCTCTTCCGGATTGAAGATAATGGAGGTGTAGAAGAACGCGAAGAAGATGATCATCAACGCATACATCGCCAGATAGAGCGGCTGGCCATGGTTCAGATAGGCCACGATCGTCTGCAGCCAGTCGGGAATGCTCTGGGCGTTGAAGTTCGCAATGGTGAGCGGCATCAGCAGGATCGACGACGCGAAAATTGGTGGGATAACGCCCGATACGTTGAGCTTCAGCGGAAGATGCGAGGATTCGCCGCCGAACATGCGCTGACCGACCTGGCGTTTTGGGTATTGCACCAGCAAACGCCGCTGCGCGCGTTCCATGAACACAATGACGCCGATCAGACCCACCATGCCAATCATCGCGACGACCAGCACGATTGGCTCCAGCGCGCCGGTACGGCCCGCTTCGAAGGTCTGCGCGATATAAGTCGGGAAGCGCGCGACAATGCCGGTGAAGATGATGAGCGAGATGCCGTTGCCGACACCGCGCGCGGTGATCTGTTCCCCCAGCCACATCAGCAGGATCGTGCCGCCGGTCAGTGTGATCACGGTCGAGATTCGGAAGAACCAGCCCGGATCGATGACGACATTGCCCCAATGCTCAAGACCCAGCGCGATGCCGTAGGCCTGCAATGCGGCGAGACCGACAGTGCCGTAGCGCGTGTACTGGTTGATCGTCTTGCGGCCTGCCTCGCCTTCCTTCTTCAGCGTTTCCAGTTCCGGAATCACCGTCGTCATCAACTGAATGATGATCGAGGAGGAGATGTACGGCATGATGCCGAGTGCAAAGATCGCCATGCGCTGCACGGCGCCGCCGGCCAGCACGTTGAACACGTCAAGCAACCCGCCGCCCTGCTGCTGGTTGAGCTGGCGTGCCAGTTCCGTGGGGTCGATTCCCGGCATCGGAATATAGGTGCCCAGGCGGGCCACGATCAGGATGCCCAGCGTGAACAGCAGGCGCTGTCGCAGCTCGGTCGCCTTGCTGAAGCTGCTGAAATTGAAATTCGAGGCTAATTGCTCGGCCGCTGACGGCATAGCTCACTCCCTGAACCCGGCCGCCCTTTGGGACTCATGCGCACCGGCCTGCCGCCATTATATAGGTGCTATTCGCCTTTGCGCGCGGCTCTTTTTTCCGCCGATTTCGTGCGGCGCTGCTGGCGCTTGCCCGGCGCGCCCTTCTTGTTCATGTAAACCTTCTTCTTGAAGGTCGTGGTGACCGAGCCGCCGGCCTTTTCGACCGCAGCCTTGGCGGACGCCGTTGCGCCTGCGACCACCAGGTCAATCTTAGATTTCAGTTCGCCGTCGCCCAGAAGGCGAACGCCATGCTTGCTGCGGCTGGCAAGACCAGCCTTGCGGATGGCGGCCTCGTCAACCTTCGCTTTAACGTCAAGCTTCTTGCTGTCGATCGCCTTCTGCAGGCTCTTCAGATTCACTTCCGAGAACTTAAGCGAGAAGATGTTGTTGAAGCCGCGTTTCGGCATGCGCATGTAAAGCGGCATCTGGCCGCCTTCAAAGCCATAGACCTTTGTGCCGGTACGCGCTTTCGCACCCTTCACGCCGCGGCCGGACGTCTTCCCGAGGCCCGAGGACGAACCACGGCCGACCTTGTCCTTGCGCCTGTGGGCGCCGGGGTTGTTGCTGATTTCGTTGAGCTTCATCGTAACTTCTCCATGGCCGGCCAGCGAGCGCAGCGAAGCGCGAGCCGGCCACCCAGTTATTTCTTGTCGTCGACGACTTCGACCAGATGCTGCACCGCGCGGATCATGCCGCGAATGGACGGCGTATCTTCCAGCGTGCGCGTGCGGCGAATCTTGCCGAGGCCCAGACCGCGCAGCGTCGCCGCCTGAATCTCGGGCTTGCGGTTCGCGCTCTTGATCTGGCGCACGGTGACGGTCTTGCCCGCCTTCTTGGTTTTCTTCTCAACCATCGTTCAAATCCTTTTCAGGCGATCCTTAGACGGATGCCTGTTCGCCCTTCTGGCCTTCACGGCGCGAGATGATCTCGGCCACGCTGCGGCCTCGGCGCTGGGCAACCATGCGCGGGCTTTGCTGATTCTTGAGCGCATCGAACACCGCGCGCACCATGTTGTAGGGGTTCGATGTGCCCAGCGACTTGGAGACCACATCGCCAACGCCCAGGGCTTCGAACACCGCGCGCAACGGACCGCCCGCGATCACGCCCGTACCAGCCGGAGCCGGACGCACGATCACCTTGCCTGCGCCATGATGGCCACGCACTTCGTGATGCAGCGTGCGGCCATCCTTCAGCGGCACGCGGATGAGTGCGCGCTTGGCGGCATCGGTCGCCTTGCGGATGGCTTCGGGCACTTCGCGCGCCTTGCCATGACCGAAGCCGACGCGGCCCTTCTGGTCGCCGACGACAACGAGCGCCGCGAAACCGAAGCGCCGTCCACCCTTCACAACCTTCGCAACGCGATTGATGTGAACCAGCTTGTCGACGAATTCGTTGTCGCGCTCTTCGCGATCGCCGCGGTCCCGCCTTCTGCCTTCTTCACGCGCCATAAGTCGCTTCCTTTATCAAAACTCGAGGCCGCTTTCGCGAGCCGCGTCTGCGAGCGCCTTGATGCGCCCGTGATAGATATAACCGCCGCGATCGAACACGACCTGCTTCACGCCCTTGGCAAGCGCGCGTTCGGCGATCTTCTTGCCGACGGTGCTCGCCGCTTCGACGTTGTAGGACTTCGCGGACTTGCCGTCTTTCTCGTTCGTCGAGGCGGCAGCGATGGTCGCCGCCTGCTTGTCGTCGATGATCTGCACGTAGATGTGCTTGCCCGAACGGAAAACGGAAAGGCGTGGACGGTCTCCCGTCTGCGTGATCTTGTACCGCGTGCGCGAGCGGCGGCGCTGAAAGAGTTTCGAGGTCATTTCTTCTTGCCTTCTTTGCGGCGGACATGTTCCTCCGCATATTTCACGCCCTTGCCCTTGTAAGGCTCCGGCGGGCGATAGCTGCGGATTTCCGCGGCGACCTGGCCGACCAGCTGCTTGTCGATGCCGGCAACCGTCAGCATGGTCGGCTTCTCGGCCGTGATCGTGATCCCGGCGGGGATCGGATAGGCGACATCGTGACTGAAGCCGAGCTGCAGGTTCAAATTCTTGCCCTGCACCGCCGCGCGATAGCCAACGCCGTTGATCTCAAGCTTCTGCTGGAAGCCCTGCGTGACGCCGACCACGAGGTTGTTCACCAGCGTGCGGGACAGGCCCCACATCTGGCGCGCTTTCTCCATGCCTTCTCTCGGCGTGACGGTAACGCCGTCTTCGCCGACGCTGGCATCCACCTGAGCCACGAGCTTGAGCGAAAGCTCACCCTTCGGACCCTTTACCTTGACCAATTTTCCATCCACCGTGGCGGTAACGCCCTTGGGCAGAGGAACCGGCTTCTTGCCGATACGAGACATATGTTTTCTCCTCGCCGCCCTTAGAACACCTGACAGAGAACTTCGCCGCCGACGTTCTTTTCGCGGGCTGCGCTATCTGTCATCACGCCTTGCGGCGTCGAAATAATCGAAAGGCCGAGGCCCTGTCGATGCGGCTTCAACTCCGACACGCCGGCATAGACGCGGCGGCCGGGGGTCGAAATGCGCTTCAGTTCGCGAATGACCGGGCGGCCTTCGTGATATTTGAGCTCGATCTCAAGCTCCTTGCGGCCGCTTTCCTTGAACTCCACTTCCGCGTAACCGCGGATGAAGCCTTCGGACTGCAACACATCGAGCACGCGCACGCGAAGCTTCGAATTCGGCGATTTGATTTTCGCCGTGCCACGAAGCTGGCCGTTGCGGATGCGCGCCAGGAGATCTCCAACGGGATCCGTGATCGCCATATCCTATTTTCCTTCCTTACCAGCTTGCCTTGGTCATGCCAGGGATCTGGCCAAAATTCGAAAGATCGCGAAGCGCGATACGCGAGAGCTTGACCTTGCGGTAATAGCCCTTCGATCGGCCCGAAAGCTCGCAACGATGATGGATGCGGGTCTTCGACGAATTGCGCGGCAATTCCGCAAGCTTCAGATGCGCGGCGAAGCGATCTTCCGGCGACACTTTCATGTCCTCGGTGATGGCCTTCAGCGCAGCGCGCTTGGGAGCATATTGAGCCACCATCTTTTCGCGCTTCTTGTTGCGGTTGATCTGGCTCTGTTTCGCCATGAGCTTTGCCTTTAGTTGAACGGAAACTGGAAGCCTTCGAGAAGCGCCATGGCTTCTGCGTCGGTCTTCGCAGTGGTGTTGATGATGATGTCCATGCCCCACACGGTTTCCGTCTTGTCGTAATCGATTTCGACGAAAACGATGTGCTCCTTCATGCCCATCGCGAAATTGCCGCGGCCGTCGAAGCTCTTGCCGTTCAGTCCGCGAAAGTCGCGAACGCGCGGCAGCGCCATGGTGACGAGGCGGTCGAGGAATTCATACATCTTGTCCTTGCGCAGCGTGACCTTCACGCCGATCGGACGGCCGGCCGTGATCTTGAACGCGGCGATCGCCTTCTTGGCCTTCGTCACGATGGCTTTCTGGCCGGCAATCGCGGTCAGGTCGTTCTGCGCCTGCTGGATCTTCTTGCCGTCCGCCGCGCCTTCGCCGGCGCCGATGTTCAGCACGATCTTGTTGATCTTCGGCACTTGCATGACGCTGGTGTAGCCGAACTTCTTCATCAGATCGGCTTTGATCGAGTCGTTGTAGCGCGCCTTGAAACGCGGAACATAGTTTGCGTCGCGGGCTTCCTCGCCCACGTCAACTTGCGTGCCTGCCGACTTTTCCTTGCGGCCCTTCGAGGCCTTCTTCTCGGCCTTGGCGGTCTCGCGCGGATCGCCGCCCTTGGGGCCGCGGGCCGGTTTCTCTTTTCCTGCGTCAGACATCGATGACCTCACCGGACTTCTTCGCAAAGCGAACCTTGCGTCCGTCGTTCAGAATCTTGAAACCCACGCGCGTCGCGCCGCCCGACTTGGGATCGACATGCGCCAGGTTCGACAAATTGATCGGCGCTTCCTTGCTGATGATGCCGCCCTGCGCCTTCTGCGTCTGGCGCTGATGGCGTTTGACGATATTGATGCCGGACACTAGCGCACGATTTTCTTCAGGGAACATCTTGAGCACTTCACCCTTCTTCCCCTTGTCGCGGCCCGTCGTGACGATGACGCGGTCGCCCTTTTTGATTTTCATGCCCATCAGAGCACCTCCGGCGCCAGCGAAATGATCTTCATGTGGTTCTTCGCGCGCAACTCGCGGGTCACCGGTCCGAAGATGCGCGTGCCGATCGGCTCGCCCTGCGCGCTGACCAGAACCGCGGCGTTGCGGTCGAACTTGATCAGGCTGCCGTCCTGGCGGCGAACGCCCTTGGCGGTGCGCACGACGACGGCTTTCAGAACTTCGCCCTTCTTCACGCGGCCGCGCGGGATGGCTTCCTTCACGCTGACGACAATGGTATCGCCGACGTCGGCATAGCGGCGATGCGAGCCGCCGATCACCTTGATGCACATCACCCGGCGCGCGCCCGAATTATCGGCGACCTCTAGCTCGGTGGACATTTGAATCATGACTTAAACTCCTGACCGCTATCGCGGCCTTATTTCCCAACCCGCTCGACAACTTCCCAGCTCTTCAGCTTGGAAAGCGGCCGGCATTCGCGGATGCGAACGATATCGCCGACCTTGAACTCGCCCTTTTCGTCATGGGCGTGATATTTCTTGGACCGACGAACGGTCTTCTTCATGACCGGGTGCGTGAAACGGCGTTCCACGTTGACCACAACGGTCTTCTTGTTCTTGTCGCTGACGACGACACCTTGCAGCACGCGCTTCGGCATTGCTTCTTCCTTCTATCCTTCAGCCGGCCTTGCGGCGCTGCGCCGTCAATGCGGTTTCGATCCGCGCGATGCCTTTGCGCACCTCGCGGATGCGGTTTGTTTTTTCAAGCTGACCGTTCGCACGCTGAAAGCGCAGGTTGAACTGCTCCTTCTTGAGCTTCACGAGCTGGTCGCCCAATTCGTCACCGGTCTTGCCGTGGGTGTCGGTCGTCGCTTTTTTCTTCGCCATGACGCTTCTCCCTATGCGCGCGCGCGCGCGACGAACTTCGTCGCGATCGAAAGTTTCGCCGCACCCAGGCGCATCGCTTCCTTGGCCGTCACCAGATCGACACCGTCGATCTCGAACAGGATGCGGCCCGGCTTGACCCGCGCAACCCAATATTCCGGCGAGCCCTTGCCGGCCCCCATGCGGACTTCCACGGGCTTCTTCGACACCGGCACGTCGGGAAACACGCGAATCCACACACGGCCGGCGCGCTTCATTTCGCGCGTGATGGCACGGCGCGCGGCTTCGATCTCGCGCGCATTGATACGCTCGGGCTCCATCGCCTTCAGGCCGTACTCGCCGAAGTTGAGGTTGGTGCCCTTCTTGGCCGCGCCATGAATGCGGCCCTTGAACTGCTTGCGGAATTTTGTGCGTTTGGGTTGAAGCATGGTCCTGTTCCGTTATTCCGCGGCCGGCTGCGGCTGGCGCTGCTGACCGCCACGGCCTTTTTCTTCAGCTTCGGCCTGACGCTTCTCCGTGGCGAACGGATCGTGTTCCATGATCTCGCCCTTGAAGATCCAAACCTTCACGCCGCAGGTGCCATAGGTCGTCTTGGCCGTTGCGACGCCGTAGTCGATGTCGGCACGCAACGTATGCAACGGAACGCGACCTTCACGATACCATTCCACGCGCGCGATTTCGGCACCGCCGAGACGGCCGCCGCAGGTAATACGAATGCCGAGCGCACCAAGGCGCATCGCCGACTGAACCGCGCGCTTCATCACACGGCGGAACGCCACGCGGCGCTCCAGCTGCTGCGCGATGTTTTCCGCGACCAGCTTGGAATCGATTTCCGGCTTGCGGATTTCGACGATGTTCAGGTGAACTTCGTCGCTCGTGTATTTCTGGACGTCGCTCTTCAGCTTTTCGATATCGGCGCCCTTTTTTCCGATAACGACGCCGGGACGCGCGGAATGGATCGTGATCCGGCACTTCTTGTGCGGACGCTCGATGATGATGCGCGAGACACCCGCGGCCTTCAGCTTCTCGCTGAGATATTCGCGGATCTTGATGTCTTCCTGCAGGAGCTTGCCATATTCCCGTTTACCCGCGTACCAACGCGAGTCCCAGGTACGATTCACGCCCAGGCGCAGTCCGATCGGATTGACCTTCTGACCCATTACGCCTTCTCCTTCGCCGTTTTCTTAGCGGCAGGCTTCTTCGCGGCGGGTTTCTTCGCCGCCGTCTTGTTTGCGGACTTGCCGCCCTTCTTCTCGGGGGCTGCCTTCTGTTCGGGTTCTTTCTCGCGCTTCTCTTCCACGATGATCGTGATCTGCGCGAAAGGCTTTTCAATGCTGGCGCCACGGCCGCGGGCGCGGGCATGGAAGCGTTTCAGCACCATGTTCTTGCCGACGCTGGCTTCCTTGACCACCAGATCGTCCACGTCGAGATCGTGATTGTTCTCGGCGTTGGCGATGGCCGACTGCAGAACCTTCTTCACGACCGACGCAACGCGCTTGCGCGAGAAGGTCAGCTCGTTCAGCGCATTCTCGGCCCGCTTGCCGCGAATGATCTGCGCGACGAGGTTGAGTTTCCGCGGGCTCGTGCGGATGTTGTATCCGACGGCCTTGGCCTGATTGTCCGCGAGAACGCGGGCGCGCGATTCCTTGCCCATCAGGCCGCCCTCTTCGCTTTCTTGTCGCCGCCGCCACCATGGCCGCTGAATGTGCGCGTCGGCGAAAACTCGCCGAGCTTGTGGCCGACCATGTCTTCCGTGACCAGCACGGGAATGTGCTTCTTGCCGTTGTAAACGCCGAACGTGAGACCCACGAATTGCGGCAGGATCGTCGAGCGACGCGACCACGTCTTGATCACGTCCTTGCGTCCACTGCCGCGCGCGGCTTCCGCCTTCTTCAGCAGATAGCCATCGACAAACGGGCCTTTCCAAACTGAGCGAGCCATTCAATTACCCTTGCGTCTTTCCGTGGCGGGTGCGCACGATCATCTTGGTGGTGCGCTTGTTCTTGCGCGTCTTGTTGCCCTTCGTGCCCTTGCCCCACGGCGTGACCGGATGACGGCCGCCCTTGGTGCGGCCTTCGCCGCCGCCATGCGGATGGTCGATCGGGTTCATCGCGGTGCCGCGCACGGACGGGCGCTTGCCCTTCCAAACATTGCGGCCGGCCTTGCCGATGACCTCGTTCATGTGGTCCGGGTTTGAAACCGCACCGACCGTTGCCATGCAGGTCAACTGCACCTTGCGCACTTCGCCGGAATTGAGGCGCAACAGTGCGTAGCCTGCATCGCGGCCGAGGTACTGAGCATAGGTACCGGCAGAACGGGCGATCTGGCCGCCCTTGGCCGGCTTCATTTCGATGTTGTGCACGATGGTGCCGACCGGCATCGCCGACAGCGGCATCGCATTACCCGGCTTCACGTCCACTTTGTCGCCCGAGACAACCGTATCGCCGACGGCGAGACGCTGCGGCGCCAGGATGTAGGCGAGTTCGCCGTCCTTGTACTTGATCAGCGCGATGAACGAGGTGCGGTTCGGATCGTATTCGAGGCGTTCCACCTGCGCGGCGACATCGAACTTGCGGCGCTTGAAATCGACAATGCGATAGCGCTGCTTGTGACCGCCGCCCTGCCAACGCACGGTGACGCGGCCGGTGTTGTTGCGGCCGCCGTGACGGTGCTGGCCTTCGGTCAGCGACTTGACGGGATCGCCTTTGTGCAAGCCCTTGCGGTCGATCAGCACCAATTGGCGCTGACCGGGCGTCGTCGGACGATATTGTTTCAGCGCCATCTCAGAGTCCCGTCGTCACGTCGATCTGGCTGCCCTCTTCGAGGGTCACGATCGCTTTTTTGTAGTCGCTCTTTTTGAACTTGGTGCCGCGAAAATTCTTCCGCTTGCCCTTCACACGCACCGTGTTCACCGCCTTCACCTTGACCTTGAACAGCTCTGTCACGGCCTTGGCGATTTGCGGCTTGGTCGAATCCAGCGTCACGCGGAAAACCACCTGGTTCGTTTCGCTGAGCTTGGTCGCCTTTTCGGTAATGACCGGAGAAAGGATCACATCGTAATTCGTGATGGTCATGCGAAGCGCTCCTCGATTGCCTGAAGGGCGGCCTTCGTCAGCACCAGCTGGTCGCTGCGCATGATGTCGTACACGTTCAGGCCCGACGCGGGCAGCAACGAGACGTGCGAAAGATTGCGCGCGCTGAGATGGAAGTTCTTGTCGAACTCGCCATCGACCACAAGCGCCCTGCCGACGCCCATCTTGCCGAAGCGTTTTGCCAGATCGCCGGTCCCGACTTCCTTGGACTTCGCGTCTTCGATCACGACGATCGAACCGCTCTTCGCCTTGGAGGACAGCGCATGCTTGAGGCCAAGCGCGCGGACCTTCTTCGGCAGATCGAATTCGTGGCTGTGATTGACCGGACCCATGGCCTTCGCGCCGCCGACAAAAAGTGGAGCGGAGCGTGCGCCGTGACGTGCCTGGCCGGTGCCCTTCTGCTTGTACATCTTCTTCTTCGTGCGGTTCACTTCCGCGCGCGTCAGGATTTTGTGCGTGCCGGCGCGGCGCTTGGCGAGCTGCCAAACCACGACGCGCTGGATCAGATCGGCGCGCGGTTCCAGACCGAAGATGTCGTCCTTCAGTTCGACTTCGCCCGCGGACTTGTTATCCAGATTGAGGACCTTCGTTTTCATATCAGGCCTCTGCTCCAGATTCCGGCGCCACTTTTTCGGCCAGCGCTGCGGTCTTCTCGCGCTTCGTAACCGAACCCGGCATCGGCGCATCCTTGTGCGGCTTCTTGATGGCGTCGCGCACCATCACCCAGCCGCCCTTGGAGCCCGGCACCGCGCCGCGCACCATGATGAGGCCGCGCTCGACATCGACTTTCGCGATTTCGAGATTCTGCGTTGTGATGTTCTCGTCGCCGTAATGGCCGTGCATCTTCTTGTTCTTGAAAGTCTTGCCCGGATCCTGACGGCCGCCCGTGCCGCCCAGCGAGCGGTGGGAGATCGACACGCCGTGCGACGCTTCAAGGCCGCGGAAATTCCAGCGCTTCATGGCGCCGGTGAAACCACGGCCGATGGTGACGCCTGTGACGTCCACTTTCTGGCCGGGCACGAAATGATCCGCCTTCAGCAAATCGCCCACCTCAAGCAGGTTCTTCGCATCGACGCGGAATTCCGCGAGTTTCTTGCGGGGCTCCACTTCGGCCTTCGCGAATTGACCGCGATCGGCCTTGCTGAGACGCTTGGGTTTCGCAAAGCCGGACCCGAGCTGAACGGCCGTGTAGCCATCCTTCTCTTCGGTGCGCGTTGACACGACCTGACAGCCATCCAGCTTCAGAACCGTGACTGGCACATGCCGGCCGTCCTCAAGGAACAGCCTGGTCATGCCGACTTTCTGCGTGATGACGCCTGTGCGCATCGCCGCGGTTACTCCTTAAAGCTTGATCTCGACATCAACGCCGGCCGCAAGGTCGAGCTTCATCAAAGCATCGACGGTTTGCGGGGTGGGATCGATGATGTCGAGGAGGCGTTTGTGCGTGCGGATTTCGAACTGCTCGCGGCTTTTCTTGTCCACATGCGGGGAACGGTTGACGGTGAAGCGCTCGATGCCGGTAGGCAGCGGGATCGGTCCGCGTACCTGCGCGCCCGTGCGCTTCGCCGTGTTGACGATTTCCTTCGTCGAATTATCGAGAATGCGATGATCGAAGGCCTTAAGCCGAATTCGGATATTTTGACTCTGCATTTGTATTCTCCGGTTCGGCCTTGAGACCGACGATTTCCGCGGTCTCTTACTTCAGGATCTTCGCGACGACGCCGGCACCAACGGTGCGGCCACCTTCACGAATGGCGAAGCGAAGCTTCTCTTCCATCGCGATCGGAACGATGAGTTCGACCTCGACCGAGATGTTGTCGCCCGGCATCACCATTTCCGTGCCTTCCGGCAGCTTCACGATTCCGGTCACGTCGGTCGTGCGGAAGTAGAACTGCGGACGGTAGTTTCCGAAGAACGGCGTATGACGGCCGCCTTCTTCCTTGGTGAGGATGTAGGCTTCGGCGATGAAGTTGGTGTGCGGCGTAACCGAACCCGGCTTCGCCAGAACCTGACCGCGTTCGATGCCTTCGCGTTCAATGCCGCGCAGCAGGCAACCGACATTGTCGCCGGCCTGGCCCTGATCGAGCAGCTTGCGGAACATTTCCACGCCAGTGACGGTCGTCGAGGATGTCGGCTTGATGCCGACGATTTCGACGGTTTCGCCAACCTTCACGATGCCACGCTCCACACGACCCGTGACGACGGTGCCGCGGCCCGAGATGGAGAACACGTCTTCGATCGGCATCAGGAACGGCTGGTCGATCGGACGCGCGGGTTGCGGAATGAAATCGTCCACCTGCTTCATCAGCTCGAGAATCGCGTCGTGGCCGAGCTTCGGCTCCTTGCCTTCGAGCGCCATCAGCGCGGAACCGCGGACGATCGGAATCGTGTCGCCCGGGAATTTGTAGGACGTCAGAAGTTCGCGCACTTCAAGTTCGACGAGGTCCAGAAGTTCCGGATCATCGACCATGTCGCACTTGTTCATGAACACGACCATCGCCGGCACGCCGACCTGATAGGCGAGCAGAATGTGTTCGCGTGTCTGCGGCATCGGGCCGTCGGCGGCGGAAACCACGAGGATCGCGCCGTCCATCTGGGCAGCGCCGGTGATCATGTTCTTCACATAGTCGGCGTGGCCCGGGCAATCGACATGCGCGTAATGGCGCTTCGCGGTTTCATATTCGACGTGTGCCGTCGAGATCGTGATGCCGCGCGCCTTTTCTTCGGGCGCCTTGTCGATCTGGTCATACGCCGTGTACGTGGCGCCGCCGGTTTCAGCCAGCACCTTGGTGATCGCGGCCGTCAGCGACGTCTTGCCATGGTCAACGTGACCAATGGTGCCGATGTTACAATGCGGCTTGTTGCGTTCAAATTTTGCCTTCGCCATATCCGTATCTCCTTAGGCGTATTTTGCTTTGACTTCGTCCGCGATCGCGGCCGGAACCTGCTCGTAGTGATCGAATTGCATGCTGTATTGCGCGCGGCCCTGCGACATCGACCGCAGCGTGTTGATGTAGCCGAACATATTCGCCAGCGGGACCATCGCGGTCACGACCTGCGCGTTGCCGCGGCTGTCCGTTCCCTGCACCTGGCCACGGCGCGAATTGAGATCGCCGATGACGCCGCCGAGGAAGTCATCCGGCGTCACGACTTCAACCTTCATGATCGGCTCAAGAAGCTTCACTGCGCCCTTGGTTGCCAGTTCGCGGAACGCAGCGCGCGCCGCGATGTCGAACGTCAGGGCGTTGGAGTCCACTTCGTGGTATTTGCCATCCGTTAGCGTCGCCTTGAAGTCGATCACCGGGAAGCCGGCCAGAAGCCCACTTTCCTTCTGCGCCTTCAGGCCTTTTTCAACGGCCGGGATGAATTCCTTCGGAATGGAGCCGCCAACCACGTCGTTCTCGAACACGAAGCCGGAACCAGGCGGCAGCGGTTCGAAGTCGATCGAAACTTCAGCGAACTGACCCGAACCGCCGGTTTGCTTCTTATGGGTGTACTTGACCGAGACGGGACGCGACAGCGTTTCGCGGTAGGCCACCTGCGGCGCGCCGACATTGGCGTCCACTTTGTAGGTACGGCGAAGAATATCGACCTTGATGTCGAGATGCAGTTCGCCCATGCCTTTCAGGATCGTCTGACCGGATTCCTGATCGGTCGAGACGCGGAACGAGGGATCTTCCTGCGCGAGGCGGTTAAGCGCCACGCCCATCTTTTCCTGGTCGGCCTTAGTCTTTGGTTCGATGGCAACTTCGATGACCGGATCGGGGAATTCCATCTTTTCCAGGATCACTGGATGATTGGGATCGCAGAGCGTTTCGCCGGTGGTCGAAATCTTCAGACTCGCGAACGCGACGATATCGCCGGCGTTTGCTTCCTTGATGTCTTCGCGGCTGTTCGCATGCATCAACAGCATGCGGCCGACGCGCTCGGTCTTGTCCTTCACCGAATTCAGAACGCCGGTGCCCGAAGTGACCGTGCCCGAATAGACGCGCACGAAGGTGATCGAGCCGACGAACGGATCGTCCATGATCTTGAACGCGAGGCCGGCGAACGGTGCCTTGTCGTCCGGCGGGCACACAACTTCTTTGCCGCTCTCGGGATTGATGCCTGTGAGCGGCGGAATGTCGAGCGGCGACGGCAGATAATCGATAACCGCGTCGAGCAACGGTTGCACGCCCTTGTTCTTGAAAGCGGAGCCGCACATCACAGGCACAAAGCGGAAATTGATCGCGCCTTTGCGAATGCAGCGCTTCAGATCCTCGACCGAAGGCATCTTGCCATCGAGATAGGCTTCGAGAAGTTTTTCGTCTTCTTCGATCACCAGATCGACTAGCTGAGCGTGCAGCTCTTCAGCTTTTGCTTTCAGATCGGCCGGGATTTCGACTTCGTCAAAATTCGCGCCAAGCTGCTCATCGTGCCAGATGAGCGCCTTCATCTTCACGATGTCGACGATGCCCTTGAATTCGGCTTCGCTGCCGATCGGCCAGGTGATGATAGCTGGCTTGGTGCCGAGGCGGTCGATCATCATCTGAATGCAACGTGCGAAATCCGCGCCCATGCGATCCATCTTGTTCACGAAGCAGATACGCGGAACTTTGTACTTGTCGGCCTGACGCCACACGGTTTCGGATTGCGGCTCTACGCCGGCGACGGCATCGAACACGGCAACCGCGCCGTCCAGCACGCGCATTGAGCGCTCGACTTCAATGGTGAAGTCCACATGGCCGGGCGTGTCGATGATGTTGATGCGGTGATTGTTCCAGTAGCACGTCGTAGCGGCGGAGGTGATCGTGATGCCGCGCTCCTGTTCCTGCTCCATGAAATCCATGGTGGCGGCGCCGTCATGCACTTCGCCGATCTTATGGCTTTTGCCGGTGTAATAGAGAATGCGCTCGGTCGTCGTCGTCTTGCCGGCATCGATATGCGCGGCAATGCCGATGTTGCGATACATGTTGAGCGGGGTTGTGCGGGCCATTTCTCTTTACGCCTGTTTCGTCTTTACCAGCGGTAATGGGAGAACGCGCGGTTCGCGTCTGCCATCTTGTGTGTGTCTTCGCGCTTCTTCACGGCGTTGCCGCGATTGTTCGCGGCGTCCATCAGCTCGCCCGACAGGCGGCCGGTCATCGTCGGCTCGTTGCGGGCGCGGGCGGCATTGATCAGCCAACGGATTGCAAGCGCGCGGGCGCGATCGGTGCGCACTTCGACGGGCACCTGATAGGTCGCACCACCTACGCGACGCGATTTCACTTCGAGCGCTGGCGAAACATTGCGCAGCGCTTCGTGGAAAACGATCAGCGGATCCTGCTTGGTCTTCTGCTGGATCGTGTCGAACGCACCGTAAATGATGCCTTCGGCGGCGGACTTCTTGCCGTCATACATCAGGCTGTTCATGAATTTCGCGAGGACGAGATCGCCAAACTTGGCGTCCGGGTTAATCTCGCGGCGTTCTGCGCGGTGGCGGCGTGACATCGGATCGTTTCCTTATTTCGGCTTCTTGGCGCCGTAGAGCGAACGGCGTTGCTTGCGGTCCTTCACACCCTGCGTGTCGAGCACGCCGCGGATGATGTGATAGCGCACGCCCGGAAGGTCCTTCACGCGGCCGCCGCGGATGAGCACGACCGAGTGCTCCTGCAGGTTGTGGCCTTCGCCCGGAATGTAGCTCACGACTTCATAGCCGTTTGTCAGACGAACCTTCGCCACCTTCCGTAACGCGGAGTTCGGCTTCTTCGGCGTCGTCGTATAGACGCGGGTGCACACGCCGCGTTTTTGCGGGCAGTGCTTGAGCGCCGGAACCTTGTTGCGCTTCGGCTTTTCGCCGCGCGGCTTACGGATCAACTGATTGATCGTGGGCATTCGTCTTCCCGTTTTTTTGCCGCGCAAGCGGCGAAACAACAATTTGGGGCGCGGGCCACATTGGCCTGCCCCGCCGATCACGGAGGACTTGGACGTTCCGCCCGAGTCGCGTGGTCTCACGCTTTAAAACTGGCTTCCCAACAGCGTTTTTGCGCAAAAAGCGCAGACGGCCTGCCCTGGAAGGTGCGGCTATATAGAAGGGTGAAAATTGTGGGTCAAGGCCCGCGAAAGGATATTTCGCGGGCCCGCCAAGCCGCGCAAACCCTAGAAAAGCGCGATGACTTCACGGGCCGCCATGATCATCAAAATCATGGTCGAAACGGCAAAAACCGTGAAGCGCAGGTTCACCACATTAACGGTTCCCTGGATCAGGGAATGGACGATCCGCAGCACCACATAGACCCAAGCCAGCGCGACGGCGATCCAATCGTCGTGATTGACCAAAAAGATATAGAAAACCAGCGCGTAGAAGATCGTCGGTTGTTCCATCAGATGGTTGTAATTGTCGGCCACCTGCCGGGCGGCCGTGGGTAAAATGTCCAGCGAACCGGGGTGCCGCGCCATTTGCGGGTCCAGTTTCGCGGCCGACATCGCCGGGATTCGCCTAGAATACATCCAGACCCAGACGATCAGCGTCCAAACCACCAGCGCCAGAACCGGCGTGAGTATCGAGTGCATGCGTTCCTCCCCGTTGCTCCTGTTGGACGAAACCTAGCCTGAGTCCGGTCGTCTTAGCTCGCCGGCCAAAATTTGCGAATAAGTCTCATTGACAAATCCCAATCTTCTCGTCATGATCATTCTTGCGAACGATTATCAAAATCATCTTGAGCGGAATTATGGAAGGCGCGCGTCGGATCAGGGGCACGTCCGCGCGATGAATCTTGTAGCGCGTTGCTACGAGGAAGGTTGGGGTGCCGCGCGCGACACCATTCTGGCCCGAGCCTAGTATCGCAAATCGGCGGAAGGCGGCTATTTCCGTGGCGCATATAATTATGCGTCGATGCTGGTCGCCGAAGGCTGCATTGCCGGCGGCGCGCACTGGTTCGAGAAAGCGCTGGTCTCTACGCCCGAGCCGACCCGAACCAATATGGTCGACGCGCTGCGCAAAAGCCCGCATCCGGCCTTGCGCGCGCTGGCGCTGGGCATGACGGCGCAGACTGGCGCGACCGAAGGGCTTATCTAGCGAACAAATCCACCGGATAGCCTGCGACACGCGCCTCATGTTCCAGAAGCGCGCGTTTGAGCGACAAGCCTCCGCCCTAGCCGGTGAGCGTGCCGGCGCTTCCTATTACGCGGTGGCACGGTACGATCAGCCCGATGGGGTTGGCGCCGTTCGCGGCGCCCACCGCGCGCGCGGCCTTCGGAAAGCCGACTCGCTTGGCGATTGCGCCATAGCTGGTGGTTCGACCGAACGGAATTTCCACCAGCGCTTCCCAGATCTGCTTGTGAAAATCCGAGCCTTCCATTTCGCGCTCGAACACAAATTCCTGGCGCTTGCCGGCATCATATTGGGCGATCTGCTTCTGCACCTCTTTCAGGGCCTTGTCGTTGCGCTCGGCGAAAGGATCGACATGCTCCGCACCCTTGGCGCGCAAATTGAAGCGCAGCAACCTGCCCTTGCCGTCCACCCAGGCCGCGAATTTTCCAAATCTGGATTCGATGGGCGCCCAGTAGCGCTTTTCGGTCTTCATGCCGCGTCCTTCAGGCTTGCCCAGAGATGCGCGGTCGCGAGGCTTCTGTGCGGTGCGAAGTCCTGCATCATCGTATGAACCTCATCGTGGCCCGGGCGTTCTTCGCGGCCATGAAGTCTTTGTAGCGCCGTCGCGAGCGCGCTGTCGCCGACCGGCGCACTGTCCGCGAAACCGCCACGCAGCATATAGTAGCGCGCTGTCCAGGTTCCGATGCCGCGCACGGAGGTCAGTTTCTTTTCGGCGGCGGTCGCCGAACCTTCCGTCAGGCCTTCGACATCCAGCCGTCCTTCCGCCACTTCCTGCGCAGCGCCAATGAGGTAGTCGGCCTTGGAGCGCGAATAGCGCCGCTTGGTGAGCGCGGTGGCGCCGATATCAGCCACGCGCACGGGTGACGGATGCGCGATCATATCGCCGACCTTCTCACCGCCCAGTTGAATAATTTCGCGGCGCAACGCCGTCGCGAATTTTACGTTGATCTGCTGGCCGATGATCGCCCAGCATAACCCGTCGAAGCCAGTGGGGATGCACGGCAGGCGCAGACCGCGGCGCCGCGACACCAGCGATGCGGCGCGCGGCTCCCGCGTCATGCGCGTTTCGAACAGCACAGTCTCATTGTTCAAACCGAGCATCCGCAAAGCCGAGGCATGAAGCTGCGCCATGCTTTCGCGCGACATCTTCTTCGCCCCATGAATGCGGCACCACGCGCCTTCGATTTCCAGCGATATTTCGAGCACAACCGGACCATCGGCTGTCTGCAACGCCTTCCAAATGCGATTGCCTTCGCTTTTCTCGCAAAGACTTTCGGAATCGCGTGCGTGATAGGCGAGAATTTCCGCTGCGCGATAGCCGGATGGCAGTTGCAGCAAAAAGACCGAAGATCCTTTCAACACGCGATAAGCACCCGGCGTCATGCGCGCCAGTGCCAAAAACTGGCGATGGAAAACGGATTCACTTTCGAAGCCGGACGCGAAGCCGACATCAACCACCTTGTCGTTCGCACCCAGCAATGCGCGGCTCGCCATGCGCACCCGTTCGCGCCGCAGCCAGGTGGCGGGCGCCAGATGCGCGTGCTCGCGGAACAGGTCGCCGAGCTTGGTCTGGCTCACGCCACAGGCCTTGGCGAGCGCCGAGGCATCCGCGAAATCCTGGGGGGCCGCGCGGACGCGCCCGGCCAAGCCTTCAAAGAGCGCAATGTTCTCGTCTTCGCCTTTATAAAAGAGATCGGGGCGGCAACGCTTGCAGGCGCGCAGGCCCGCCGCCTTCGCTTCGTCCTCCGTCTTGAAGATACGGACGTTCTCCGGGTTCGGCTGCCGCGCCGGACAGGAGGGAATGCAATAAATTCCCGTCGTCAGCACACCAATGATGAACTTGCCGTTGAATTTTCCGGCTCGGGCTTCGGCGCGGTCCCAGGTGAATGGCTTCTTTGTCATGGACAGATGCTAGCGCGCGCGTATCTGCGGCGCCTCCCAATTCTCCCGTTATATGTCGCCAAGCAAAAGGCCGCCGGAATCGCTCCCGGCGGCCTATTTGCGTTTGCGTGCGGCCGATTACTCCGCAGCGGCCTGCGCTGTCGGTCCTTCGATCTGAGCGGGCACGTTCTTTGCCTGCTCTTCCTGAATGACCTTGTCGCGTTCGGCCGCCACGTGGCGAAGCCGTGCCTGCGCACCACCCGTACCTGCTGGAATAAGGCGGCCCACGATGACGTTTTCCTTCAGGCCTTCCAGCGTATCGACCTTGCCATTGACGGCGGCATCGGTGAGCACGCGGGTGGTCTCCTGGAACGAGGCAGCAGAGAACACCGAACGCGTCTGCAACGACGCCTTGGTGATGCCGAGCAGAACCGGGCGGCCTTCGGCACCCTTGCCGCCGAGGTCGATGGCCTTCGCATTGGCCTGCGCCAATTCGAGATGATCGACCTGTTCGCCGGCAAGCAGCGTGGTGTCGCCGCCATCGGTGATTTCCATCTTTTGCATCATCTGGCGGCAGATCACTTCAATATGCTTGTCGTTGATCTTCACGCCCTGCAGACGATAGACGTCCTGGATTTCCTTCACGAGGTACGTCGCAAGTTCTTCCATGCCCTTGATGCGCAGGATGTCGTGCGGCGAAGGATTGCCTTCGACGATGTAATCGCCCTTCTCGACAAAATCGCCCTCGCGCACGCTGATGTGCTTGCCCTTGGGGATCAGATATTCGGTCGGCTCGATTTTGTCGCTCTTCGGCTTCACGATGACGCGGCGCTTGTTCTTGTAGTCCTTGCCGAACTCGACGAAGCCGTCGGTTTCCGCCAGAACGGCCGCTTCCTTCGGCTTGCGCGCTTCGAACAGCTCCGCCACGCGCGGCAGACCGCCCGTGATGTCGCGCGTTTTGGCACCTTCCGTCGGAATACGGGCGAGAACGTCGCCCGCCTTCACTTCCGCGCCATCTTCCACCGAAAGAATGGCTTCGGCCGAAAGGCCATAGCGTGCTTCGCCGGCCTGCGTGGGAAGGACTTTGCCCTTCTTGTCCACGATCAGCATGACCGGGCGCAGTTCGCCGGTTGCTTTCGTACCGGTTCCGCGGCTGTCCATGACGACGCGATTGGTCACGCCGGTCTTTTCGTCGGCGACTTCGCGGATCGTAACGCCCGAGACGAGATCCTCGAACTTCACGATGCCGCTCACTTCGGTGAGAACCGGCAATGCGTTCGGATTCCACTCGGCCAGACGATCGCCGCGCTTCACATTGGCGCCTTCATCCACCTTCAGGCGTGCGCCATAGGTGATGCGATAGCTGGCGCGTTCCTGGCCTTTCGGATCCACAATGACGACCTGCATGTTGCGCGCCATCGCAATGAACTCTCCATCGGAGTTCTTGACGATGTTGCGGTTCATGATCTTGACCTTGCCGTCATACGACGCCTCGATCTTCGACTGACCCGCAACCTGCGCCGCGCCACCGATGTGGAACGTACGCATGGTGAGCTGCGTGCCCGGCTCGCCGATCGACTGCGCCGCGATGACGCCCACGGCTTCGCCGATGTTCACAGATGTGCCGCGGGCAAGATCGCGCCCATAGCACTTGCCGCAAACGCCGTCGGACAGTTCGCAGGTGAGCACCGAACGCACGCGGACCTTCTGCACATTCGACGTCTCGATCTTGTCGGCCGCGTCTTCCGTCACTTCCTTGTTACGCTTGAGGATGACCTCGCCCGTTTCAGGATGCTTGACGTCTTCCGCGGTCGTACGGCCGAGGATGCGTTCGCTGAGCGAAGACACAACCGTGCCACCGTCGATTTCGGCCTGCACGGTCACGCCACGCTTTGTGCCGCAATCTTCCGTCGTGATGATGCAGTCGTTCGCCACGTCAACCAGGCGGCGGGTGAGATAACCCGAATTCGCCGTCTTGAGCGCGGTGTCGGCCAGACCCTTGCGGGCGCCGTGGGTGGAGTTGAAGTACTCCAGCACGGTGAGACCTTCCTTGAAGTTGGAAAGAATCGGCGTTTCGATGATCGAGCCGTCGGGACGCGCCATGAGGCCGCGCATACCGGCAAGCTGCTTCATCTGCTGCGGCGAACCGCGAGCACCCGAATGGCTCATCATGTAGATGGAGTTCATCTCCACGACGCGGCCCGTTTCCGGGTCGATCTTCGGCTCGGAGATTTCCTTCATCATCGCGGTGGCGACCAGGTCGGTACATTTCGACCAGACGTCCACGACGAGGTTGTACTTCTCCTTGTCGGTGGTCAGACCATCCAGATATTGCTGCTCGAATTCGCGCACGCGATGGCGTGTTTCGTCAATCAGCTTCTCCTTCGAATCCGGCACAACCATATCGTCCTTGCCGAACGAGATGCCGGCCTTGCAGGCCTCGCGGAAGCCGAGCGACATCATCGCGTCGGCGAACAGCACGGTCTCCTTTTGACCGCAATGGCGATAGACTTCGTCGATCAGGTGTGAGACTTCCTGCTTGCGCAGCAGCTTGTTCACCAGCTCGAACGGAATCTTCGGATGGCGCGGCAGAATTTCCGCGATCATCATCCGGCCCGGCGTGGACTTCACGCGCAGTGTGACCGGCTTGCCGTCGGCATCGACCGTCTTATAGCGCGCCTGGATCATCGCATGGAGCGTGACGCTGTCCGAGAACAGTGCCTGCTCGATTTCGCCGATGTCGTTGAACACCATGCCTTCGCCGGGTTCCTTGGCGCGTTCCTGCGACAAGTAATAAAGGCCAAGAACGATGTCCTGCGTCGGCACGATGATCGGCTTGCCGTTGGCGGGGCTGAGGATGTTATTGGTCGACATCATCAGCACGCGCGCTTCGAGCTGCGCTTCAAGCGATAGCGGAACGTGCACGGCCATCTGGTCGCCGTCGAAGTCCGCGTTGAAGGCCGTGCAAACCAGCGGATGAAGCTGGATAGCCTTGCCTTCGATGAGCACCGGCTCAAACGCCTGAATGCCGAGGCGATGCAAGGTCGGGGCGCGGTTCAGCAGCACCGGATGCTCGCGGATCACCTCTTCGAGAATATCCCAAACTTCGGGCTTTTCTTTCTCCACCAGTTTCTTGGACTGCTTGACGGTCTGCGAGAAACCTTTGGCTTCAAGGCGCGAATAGATGAACGGTTTGAACAGTTCGAGCGCCATCTTCTTCGGCAGGCCGCACTGATGCAGTTTGAGCTCGGGACCGACCACGATCACCGAACGACCGGAATAGTCCACGCGCTTGCCGAGCAAGTTCTGGCGGAAACGGCCCTGCTTGCCTTTCAGCATGTCGGCGAGCGACTTCAGCGGACGCTTGTTGGCGCCGGTAATGACGCGGCCGCGGCGGCCGTTGTCGAACAGCGCGTCAACCGATTCCTGCAACATGCGCTTTTCGTTGCGCACGATGATGTCCGGCGCCTTGAGTTCAATAAGGCGCTTGAGGCGGTTGTTGCGGTTGATGACGCGGCGATAGAGGTCGTTCAAATCCGACGTCGCGAAACGGCCGCCGTCCAGCGGAACGAGCGGACGCAATTCCGGCGGGATCACCGGAACGACGGTCAGGATCATCCATTCCGGGCGGTTGCCGGAATCGATGAAGGCTTCGACAACCTTCAGACGCTTGACGAGCTTCTTGGGCTTTTCGAGGCCCGTCGCCACTTGAATTTCGGCGCGCAACCAATCGCGCAGCTTCTCAAGGTCGATTGCCATGAGAAGATCGCGAATGGCTTCGGCGCCGATCTTGGCGGTGAAGCTGTCTTCGCCGTACTCGTCCTGCGCCTTGTAGAACTCGTCTTCCGTCAGAAGCTGGCGGTCCTTGAGCGGGGTCAGGCCCGGCTCGATGACGACGTAGTTCTCGAAATAGAGAACGCGCTCGAGATCCTTCAAGGTCATGTCGAGCATAAGGCCGATGCGCGACGGCAGCGACTTCAGGAACCAGATGTGTGCGACCGGCGAGGCCAGCTCGATATGCGCCATGCGTTCGCGGCGCACCTTCTGCACGGTGACTTCGACGCCGCACTTCTCGCAGACGATGCCCTTGTATTTCATGCGCTTGTACTTGCCGCACAGGCATTCGTAGTCCTTCACGGGCCCGAAGATGCGCGCGCAGAACAGTCCGTCGCGCTCGGGCTTGAAGGTGCGATAGTTGATCGTCTCCGGTTTCTTAACTTCGCCGTGGCTCCAGCGCAGGATCTGATCCGGCGAGGCGAGCGAAATCTTGATGCGATCGAACTGGGGCTGTTCGTTCGCCTGCTTGAAGACATTCATCAGCTCTTGGTTCATTTACGAGCCTTTCTCAATTTCAAAACGTTTGATCCTCACCCTTCGCCGGGCTCCAGGTGAGGACACTTTCCATTCACCCGCACATCGCGCGGAGCAAAACCATTACGTCGTCGGTCCGTTCACCAGCTCGACATTGAGCGAGAGCGAACGCATTTCCTTGACGAGAACGTTGAAGCTTTCCGGGATGCCCGCTTCGAACGTGTCTTCGCCGCGAACGATCGCTTCGTACACCTTCGTGCGGCCCGCCACGTCGTCGGACTTCACGGTCAGGATTTCCTGCAACGTGTAGGCCGCGCCGTAAGCTTCGAGCGCCCAGACTTCCATTTCGCCGAAACGCTGGCCGCCGAATTGCGCCTTGCCGCCCAGCGGTTGTTGCGTAACCAGCGAATACGGACCGATCGAGCGTGCGTGGATCTTGTCGTCAACAAGATGGTGGAGCTTCAACATATAGATGTAGCCCACTGTCACCGCGCGCTTGAACGCTTCGCCGGTACGGCCGTCAAACAGCGTGACCTGGCCCGACGACGTAAGACCTGCCTGCTGCAGCATGTCCACGATGTCGGCTTCCTTGGCACCGTCGAACACCGGCGTCGCCACTGGAACGCCGGCGCGCAGATTATGGCCAAGCTCCATCAAGCCCTGATCGTCCAATTCCTTCAGACGGTCGTCGTCGCCATAGACGGTTTTGAGGTGACGGCGCAGCGGTTCATGTTTACCGTCCCGTTTCACCTTGTCCACAACAGCGCCGATCTGGCGGCCAAGGCCGGCAGACGCCCAGCCCAGATGCGTCTCCAGAATCTGGCCGACATTCATGCGCGACGGCACGCCCAACGGATTGAGCACGACATCGACAGGTGTACCATCTTCCAGATGAGGCATGTCTTCCATTGGAAGAATGCGGCTGATGACGCCCTTGTTGCCGTGACGGCCGGCCATCTTGTCGCCAGGTTGCAGCTTGCGCTTCACCGCAACGAACACCTTGACCATCTTCATCACGCCGGGGGCGAGTTCGTCGCCGCGGCGCAGCTTCTCCACCTTGTCGGCGAAGCGCTTGTCGAGAAGTCCTTTGGACTCATCGTACTGCTTGCGCAGCGCTTCGATTTCGCCTTGGGCCTTTTCGTTGCGCAGCGCGATCTGCCACCATTGATGCCGGGCGATCGTTTCGAGCACGCTCTGCGTGATCTTCGTATCGGCCGCCATGCCCTTCGGGCCATGCGCCGCCGTCTTGTGCAGCAACAATTCTTCGAGGCGCGAGAAGATGTTGCGCTCGAGGATTGCGAGTTCGTCATCGCGGTCTTCCGCCAGACGTTCTTCTTCCGCCTTCTCGATCGCCATGGCGCGCTGATCCTTGTCAACGCCGTGACGATTGAAAACGCGCACTTCGACGATCGTGCCGGTAACACCCGGCGGAACGCGCAGAGACGTGTCGCGCACGTCGGCCGCCTTTTCGCCGAAGATGGCGCGCAGCAGCTTCTCTTCCGGCGTCATCGGGGTTTCGCCCTTCGGCGTCACCTTGCCGACAAGAATGTCGCCGGCGAAAACGTCGGCGCCGATATAGACGATGCCCGCTTCGTCGAGGTTCTTGAGCGACTCTTCACCCACGTTCGGAATATCGCGGGTAATTTCCTCCGGCCCGAGCTTTGTGTCGCGCGCCATCGTCTCGAATTCCTCGATATGGATCGAGGTGAAGACGTCGTCGCGCACGATGCGCTCGGAGATGAGGATGGAGTCCTCGAAGTTGTAGCCATTCCACGGCATGAAGGCGACGAGCGCGTTCTTGCCAAGCGCCAGCTCGCCCAGATCGGTGGACGGACCATCGGCAATGATGTCGCCCTTCTGGATCGTGTCGCCCACCTTCACCAGCGGACGCTGATTGATGCAGGTGGACTGGTTCGAGCGCTGGAACTTCTTCAGGCGATAGATGTCGATACCCGGCTTCGTCGGATCGGTTTCTTCTGTCGCGCGGATAACGATACGCGTGGCGTCGATCTGATCGACAACGCCCGCGCGCCGCGCGGCGATTGCCGAGCCGGAGTCGCGCGCCACCACATCTTCAAGACCGGTGCCGACGAGCGGCGCTTCCGGCTGAAGCAACGGCACAGCCTGACGCTGCATGTTCGAGCCCATGAGGGCGCGATTGGCGTCGTCGTTCTCAAGGAACGGAACGAGCGCCGCAGCCACGGACACAAGCTGCTTCGGCGACACGTCGATGAACTCCACCTGATCGGGCGTCGTCATCATGAAGTCGAGCTTCTTGCGGCACGACACGAGTTCGTCGGTGATGCGGCCACGGCTGTCGATCGTCGCGTTAGCCTGGGCGATGGTGTATTTCGCCTCTTCCATCGCCGACAGATAGATGACCTCGTTCGTGACGTGCTTGTTCACGACCTTGCGATACGGGCTTTCGATGAAGCCGTATTTGTTAATGCGCGCGTAGGTGGCGAGCGAGTTGATCAGGCCAATATTCGGGCCTTCCGGCGTCTCGATCGGGCAGATACGGCCATAATGTGTCGGATGCACGTCGCGCACCTCGAAGCCCGCACGTTCGCGCGTCAGACCGCCGGGCCCAAGCGCGGACATGCGGCGCTTGTGCGTGACTTCCGACAGCGGATTGGTCTGGTCCATGAATTGCGAAAGCTGCGATGAGCCGAAGAACTCGCGCACGGCGGCAGCGACAGGCTTCGCGTTGATCAGGTCGTGCGGCATGACCGTGTCGATATCGACGGCGGACATGCGCTCCTTGATCGCGCGTTCCATGCGCAACAGGCCGACGCGGAACTGGTTTTCCATCAGCTCGCCCACCGAACGCACGCGGCGGTTGCCGAGATTGTCGATGTCGTCGATTTCGCCACGGCCGTCGCGTAGATCCGCGAGCGCCTTGACGATGGCGATGATGTCTTCTTTGCGAAGCACGCGCATAGTGTCGGGCGCGTCGAGGCCCATGCGCATGTTCATCTTCACACGGCCCACGCTGGAAAGATCGTAGCGCTCGCTGTCGAAGAACAATTGGTTGAACAGCGTTTCCGCCGTGTCGAGCGTCGGCGGCTCGCCGGGGCGCATGACGCGATAGATGTCGATCAACGCCTGCTCGCGGGAGTGGGTCTTGTCCACCGCCATCGTGTTGCGGATGTAGGAACCGATGACGATGCCATCGACGTTGATGCAGTCGATCTCGTGGAAGCCGGCATCGACCAGCGTCTCGAGATTGTCCTTCGTCAGCTCGTCGCCCGCTTCGACATAGATCTCGCCCGTTTCCGGGTTGACCATATCGAGCGCGGAATAGCGGCCGATCAGATCGTCGTCGCTGAGCGCGATATTCTTGACGCCGTCTTCCTGCCATTTGCGCAGACCGCGAACGGGAATCTTGGCGCCCGCTTCGACCAGCACTTCGCCCGTCTTGGCGTTCTTCCAATCCCCGACGGCCTTCGCATTGCGCATCCAGTTCGCGTCGAGCGGCGTGCTCCAGCCGCCATCCTTCGTGTGCTTGAAGGCGATCTTCGAATAGAAATTGCTCAGGATGTCTTCCTGGGTCATGCCCAGCGCATAGAGCAGCGTCGTCGCCGGCAGCTTGCGGCGGCGGTCGATGCGCACATGCATGATGTCTTTCGCATCGAATTCGAGGTCGAGCCACGAACCGCGATAGGGAATGACGCGCGCGGCGAACAGCAGCTTACCGCTCGAATGCGTTTTGCCCTTGTCGTGATCGAAGAAGACGCCCGGCGAGCGGTGCATCTGTGAGACGATCACGCGCTCCGTGCCGTTGATGACGAAAGTGCCGTTCTCGGTCATGAACGGGATGTCGCCCATATAGACGTCCTGTTCCTTAATGTCCTTGACCGACTTGGCGCCGGTTTCGACATCCACATCGAACACGATGAGGCGCAGCGTCACTTTGAGCGGCGCGGCATAGGTCATGGAACGCTGCTGGCACTCCTCGACGTCGTATTTCGGGTCTTCGAAGTGGTAATCCACATACTCGAGAAGGGAATTCTCGGAGAAATCCTTGATCGGGAACACGGAGGAAAAGACAGCCTCCAACCCTTCATCCACGCGGCCGGGTTCCGGCTTCTTCACCTGGAGGAACTGGTCATACGAAGTCATCTGGACTTCGATGAGGTTAGGCATCTCCGCCACTTCGACCATTTTGCCGAAGTATTTGCGAAGTCTTTTGCGTCCCGTGAATGAAAGAGTCATTCCGCGTTCCCTTGCGTCGTACCGAATGAGCGAAAGCCACCGACCCTCGGGCGGGCGACTCGCCCGAGGGGGTGGGTGAACGAAATATGCACGCGTAGAGGGTTTTTCAACCCTTCACGCCTCCTTATTACTTCAACTCGACCTTGGCGCCGGCGCCTTCGAGCTGCTTCTTGAGTTTCTCGGCTTCGTCCTTGGATACGTCGGCCTTCACTTCCTTGGGGGCAGCCTCGACGAGGTCTTTGGCTTCTTTCAGGCCCAGGCCCGTGATCGCACGGACTTCCTTGATGACGTTGATCTTGTTGGCGCCAGCTTCCATGAGCATGACCGAGAATTCGGTCTTCGCTTCCGGAGCTGCAGCAGCCGCGGCAACCGGGCCGGCGGCAGCAACAGGCGCAGCAGCCGAAACGCCCCACTTCTCTTCCAACAGCTTCGCGAGGTCCGCAGCTTCCAGAACAGTCAGGGCCGACAGGTCTTCAACAATCTTTTCGATCTTTGACATTTCTCAGTTCCTTGGGTTTTCAAGTTTGAATGGTTGGATGGTGCCGCTTATGCCGCTTCTTTGGAGGAATACGCACCGATGACGCGGGCCAATTGGCCGGCGGGAGCCTGGATGATTCCGGCAATCTTCGTGGCGGGTGCAACGAGCAGACCGACGATCTTGCCTCTCAGTTCGTCGAGCGACGGCAGGGTCGCGAGGGCTTTGACGCCGTTCGCATCCAATGTCGTCGTTCCGACCGATCCACCGAGGATAACGAGCTTGTCATTATCCTTGGCGTAGGCTGCCGCCACCTTCGAAGCCGCAACGGGGTCTTTGCTATACGCAATGCCCGTCGGACCTTTGAAGAGATCGGCGATGCCTTCGATGGCCGTTCCTTTCAGAGCGCGCACCGCCAGACGGTTCTTCGCCACCTTGAACGACGCCCCGGCCGCATTCATGCGGGACCGTAGATCGCTCATTTGGGCAACCGTCATGCCGGTATAGTGGGCGACGACCACCGAGCCGGCATCGACGAACAGACTATTGAGGTCTGCGACGACTTCCGTCTTCTGGGTTTTGTCCACTTTGCTCTCCTATCAACCGGCGAACGAGACGATCCGTTCACCGCCCTGTGACCTGAAACGCTGCCCCAGGGTTCAAACCCGAATGCGAAAGCTTGCGCCTTCGAATTTCGGTTCTTTCCCTGTCTGCACCGGAGAATTTTAAGTCCTCGCGGACTCCGGTGGTCTCGGACAGTTCCCGGCGATCGCCCGCCGGAATTCCAAATTCCTTACGCTGCTGCTGCCGCGCCGACGCTGCCCAGCGCGATCTTCACGCCAGGGCCCATCGTCGAAGACAGCGAAATCTTCTTCATGTAGGTGCCTTTGGCGCCTTGCGGCTTCGCCTTCATCACGCTGTCCACGAACGCCATGACGTTCTTGACGATCGCGTCCTCGGTGAAACTCGCCTTGCCGACCCCCGCCTGCACGATGCCTGCCTTCTCGACGCGAAACTCAACGGCGCCGCCCTTGGCATCCTTGATCGCCTGCGTGACGTCCATCGTCACCGTGCCGACCTTCGGGTTCGGCATCATGCCGCGCGGGCCGAGTACCTTACCGAGGCGGCCGACGAGGCCCATCATGTCCGGCGTCGCGATGCAGCGATCGAAATCGATCGTGCCCTTGTTGACGATCTCGAACAGATCTTCGGCGCCGACGATGTCCGCACCCGCCTTCTTCGCTTCGTCCGCCTTCGCACCCTTGGCGAACACGGCGACACGCAGCGAACGGCCCGTGCCGCTGGGCAACGAGACAACACCGCGAACCATCTGGTCCGCATGCTTGGGATCGACGCCGAGATTGATCGAAATCTCGATCGTCTCGTCGAACTTCGCGGTCGCGCGCGACTTGATCAGCTTCACGGCTTCTTCGACACCGTAAACCTTCGCGATATCGACGCCGTCGGTCGCTTTCTTGAAGCGCTTTGAAATCTTTGCCATGGCGATTACCCCTTCACCTCGATGCCCATCGAGCGCGCAGAGCCCTCGATCATCAGCATCGCGTTTTCAACGTCATTGGCGTTGAGATCTTTCATCTTCGTCTCAGCGATCTGGCGCACCTGCGCTTTGGTCACGCTGCCCGCGAATGAAAGTCCCGGGGTCTTAGAACCGCCATTGATCTTGGCCGCCTTCTTCAGGAAGAACGACGCCGGTGGCGTCTTCATCTCGAAGGTGAAGGACTTGTCCGAGAACACGGTGATGGTCACCGGTATTGGCGTACTTTTTTCCTGGTCCTGCGTCTTGGCGTTGAACGCCTTGCAGAACTCCATGATGTTCAGGCCGCGCTGACCCAGCGCGGGTCCGATCGGCGGCGACGGATTGGCCGCGCCGGCGGGCACCTGCAGTTTGATGTAACCTGTTACTTTCTTCGCCACTTCTAATCCGCCTCCTTAGCGGTTTGCGGTGCAAGCGGACCGGCTCGGCCCTCCCGCTTCGTGCACCACTCGGGCGTAGCCCTCGGGTGCAATTTCAAAAACTAAACCTTTTCCACCTGCGTAAACTCGAGTTCCACCGGAGTGGCACGTCCGAAAATCGATACCGCGACCTTCAGGCGCGAACGGTCTTCGTCGACTTCTTCCACCGTGCCGTTGAACGACGCGAAGGGACCATCGGCCACGCGCACCTGTTCACCGATCTCGAAAGTGATCGTGGACTTGGGATGCTCCTGGCCTTCATGTACCTGATTGAGAATGCGATCGACTTCGCTCTGGCGCAGCGGCATAGGCTTGTTGTTCTGACCGAGAAAGCCCGTGACCTTCGCGACGTTTTTTACAAGATGATAAACTTCGTCGGTCAGCTTCGCCTTGAGCAAAACATAACCCGGCAGGAACTTGCGTTCCGAGTTGACCTTCTGACCGCGGCGCACTTCGACCACTTCCTCTGTCGGGACGATCACGTCCTCAACGAGGTCTTCGAGATCCTGAATCTTCGCCTGACGCCGGATTTCCTCCGTCACCTTCTTCTCGAAATTCGAGTAGGTGTGGACGATGTACCAGCGCGCGTCAGATTTGGTTGCGGTTCCTGCTTCGCTCATAGGCTTGCGTTTCGCCTTCTCAACCCATCGCGCCGATCAGCCAACGCTCGCCCATTGCGAGCAGCCAATCGACCGCGAAGAAAAAAACCATCGTGATGCCAACCATCACGAATACGACGAACGTGGTGAGGTAGGTTTCCTTCCACGTGGGCCACGTCACCTTCGATGCTTCACGGCGGACTTCCGTGAAAAACTGCACGGGACCACCGCGTCTGGCAGGCATCGGCGCTGGCAAATTCTTGCTCGCCGTATCCGCTGCTTTCTTGGTTGAGTCCGCCACGATATTGAATCCGTTTCTCGTTCGTGCATCACTTGGCAGGAGTGGAGGGACTCGAACCCACGGCCCTCGGTTTTGGAGACCGATGCTCTACCAGCTGAGCTACACTCCTAAAGACAAAAAGACAGCGCGCCGGATGCGGGTACACCGCCAGCGCGTTAGCTTTTTGCCAAGGCGCGAGGGTTTACCAGCGGAACCAAGCCTTATCAAGCGGTGAACGGCACAAATTCGCAGTCTTAGCAAGACCTTGTCCGCTAAAGGGTAATACCAGCATTTCCGCCTGTTTTTCCGGGAGATTGTCCGTTCGCCCGGGCCATATGGTATGCAGCGCCCAGCCCTCACCCCAAAATCAGCCAACCTCCTCCCATGACCCCGCTGGCCGAGTCCCTTGCCCGTTCCCCGGAACTGTTCCCGCAGGGTTTGGATTTGGCTACCGATTCGCTCTCCTTCATGCGCCTGAGCGAGGCGGACTATGCGAAGGCTAGCTTTCTCGATGACCGGATCCTTGGTCCGCAGACACCGATCCGGCGCGTTCCCTTCGCCGAAACGGCGTCAGCCGTCGGCGAAACGGCTCTGCACGAAAGCTGCTTCTTTATATTCCACATCGGGCATGCGGGATCGACGCTGGTGTCGCGCCTGTTGGGCGCGCATTCCGGCATCTTAACGCTGCGGGAGCCGGCGATCCTCAGGGTTTTAGCCCAGGCGGCTTCCAACCGGGACAACCCGAAATGGACCGGCGAACAATTCGATCACCGGCTGACCATCCTGCTGAAACTATGGTCGCGCACGTTTCGGACCGATCAACGCGCGCTGGTGAAGGCAACAAGCTTCGCTTCGGAGCTGGCGTCCAAGATTCTCGCAAGACCGTATGCGCCCAAGGCGATCTTCATGTTCGTCTCACCGGAAAGCTATCTGGCGACGATCCTTGGCGCGGAAAACTCACCGCGCGAGACAAAAATGCTGGCGCCCCTGCGCCTCAAACGCCTGAATGACAGGTTTGGATCGAATTACGCATTCGAAAGCATGTCGATGGGCGAAATCGTTGCCATGAGCTGGGCGTGTGAAATGGCAGCGCTCAATGCCGCCGCTCAAATCGCGGGCGATCGCATCCATTGGCTCGACTTCGATGCGTTTCTTTCGAATCCTCGCGCTGCGCTCGTCGCCTGTTTCGAGCACCTCGGCGTTCGCGCCCTGCCCGATCAGATCAAAGTCATTCTCGCGGGCCCCGATATGCGCCACTATTCCAAGGCACCCGAATATGACTACGACGCACAGTTGCGCGCAGATGTGCTTAACAAAGCCCGCTCGCAGCATGGAGCTGAAATAACACGCGGCCTCGATTGGCTCGAAAAATCTGCTGGCCGGTACCCCACGCTCACAGGGCTAATCGGGGCCGGTCGGGCGAGTTGACAGACTCGTGCAATTGCCCGATATCCGCCCGCTCTTATCGTCAAATTCCGCAAGGAAATTGCGAGTTTGGGGGAATGTCCCGAGCGGCAAAGGGGGCGGACTGTAAATCCGCTGGCTTCGCCTTCGTAGGTTCGAGTCCTACTTCCCCCACCAGTCTTCGCCGCGCGGCGGCGGAGGCTGCCACGGCGAAGCGCTCCAGCGCGAAGCCGGGCTTGCCGGATCGCGCGGCTACACCTTGGCAAGCCAAGTGTCGTATGTTCGTTTGGCGAGGCGCGGGTGTAGCTCAATGGTAGAGCAGAAGCCTTCCAAGCTTATGACGAGGGTTCGATTCCCTTCACCCGCTCCATCCTTTTCCTCTATCTCAGAACAGCCCATGGCCCGCCCCCCACAGCGCAAAGACCGCAGACATTTCTTTCCCAAACAGTCTCACCCGCGCGTAGCCGAGGGACTCTGGCTTTATGGAACGCACGCCGTCCAGGCGGCGCTCGCCAATCAGCGCCGCAAGGTAATGCGCGCCGTTTTGACGGAGCGTGCGGCAGCAGAGATCGGGCCCAAACTTCTGGGCCGCGTGAAGAGCGAAATCGTGGATCTCAACGCCGTCGGCAAGGTCCTTCCCGAAGGAGCCGTCCATCAGGGCGTGGCGTTGCACTGCGAGAAACTACCGGCGCTGGCGCTGGAAGACGTGTTGGGAACGGCAAGCGACCGGCGCCGTATCATCGTGGTGCTCGATCAGATTTCCGATCCGCACAATGCGGGCGCGATCCTGCGTTCCGCTTCCGCCTTTGGGGCGACGGCCGTGATCGTCCAGGACAGGCACGCGCCATCCGAATCGGGGGTGCTTGCCAAGGCGGCGTCCGGTGCGCTGGACAGCGTGCCCTATGTCGAAGTCGTCAATATCGCGCGCGCGCTCGAGCAGCTCGGGGAACAGGATTTCTGGCGAATAGCGCTCGCGGGCGACGGCGAGGTGGCGCTTGGCGAGGCCGCGACCAAGGGCGACATCGCGCTGGTCCTGGGTTCGGAGGGCGCCGGCATCCGACGGCTGGTACGCGAACGCTGCGACATTGCCGCTTTCGTCCCCATCGACGCCAGGACCGAAAGCCTGAACGTCTCGAATGCTGCGGCGGTGGCGCTTTATGAACTGCGGCGGCCCGGTTGATTGGAACTACCCGGCTCCTGCGCCATTATGTAGAGGCTGCGCCGCTTGGAGGGTGATCGATGCGCTCGTGTCTGTTGTATCTGATCGGTATTCCGATCCCCATCATCATTATTCTCTGGCTGATAACGGGCCACGCCTAGGCGGTTCTGCTTTCAGAACAGCGCCGCGACGACATTCTCGCCACCGTAGTTCTCAATGAACACGAGAACTTTGTACCCTTCGGCCATCTGCACGCGGCCATCGGTGGTGTGCAGCAACACGCCGTTGTTGCTCATGGTGGCAGTGCGTTTGTCGTACGCAAATTTCGGCATCAGGCCCTTGTAATCGGACTTGATCAGCGAAAAGAGCAGCCGCGCATTCTCCGGCGCAAGGCGCACGCAGCCAGCGCTAGCCCGCGTGCCAAGCAAGCCGATGTCGTCACCGGACGCGCCGTGAATGGCAAGTCCGGTCTGCAGGCCATGGTTCTCCCAATTAAAGAACATGGCGTAGGGCATCGGCTGATCCCACTGCCCCGAATAGTGATGCAGGTACATCCGCTGCGGATCGAGTTCGAAATAGCCCGCCGGCGTGAAACTCGGCGCTTTCATCCCGTTAGGCGCGAATTCGACCTTTTCGCGGCCGGTGGAAACCGGCCAGTTGTAAAGCAGATTCAGATCGCCGCCGCTCTGCTTCTGAAACACATACATGCGCTGCCCCACGGAGCCGGTGTCGGCTTTGCTCACATAGAGAAACAGTTCGAAATTCGCGAGCATTTCCGAGGTCAGGCTCTCGCGGAAATGTTGCTCGACCTGAATGAGTTCGGCGGCGCTCGGCGGATGATCGGGCGTCGCGGCATTGGGCGCGACGCTCTGCACGCGCGGCGGCGCGACGGTTTGCGCGGCCTGCGGCGCAAGCGTGAAGTTCGGTGCGGATGGCGCCGATGCGACGCGTTGATCGGACGTCGTCTGATTTTGTTCGACCGCCGGCGGCGTGGGTTCAACAATGGGGGGACGCAGAGACGGCACGTCCGATGGCGTTGATTGAACAACGGGTGCCGTGATCTTCGGTTCAACCTTGGCGACGGCGACCGGTGCAGCCGGCTTCGACTGCGCAACCCCATGAACGGAATGCTTCACCGCAACAGTTTCGATTTTCTTCGGCGGCTGTTGCGCCGCCATGCGAACCGGGGTGCGGTTGACGTCAAACGTGGAGTGATAAAGCGCGACCGCCTGGTCTTTCGTGAAACGCCATCCGGGCTGCAGCACATAGTCGTTGAACGCTACCGCAGCTGCGGCGCCCTGTATGCGCGTGAAATTCACGCCTTCATGCGCTACACGATTCCATGTCGGGTGTTGGGCAAGCGCAATCGCAACGGTGAAGCTGGACGCCGCCGCAAGGTACAAAACACTAAGACGCCGCAAAACCATCGCGCGCAGGAATCCTGTTTGGCGCAAGGCTATAGCGGCCCCCGCCTGGCTGTCCCAATCTGGTGCACCAACCGGTTAACAGGATCGCGAAAAAACCAGCCTTAGGCAAGGCCAATCGTTAATTTGGGACTATGAAAGCTCCGCCACAAGCGCTGGGCCGCCCGGGTAATTCTGGATGACGACCAGAACCTTGTAACCATAGGTCAGCCGGGGCCGTCCGCTTTCCTCGCGGGTGAGCCGACCGTCGGTATTGGTGCTGTTGCTGAAGCCATCAAAGGCCAGAACCGGAACCTGGCCGTATTCTTCGGCCTGGAACCGTTTGAAATATTCTTCCGCCTTTTCCGGCGGCATCCGCACGCAGCCGCCCGAGGCGCGATGGCCGAGATCGGCCACATGGCCGATGCCGGAATGTAATGCCACGCCGGCGAGATGGCCGTGAATGGTGTAATCTAGAAACATCGCCCACGGCATCGGCGCATTGTGCCAGCGATGCGAGCGATGACTTGCATCAAAGCGATTTGAATCGAGTTCGAACAAGCCGGTGGGCGTGCTGGTGAAATATTTTTCGTGGCGCTCGCGTCCGGTTGAAACGGGGAACGACTCTTCAAAGACAAGCCGTCCGTTGCTCGCCCGGTGAAAGACGAACATGTGCTGCGCCCAGGCCCCGTCCGCCGCCTTGCTCACATAGAGATACATATCGAAATACGAAAACAGTTCGCTCGGCACGGAATCCTTTAGCCGCTGCGCCACCGCGTCCGCTTGCAACGCGGTCTGATCGACATCTGGCACGACTGGAACGGCGGGCGAATTTTGCGCCTCATTTTTCGCGGGAATAATTCCGGGTGGAATTTGCGCACCTGCGCTGGCGAGGCGGATGGGATTCGGCGTCGCCGAACTCCCCGAAGACGCGGCCAACGCGTGGTGCGCGAAATCCGGCAAAAACACCGCGATCGATTCCGGCAGCACGACAGAAGAACGATAGTGTTGAAAGCCAATGGCCGCGCCCATGGCAATCATCGCCACGGCAGCCACTCCGGCAAATTCCCGCACCCGCATCATGGCGTAACCTTAACTCTTAACCGCTGCGGCTCAAGCCACGAATCGCATGGCGCTTCCCTTCGCCAGGTCGGCTTTCAGCGTGCGTGTGGCACGCCAGTAACAGAACGCCCCCAACAAACCAGTGATGACGCTCGTCATCAGGGCATAGCGTAGCGAATCCGCACCCAATGCCGGCTTCAGCAGAACGCTGATAAGACCCACCGTCGCTGGCCCCAGACCGAGCGCGATCATGTTCAGGACAAATAAGAGAATGCCGATTGTCTGCGCGCGCATCCGCAACGGAACCATACCTTGGGACATCGCATAAGACGGACCGAGATAAGCCGCGCCCATGAGTGACGGCATGATTGCAGCGGCGAGCGTGACAGTCGTGCTCGGAGCCAGATAAAACAGCGGCGCGAACGGCACGGAAACGAACGTCGCGATGATCGGAACATACATGTACCAGTTCACGTCGCGCCTGCCGAAACGGTCCGCAAAGAAGCCCGCGAAATAGGTGCCAAGAGCGCCACAAATTCCGGTGAGCAGCGACAGTGCAACACCGACCTGCACCGGCGTCATGTGATGCGACACGATCAGGAATTTCGGAATGAAATAAAGGCCCGCATAGCCGCCGAACGCACTCATGGAGCAGCCGATCGCAATCCAACCGAATGATCGCTGTCCCCATAGAAACCGGACGACTTCCAGAAGACGCGGTGTTTTTGCGTCATCGATGAGTCTATCGACTGTTCCGCGCGTGGGTTCGCGAACTGTGAACAGCAGCAGAAAAACCAGGAGCGACCCCGGTGCGCCAGATGCGACGAATGCCGAGCGCCAGCCATAATGCTGCAGCATCCAGCTTCCGCCGAAAAACCCGAGCAGTAATCCGATGTTCAGGCCGGCCGAATAAAAGGCGAGCGCGCCCGCGCGTTTCTCCGGCGGATAAAGATCGGCAATCATCGAATTGATCGAGGGGCCGGTGCCCGCCTCGCCGATGCCGGTGCCGAAACGTGTCAGCAGAAGCTGCCAGAAAAATCGCGTGTAGCCGGACAGCACGGTCATCAGGCTGAAGGTTGCGAGCGAAGCGGCGATAATGTTGCGGCGGCTCATGCGGTCGGCAAGCGTTGCGAGCGGGATACCGAGCGTGGCGTAAATGACCGCGAACACCGTGCCGGACAGCAACCCCGCCTGGAAATCGTTGATCACGAATTCCTTCTGGATGTAGGGCAGGAGAATGCCAAGGATCTGCCGGTCGAGATAATTGACCACATAAACCAGCGTGAGGATGACAAGAACATAAGCGCGATTGTTTTTGCCGGATGCATGCGCGGGGCCGATCAGCACCGCGCCGTCCGGCTGCGCGGCCTCGCCCGCTTCTGCAGCGGGATTATCGATTGTCACGATTGCAGCCTCTTCGGGCGTTTCCTCTGACGGGAGCGTAACAGTTTGCGCCTGCCTGTCATCCCCGCTTAGCAGCCGCCGCGCTATTTCTTGAGGCCGAAGCGTTCGCCTTTTCGTCCCTTGACGGCGAGATCAACCGTCATCAGCCGGCGTTCACCTTCCACGCGCATTTCATCGATCAGCACATTCATCATCGCAACGTAGTCGCCGAAGGAATCGTCCAGCGCGCGGCTGAAGCCCTGCGCGTCCTGCGCCTTGTTCATCTGGATTTTCGCGTAGCGCAACGCACCGGACGAATTCTCCGCCACGCGGCGCGCATAGGCATAAGTTTCGCGCTCGAGATCGTCGGGCGAAAGAACCCTGTTGACGAAGCCGTAATCCGCCGCTTCGCGCGCGGAGATGAAACGGCTTTCGAAGCATAACTCTTTGGCACGGCGAACGCCGATGTCCCATGGAATCGACATATATTCGACGAAGCCTGCGAGGAATTGCGCATTGTCGGCGGCGAAGACGACGTCGCAACAGGCCGCCAACATCCAGCCGGCATAGATGCAGTAGCCTTCGACCATTGCGATGGTCGGCTTTTCGAAATTACGCCAGCGCATCAACAGATCGAGATTGTAGCGGCGGAACTGTTCGTAACTTTCAATACCGGGCGCCGCGCCCAGCGCCTTGCGATAGGCCAACGCATCGGGCGTTCCCAGATCGTGGCCGGTCGAGAAATTGCCGCCGCTGCCGCGGATCATCAGCATACGGATATTCTTGTCTTTGCCCGCTTCACTGAACGCGGCGTCGATCTCGTCCAGCATCCGGTAGCCCTGCGCGTTCTTGTAGGCCGGACGGTTGAGCGTGATGATGGCGAGTGGGCCATCGGTCGAATACACGATTTCTTTGAAAACCACGCGCTTTCTCCCCAAAAAGGCTTAGGCGAACTTACCAGACTTCGCCCAGCCGCGCGGAACCAGACGCCCCGCCTGCGCGCGCGCGCCTTTCCATTCTTTTAGTTCGGAAGGTTCGAAGAGGCGATTGTTCTCATCCTTCAACCCTTCCTTCCATGTGAAGCTGGTTGCGTCGAGTAATCCGCCATCCTTGTAGCGTTGCAGGTAATTGCCCTGCCCGCGCGCCATTTCCGGAAGTTCGGTGAGCGGAAAGATCAGCATCTTGCGGTTTTCGCCGACGACGGCGACATGATCGCCCTCGACAAAGCGGCACACCGCCGCTTCGCCCGGCGCCTTCACATTCATCACGCGCTTGCCGGCCTTGGTCATCGCTACGCAATCGTCCTCATTGACGACAAAGCCGTGCCCGGTCGTCGCCGCGAGCAGCAGCTTGTGGCCAGCGCTGTAAGGAAACATGGCGACGAGATCGGATTCCGGCGGCAGGTCGATAAAGGTGCGGATCGCCTCGCCATTGCCGCGCCCGCCCGGAAGCTTGGCGCAATCCAGCGTGAAAAAGCGACCGTCCGTCGCAAAGATCAGCAGCTTGTCGGTCGTCTCGGCATAAACCCAGAAGCGCGCGCGATCGCCCTCGCGATATTTGATGGCGTCGCTCGGTTCCTGATGGCCTTTGAACGAGCGCAGCCAACCTTTTTCGGAGCAGACGAAGGTGATCGGCTCTTTCTCCACGGCTGTCTCGATGGTCGCGACTTCTTCCGCCAGCGCGGAAAGCTGCGCAGCAACCTTCTCGCCCGCGATTTCGGTGCGCCGTTTGCCGAGCTTGGTCTTGAGGCCGAACTTCGCGTCGATCTCCTTGACCTCGGAAATCAACTTCTCGTCCTTCAGCTTCTCGGAGCAGAGTAGCTTCTTCAGTTCCTTCTGTTCTTTGGAAAGCTCGTCATGCTCGCGGCGAATTTCTATTTCCTCGAGCTTGCGCAAAGAGCGCAGCCGCATATTGAGGATCGCTTCGGTCTGGTTCTCGGTCAGTGCGAATGCCTTCATCAATTTCGGCTTGGGCTCATCCTCCGTACGGATGATCTTGATGACCTTGTCGAGATTGAGGAAGACGATGAGATAGCCTGCCAGCACTTCCAGCCGCGCGGCGATTTTCTCCAGCCGGTGCTTCGAGCGGCGCTCCAGCACGTCGCGGCGGTGATTGATGAACGCCTGCAAGGCGTCCTTTAGACTCATCACGCGCGGAATTAGTCCGCTGTCGAGCACGTTCATGTTCAAGGGAATGCGCGTTTCGAGATCGCTCTGGCGGAACAACTGCTCCATCAGGATTTCCGGCTCGACCGTGCGACTCTTGGGAATGAGCACGAGCCGGATGTCTTCCGCGCTTTCGTCGCGCACGTCGTCAAGCAGCGGCAGTTTCTTCTGTTCGATCAATTCGGCGATGCGTTCGATCAGCTTGGCCTTCTGCACCTGATAGGGAATCTGATCGACCACGATCTGATAGGTGCCGCGGCCACCCTCTTCCTTCGTCCAATGCGCGCGAACGCGAAACGAACCGCGTCCGGTGCGATAGGCTTCCGCGATCGACTCCGGCGGTTCCACGACAATGCCGCCGGTCGGAAAATCCGGGCCCTTCACATATTTCAGCAGCGTGGCCTCGCGGGTGTTCGGATTGTCGATCAGCGCAACCAGCGCCGCGCATAGCTCGCCCAGATTGTGCGGCGGGATCGACGTCGCCATGCCAACCGCGATGCCGCTGGAGCCGTTCGCCAGCAAATTCGGGAACGCCGCCGGCATGACCACGGGCTCTTCTTCAGCCCCGTCATAGTTCGGGCGGAAATCGACCGCCTCTTCGTCCAGTCCTTCAAGCAACGTCTGCGCGATTTCGGTCAGGCGGCTCTCCGTGTAGCGCATGGCTGCCGCGCTATCACCATCGACATTGCCGAAATTGCCCTGGCCATCGACCAGCGGATAACGGACGGCGAAATCCTGGGCCAGCCGCACCAGCGCGTCGTAAACCGACTGATCGCCATGCGGATGGTATTTGCCGATCGTGTCGCCGACCACGCGAGCGGATTTCTTAAACGCGGACTTGAAATTGAGCCCCAGCGCCCGCATCGCCCACAGCACACGGCGATGGACCGGCTTCAGCCCATCGCGCGCATCGGGCAATGCACGTTGGGTGATGGTTGAAAGCGCATAAGCCAGATAGCGCTGCGACAGCGCATCGGAAAGCTGCTCGGGATGGATGTCGTCTTTTTGCGAACTCAAATTACTTCTCCTGCCAGAGCCCGGCTCGAAGAAGTCGCCAAGCGAGCGAGCCGATCATCTGCTCCCCCACCGACCGAATCCGAATCGGGACATCGGGATTTTCAACCCAGCGATGTATCGCCGCGGCTATGGCAAGCGCAACAGCAAATACCGCCGCCGCGTAAAGAAGACTGGTCTTTAGTTCCGCGCTTGCAAGTAATGTCTTGTAAGCAAACTGGACGAGCGAATAATGCGATACATATAGCGGATAGGAGAGAGCGCCGGCCACCGTGAACCATCGCGGCGAAGGCCGATCGGTTCTGACCAGAAGCGCAACCAGCAACGGCGCGACAAGGGTAATGATCAGCGTATCCCACACAAAAGAATGACTCCGCGAAGGGAACGCCAACAACGAGAGCCAGGCGAAAATCAAAACCACCGGAGACACGGACGGCAAGACATTTAATTTTCCTGTCTTCCACAATCGATATAACACAACGCCCATGACAAACGAAGGGCTCGCGCGACAGACAGCGAAGACAAGCTCGGATGTTCTCCATCCGAAGTTCCAGCCTAAATTGTTGGAAGCGGCAAAGTCGCCGAAATTGCAAATCCGACGAAAACAATGGCGAGAAGCGCCCGGATCCCAAGCCGCCTCACGCAGATCGCGTAGAAAACGTTGACGACCAATTCCGCGAACAGCGACCACGCCGGTCCATTGAATGGAAACGCCAGCACCAATCTTCCAATCGGAACAAGCAGAAAAGCAAACAAGATCACCACGACCAACAGCGTCGCGGTGTCGCCATCGAAAACGCCATCGCGCCAGATCAGAGTTGGGGCGACGCAGGCCATTCCCAACAGCGTACCCGCCCAATAGACCGGCGCCAGGCGACGGACACGAGCGCGAATGAACGCAAATACGCCAAAGCCTTCCAGCAATCTGTTTTCGTAAGCGTTGGCGATGACAAAGCCGCTCATCAGGAAAAATACGTCCACAGCCAGATAGCCGTGCGCGAATATGCCGTTCGGTGCGACGCATCGGCCAATGTGAAATAGCAAGACGATCAGGGCGCTGACACCGCGTAAGCCATCGAGCGAATGCAAACGGTTGCCCATGCCGAACTGTGACAGCAAATCCTTTAGCACTGTATTGCCGCCAAACCGCTATTCGATTGCAGCTGCCAGCGCGTCCAGCCGCAATCGCGCGGCCGGCATGTCTTTTCCATGCGGCCGCAGAACGCGCTCCAGCAGGAAATTCCCGGTGAGCTTCAATCCGGTGCGGACATCCGCCATATCCGGCCGCGCATTCTGTGTTCCCAGCAGGAAAGACGGCAGTGACAGCAGCCTTTCCTTGTAAGGAGCAGCCGCCGCGCGGGAGACGGCGCGGCCCGAACGCGGTGAAACAAAATCCAGTTCGTCGGTCGAACCGGTCACCACGCAACGGGAAAGGTCGAGGCCAAATCCCAATTCATCCAGCAGGCCCGCCTCCCAGCGCACGAAGAGTGGCCCCCAATGGGCGAAATCCTGCGCGGCGATGGCTTCGAGCAAAAGTTCCGAGGCTTCAAAGAGTGAATTGTGGGCCTCGCGTTCCGGCAGTGCGGCGGTGATCACGGACGTCATCGCGTTCAAGCCGGCAAGGGACTCGCGTTTCTCGATCAGGTGGCCCGCGCGCGCGCGGATTGGTTCGGCGACAAATGTGCCCAGATGTTCGTTGAGCCGCGCGCGCCAGACGAGGTGAATGGAATTGCCGGGCTGCAACGCCGCCTTGGATTTGCGCGATCCGCCTCCGCGCACAAGGCCCGCATGACGGCCATGCTCGCGAGTCAGCGCTTCCATGATCGCGGCGCTCTCCCCATGCGCGCGCACCGAAAGCACAATTGCGTCGTCAGACCATTCCATTGGTCACTCTTCCGGGTACTCCAGCCCGATTTCCTTGTAGTGCTCGCGTTCCTCGGCCCAGTTCTCGCGCACCTTTACAAACAGGAACAGGTGGACGCGGTGGCCGAAAATCTCTTCCATTTCCGCACGCGCCAACTCGCCGATCTTCTTGATCGTGGCGCCGCCTTTGCCGAGCACGATCGGCTTTTGTCCTTCGCGCTCGACATAGATGACCTGATCGACCTTCACCGATCCGTCTTTGCGCTCCTCCCACTTCTCGCTTTTGACCGAGGTGGAATAAGGCAGTTCGTCGTGCAGGCGCAGATAGATTTTCTCGCGCGTGATTTCGGCCGCTAGCAGGCGCGAGGGAATGTCGGCGGCCTGATCGGCGGGATAGAGCCAAGGCCCCGGCGGCATCCGCGCCATCACCCAGGCCGCGATGTCATCGACGCCATCGCCCTTTAGCGCCGAAACCATGAACAATTTCTCGAATGCGCCCTCGGCGTTCAACTTCTCGGCCAGCGGCAGCAAATCGGTGCGCTTCATCCCGTCGATCTTGTTGAGGATGAGACCCGCCTTGGTCTGCGCGTTCTTCAGCCCGTCGATGATCATCTGCGTGTCTCGCGCGGCGAGACCATTCGGTTGCGCGATCAGATCAGGCGAATCCACGATCAGGAGCACCGCGTCGGCGTCGCCCGCGCCCGCCCAGGCGGCATTCACCATTGCGCGGTCGAGTTTGCGGCGCGGCCTGAAGATACCCGGCGTATCGACGAACACGATCTGCGTGTTGCCGCGAATGGCCACGCCGCGAACCGTCATGCGTGTCGTCTGCACTTTGGGCGTGACGATGGAGACTTTCGATCCGACCAGCTGATTGACGAGCGTGGATTTGCCCGCGTTCGGCGCACCGATGATAGCAGCGAAGCCGCAATGTGTTTCTTCATCACTCATTTGTTCAAACCCAGTTGGGCAAGCATGACCTGCGCCGCCGCCTGCTCCGCTTCGCGTTTGGAACTTCCTTCGCCCAGCACGGGTTCATGGTCCGCAACAATCACCTGCACGGAAAAGCTCGGTGCGTGATCCGGGCCTTCTCGCTTCACCAGGCTATAGATCGGCGCGACGCCACCCTTGCGCGCCTGCGCCCATTCCTGGAGCGCCGTTTTGGCATCGCGCATGTCGCGATCAAGACCGCTGAATTGATCTTGCCAGAAGCGCTCGATGAACGTCCGCGCCGTTTCAAACCCGCCATCCAAATAAAGCGCCGCAATCAGCGCCTCGCAGGCGCCGGCGAGGATTGCCGATTTCTTTCGTCCGCCGCTGGCGATTTCCGAATTGGCGAGAATGAGATAATCGCCCAATCCGGCTTTCTCGGCCGCCAGCGTGCACGCCTCGCTGCGCACCAGCGCATTCAGCTTCAGCGCCAGGATGCCTTCCGGATCGGCGGGATAAAGCGCGTGCAGCTTTTCCGCGATGACGAGACCCAGCACGCGGTCACCAAGAAATTCCAGCCGTTCATTGGAAGCGCCCGCGCTTGAACTCGCATGCGTCAGCGCGCGTTCAAGCAATGCCGGATCTTTGAAGTTGTAGCCGATATGAACCTGAAGGTCGCGCAACGCGTCAGTCGATGACGCTGAAAATCCGCCCGTAGCGGATCGCCCACGGCCACTTCCAGAATTCCCAGATATGCGCACTGCCATCGGTGGAGAAGAACAACAGTTCGGCCTTGCCGACAAGGTTTTCCGCTGGAACATAGCCCACGGAACCGCGGCTATCGTCGGAATTATCGCGGTTATCGCCCATCATAAAGTAATGACCGGCGGGAACGACGAACACATCGGTGTTGTCCGCCGGACCGTCCGTGAAGCGATCCAGAGTCAGATAGCTTTTGCCATTGGGCAGCGTCTCTTTGTATTGCGGCACGCGATAGGTGATCCCGTCTACATCCTCGATATGGTCGGCAACGCGCACGCGCGGCACCACCTTGTCGTTGATATAGAGACGGTCGTTGATCATTTGGATGTGGTCGCCGGGAAGGCCAATCACGCGCTTGATGAAATCGGTCGATGTGTCGCGCGGATATTTGAAGACCACCACGTCGCCGCGCGTGGGCTGCGATCCGAAGATCCGGCCGGAAAACGGCCCCAATCCGAACGGGAACGAATAGGCGCTGTAGCCATAGGCGAATTTCTCGACGAACAGATAATCGCCGATGAGCAGCGTACCTTCCATGGAGGCCGACGGGATGTTGAACGGCTGGAACAGGAAGGTGCGGATCACCAGCGCGATGAGCAGCGCATAGACGACTGTTTTCACGGTCTCGATCCACGACTCGCCCTGCTCCACCTTCACCGGTTCGGTGGGTGGCTCCGCTGACGCCACAACGGGCGGCGCGGGTATTTCCGGCGCGGCTTCGACGGCGACCGGTTCGGCAGGAGTCGGCTCCGTCGGCGAATGGCCATCGGCGTTGCCGTCATCGATTTGCGGCGTTTCGTGTTCGTCCACGGTATCGGTTTCGCTCATTTCGGGCTGGTCGGCCATCTCGTCCACGTCTTTCAGAAGGAAGCGGCAGGCAAATGCAAGGCGGAACCGGGCTTAATCATGGTTTGGACGGGTTCTGCGGCGCTATGGCCACAGCCGAGATGACGACAATCGCCTGCGCCAGCGGGAAATCATCCGTAATCGTCAGATCGATCTGCGCGGTATGCCCCGGTGGCGTGATGTCGTGAAGCCTTTTTAACGCTCCGCCCGTGAGCCGCATGCTTGGCTTGCCACCCGGCAGATTGACCACGCCCATGTCGCGCCAGAACACGCCCTTGCGAAGCCCCGTGCCCAAAGCCTTGGAACACGCTTCTTTGGCGGCAAAGCGCTTAGCGTAGCTGGCAGCACGTTGCATGCGCTTGTCAGATTTCGCGCGCTCCAATTCTGTGAATATGCGCAGGAGGAACCGATCGCCGAAACGCGCTATGGATTTGTCCACGCGGCGGATGTCGATGAGGTCGGAACCGAGGCCGATGATCATGTGCGCCGCGATACGATGATGGCGCTGATGCCGGCAAGCGCAACGCCGATGCCGCGATAGGCCCAGGTGATCTGATCGTCCATCGCAGGATTGCGCGGCCACGGGAAATATCCTGTGCCTTGGCCGATCCAGTGAAGCCCGAGCAGAACCGCGAGCACGCCGAGAACCACCAATCCGGTGCGAACGATCTTCATTGGCGTGACTCCGTCATGCTGTATTGCGTCCATCGGCATGGGCGCGCGCTTCATCCATCAATGCGCGCATGCGGCGTATCGAGGCTTCCAGGCCGACGAAGACGGCTTCGCCGATGAGGAAATGGCCGATATTGAGTTCGCGGATTTCGGGGGTCGCGGCGATCGCTTTCACATTGTCATAGGTCAGGCCGTGACCCGCATGGACTTCTAGACCGAGACGCGCGCCAGCGGCGGCACTCACGCGTGCAGCTTCGAGATGCTGCGCGATGGCCGCCTTGTCGTTCGCGATCACCGCTTCGCAATAGGCGCCCGTGCACAGCTCGACGACCGGCGCGCCGAGGGACTTCGATGCTTCGAGTTGGCGCACATCCGGATCGATGAACATGGAGACGCGAATGCCAGCGTCGCTCAACCGGCGCACAAACGGCTTGAGATGATTGTGCTGGGCCGCCGCATCGATGCCGCCTTCGGTCGTGCGCTCCTCGCGCTTTTCCGGCACGAGGCAAACGGCGTGCGGTTTGTGGCGCAGCGCTATCTCCAGCATCTCTTCCGTCGCCGCCATTTCGAGATTGAGCGGGATCGTGAGTTCGCGCGCGAGGTTGTCGATGTCGCTGTCGGAAATATGCCGGCGGTCCTCGCGCAAATGCGCCGTGATGCCATCGGCTCCTGCCTGTGCCGCCAGCCGCGCCGCGCGCAGCGGATCTGGATATGGCGCGCCCCGCGCATTGCGGATCGTCGCAACGTGATCGATGTTCACGCCAAGGCGGAGGCGGTTCATGCCAATCCTCTGCTCCCCGGCTTCACGCCTTTGGTTCCGGCGAGATGCGCAGGCAGTTTGTCGGCTTCCCAGGCGGGAAATTTCACGCTGGCGAGGGCCACGAATTTCACGCCGAGCTTCGCCTTGCCGCCAGAGCGGTCGATCAGACACGCGGCGGCCACGGGCTTGCCGCCAGCTTCGCGGATCGCTTCCAGGCATTCGCGCGAGGACAATCCGGTCGTCACGATGTCTTCCACCATCAGCACAGGCTGGTTCTTTGTCAGCGTGAAGCCACGGCGCAGCTGAAACTTGCCCTCTTGCCGCTCGACATACATGGCAGGCAGACCAAGCTGCCGTCCCATTTCGTAACCCGGCACGATGCCGCCGACGGCGGGCGAAATGATCGCGGTGAAATTCGCTTTCACCTCTTCGCGCACTTTATCTGCCAGCGCCTTGCACAGCTTCGCCGTGATCTTCGCGTTCTGGAAGACCAGCGCTTTTTGCAGAAACACATCGGAGTGCAGCCCGCTCGACAGAATGAAATGGCCTTCGAGCAGCGCGCCGGCTTTCTTGAATTCGTTCAGAACCTGTTCGGGTGTCACGAGGTTAGCGCTCCTGCGGGCTCCTCCGGCCCGCGCACGCGATCGACCGATTCGACCACGGCGTTGACGCGTAGCGCACCCAGGATGTTCTGCAAATGCGCCACGTCGCGCACCTCGATATCCACCTGAAATTCGAAGAAAAGCGCGTTCCGATCGGTCACCTTCATGTTGAAGATGTTGCCGCCATTGTTGCCGATCACGGTCATCACCGCCCCCAGCGATCCGGGCACGTTTTTCACCCGCACGTTGACGCGGGCGAGCGACGGACCGGCCTCGGCCGCATGGCTGCCCCAGGAAACGTCGATCCAGTCCTCTATCTGCGTCTGTGCCTTCTCCAGTTCGGCACAGTCGATCGTGTGGATGACGACTCCCTCTTCCGGCGTGACGACGCCGACGATGCGGTCGCCCGGCAGCGGGTGGCAGCATTGCCCGAGCTTGTAGGAAATGCCTTCGGTCAGGCCCTTGATGGAAATCCGTTTGTTGGCCTTGGCGCCGTAAGTCTGTTTGGGGCGTTTGGGATCGCTCTTCAATTCCGGAAACACGGCTTCGACAACCTCGTTGGCGCGCAGCGCGCCGCGGCCCACTTCCGCGAATACATCTTCGGCTTTATGCAGCCGCAGCTTCTTCGCAACTTCCTCGATAGCTTTCTCGGTCAGTTCCTGCTTTTCGTCGGCGAAAGCCTTCTCCAGAATTTTGCGCCCGAAGCGCACATGCTCCCCGCGCTGCGCGTTCTTGATGTAACGGCGGATTTCCGCGCGCGCGCGGCCTGTGACGACGAACTGTTCCCACATCGGCGATGGCGCCGAGCCCTTTTGGCGGATGATCTCCACCTGATCGCCGTTGCCGAGCGGCGTGTGCAGCGGCACATGCATGCCGTTCACTTTGGCGCCGACGGTCTGATTGCCCAGATCGGTGTGCACCTGATAGGCGAAGTCGATCGGCGTGGCGCCGCGCGGCAACGAAATCAGTTCGCCTTTCGGCGTGAAGCAGAAAACCTGATCCTGATACATGTTGAGGCGCGAATGCTCGAGGAATTCCTCAGCGCTGTCACCGCGCTCCAGCAGATCGACCATGTCGCGCAACCATGCGAGCGCGTTGTCGGTGGCCTCGCCTTCAATGTGTTCGCGGTAGCGCCAATGCGCCGCGACGCCGCGCTCGGCGATGTCGTGCATCTCCTGCGTGCGGATCTGCACTTCCACGCGCTGCTGCTCCGGGCCGATTACCGTTGTGTGGATCGAGCGATAGCCATTGGTTTTCGGATTCGAGACGAAATCCTTGAAGCGATCGGGGATCACGCGCCAATTCTGATGCAGAACGCCCAGCGCGCGATAACAGTCCTCGGGAGTTTTCACGATGACGCGAAAACCGAAAATATCGGAGAGTTGCTCAAAATTGAGTTGCTTGTTCTGCAACTTGCGCCAGATGGAATAAGGCCGCTTGGCGCGGCCATAGACCCATGCCTCGATGCCGCTTTCTGCGAGCTTGCGCTTGATCTGATCGGCGATGCGGCCGATGCGCTGACCGCTGCCGGCGTCCAGCCGCGCCAGCCGCGTGACGATGGAATTGCGCGCTTCCGGATTGAGTTCGGCGAAAGCCAGATCTTCCAGTTCCTCGCGCATGTTCTGCATGCCGATGCGGCCGGCCAGCGGCGCATAGATGTCGACAGTTTCCTGTGCGATGCGCCTGCGCTTCTCCAGCTTTTCGATGTGATGCAGCGTGCGCATGTTGTGAAGTCGGTCGGCCAGCTTCACGAGAAGCACACGGATGTCGTTCGACATCGCGAGCATCAGCTTGCGGAAATTTTCGGCCTGCTTGGTCCGCTCGCTGAAGAGTTCGAGTTGCGACAGCTTCGTCACGCCATCGACGAGGCCGGCAATCTCCGCGCCGAAATTGGCGGTGACGTCCTCGATGGTGACGTAGGTGTCTTCCACCGTGTCGTGCAGCAGCGCGGTCACGACCGTCGGCACGTCCATCTTCAGATCGGTGAGGATCGCGGCCACTTCCAGCGGATGGACAAAATAGGGATCGCCCGAGGCGCGGAACTGCTTTCCATGCGCCCGCATGGCGTAGACATAGGCCTTGTTCAGCAGCGCTTCGTCGGCGCCGGGATCGTAAGCCTTGATCCGGTCGATCAACTCGGTTTGCCGCATCAGATTGCGCTTGGGCGCGGGCTTTTTCTCGGCCAGGACCGCCGCCGATGGGCCACGCGCTTGGGCCGGCACCGGAGTGTGAATCTCACCCTGCGCTGCAGCTGTGGTTTCGCCGGGCCGCGTCGGAACGCTCATTGTTGGAATAATATATAGGAATTTGGCGAGGTTGGGGCGATTCCCTCATCCAAAAAACGAAAGGGCGGCGCTTTGACGCCGCCCCTCGAAATATCGTCCGGACCCTCGAGCTACTCTTCGTAGTCGCCTTCCGGCTCCGGCTGCGGCTCCGCACGGCGCTGGGCCTCGGAGGTGAGCGCGCGCAGCAGCTCCTCTTCCGTGAACTGGCGGTGCTGGATGTCCTCACGCACATCTTCCTCCGACGGCGCGGCTTCGGGCTCGTCCACTTCGGCAAGTTTCTGGAGGGATTTGATGTATTCCTCCTTCATCTCGTCGGGCTTCAGTTCCTTGGCCGCGATCTCGCGCAGCGCCACGACCGGATTTTTATCGCGGTCGCGGTCCACAAGGGTTTCCGCGCCACCCGATAGCTGGCGGGCGCGATAGCCGGCCATAAGCACCAGATCGAATCGGTTGGGGATCTTGTCGACGCAGTCTTCAACGGTGACGCGAGCCATGGAAATCCTTTGTGCTGATATTTCAATGACTTAAGCGCGAAGCAGCAACGCGCCGGTCAGAAGGCGGCGCACATTATACAAAGCGTGGTCTTGGGACAAGACCCAACCCAAAGCCGCATGCCGCGGCCGTTCACTTCGGCCACAGAATGATCTGCGTACAGCGGAACGCCGCCATGAGCTTACCGGTCGCTTCGGCACTGATGAGGGCGTCCCAAACCTGCGTCGTCCGGCCGCCATGCAGGAGCTTGGCCTCGCACAGCACCGCACCGTCGCGGATTGTACTCATGAAATTGCATTTCAGCTCGGCGGTGGTGAAATTGCCGGCACCTTCCGGAAGCACGGTGCCATAGGCGCAAAGCGTATCTGCCAGCGCCACAATGCTGGGTGCGAACAGAAAGCCGATGGGAGCAACCAGCGCCGGTATCACCTCCATGCGCGCGCGCATTAGGCCCAGTTCGGCATGGGTGACTTTCATGCCGATCATGCCGGGAAGCCGGTCCTGATTGACGGCGTTCAGCCGCGCCACCCACGCTTCGTCGTTCGCCATGCCTATTTCTTCTCCGCGATCGCCTTGGCGGCGGCGACAAACTCGCTTGGCATCATCACGATGGTCATCGTGTTTTGCTCGGCACCCACTTCGGTCAGCATCTGCATGCGGCGCAGTTCCAGCGAGGCCGGTGTTTTCATGATCTCGTCGGCAGCTTCGCGCAATTTATGGGCTGCTTCGAGTTCCGCTTCGGCCTTCACGATACGTGCGCGCTTCTCGCGGTGGGCCTCTGCTTCCTGCGCCATGGCGCGTTGCATGGAAGCCGGGATCTCCACGTTTTTCATCTCAATATTCTGGATTTCTACGCCCCAGGCTTCCGTCACCTGATCCGTGCGGTCTTTGAGCAAGCCGCTTAGTTTCTCACGTTCTTTCAGCACATCGTCGAGCGTGTGCTGGCCTATAGTGTTTCGCAACGTCGTCAGCGACACCTGAACGACAGCGTTGCGAAAATTCTGAACCTCGATGACAGCAAGATTGGGTTTTACCACGCGATACCAGATTACGGCGTTCACCTTGATCGGTACGTTGTCCCGCGTCATCGCCTCTTGTTCTTCCACACCGTCTGTGAGTACGCGCATGTCCACTTTCACAGCCTTCTCGATTCCGAGGGGGATGATCCAGAAGAGGCCGGGCCCGCGCGTGTCGATGTAGCGTCCAAAGCGGAACACCAGCGCACGTTCATATTGCTGCGCGATGCGAAAACCAGAAAGGCCAATGACGACAAGAACGAGGACGAGTATCAGCACCGGGTTCATGATTTTGCTCCGCCAAAGAGTGGCGCTCATTAAGTAGGCATCGCGCCGTCGATTGGAAAGGTGGCGGGATTTGGTGGGCAAATCTGAGGCTTACCGGCCCGGCGTGCATCGCGCTAAAGTGGACGCGGCAAAATCGGTTCTGGAGCTGGGGAAAACATGAAAATCGCGGATCGCGTTCTGGCCGCCCTGCTGCTGCTCGCGGCGCTCGTCACCGCCTATTACTGGTGCAGCTATTTCACCGGCGGCGATGTGATGGTCACGAATGCGCGCTGGTACACCGCGTTTGAGTCCAGCTTTCCGGTGGCCGATGGCTGGATGGTGTTGTGCGCGGCGATTGCGGCCGTCGGATTGGTCTTGCAGCGGCCATGGGGCGCCCGTTTCGGGTTGATGGCTGCATCCGCGATCCTTTATCTCGCCGCGATGGACATCACCTTCGATGTCGAGAACGGAATGTACGCGCTGGCTGCGACGAATGACGCGATGAAATTCGAAGTCTTCATCAACGTCACCTGTTTGGTGCTTGGCGTGTGGACACTCGCCGCGTCATGGCGGCGGCTGGACGCCGGGATCTGAACCGGCCGCCTTCAGAACCAGATGCGCCTTGTGCTCCGCTAACAACGGCTGCGCGCGCAGATAAGTCGTCGCGGCGCGCGCCAGCATCATGGCGGCGGAGAAAATGATGCCAGCATCGGTCCAGCCCAGAAGCGCGCCAGTGGCATGGGCCGGAACCTGCGGTAGCGTCGAACCCGGCGTGTAGGACGTGATGGCGGTGGGCGAGCCGGCGACGCTGGGCATGATGAGTTTCAATACGAAGCGCATGCCGAACAACGCCACCACCAGCGCGGAGCCGATGGGCGTCGCCTTGCTGGTGATTTCGCCGGTCTCGTAGTCGAGCGCGAACTCCTGATGATGCGCGCTCAAAAATCCGACGGCGGCGCCGGCGATCAACGCAACGGCATAGACACCGATCCAGAGTACGCCCGGAACGCCTGTCGAATAGAGCGTCATGACGGTGGCGATGGCCACGATGCCCGGCAACACGAACATGCGGCTCGTCTTCACCTTGCGCGGCGTATTGCGGATCAGCCGCCGCGCCAGCAGCGCGACCACAAGGACGGGTACGATATAGGGTCCGAGAAGCTTCCAATCCATGGCTTATCCTGTGCCGTCTTTCACGCTAATCTTTCTAGAGCAAATTCCCTGAAATACGAGTCGCGGGGGATTCCCACCGCGAGCGTGCTGTGATTCGATTCTTCTGGTGTTAGCGGGAGATTCGAATGGGCAAGCCGTACAGCATGGATTTGCGCGAGCGG